>Ga0265328_10000011_pt1 | contig 161717 bp, 162 predicted proteins | sample 41624metaG_FD_202086 | JGI IMG/M metagenome (GOLD analysis project Ga0265328, IMG submission 202086) | Rhizosphere microbial communities from Carex aquatilis grown in University of Washington, Seatle, WA, United States - 4-16-24 metaG | ecosystem: Host-associated > Plants > Roots >...
CATTCCAGGTCTTCCTCAAGGGCCGCTTGCTGCGAGCTCCGCCGCGCCTCGCGCCCGCCTAATGCAATCACAGCGCGAAATCTGAAAACACGCAGGGGGCGAGCCGCTCAACTGCGGTTTTTAGGATCAATATTCTGTGTAAGCGGCGGGCCGTCGCGGCGCGGTCACGCCGTCGACATATAACCGAAAAGGCGACGACATCGGCCGCTTCTATGATCGTCCCCGCGGGCTCGCGCATTGGGCTCGCTCACGCTGGGGGGTAACATGATCAACCGCGACATCAAGCGCCGTCTGTTGAACGGCGCCGTCGTTTCCGCTTCCATTCTGTCGATGCTCGGCTACAACGCCGCCTTCGCGCTCGAAAGCCGCCAGCCTTTCGGTCCGACGGCTGGCGACCGCCAGACGCACAGCCCGATCAAGCACGTCGTCGTCATCATCGGCGAAAACCGCACCTTCGATCACATTTTCGCGACCTATCAGGCGCCCAACGGCGAACATGTCGACAATCTGCTGTCGAAAGGCATCGTTGACGTCAAAGGCGCGCCCGGACCGAACTACGCGCTGTCGAAGCAATATCGCGCCAGCGACACGACCGCCTATTCGATCGCGCCGACGAAGCTCGGCCCTTACGACCAGACCAGCAACAAGCTGCAGTCGCCCGGCATTTCCTATGCGCCCAGGGTTCCCTACACGGATTGGAAGGTCGCGGCTTACGCCGGTCCCGGCGCGCTCGACGCCTCCGTCTATTCGCCGGCGCAGCTCGATGCGATCATCCAGCATGCGCTGCCGCACGACTATCTGCACCTTCTGACGACCGGCGCCACCGGCACGCCGACCTCTACCTCTGTCGACACCCGCATCAAGGGCTACGACAATCTGCCGAACGGCGCCTATCCGTTGATCGATCAGAACGGCAAGAGCCTCTACGACACTTACGGCGGCAGCCCGGTGCATCGCTTCTTCCAGATGTGGCAGGAGCTCGACTGCGACAAGGCGAACGTCACGTCCACGCATCCGTCGGCCTGCCTCGCGGATCTCTTCCCCTGGGTCGAAATGACCGTGTCCTCGGGCGGCAACGGCGGCGCGCCGCATGCGCTGAAGGAAGGCGACATCGCGATGGGCTTCTACAACGTCGCCAATGGCGACGCGCCCTATCTGACGCAGCTCGCGCAGCAATACACGCTCGCCGACAATTACCATCAAGGCGTCATGGGCGGCACCTGGGCCAATTTCATGATGCTCGGCTACGCCGACGCGCTCTATTACGCCGGGCCGGACGGCAAGCCGGCGACGCCGCCGTCCTTCGTCATCGAAAACCCCACGCCCTGGAAAGACCAGACCCTTCCGGGCGCGAACAATTGGTATCAGCAGGACGGATATGGCGGCGGCAGCTACGTCGACTGCGCCGACGCGACGCAGCCGGGCGTCGCTCCGATCGCCAAATTTCTGTCCGACATGAAGGTGAAGCCCAACTGCGACGCCAACGCCTATTACCTCGTCAACAACTTCGCCCCCGCCTACACCGGCTATGGCGTCTTCGACACCACCACGCTGGCGAATTGGGTCGCCGGCAACGCGGCGCCGGGAACGCCCGGGGTCAACCTGCTGCCGTTCATCCTGCCGCCGGTCGTCAATCAGCGTCACATCGGCGACGCGCTGTCGGCGAAACAGGTGTCCTACGCCTATTTCGGCGAGCGCTGGAACGACTTCAAATCCGCGCCTCCCGGCGCCTGGGCCAATGAGAATCTGGACAATCCGGATCTGAACTACTCGGCCGCCTATCTCTACTGCAACATCTGCAATCCGTTCCTCTATTCGCACTCGACGATGTCCGATCCGGTCCTGCGCGTCCAGCACAACAAGGACCTCGCCGACTTCTACGACGCGATCGAAGACGGCAGGCTGCCGGCCGTCTCCTACGTCAAGCCGAGCATCTTCGACGACGGTCATCCCTCCTCGTCGAAGCTCGATCTGTTCGAGGGCTTCGTCAAGAAGATCGTCGAGAAGATCAAGTCGCACGATGAACTTTGGGAAGACACCGCGATCCTCGTCACGGTCGACGAAGGCGGCGGCTATTACGACTCGGGCTATGTGCAGCCGGTCGACTTCTTCGGCGACGGCACGCGCATTCCGCTGATCGCCGTGTCGAAATATTCGAAGGGCGGCCATGTCGCCCACGAATATGGCGACCACGCCTCGATCATCAAATTCATCGAGCGCAACTGGGGCCTCCAGACGCTGTCGAGCCGCTCGCGCGACAATCTTCCCAATCCGAAGACCGCGCAGGGCAATCCCTATGTGCCGACCAACGGTCCGGCCATTGGCGATTTGTGGAGCCTGTTCGACTTCGACGATCATCACGACGACCGGCGCTAATAAATTCCGCCGAATCGCAAGCCTGCAACTCTCGGGAGGGCCCGGCCGTCGCACCCGGCCTTCCCGCTCTTTTGAGAAATTCGACTTTGACCCGATCGAACCTCCCGGATCCCGTCGCCGCCAGCCTCCACGCCGCCCGCGCGGCTTTCGCCAAGGGCGACGTCGCCGCGACGGAGCGCCTGTGCAAGGCGCTGGTCGAAACCGCGCCGCAAACCGCGGGCGCCTGGGCGCTGCTCGCCGAGACCGCTTTGCTGCGGGGCCGGCCCGACGCGGCGCGCGTCTGCGCCGCCAGAGCGGCGACGCTCGCGCCGTGCGACGCTCTCGCGCGCGTCGTCGAGGCGAAGGTTCTCTTTCACGCCGGCGAATTGCTGGAGGCGCTGAAGGCGGCCCAAGCGGCGGAGCCGCTGGTCGGCGACGACCCCGCTGCGGCGGATGCGCTCGCGGCGATTTTCGGCCTGCTCGGCCGGCACGCGGCGGCGCTGGCGCTGTCGCGACGCGCGGTCGCGGCGCGACCCGACGTTGCGCAATATCTGTTCAATCTGGCGGCGACGGAGCGCATGCTGGGCGCATTGGAAGCGGCGGAAACGCATTGCGACGCGGTCGTCGCTTTGGCGCCGAAATTCGCGCTGGCTCAATACGTCCGCGCCGATTTGCGCGTCCAGACGCCGGCGCGCAACCACATCGCCGAAATAGAGGCGCTGCTCGGCGCCGGCGGTCTCGACTGGCGCGCGCAAACGACGTTGCGCTACGCGCTCGCCAAGGAGTGCGAAGACGTGGACGAAGACGCCCGCGCCTTCGCGCATGTCGCGGCGGGCGCGGCGCTGTGGCGCGCCAACATTGCCTATGACGCGCGCGCCGAACGCGCCGCGATCGACCGCGCGATCGCGGCGGAGGCGCCAAAGCCGCACGGCGAGCCGAGGGACGACGCGCCGATCTTCGTCTGCGGCCTGCCGCGCACGGGAACGACCTTGATCGAGCGCATCGTCTCGAGCCACGGCGGCGTCGCTTCCGTCGGCGAAACCGGCGTCTTCGCGCTGGAGGCCGGGCGCGCGCTGCGGCAAAATCCGGCGAGTCCCGATTTCGCCGCGCTCGGCGCGCGCTACCTCGGCGTGGTCGAAGGCGTCTTCGCGCCTCGAGCGCCGCGTTTCGTCGACAAGACGCTGCAAAACTACCTGCACTGCGGGTCGATCCTCGCGGCTTTGCCGCGGGCCAAGATCCTTCTCGTCGAGCGCGATCCTTTCGATACGGCCTGGGCGCTCTACAAGGCGCATTTCAACGGCGGTTTCCTGTTTTCCTACGACCTCGAGGAGCTTGCGGATTATTGCCGCGCCTATCGCCGCCTCGTCGAGCACTGGAAGACGACTCTGGCCCCCGACAGGCTGCTCGCCGTCGCCTATGAAGACGTCGTGAACGATCTCCCGGGTCAGAGCCGCCGCATCGTGGAGTTCCTCGAACTTCCCTGGGAAGACGCGGTGCTGCGCTTTCACGAAAGCCGCGCGCCCTCGGCGACCGCCAGCGCCGTGCAAGTGCGGCGGCCGATCTACGCCAGCTCGATCGGGCGCTGGCGCCGCCATGCGCAGGGCTTGCAGCCTTTCGTCGCGCGACTGGCGGAATAGCTGCGCCGCCAGGAAAATGCCCGCGCCGCGCCGTCACGCCGTCGACATATGTTCGTCATCTGGATAGGTCGGCGCCATCGCTAAAATGCCCCGCGGTCCCATAGACACGCCAACACGGGGGAATCCATGAAGTTGAAGAAAATCGCGCTCGGCTTCTTGGCCGGCACGGCGCTCGGCGGCGTCGCCTTGGCCGACGATTTCGGCGCGCGCGACGAGCGTGTTCGGCATGTGCTGCTGATCAGCGTGGACGGGCTGCATGCGCTCGATCTCGAGCGCTACGTCGAAAAAAATCCGGGCTCCACCCTGGCGCAACTGTCCACGCAGGGCGTGACCTTCACCAACGCCCGCACGCCGGCCAATTCCGACTCCTTTCCGGGTCTGCTCGCGCTGGTGACCGGCGGCTCGCCGAACACGCACGGCTTTTTCTACGACGTGAGCTACGACCGCACGCTGTTCGACCCGGCGAACACGACCTGCACGGGCAAGCCCGGCGTTTCGATCGTGTTCGACGAAAGCATCGACAAATACGGCCCCGGCGCCGTCTCGCTCAACGTCATCGACCCCGCGCAGCTGCCGCGCGGCAAGAATGCGCAGGGCCAATGCGTGGCGGTCTATCCGCACGCCGCGCTGAAGACCAATACGATCTTCGAAGTCGTCCGGGCCGCGGGCGGCGTCACCGCCTGGGCGGACAAGCATCCCGCCTACGATCTCGTCAACGGCCCGTCGGGCAAGGGCGTCGGCGATCTCTACACGCCGGAGATCACCAATGTGGGCGGGCTCGACAATACGGTGAGCATCGACTGCACGGTTCAAAACGATGCGCTGAAGGTCCAGGCGATCATCAACGAAATCGACGGCAAATCGCATGACGGTTCGCAAAAGCTCGGCGTTCCGAACGTGTTCGGAATGAACTTCCAGGCCGTGAGCGTCGGTCAGAAGCTGGCCAGCAGCAACAAGGACGGCAGCTGCCCGATCCATACCAGCGGTCTCGACAAGCAGCCGGGCGGCTATACGGACGGCGCCGGCACGCCCTCCGCCGTTCTCGCCTATGGCCTGGCGAAGACCGACGCCGCGCTGGGGGCGATCGTCGCCGAACTGAAAGCGCGGCGTCTCTACGACCAGACGCTCATCGTCGTCAGCGCCAAGCACGGCCAATCGCCGATCAATCCGGCGAAGGCCAATAAGGTCGGCCACTTCCAGGATTTGGTCACGTCGCTTGCGGGAAGCGACGCGGGCGGCTTGGCGATCGCCAACGCCGGCGCTTGCACGACCTCCAACCCGACGGCGGCTTGCGGCTTCGTTCAGGACGACGACGTTGCGCTGATCTGGTTGCAGGACCAGAGCCAGACGGCCGCCGCCGCCGCCTTCGTCAACGGCAAGGTCAAGGATCTCTTCGTCGAGGAGGTGCTCGCCGGCGACGAACTCAAGCTGAAATTCAACGATCCGGCGACCGACCCGCGCACGCCGGACATCATCGTGCAGCCGGTGTACGGCACGATCTACACCACCTCCGGCAAGAAAAACGCCGAGCACGGCGGCTTCAGCTTCGGCGACGCCAATGTGGCGCTGCTGGTCTCCAACCCGCATCTGCAAAGCGCGGTGGTGAAGACGCCGGTGACGACCGCGCAGGTCGCGCCGACGATCCTCAACGCGCTGGGGCTCGATCCGCAAGCGTTGAACTCGGTGCGCATCGAGCACACGCCGGTGCTGCCGGGCTTCGACAAGCGCTGACCGCCCGCGACGCATCGCCTTGCGAGGGGGCCCGTTTCGACGCGGGCTCCCTGCATTTTTCGAGAGTCGGGCGATGGCGGCGATTTCGCCGGAAGAATTTTGCCTTACGATGATGATGTGGACGGCGCCGCACCGACGCGCGGCTCTATGAGAGCCATGCGAGGGTGGTCGTCGAGCCACCTCCTGCAAGGGCGCCATGGCGTTGGCGTAACGCCTAGTCCTGCGTATCCGCTGCGCCTCGAACCATCGAGAGGCTCTGCATCGCCCACCAACTCAAAAGAGGTCTCCCTGCGACCTACTCGCCTCCAAGGACACCTGCCGTGTCAAATAAGTGAGCAGAATTATTTGAGAATTTTTGGAACCATTCTTAACGCGACACGTTTTTGGGGAAGCCGATGCCGAGGAACTCACATTCGTCGCGGGAGTTTTGAATTCGGGTTTTTGTGGCGCGTAATTGAAGCAAATATGAAATTGTCGATCCTCCGGATCGTACGCTCCGCGCAAACATCCGTCGACACAGCGATGTGATTTCCAACCACATCAGGCGCAATTGGTTCAATCAGCGACATAACGGAGGAACCACCAATGGCGGTTTCATTGCCCCCGCTCGTGCCCTCGTAGCCGAACGAACGCACCAAACCTACTTCAACGCCCTTCATCGCCGCCGACGAACTCGGTGCGTCGGCGCGGCGTTCGTTCGGATCATGGCCGGAAAATACCCTGGGTCGTTCGCGCATGGCCCTGGAGCAACAAAGTTTTCAAATCTCTGCGCGCTACCGCGCCAATCAGGAGAAAACCCATGAATTTGTTCCGCGATTTGGCTTTCGCTCGCCGCAACGCCGCTCTCCGCGTCCCCTCCGTCGCCGAAGCGGCGAACTACGATCAAAAGCCCTGGAGCCTGCTTTACAAGGCCATCATCGACAGTCTCGGCGCGAGCCCGAGCAGTTTTCAACTGCTCTATCCCTTCGCGTCCTGGAACTGGCCGACGCAATCCGTCGGTTTCATCAGCGCGGCTCAATACGATTTCTGCTCGACTGTGCCGCAATGGAGTGCTGTGGGCGCGTACGTCTCCAGCGGAGACCGTTTCAACCAGGCCTATGAACAGTTCCTCAACGTGATCCTCCCGACCACCGACGATCCAATTCTGCGTGAACAGATCCGTGTTTCGGGCGAGGCGCTCACAAACGCCACGAACGACTACACCACCGCAGTGACGCAGGCGGAGTCCGTGTATCGCGACACCGTCGGGCCGAGCAACACCCCGCCGTTCACGGATTGGCTGGGCACACTGCAGGGCAAGGGCTGGCAAACGAAAATCGTCGCGGCTCAAACTCGAATGGATCAGGCGCAAGTCAACTACAATACGGTCGTCGCACAGGCCAACACGCCTGGGCTCGAGAACGCGCATACGCAATTCAAGAATCTCGACTTCTATTCCAAGCTCACCAATCCCGGGTTGAGCACCTTTCCCAAGGTGCCGAGTTGGAGCGTTTCCCAGAACCCGGGCGCATGGGTGGATGCGATCAAAGCCGGCCACGGACCGGCCGGCGCGACCATGGGCTTTACGAATCGCGACTCTTCTTATGACTACTCCAAGACTTGGGCCGGCGGTTCGCTCGCTGTCCAAGAGTTTTTCTGGAGCGTCAACGTCGGAGGAAAATGGGAGCGGATCACCGAATTCGAAATGGACCAGCAGTTGGAGGTCAGCATCGAATTCGAGGCTGTCGATCAGATTCAGATACAGCCGACGGATTGGTACAATGGAAGCTTCGTCCGAAGCATGGGAGGCGGTCCCTTCATCAAAGGTTATAGCGCCTATGGCGCCGATGGCGATAAGGCGGTGTTTGGCGAGAAGGGGTTCATCGGCCTGCTGAAGACTGGCATCTTCGTAGGGTACAAGCCTACGTTCACGATCACGACCAGCCAATCGAGTTTCAACAGCTTCGTCGAGAAGTTCAAGGTATGCACTGGCCTCCGCATCGGACCCTTCACCATGAATGCTGAAGGCGGCAGCGAGAAGTCCGGCTGGAGTTATAGTCAGGCCGGGCGCAGTTTCTCGGGCACGTCCACCTCAGATTCGCCCTTGATCATCGGCGTTACGGTCGCGCGTCTGCCCAATCAGGTCGACGGCGCAAATGCACTCGCCGAGGAGGAGGAGAGCGAACCTCGTGGGATCGGCTACCGCTTCGAGGAACTGGCGGGCGACGTTCTGGGCCAGGGTGTGACGGAGGCGGAAGCGCAGGCGCTGGGAGCGCGCAGTTGGAAGCCGTTGGGCCGGGTGTTGGCCGGGCTGACGACAAGGCATGCTCATGACGTGCGGGTCCTGCCGATGTATGGCGATCCGGTGCTGACCGACGGTATTGCGTCAATTGATTTCAACGGGCCAGCGCTGACGGAGCTGCGCGCGGGAATTTTCGCAATCAACAAGCCCATCCCACACGTCGGGACGCAATATGTCGTCACCGGCGTCTACGACGAAACGAATTTGCCGTTCAAATTTACGCTGACATGCAGGGTCGCGGGGCGTCCCCAGTCCCGGTTCTCTTAGCGGACCGTCGTAGCGCAGCTTGATGGCGACAATCGCGAGTGAGGGTTCGGATCGAGCGGTCGCCCATCTGTCTGGTCCAAACGATCTGGATTGATAGACCCGCTCGGTTCGCTTGCGACTCTCGCGCCAACGCCTTTTGCTAGACTCCTGATCGCGCAGCCGCCGAAGGGCGGCTGCGCGAGCGGCAGATTTGTTTCGCACGATCGAGGGTTGCGGGGCTACGGATGAGGGCGATTTGGCGTGGACGGAATTTCGGCGACACGGCATCGATTGCCGAGTTGGCGATCGCTACCGCAAATGCTCCAGGCGACGACCTTCATCGCGCGGGCGCTGGGGTTCGATCTCACCGTCGGGCAAAAACTCGCGATCATCGGTGCGGCGACGTCGACCTCCAAGGGCGCCTCGGACGTCACGGGCGTGCGCTTCGTCACGCTGACGGCGACTCGCGCGGCGGTCGACCCGCGCCTTGCGCCGGGCATGGCGCTGCTGCTCGGCGTCGACAAGTTCATTGGCGAATGGCGGGCGCCGACCACTGTCTGCGGCAATGACGCCGCGACGATCGTCGTCGCGGCCCAGCAAGGGGAATTGGACCAAGGGAAGCTGGCGCGCGCAGGCGAGAAATTCCGGCGACGCCGCCGGGCGAGAGCTTGCGACAAAACGCCACGGACGAATCAAATATTTGCAGGCTAAAATGATCGCCGGGTCTCGCATTTAGGTGCATACGGCCCTTAGCCTGTCATTAACCTTTCTTCTAGTATGGTTAATGCGCAATGTTCGCGGCTGCGAAGGAGGAACTATGCTGACGGATATCAACGCTCCAACGGAGAACGCCCTGGAGTCCGGCGACGGCATGACCTCGAAGTCTTCGCCGCGCGATTCGAATTTGCCCGCAATTTTGGCCGTCGGCGTCGTCGGCGCGATGGGCTTGGTGACGCTGGGCTTGGCCTTCGCGCCGCGGGACGCGCAGGCCATTCCCTCCTTCGCGCGCCAGACGGGTCAGCCCTGCGCCACCTGTCACACGGCCTTTCCGGAATTGACGCCGTTCGGCCGCCGCTTCAAGCTCGGCGGCTATACGATGGGCGGCGGAATGCCGATCGCCGAGGCGCCGCCGCTGGCCGCCATGCTGCTGCCGACCTTCACCAAGACCAAGGTGCGGCAGGACACGCCGCCGACCGATCCCAATGGCTATCCCTTCGCACACACCAACGACAATTTCGTGCTGCAGCAGGCCAGCCTCTTCTACGGCGGCCAGGTCTACGGCGATCTCGGCGCCTTCGTGCAAGGCACCTACGACCGGTCGCAGCAGCGCACCTTCCTCGACAACACCGACATTCGCTACACGGGCACGTTCAAGCTCGGTCCGAAGGACATGGTGTTGGACGTGTTGTGGGGGCTCGACGTCAACAACAGTCCGACGGTGCAGGACGCCTGGAACACGACGCCGGCCTGGGGCTCGCCCTATGTCGGCCCGAATCTGGCTCCCGCCTTCACGCCGCCGGGAACGCAGATCGAGGGCGCTTTCTCCGGGCGCACCGTCGGCACCGGCGGCTATGTGTTCCTGAACGACATGCTCTACGTCGAAGCTTCCGCCTATCACAATCTGTCCAAGGGCCAGTTGAACGCCCTCGGACAGGCTTGCGCGAACAATGCCGACGACGTGGCGAATTCGGCGGCCTGGCTGGCGGCGACCGCCATCCCCACGGTCGGATACGGCCCGCCGGCGCCGTCCTTCGGCGCGCCGTCGCCCTGCACGCAGGCCTCGCTGTCCGGCGCGGCGCCCTATTGGCGCGTGGCTTTCGAGCCGAGCTGGGGCGAACATTCGCTGATGCTCGGCGCCTTCGGCTGGTATCCGCAAGAGCTGCCGGGCCGCATCATGGGCTATGGCGTCGATTCCTTCCGCGACATCGGCTTCGACGCGCAATATCAATGGATCAGCGACGAGCATGCGGTCACGCTGAAAATCACGCGCATCTCCGAGATGCAGAATCTCCAGGCGACCTTCGCGCAGGGACAGGCGGTGAATCTCGCGAGCGCGCTCGGCGTCGCCAACATCTATGGCGTGCCGCTCTCGCTCGGCGGCGCGTCCTCCAATCCGATAAATTATCTGACCAGCTTCAAGGCCTCGGCCGGCTATGTATGGAACCGCACGATCAGCGGGTCGGTCGCCTATTTCGACGTGCATGGCACGGCCGACGGCACGCTCTACGGCAATGCGGTTCTTGGTCTGCCCGGCACTTCGGCGGTCGGACTGCCCGACGGCAGAGGCCTGACCTTCGACACCGCCTACATGCCCTTCAGCAAGGGCGGGCCGAAGGAATATCCCTGGGCCAACGCCAAGATCGGCCTGTCGTACACGCATTATCTGAAGATGTTCGGCGGCGGGTCCAATTTCGACGGGCTCGGCACCTACTACAACGGCTCGAGTTGGCGTTCGCACTCGGCGACCGACAACAACACGCTGTTCCTCTACACCTGGATCGCGTTCTAAAGCGAAAGAGGCGCGCCGCTAAAACGGCGCGCCTTTGCAATTTCGCCCATGCGGCTTGCGAGGGACTCCGCGTAAGGTTTGAGCTCGATTTTCTTTCTTCGAAGCCGAAGGCCGGTAAGAAGGTCTCGGAAGACGAACAGCCGGCGCGGGATGGCCGGGGAGTCCCCCCTCACGACGCGACCGTGGGTCGCGGGCCCTTTTTCGAAATGCGCTTGGTGGAAAAACGGCCGCGCCGACCGCTCTCCACCGTAAATCCAACGCGCCCCGCCGTCGAAACGATGGGCGGGGCGCTCTCGTTGGGGGAGCGGGGCGTTCTAGCCTCCGCCAACGACAGTTTTAGACGATCAATCCGCGAAACCGCGCGGCGAGGGCGATCAGAACCAAAACGCCGCAGGCGTTTGGCAAGCCTTCGCCAGGCGTCGGCGCCGGTGCGCTCGAGTCGAGGGTGATGCTGCCGATGTTCAGGGCCTCGTAATTCGAGGCGGAGAAGGTCGTCGTCAGCGGCCCTTGCAAATCGATCTCGGTAAAAGCGCCGGCGAAGGAAAAGTTCGAAAAGCCGCCGCCGTAGTTCGGAAGAGCGCCGGCGTCGCCCGTACCGACGACCGTGGAGCCGTTCAGCAATCGATAGGTCAAATCGGGGGTCCCGCCGCCCCAACCACTACCGGCTTGTATGAGGGCGCTGAAGAATGAGCCGCCTCCCGTCAAGGTGATCGCATCGTATCCGGTGGCTCCGCCTGAAGGATACCAAGAGTAATTGCTTCCGGGCACGAATTCAGACTGATAGCTTGCGGGCGAGGCGCCGATGTACTGAACGGTAACGCCGCCGAGCGAATAAGGCTGCGAGAGGTCATTGAGCGAGGGCGAGGCGCCGAGCGTGCTGAAGTCGTTGTAATAAGTGGTGGCCGAAGCGGCCCCCGCGAAGATCGCCGGCAGCGCGAGCGAGAGCAACGTCGTCGTCATTTTCTTGCGGAATTTCATCGAGCGCTCTCCGTCCTTCTTCATGTCGCCGGGAAACGCGACGCCCAGCACGGGCATCCGAATCCGATGTAAAGCCTAGTACAGTATGGTTAATTGTTTGCTAAGCAATTGACCGCTCCCTCGAGAGCCGAAATAGAAACTTTCGCAAACTGTGGTTCAGGCGCCGCCGCGTCCTGCATTTTGGTGAAGCATCAGACAGGCGCAGTTCCGCAATGCTAAAACGGCGCGCCTTCCACTCTGCCCATGCGGCCGGCGCGAAAATCGGCATAGGCTTGCTCGATCCGCGCGTTGGAGCCGAAGACGAAGGGGCCGCGGAACAGCAGCGGCCGGACGGCCGGCGCGCCGCCGAGCAGCAGCGCCTCCAAGGGCTCGTCGCCCGCGTTGGCGAGGGTGGCGTCGGCGCCGGGATGAAGCAGCGCCAATTCGTCTCGGGCGACACGCTCTCCGCCGATCAGCGCCGACCCGGCGAGCACGAAAATCCCCATTTCGAAGGCCGGATCCAGCGGCAGTTCCACCTCCGCGCCGGGCGCCAAGGTGAGATGCGCCAGCAGGGCGGGGGAGTGCAGGCGAATCGGCCCGCTGCCGGCGACGACCCCCGGCCAATCTCCCGACAGCAACCGCAGGACGGCCCCGGCCTTTTCCACGCGCGGCGCCGCTTCTCCCGTCGAAAATCCATAAGACGGCGGCGCGTCGTCCAGCGCTTCCGGCTGGCGCGCCCAAAGCTGCACAGAATGCATCAGCCCGTCGGCGCCGCCGCGCATCATCTCGGCGTGCTGCATGCCGCGCCCCGAGGCGATCCATTGCGCGCCGCCGGCGCCCACGATCGTCGCATTGCCGAGGGAGTCGTAATGGCGGTTCTCTCCGGAGAGGAGATAGGAGATCACCTCTATGCCGGCGTGCGGATGCGGCGGCACGCCGCCCGGCGGCGGGATGGCCGGGCCGAAATGGTCGAGAAAGACGAAAGGCCCCACGGCTTCCAGCCTCGGCGTCGGCAGCGCCCGCATGACCAGCACGCCGGCGCCGACGCTCTCGCGGCTCGAGGCGATTCTCAGCGCGACGCCGGCTTGCGCGGCGACATTCGAACGGGCGGCTTTCATGGCTCAGGACCTCCTTGCAGGGATGACTGGGCAGATAGTGCGCCCCAGCGCCGGCGCCAATGCGCCGCTCCCTTCACTTTATGCCCAGAAACGGGATGCGCCCGCCTGTCGCGCTTGCTAAAGGAGGCGCGAAAGCTGGGGCGAGACACCGTGAAGCAGGGCAGGGACCGCGCGAAAATCCAAACACGCCTCGAGGCGGCGCTGGCGAAATTCGCGAGCGAAGGCTTTGTGCGCAGCGAGCCGGCGCTGTTGCAACCGGCGGCGGTGTTTTTAGACCGGCTCGGCGAGGATTTTCGCGGCCGGCTCTATCTCACCGGCGAGGGCGGCGGCGCGGATCTGTGCCTGCGGCCGGAATACACCATCCCGATTTCCCTGGCCTACATCGCCTCCGCCGCGGCGGAGCCCGCGGCTTTCGCCTATGGCGGCCCGATCTTCCGCGCCGACTCGGGCGAGGCGACGCAGACCGGCATCGAAAGTTTCGGCCGCGACGACCGCGCCGCCGCCGACGCCGAGATTTTGGGCGTCGCGCTGGAGGCCGCCGCCGCGGCCGGCGCGCCGCCGCTCGCCTTGCGCCTCGGCGACGCCGGCCTCGTGCGCGCCTTTCTCGACCGGCTCGGCCTCGCGCCGGCCTGGCGCCGCCGTCTCGACACGGGTCTTGCGCGCGGCGCCCCGCTCGCCGCCATCTTGACGCCCGCCGCGCGCGAGAACGGCGCCTCTGGCGCCGGCGTGCTCGCCGCGCTGGAAAAGGTCGACGCCGCCGGCGCCAAGCAGCTCGTCGAGGATCTTCTCGCCATCGCCGGCATATCGACGGTCGGCGGCCGCAGCGCCGCCGAAATCGCCGGGCGCTTTCTGGAGCAGGCTTCGCTCGGCGAGGACGTGGGCGAAGCCAAACGCGGATTGATCGAGCGCTTCTTCGCGATCGAGGCGCAGCCCGACGCCGCCTCGGCCGCGATGCGCCAATTGGCGCAAGAGGCCGGGCTGGACCTCGGCGCGGCGCTGGACGAATTCGATACGCGCACCGGCTTCCTCGCGGCGCGCGGCGTCGCGCTGGACGAGGCCGTGTTCTCGACGCGTTTCCCGCATTCGATCGATTATTACTCCGGCGCGATGTTCGAGGCGCGCCCGCGCGGCGCGGCGATCGAGACGCCGCCGCTGGTCGCGGGCGGGCGTTACGACGGGCTGCTGAAGACGCTGGGCGCGAACGCAGACGTTCCGGCGGTCGGCGCCGCCATCTACGTCGATCGGCTGGGAGACGCGGCATGAGCAAGACGAACCTCCCCGCCGACCGGCTGATCGTCGCCGCGCCCTCCAAGGGGCGCTTGCAGGAGAACGCGCTCGCCTTCTTCTCGCGCGCCGGCTGCGAATTGCAACAGGGCCGCGGCGCGCGCGACTATCGCGGCCTCGTCCTCGGCGTCGACGACGCGGAGGCCGCCTTTCTGTCGGCCTCCGAAATCACCGCGCGGCTGGCGCGTGGCGAGGCGCATCTCGGCGTCACCGGCGAGGACCTCGTGCGCGAGGAGATCGCCGAACCCGAGTCTTGCGTCGAACTGCTGACGCCGCTGGGTTTTGGTTCCGCCAACGTCGTCGTCGCCGTGCCGCAGGCCTGGATCGACGTGCGAACCATGTCGGACCTCGCCGACGTGGCTGGCGGCTTTCGCGCGCGGCACGGCCGCGGCATGCGCGTCGCGACCAAATATGTGAACACGACGCGGCGCTTTTTCGCGCAGCATGGCGTCGGCGATTACCGCATCGTCGAAAGCGCCGGCGCGACGGAAGGCGCCCCGGCGGCCGGGACGGCGGACCTCATCGTCGACATCACGACGACCGGCGCGACGCTCGCCGCCAATGCGCTGCGCACCCTCGACGACGGCGTGATCCTGAAATCGCAGGCCAATCTCGTCGCGTCGCTGAAAGCTCCCTGGGGCGAAAAGGCCCAGGAAGCCGCCCGCGTGATCCTGTCGCGCATCGCGGCGGAGGAAGAGGCGCGCACGACGCGCGACGTGCGCACGACGCTGGAGGGCGCTTCCGACGAACTGCTGCGCGAGGCCGAACGCGCCTTCGGCGCGACCCTGCGCGAAAAGCGCAACAGCGGCGCCCTCGCCTTCAGCGTCGCGCAAAAGACGGCGCCGCGGTTTTGCGACTGGCTCGTGGCGAAGGGGGCGACGACCGTGACGGTCGGCCGGCTGGACTATGTGTTTTGCGCGGAGAATGCGCTGTGGGCGCGGTTGCGGGGAAGGATTGGCGGGTGAGAGGTGGGGCTCGTGAGGCGGGAAGCTGCGGTCTTTGTGAGAGAGGGCTTGCGGGGGCGCTTTTGAGGGAAGGTGAGGCGGAGCTTTCTGGAAATGGCTGATCCCGCTCCCTTTCGCCCGCAAAGGAAGGCTTTTGAGAAACGCAAGGGACCCAATTTCCGAGTCGCGCTTCGCGACACAGGCTACCTTCTGTAGTTAATTGCGCAACTTAACTTCCTCTCTCGCCTCGTTATCGAGCTGAAATTGGCGCGTCTTGCCTCCTGGCACGATTTTGCGCTAAACTGGTTAAAATCTCCTCTGCCGCGTTGGACCATAGGAAGCTGTGGTTAATACCTGGGCGCGCCGAATTTGAAAATAGAGCGTGCGCCGCAAGGTAAATTGAAATGATCCTCTGCCGCATGCGAAAGAGCCTGTGGTATGGGGAAGGATATATCTCTCCAAAACACGAACACACATTGGATCTGCGACATGAAGAAAGCAAGAGTTCCGTTACGTACGAGATTGGCTGTATTTATTCTATTAGGAGCATCAATTTTTCTATTAGCTATATATGTATACACGGGAAACACAAGCAAGGACGCGCATGACATACTAATTGCATTTGGCGTCGCGATTACCTCGGTCGCGCTCTTGGATGCTGTTTTTCATCTAGCAGGAGGAAACCCAATCGAGCAGCAAATAGGCGACCTAAGTGCTGAAATCGAAAGGTTATCTTCTAATATAGATGTGATAGAAAAGGCAACTAAGTTAGGCATTTTAGAGGTGCACGACTGTACAGCAAATTTCGGTGGAAAGGCCGAATGGCTTAAAGTTATGAAAGCGACAAACTTATCGATGGATCTAATGGGACGTACGCTGTACGAATGGGTGCGAGCGCCCGAACTTTACAATATAGTAATAGATAAAATCGTCCGCGACAACGTTTCTTTCCGGTGGCTATTCATGGATGAAGATAATATTTACATTAACCACCTAGAAGAAGATGGGCGACCAATAGGGGAGACAATCAAAAACAAAATTCGCCCTGTGGCCGACCGGTTACGGTCGATAAGAGAAAGGGTCCCGACTGCATTACAGGGAAAGTTTGAGGTAAGAACGTTCAAGAATCACCCATTATATTGCTCTGTGCTTCGCATTGATGAAAAATATCTGATAACTCCGTACATGCACTCCGTTGCTTCTAGAAACTCTCCATTGCTTGTCATAGAGGGTAGATCAACTCCCTGGGGCATAGCTTATGAGCACGAATTTGATCTGGTATGGGCGGCTTCAGATCCTTTATTTAGCTAGGGTTACAGGGGTGCGGGGTCGCGGTGACAGATCGAGGCTACGCCCCTCCCTGGACGTGATCCGGTATCCGGAGGATCGCCTCGCGAGGTTCCCCATCCTGCCTCGTCCGTCAACCCGCTTCGCGGGTCCTACGCTTCGCTACGGGCCTTCGGCTGACTGACGACGCAGGATGGGTAAGGGGCTTTCCATGTCCTGTTGCTGAGATTTGCGCGCAATGCGCGGCAAATCTCAGCAACAGGACATGGATGACGAATTGCGACTTGCGTAAAGGCTCGTCACTCGCAGGGGCGCAGCGCAAGCGGAGCAGGCGCGGAACGCGCCTTGACGAGACTTTGCGCAAGGCGCCACCTGTCCGACTCGAAGCCGATCAATCGGAATTCCTATGGTCCCACCCCAACCGCCACCGCTCCGCTCCTAAAAACCTCCTCCCCCCCCCCCAGGCGCCGCGTCGGCGTCGCCAGCATGAGCGAGGAGCCGGCAGCCCCGACGAAGCCGGCTCGCGGCGGCATGGCTTCACCATGGCGGACCCGCGGTCGACGTGGCGCCTTTACCGCCTACGCATTACGGCATTATCATTCCTCCAGGGCGCCAGGCCGAGGGGGAGTCTGATGGACGGATGTCAGGGCATTTTGACGGGGCGCAGCAGCGACGATTGGCTCTCCAGACAGACGGAAGTCGTCTTTTCTTTCGGTTTGTTCCTGCTTGCGGTGGGAGCGATGGTCGCGCTGTATGGCTCGTTCCAAATTCCCGTCCGCCTCTTGGCGCAGCAGCATGGAAGAATGGCTTCGGCGACAACTCCATCCAATAGGGAGAAGCTTCCTGGCGCGCCACGCGCTTACGGGCCCGTCCTCGCGCATGCGGCTCCGGAAGGCGGCGTCCCTGGCGGCAAAAGAAGCGCAGCTTCCGGCCCCTTGGCCGGATATGATCGATGGACGGCCGTTTACGACATCTCGGCGCATACCGTCTACATGCCCAATGGAAAGACGTTGGAAGCTCACTCCGGCCTCGGCGACCGGTTGGACAATCCCCGTCACGTGCGCGAACCCATGCGCGGCGCCACGCCGCCCGACGTCTATGAGCTGACGCCGCGCGAGCAGCTTTTCCATGGGGTGCGAGCCCTGCGCCTCAACCCCGTCGGCGGCGGCAAGCTCTTTGGAAGGGCGGGTTTCCTCGCGCACACTTACATGCTCGGCCGCGGCGGCGATTCCCACGGATGCGTGGTCTTCAAACACTACGAGGAATTCTTGCGCGCCTATCAGAATGGCGAGGTCAAACGTCTGGTCGTCGTCGCCCATCTGGACTGAACGCTTGGTCCGTGGCGCGCCGCGTCGCCGTCGACGCGGCTCCGCCCGCAAGGCCTGGGCGCACGCCTGACGCCGAACGAAGCATTGACTCGGCCAGAACCTTGGACCCGACTGTTGAATCGCGGCTCGGCGTGGCGCCGGCGCCACATGCGCGAAGAATCGTCGCGATTTCCATCGTTTTCGTCGCGCGCTACTGGCGCGGCAATGGGAATTGTTTTTAGATCATTGCCGAATCACGCCTCGAATGCTCGGGCGCTCGATCGCAACTGGGAGGCGTCGCATGCAGTTTCGCGGACGCTATGGCGGCAAAATACGCGCGATTGCGGCATCCGCCGCCACGGTCGTCATCGCCCTCGGCGTCGACGCGAGGCCGGTCGCGGCCGAGGGGCTCTTTTCCTGGCTGCTCGGCGAACAGCCTCGTTCCGAGGCGGCGCGAGTCTCGGAGCCGCGCCCGCAATCCAGTTTGCGAACGAAGCGAAAATCCCGCGAGTCGCGCGAAGCGCGAATCGTCGTCGCGCGTTTGGCGCGAAAAACCCTGACCGACGAAGGCGTCAATCCCGAGCCGCCGCCGGCGCCGCTCGACCGGCCGCTGTTCGCCGTCGTGTCGATCTCGGACCAGAGCCTTTCCATCTACAACCGCGGCGGGCTGGTCGTCCGCTCGGGGATTTCGAGCGGCATGCCCGGCCATTCGACGCCGACCGGGCTCTTCACCATCATCGGCCGCGAGCGCATGCACGCCTCGAACATCTACTCCGGCGCGCCGATGCCGTTCATGCAGCGCATCACCTGGTCCGGCATCGCCATGCATCAGGGCGTGGTGCCCGGACATCCGGCCTCGCACGGTTGCATCCGGCTGCCCGCCGGCTTCGCCGCCAAGCTCTGGGGAATGACCAGGATCGGCGAGCGCGTCGTCATTTCGCCGCAAGCGGTCACGCCGGAGGAATTCTCGCATCCCTCGTTGCCGACGCCGAAAATGCGGGCTCTGCTCGTCGCCGGCGAAGCGGCGCCGGTTCAGGCCGCGCCAGCGCCGGTCGCCGTCGCCGAAGGCCCGATCCTTCCCGCCGCGCAGGATTCCGTTCCCGCGTCGGCCGCCGCCCTAGAGGGGCGCGTCCCGCCCGCGGCGCAGGCCTCCGCGTCGACGCCGGCCGCCGCCGCCGCGCCGCAGCTGCTCAATCCGCATCGATACGCCGAACAGCTCAAGCTCAAGTCGGTGGCCGAAGCGGCGGCGCTCGCCAAGACCGTCAAGGAGACGGCCGCGCTGATCGGTGTCAAACAGCAGGAAGCCGTCCGTGCGGCGGCCGAGCTGAGAGCGGCCGAATTTGCCCTGGAGTCGGTCAGAGCCAAAGCCGTCGCCGCGGCCGACGCCTATGACGCCGCCGCGGTCGCGGCGGAGGCGGAAAGCGCCAAGCCTCGGGACACCATTCTGGCTTCCGCGGAAGTCAAGGCGTCCGAGACCGACGCCATGGGCGCTGCCAAGACTTCCGGCCCGACCAAAGCCGAGGAAGCGGCCAAGGCCGCCAAGGAAATCGCGGCGATCGCCCGGACGAACGCCGAGGCGGCGCTCGCCGCCGCCGCCGCGCGCTTCGACGCAGCGAAAACGGCTTCGCTCGTCAAGCCCGAAGAAGCCAAGGAGGCCGTGCGGCGCTTGAACGAAGCGACGGCGGCGGCGTCGGCCGCCCTCGCCGCCGAGAAGGAAGCCGTGCGCCGCATGGCGCCCGTGTCCGTGCTGATCAGCAAGAAGGATCGACGCATCTACGTGCGCCAGGGGCTCGCGCCCGTTTTCGATGCGCCGGCGAGCGTGCGCGATCCTGAGCGGCCGCTGGGCACGCATCTCTTCATCGCGACCGGGGCGAATGAGGATGGCGCTTCGCTGAAATGGTCGGTCCTGTCGTTTCCGGCTCGGATCGACGAAGAGCAGGGCGAACATCGCAAGAAGAAGGCCGCGGGCTTGGAAGACGCCGCGCTCCTGTCCGCGCCGCGCTGGTCGACGCCGAGCCCGACGGAGGCGCTGGAGCGGATCGACATCGCCCCGGAGGCTCGCGACCGCATCGCCGAGCTCTTGTGGACGGGCGGATCGATCATCGTTTCCGACCAGCCGCCGAGCGGCGAGACGGGCGCCGTCGGCACCGACCTCACGGTGAAGCTGCGCTGATTGCTTGCTTCGCGCGGTTCGAAGGCCCCCTCCCCCGCTTCGCAGGAGAGGGAGCCGGTTGCGCGCTTCATCGAGATCTCGCGAAACGCCTGCCGCCCCCCTCTCCCGCGAAGCGGGGGAGGGTGAGGGAGGGGGCCGCCGCATGCCTCGCTTCGGGTGAAGCAGGTCGCGAAACTCGGCGCGTCATCGCCCACCGTCGGATTCGCAGAACCGCTTTTGCGCGTCCGATTGCAGCCGGCCGCAGACATCCGAAAGCTGCGTCCTTTGCGCCTTGACGGCGCCGTCGAACTCGGTTTGAGCGTCCGGCTCGCGGTTGCGCGTCGTCTGGCAGCCGGCAAGCGCGAGGAAGAGCGCCGCCGCGATCGGGAATGTTCCGTGCTTCAACGTCATGTCCGGGTTCAACCGAAGGAAGGCCGCGGTCGCGACCGGCGTTTTTACATGCTTGCCAGTTTAGCGGCGCGGCGCGCGGGCGCAATCGGGCGAGGCCGCCCAGTTCGAGGCGCCGGCGCGCCGGCCCGCCGGAGCCGGCGCGAAAATGAGCGCTTTCGCCGGCCATTGCGCCGCATCTCGGCGCCGCGCCGCCGCCTTGTCGCTTGACGGCGCGCCCGCAAGCCTCTTTAGAAGGTTGGGGAACGCGCGTTCTGGCGAAGGCCGTGCGTTGCGTGGCGGCTTTCGCTCTGTTTGGAGCCCTATCTGCTCAGCAAGATTGAGAACACGTCGCCCGCAAGGCGCGGCGGGGGGTAAGACGACACATGGGTAAGGTCACGGGTTTTCTCGAAATCGACCGGCAGGACCGCAAATACAAGCCGGCGGCGGATCGCATTCGCCACTACGACGAATTCGTCATCCCGCTGTCCGAGGAGGCGGTGCGCAATCAGGCGGCGCGCTGCATGAATTGCGGCATTCCGTTTTGCCACAATGGCTGTCCCGTCAACAACCAGATCCCCGATTGGAACGACCTCGTCTATGAGGGGGATTGGCGCAAGGCGCTGGCCAATCTGCATTCGACCAACAATTTCCCCGAATTCACCGGCCGAGTTTGCCCCGCGCCCTGCGAGGCCTCCTGCACGCTCAATCTCAACGATGCGCCGGTGACGATCAAATCGATCGAATGCGCGATCGTCGACCGCGGCTGGCGCGAGGGCTGGGTGGTTCCCGAGCCGCCGAGCCGCAAGACGGATAAGCTCGTCGCCGTCGTCGGCTCCGGTCCGGCGGGCCTCGCGGCCGCGCAGCAGCTGGCGCGCGCCGGACACGCCGTGCATGTTTTCGAAAAGAGCGCCAAGGCCGGCGGGCTCATGCGCTACGGCATTCCCGACTTCAAGATGGGCAAGGAGCTGATCGATCGGCGCATCGCGCAGATGGAGCAGGAGGGCGTCGTCTTCCATTACGACGTGAATGTCGGCGTCGACCGGTCCATCGACACGCTGATCGACGCCTATGACGCGGTGGTGCTCGCCGGCGGCGCCGAAGCGCCGCGCGATCTGCCGATTCCCGGGCGCGAACTCGACGGCGTGCATTTCGCGATGGAGTTTCTGCCGCAGCAAAACCGCCGCGTTTCCGGCGAGGCCGCGCAGGCCGGCGCGCCGATCCTGGCGTCGGGCAAGCATGTCGTGGTGATCGGCGGCGGAGACACCGGCTCCGACTGCATCGGCACCTCGGTCCGCCAGGGCGCGCTGTCGGTCACGCAGCTCGAAATCATGCCGAAGCCGCCGGAGCGCGAGGACAAGCTGCGCGTCTGGCCGGATTGGCCGCTGAAGCTGCGCACCTCCTCCTCGCACGAGGAGGGCGCGAAGCGCGATTTCGCGGTGAAGACGCGCGAATTTTTCGGCGAAAACGGCGCGGTGAAGGAATTGCGCTGCGTGCGCCTGAACGAGAAGGGCGAGGAGCTGGACAATGACGTCTTCACGCTGAAGGCCGATCTCGTCCTGCTGGCGATGGGCTTCGTCGGTCCGCAGCGGGGCGGGATGCTCGGTCAACTCGGCGTGACCTTGGATCCGCGCGGCAACGTCGCGGCGGACACGAAATCCTATGCGGCGTCTCGCGAAAAAATCTTCGCTTGCGGCGACATGCGGCGCGGCCAGTCGCTGATCGTCTGGGCGATACGCGAGGGACGTCAATGCGCGGCGTCGGTCGACGAATATCTGACGGGCGAAACCAATCTTCCAAGGTGAGGAAACATGCCGACAAGTAGCGCCGAAACCTGGTACTGCGAGAACATCATCGCGGGACCCTGGCCCTTTCTGCTCCTGATCATCCCGCTGGTGGGCGCCTATCTTTACGGACGCAACAAGCATCGCCTCGCTTGGACCTTGATCGGATTCTGGATCGCGATTCAAATCCCCATGTCTTTCGTCAACAACGTCATGGTGAATTGCGCGGGAGACGAGTCCGAACCGCCGCCCATGACAGAGGCGGTCCCCGACCAGCCCTCGCCGGCGCCGCCGACGTTGAAGTGACGAAAAAAGCCCCGGGGAAATCCGGGGCTTTTTATCGGTGCGCCACGATTTTCGCGCACGCGGTATTCGAAACATGGGGAAGAAATCGCGCTCAAACGTCGACGGCGCAAATCCCCTGAGCGGAATTTGCGCCGTCTCCCTTCCACGACTTGACGTTCGTCTTCGGACGCAGAGCCTCGTCCTTAGAGCACGACGACCGTCGCGCCGAGTTTCACGCGTTTGTAGAGATCTTCCACGTCCCGGTTCAGCATGCGGATGCAGCCGGAAGACACGGCCGTGCCGATCGTGTCGGGCTCGTTGGAGCCGTGAATGCGGAAGCCTGAGTCGCGCTCGCCGTCGTAGAGATACATGGCGCGCGCGCCGAGCGGATTGGCCTCGCCGCCCGACATGTAGCGCGGCAGATCGGGACGCCGGCGTAGCATCGCCGCCGGCGGGCGCCAGTCCGGCCAAGCCTGCATGCGGCCGATGCGGCGCACGCCATGCCAAGTGAAGCCCTCGCGTCCCACGCCCACGCGGTAGCGCCAAGCCTCTCCGCCCGGGAGCGAGAGATAGAGCGCGCGTTCGGCGGTGACGACGGTGATCGTTCCAGGGCGCGAATGAGTCGGATCGGCGACGAGTTCACGGGTCGTTTCGGGGACCTCGCGCGCGACCTGCTGCTCTTCGAGCGGTTGCGCATAGGGGTCCTCGACGGGCGCCGATCCGTCGAACAAAGCGAAGAAGCCCCGATCGTTCGCCCGCGCCGGCGCGCCGAGCGCGAGAGCGCCTAGGAAAGCCAAAGACAACACACAAGAGCCGCGCATTTTTTGCATCCCCGAAGTCGACGCCCCCAGCGCCGGTTCGGGTAAATAATGCGCGAGCCAAGCAATGGTTCCGTCGACGTTCGACGGTTTGTGGCGACGGGGCGCCGGACGTTATTGCGGGATGGTTTGCGCGGGAGGCGCCGCAGGGCGCATCGTGAAATCGTCGGCGCGGCCGGGTCGCGCCGGCTGGTCGCCGCCTTCGAAGAAGACATGCGCCGCGACGGCCTTTTCGATCGGCGCGGTCTTGTCCCTGGCGTCCTTCGCGCCACTGCGCCGCGCGAGTTCGTCGCTCGGCGCGGCGACCGCCGCGTTGAGCGGTTGCGGGGCGCCGATGGCCGGCCTCTCGGCGGGGAGGATGGGCGGCGCGGCGGCGCGCGGCGCGGTTTCCGCCGGCGGTTGAAACACCACGGGCTGCGCCGGAGCGGCCGGGGCGGGCGTCGGCGCGGCGGCGGTCCCGGCGTCTGGCTGCGGCGTCGGCGGGGCGGCGGGCGCGGCGGTCTCGCGCGCGTCGTAGACGCGACGAATCTCGCCCTCGACGAAATGCGCCAATTTGCGCGCGCCGTCCCGCGTGAAGTGAATACCGTCGCTGGAGCGCAGCTTGACGATCTGACCTTTGACGTCGGGGCCAAAAGCCGCATATTGGCCGCGTTCGTCGGTGAATTTGTCCCATAAATCGACGAAAGGCACGCCCGCCTTGGCGGCGCTCGTGCGGAAGATTCCGTTGATTTCCGCGATCGCCGCCGAATAGGCGGTCGGCTGCATGATCGGCAGGCCGACCCAGATCACCGGGATGTTTTTTTCTTTCAGGATTTGAATGAGGCTGTCGACGCGGCCTTCGTAGATTTCGCGCCAGCGCGGCGACAGGGGTTCGAGCGCGCGGCTCTCCTCGCCGAGCGCCTGCCGGTCGTTGCCGCCGATCATGACCACGGCGACGTCGGGCTTGGGCTCGCCCGCGGCGATTTCCCTTGCGGATTTGAGCCAATCGAAATAGTCGCTGCGCACGAGGCCGGAATTGTCCTTGCCCTTGCGGAACACGCCGATTTTCGGGTTTTCGGCGAAGGTTTCGTCGAGACCCTCGGCCAGCAATTGCGAAAAGGCGTCGCCGAGGACGGCGACGTGGAAAGCGACCTCGCTTTGCGATTTCTCGACGCGCCTCGGCGCGTCTCTTTGTCCCGACGACGGACGGGCGACGCTGCGGCGCTGCGGCTGAGCATGCGGCGCCAGTCGCCGCACGTGACGCGGTTCGCGCTCGTAGCGCGGCTCGCGCGCCGGGCGATCGTAGCTCGGCCGGCGCCGATGGCCGCCGCCGCCGCCGCCGCCTCCTCCCCCGAAAAGTCCGCCGAACAGATCGGAGAAGAAGTCCTGAGCAAGCGCCTCCGCCGGCGGCGCGGCCGCGGCGAGGGCGAGGAGCGCCGCGAAAAGGCGGACGCGGAAAAAACGGCGGGGAGCGCGACACGGCGTCATGCGACGATCATAGCGCAAAACCGCGCAACACGAAAACGCCTTGACCTTCGCCCGCCTTCTGGGGTCATGTCCGCAAGGGAAGCCTTCCATATGGGAGAGAAGAAGTGCGTCGAAGCGTCCAAAACACCGCGGCGGGCGTGGCGCTTTCCTGCCTGTCTTGCCTGACCGGCGCCGCGGCGGAGCCGCGCCTCGCCGATACGCCGCCCGCCGAGCAGCGCGCGCTCGGATATTCGGGGGACCTCCCGGCTTGCGACGACGGTTACGTGCTCGCGCAAATCAGATGGGGCTTCTACGACCGCGAAAGGGATTATTGGAAGAGCGATCTCGACATTCTGTCCTTCGAGACGATGCGCGAGACCGGCTATCGCACGCATGGCGCGAGTTTCATTCCGCGCCGCTATTGCGAGGCGCGCGCCGAATTCAACGACGGCGCGCGCCGCAAGGTCACCTACGCCATCGGCGAAGGATTGGGTTTCCTCGGGCTCGGATCTGGCGTCGAATGGTGCGTCGAGGGGCTCGACCGCGATTTGGCCCATGCGCCCGATTGCGCCGCCGCCGGCCGGTGAGGGGGAAGGGCATGTCGACGCTGCGCCGCTGGTTCGTGCTTCTCTTCGTCGGCCTTGCGGCTCCGGCCTCGGCCTTGGACGACTGCATTCTCGACAAATGCCAGGACAAGGCGCCGCCCGTCGCGGCGCCGGCGCAGCGTCCCCCGCCAACGCCTTCCGGCGTCGCCTCCGGCAATTTCGACTTTTACGTGCTGGCGCTGTCCTGGTCGCCGGGCTTTTGCGAATCCGCCACTCGCAGCGGGACGCAATGCGAGCCGGGCGCCAATCTCGGCTTCGTCGTGCATGGGCTGTGGCCGCAATATGAGCGCGGCTTTCCGAGCAATTGCGGCGGCGCGCAATTCCCGTCGAGCCTCGCCTTGGAGCGAGCCAAGGGCGTCTATCCCGACCTTGGCCTCGCGCGCTACGAGTGGCGCAAGCACGGCACCTGCACCGGCCGGAGCCCCGGCGATTATTTCGACGACGTGGCGCGCGCCAAGGCCGCCGTCGCGACTCCGCAGGATTTGAACAAGCTCACGAGCGACCGGACGCTGGACAGCGCCGAGGTCGAGCGCGCCTTTCTGGAGGCCAATCCGCGCCTGCGGCCGGGCATGCTGAGCGTCGGCTGCGAGCGCGGCGTGTTGCAGGAGGTGCGCATCTGCCTCAGCAAGGATCTGCGCGAGTTCCGCGCCTGTCCGGAAGTCGCCCGGCGCGGCTGCCACGCCCGGCAAATCCGCGTGCCGGCGCCTTACTGACCGGCGGCCATGAACTATCGCCACGGCTTTCACGCCGGCAATTTCGCCGACGTCTTCAAGCACGCGCTGCTGACGCGCATTTTCGTCCATCTGCTGCGCAAGGACGCGCCCTTTCGCGTCGTCGACACCCACGCAGGGGAAGGCGAATACGATCTCGCGAGCGAAGAGGCGGAGCGCACTGGCGAATGGCGTGGCGGCGTGGGGCGTCTCGAAGCGCTGGACGCGCCGCCGGAAATCGCGGCGCTGCTCGAACCGTACCTCTCGCGCCTCGGGCCGTTTCGGGGCGGACGCCCCACCCTCTATCCCGGCTCGCCGCGCCTCGCGCAAAGCTTCCTGCGCCAGGACGACCGCGCGATTTTTTGCGAGTTGCGCGACGACGGATTCGAAAAGCTGCGCGCGCGCTTTTCCCGCGATCTGCGGATCAAGACGCTGCATCTCGACGGCTACACGGGCGCCGGGGCCTTTCTGCCGCCCAAGGAGAGGCGCGGCCTCGTGCTGATCGACCCGCCTTTCGAACGCAGCGACGAATTTTCGGCGATGTTCTCCGCCTTCCAAAGCGCGCATCGCAAGTGGCCGACTGGAATTTACGCGCTGTGGCATCCGGTGAGGGACCCTGCGGGCGCTCGCGCCTTTTACGAGGCCTTCCGCAAGGCCGACATCCGCCGCGTGCTGCGTCTGGAGCTCTGCGTCGGCGGACCCGGCGAGAGGCTGAACCGTACGGGATTGGCGGTGATCAATCCACCCTACACTCTGGCGGAAGAGGCGCGCGCGCTGCTGCCGTTCCTGGCCGAGCGCTTAGCTCAAGGGCAGGGGGCGGGGTGGGAAATGGAGGTGGTGACGGGCGAGTGAAGGCGCGCGAAACATTGACCGCAAAGCGGAAACAAAGCGCATTTCCTATTGAGATTTGGGCATTGATGCGCATAATAGTGCACATAGGCGGGGCGTCATGTCCGGGATCGAGACGAACACACGCAGATTGTCGCCCGGCTGGAGAAAGAGGGCTGGCGGAACATTGGCGGCGCAAATCACGACCGCTTCGTCAACGACAAGCATCCAGAAACGATGATCGTCGTGCCGCGCCATCGGGAATTGACGCCGGGGACGGCGCGCTCGATCGCGAAATCGGCGGGTTGGACAAAGGAGCAGGCATGAATCTCGTTGGCGTCATCGACGGCGCGGGTCGGACATGGGGCGTGCGCTTTCCCGATCTCGACGGCTGCGTGGGCATGGGCGCGACGCCGGACGAGGCCGTGGCGAACGCCGCCGAGGCGTTGCGCGATGTCGTCGCGCATAAGACCAGCGGCGGCTTCGCGCTGCCCAAAATACGATCGCTCAGCGAGATTTTGGCTTCCGGCGAGGTCGCCGAAGGGGAGACGACCGTCCTCGTTCCGCTGCTGCTCGACGCAGGACGCAGCGTGCGCGCCAACGTCACTTTCGATGCGGGCCTGTTGGACGCGATCGACGCGGCGGCGAAAAGCCGCGGCCTGACACGCTCGGCGTTTCTGGCCAGCGCCGCGCGTGAGAAGATCGAAGCGCGGCGGTGAGGCGAGAGGGAGTCGCGAAACTGCGCAACTTCCATCACGTTGAGACGCGCAGATATCACTTTTAGTTTGGAATTGCCGCGGGCGGCACTGCTTGTCAAATGGCAATGACGGGTGTGTCACTGTGTTCCGCCCACAGTATTCCGCCAAAAACTGCGCCGCACACAAAGGGCGGCCGATCAGTTAGAATAAAAGGGAAATGTGGCACCGTAATTCGTGAGGACAAATTTCAAGCTGGATCACGCGAAAAACATCTTGAAAGCGGCTCAGAACGCGAGCAGAGACGCAAAGACGGCGAGCGTCACCAAGAGCATTACGAAACCGTTGCGCAGCATCTGGTAGGATGCTTCGTTACGCAGGGTTCGAACGATGTTGAGGATTTCTTGGCGCGCGAGGGCATCGGCGAGCGCATCAGGCATTTCGTCGTTGGCTGTAAGTAACATCGCTGTTCCATAGCCATAGGAGGGGAGCGACCGCATCGCTCCGAGCGCCAGGAAACCGCCCCCGAGAATGTAAGAGATCGACAGAGCTAGCCCTGCACCGACCACGAGCCGCCCTCCGGCGGTAGGGATTTCTTTCACGAGCGCACTCGCGCCAGTGCCAAGCACTGTTAGGCCGATCGCGAGGGACAGTGTAAGCTTGAACGTCTTCTCGTCCAGCGCCACGCCGCGCTGCCTTTCTTCCGTTAAGCGCTGCAAAAGCTGCTCGTTGGTAAGGGTGGGGTAATTAGCATAATTCGGAGCCGTCTTCAGTATGTCGGGCTCCCCCGCTCGACGCTGCAATCGACGCGCGCGCGAGAAAAACAAGAGAAAGGGCGCGATCTCCTCGGCTATGCGGGAAAAGACCATCGTGATGTGTCCCCCGGTCACGCGGTTGTGGCATGGCTATCAGGCTCTGCCAGCCAGTTGGCGATCGCCGCGTCGATCGGCCGCTCTGCCGTCGTCAGCCAGCCCCATTCGCCGGTTGGGTTGACCTCTATGAAGAAAACTCCCTCCGGTGTTTCGATAAGATCGATAGCCGCAAAGGTGAGACCAAGATGGTCAACGAGCGCGCGGCAGGCCTCCCCAATCGAGGTGCTGATCTCAACGTCTTCATAGACGAGCCGATCTCGCGGAACCATGCGCCAGTCGCCCTGCACGCCCTCGTCGTCAACAAGAATCCGCACGGCAAACAGCTGCTTGCCGACTATCGTTACGCGCAAATCCATCTTTGGTTCGAGTAGGCGTTGCGCCAGGAGCGGCGCTCCGGCGGTGTTCGTGTCGACGAGCACGCTAGAATCTGCCACGGTCGAGTAAGTGAACAGGCAGTCTTTGCCATCGCGCAACAGCACTGTATCGAGCGACTTCACAATCAACGAACCGGGAAACTGCCGCCGAATGCTTGCCGCGTCGTTCCCGACCAGCGTTTCGGGAACTTTGAAGCCGCACTCGGTCGCTAGAGCGAGTTGGTAAGGCTTTGACTCGGCCAGGTAGGTCCGCTGCGGGTGATTCATCCAGGCTGCATCGTCGAACACGCAGAGCGCGCGCATGAAGGCCGCCCACTGTGAGCGCGCAAGCTGCTCAGGGGGCGCGAGTCCCTTAGCCGGCGCATTGCGCAGGAACACCGGCTGCCTAAACCAGACCGAAAGCAGCCCAGGGCCGACTAGGGCGTCCAGTTCCGGCCCTCGAACCGCGAGCGTGCGCGCAAGCGGGTCGAGTCCGAACCGTAAATCTGGGAAGTGCTCGCGGTTAAGACGTAGGAAGCTGACTCCTGCCTCGCTCAACCGCAGGGCGACGAGGTCGGCGGAGAAATCATAAAGCCCAGCGACGATGAGGACCGCGGGTCTAATTCGCCCTTTTGATCCTCGCCGGTTTCCTGATCACACTTTTTGGTCGCCGGGATCATGGTTCCGTCAGATGCTCTGGCAAAAGAGGAACCGTCTAAAATCCAACAGCCTTGAATCTGATCATACTTCGCATTTTCGGGAAGGTCAGGCGCCATTCGGTGCGGACGCCGCGTAGCGAATGCCAGAAGGATGTGCTTTGGATCGCTCTGTTTCTCCATAAAATGAGCCTAGCACGAATTTTACCGACATGTCCAAGCTACATAGTACCTCCTGCCCAATCTGTTAAACGGGCCGTCTTATATTCAAGTATTTATGGTGGCACGCCCGCGGAGTGCACATGTATCGGCTTCATCGCCGTCTCTTTTCAAGCGCCGTCCTAACCGCCAGCGCGGTCGCGGGCCGGGCGATCGTGAAATTCTTGTCCTTGGCGTGCAATACGCTCGCCCAAGGATCGAAGACCGGAACGCCCGCGGCGACGAATTGCGCAATGTCGCGAGAGACGACGACCAAATCCTCCAGCGAAGCGATCGCCGCGATGAAGAGGTCTGGCTGCCCGAAAGTGTGGCCGCGTTTTTGACCTTCGACCACCATGGCTTTCCAGCGCATGACGACCTCTTCGGTGACCGCGGCGACGCGGCCGGCGAAGAGCGGGCGGATGACGCGGTCGAGCCAGAACTGTATGTCGGCGCGCCTGCCGGGGTCGGCGATCTGCTCGACGCCATATCGGATTTCGCCGAAAGTGATTTCGCTCACGTAAAGGAGTTCGCCGGGCTGCGCGGCGACGAATTCGAGGACTCCGGCGTCGGCTCTGAGTTTGCGCAATTCCGAGATGACGTTCGTGTCGAGCAGCCATCCCCTCACAATTCGACGTCCCGCACTGGAGAATCGACCGACACGCGTTCGAACTCGACTTCGGCAAGCGGCGAGGCGCGCAAGGCCTCGACGATGTCGTGTCCGGTGATCTTGCGCTGCAGGCGCGCGAATTCTTCCACGCCGACGACGACCGCGGCGTCGCGTCCGTGCAGCGTCACGAGTTGCGGCCCGTGCGTCCGCGCCTCGCGCACCAATTCGCTCAAACGCGTCTTGGCGTCTTGCAGCGGCCAGCGGTTGCCGCGGCGCTCGCCTCCACCGGCGGATTTCGAGCCTGTCGTCGCGCGCATCGTCACTCCTTTTGGTCTAACCGACCAGATTATCGCCGCTCACCACCTCGGCGGCAAGAAAAATCCTCGCCCAGAAAAATCCTCGCCCGCCTATGCTGTTCGAGACATCTGCTAAAAGCTGCCAATTCCCCCCTCTCATCCTGGGAGCCCCATGCTCGCCCTCCGCTACTCCCCCGCTTCACCCTACGCCCGCAAAGTCCGCGTCGCCGCCGACATTCTCGGCCTGACGGACCGCGTCAAAATCTCGACCGTCGACACCGCCGATCCGAACGATCCGATCCGCGCGCAAAATCCGCTCGGCAAGATTCCGACTTTGTTGATGGAGCATGGTTTTGCGCTCTACGACAGCCGGGTGATCGCCGAATATCTCGATCATCTGGCCGGCGGCGGCGCGCTGTTCCCGGCCGACCCGGCGCGGCGCTTTTTGGCGCTGCGTTTGCAGGCCTTGGGCGACGGGATTTGCGACGCGGCGCTGCTGCTGCGCTACGAGGAGACGACGCGGCCGGAAGAGGCGCGCTCCGCTTCCTGGACGGAATTGCAGAAGGGCAAGATCGACCGCGCCATCGCGGCGTTGGAGGCCGCGCCGCCCGCGGGCCCCACGGACATCGGCCATGTCGCCGTCGCCTGCGCGCTCGGCTATCTCGATCTGCGCTTCGCCGGCGCCTGGCGCGCACAGGCGCCGAAATTGGTCGCGTGGCTGGAGGCTTTCGAGAAAGTCACGCCGGCTTTTGCGGCCACCAAGGCGTGAAGGGTGGGGGAGTTCGACCGCCCCCACCCCAACCCTCCCCCGCTTCGCGGGAGAGGGGGTAGATTCGGCTCTTCATCGAGATTTCGCGCAACGCCGGCCGCCTCCCTCTCCCGCGTTAGCGGGGGAGGGTCTGGGTGGGGGCGTTTCAGCCGCCCGGCGCCCTCAGGTCGTCGGGGCTTTCCACACCACGTCGTCGCCCTTCGCCTCTTGCTTGGCCGCGACTTCCGCCGGCGGCTTCCACAGGCCCGCGGCGGCGGCCGTGGTGGATCCGGCGCTGGCGATCGGCTGCGTGGCGTCGGGGATGCGCAGCACCTGGCCGGGGTAGATGTGGTCGGCGTCCTTCAGCATCGGGCGGTTGGCCTCGAAGATTTTCTGGTATTTGTTGGGGTCGCCATAGGCGGTTTGCGCGATCTTCGACAGAGTGTCGCCGGCCTTGACCGTGTAGAAGTGCGAATCCGCCTGCGCCGTCGCCACCGCGAGGTTGTTGACGACCTGCGAGACGCCCTTGGTGTTGCCGATCGTGAGGGCGATCTTTTCGGAGTCCGCCGTCGTCGCGGCCGAACCGGACAGGGTCACCTTGGAGCCGTCGACGGCGATCTCGACCTTCGAGGCGTCGAGACCCAGCTTGGTCAATTCCGCCTTCAGCGCCTCGGGGGTCGCGGCGGAGGTTTCCGTCGCCCCGGCCGGAGCCGGAGCCGCGGGGTTTTTCTTTGTGATGAAATCCAGAATACCCATCTCAATCTCCCTTGGAGCTCGGCCGTAGGACGGGGCCGCGCGCCTTCATATAGCGTGTCGAACTCCGTCGCACATATGACGAAAGACCCGAAACGGCCTCCCGTCCCGGGTCTTTTGCAAAAATGCGCGGCGGATCAGAAGTGGTAGTTCACGCCGGCGCGGACCTGCGAAGTGGTGGCGCTCGCCTGAACGGCGTTGGGCGAGAAGCTGAAATAGCGGTCGGAGCCGAGCGAGGTGTAGAGATATTCGGCCTTCACCGAAAGATTGGGCATGACCAGATATTCGACGCCGGCGCCGAGCGCCCAGCCCGTCTGGAAAGTCGACTGCTGGCCGGCGAAACCGGTCCACAGATTGCCGATCGTGCCGGTGTTGCGCGCGCCGGCGAAGCCGCCGGTCACGAAGAACATGGCGCGGTCGACCGTGTAGCCGACGCGGCCGCGAATGGTGAAGAGGTCGTTCATGCTGCTCGCGGCGGCGAAGCCGAGCCAGGGCGAGCGCACGTCCTTCATGCCGGCGAAATCGAAGTCCGATTCGAGGCCGACGACGAAATTGGGCGCGAGAATGTGGTTGTAGCCGGCGGTGAAGCCGATTTCGCCGCCTGTCGGCCGCCCGAACACCCAATCTGCGCCGTCGTGGAACGCGCCCCAGCCGTATCCGCCGTTGAGGCCGACGTAAAAGCCCTGCCAATTGGCGACCGGCGCGGGCGAGTAATATTCCGCCGGCGCCTTGTAGCGGTTGGGCAGGTCCGCTGCGCCGGCCGGCGCGGCCGCGAGGACGAAGGGCGCGATCAGCGCCGCAAGGGTTGCCTGTCTCATCTTACGCTACTCCATTAAACGGGCGCGCCGCCACCTAGCGGAACGCCGCGAGAGCCGCCGGCCAAGGCCTTCGTTCTCGATGCGTAAAACTAGAATCGTTCAGCTTAACAAATCCTTTCCCGCTTGAATTTGTGCAGCGGATGAAAAGCAACGAAATAAAAACCCTAAAATATACTTTGTGTCGAGAGTGCGACGTAGCAAGCATTGCGCGGCTGACTATTGTGCTGTGCGCCGACGAAAGCAGCAGTTTGCCGATTGTTTGCGGTTGAACTTGGCTAATAAAGCGTCAATATCGAGCCGGGACGCGGCCGAAGCGGACGGGCCGGGCGGAGGGGGCGATGAACGGGTGCGAGGACGATGGGGCGGTGCTGATCACGGGCGCGGCGCGGCGGATCGGCGCGGCGCTGGCGCGGGGGCTGGCGCGGGCCGGGCGCCCAGTGCTTCTGCACGCCTCGGCGCGCTCGCTCGGAGACGCCGAAGCCGCCGCCGTGGCGATTTGCGCGCAGGGCGGGCGGGCGAGCGCGCTCGTCTGCGATCTCGCCGACGCTCGGGCGACGGCGCTCTTGGTCGAACGCGCCGCGGCGGTTTTCGGCCCGCTGACGCTGCTGGTCAACAACGCCTCGCGCTTCGAGCCGGACGAGGCGTCGAGCTTCACCCTCGACGGCTACGAGCGTCACATGGCGGTCAATCTGCGCACGCCGCTGCAACTCGCGCAGGCCTTCGCCGCGGCTTTGCCGCCAGGCGGGTCTGGGGCGATCGTCAACGTGCTCGATCAGCGGGTCTTCCGGCCCTCCGCGCGCGACTTCACCTATACTTTGTCGAAATCGGCGCTCTGGACGGCGACGCGGACGATGGCGCTGGCCTTCGCGCCGCGCATCCGCGTCAATGCGGTGGGGCCCGGGCCGGTGCTGCCGAACAATCACGTCGGCGAGGCGGGTTTCGCCGAGGAGATCGCCAGCCTGCCGCTCGGCGAAGCCGTCGAGGTCGAGAGCGTCGTCGCAGCCGTGCTCTATCTGGCGGGCGCGCGCCATGTCACCGGCCAAATGATCGCCGTCGACGGCGGTCAGCATCTCGTTTGAGGCCGAGAGTGTTTTCGAGCGAAGCGGAGGCCGGTTCGCGTCGAGAAAACCCGATGGCGCGAGGCGGTCGCGCATTTCCGTCGCGGCTTCGCCGTAGGTCTGGCCGTCGCAAAGAAAGACCCGCCCGGGGGAGACCGGGCGGGCAAGTTCTGCACCAAGTGGGAGGTAATCGGAGGAGCTAGGAAATCTCCTTTTCCCTTAGAGGCTCGCGCCGGCCTGGAAGCGGGGGATGACGGGCCCGCCGATTTCCAGCTTGTGACGCTTGCCCGACGGGCTGAAAAGGAAGAGGAGGCCGCCGAACTGGCTGTCCGTATCGTAAGCCAGATCGGACAAGCGCTCGATGTCGAAGCGGGCGTCCTGAACGATGACGGTCACGTCCTTGGATTCGCCCGGCGCGATCGGCGAGGGATCGCTCACCGAGAGACCGCGGTCGGCCAAGAGATATTCCGGATATTCCGGACGCGTGGTGAAGACGTCCGGATTCAGGAAGCGCAGACCGGCGGTGGTGAATTCGCCGATGCGGAGCGGCTCCTGCCCCGTGTTGGTGATCTTCAGCTTGATCGACAATTCGCGACCCGGCACCTTGTAGCTGCCGCCCTGATAATGGGCGGTGACGACCGGAACTTCCTCCACGATCGGGTCGATGCCCGTCAGCAGGCCGGCCTGCATCGGCAGGGTGCGCGGATAGTCGGAGTTGGCCTTGGCGTAGAAGATCAGCAGCGCCAGCAACGAGGCGGCGAGCCAGACGCCGCCGAAGCGCTTGTCGGCCGGGGTGATCATCGTCGGGCCCTTGCCGGCGGCGACCTGCCAACCGCGGGCGATGATGCCCTTCTGCATGAACCAATAGAGGATCCACACGGCGGCCGCGGCCATCCACAGGAAGTGGTAGGTCATCGTCCAGCCGATGCCGAACCTCTCGAGGTCGATCGTCGTGCCGTCGAGCAGCGTCACGTCGTTGACGAAGTTCGCCATGTCGCCCTTGATGCTGATCCATTGTCCCGGGCCGACGATCGGGCCGCCGTCCTTGACGTTGATCTGCACATGGACGTGATAGCGGCCTTGGCGGCGCGCCTTCATGATCAGCTTATATTCGTAGTCGCGGCCGATCGTCATCGAGAAGGTGCGCGGCGCCGGAACGTCGGAGACGAAGGACGCCTTGCGGATGAACACCGGGCCCGGCTCGCCGACGTTGAGGAAGGACTCCGAGGGGTGAGCGACGGCCTGCGGCCAGCCGGAGAACACATGCACCTTGCCGGTGATCTCCATCTCTTCGTTGACGTTGACCTCGGTCTTCGACCATTTCACGTCGTACCAGTTCAGCGTGCGCATGCGCAGAAAGGCCTGCTGCGAACGCTCGCCATGCGCGCTCGCGGGCGTCGCGCCGATCACCGTCGCCGTCGTGGCGATGGCCGCCAGGCCGAGAACGGCGGCGCGCAACGTGCGCGCTCCGCGGAGCCTGGCGAGGGTGTCGAGGATTGCGAATTTCATTTCTTGCGTCTCCCTGGACATTTTCGTCTTGTTGGTCCGGAGCCGAAAGGCTCCGGCGCTCTTTTCGTCGTAAGGCCTTGGAAGCTTAGATCTGGTCGTCGGTGATGTAGTCGACGCGAGCGAACCACTGACCGAACTTCCACCACAGGAAGTAGACGATCATCGACACGAAGCCCGAGAAGAAGGCGGCGACCGGCACGACGTCCTTACCGAAGGTGCGCAGCGTGCCGCGCTCGATCATGCGGATGTATTCCGGCGTGCCGGTGCGCACGTAGTTGAAGCCGATGAGGTCGGCGAGCGTCAGCAACACGCCGTCGATTTCCGCGGCCTGATGGTATTGCGCCAGAACCGGCCAGTTGGAGGGGTAGAACAGCAGACCCCAGCCGAGCGAGCCGAGCAGCGCGGTGACCAGCCAGCTGCCGGAAATCAGCAGCACGACGTCGAGCCAGAACGCCATCGGGATCAGCGCCGACGGGAAGACGAGGCTGATCGGGAAGAAGGTCCAACCCCAGAAATTGTCGTAGCGGTTGATCCATTCGCCGACGAGCAGCGCCAGAGTGACGACGGTCGCGCCGAAGGGCAGGCGGAACTTCGTCCAGAAGAACGACTGCGCCGCGGCGGCGAAGCACATGGCGACGATCGGCGCCACGGTCGGCCACATGCGGCGATCCTTGAAGTCGATCCAGAAATCCCAGTCGCCGGCCAGCAGCATGTAGTGGATGTGGTAGGAGCCCAGCAGCACCAGGAACATCACGAAGAGGAGAATCCAGTCCGTCAGGATGACGCAACCGATGAATTCCTCTTTCGACTTCCAGGCCTTGCCCGCGGGCGCGCCTGCTTCGGTCGATATCGACATTTTTGCCTCTCCTCGAAGTGACTCCGGCTTTTTCGGGCCGGATTTTCCCTGTTTGAGATCGCAGCTCCCCGGTCGATTTCGCGCGGGGCGAAATCGCTGAAGCAGCGTTTGGTTTTTGGGTTCTTTGGTTTTCTTGGCGGGAAGCGGAGGCCGGGCGAAACCGCCGCCGCTTCCCTGTTGTTTGGTTTCGAGCGGGCGGCGGCGTCAGAGCGCCAGCACGTCCTTTTCGAATTCCTTGCTGAGTTCGATCACGCGGCCGAGCACCTGCAGGACCACGCCGAACACGGCGAGCGCGAACCAGCCGAAGAACACGAAGCCCCAATGCAGCGGCGCCGTGAACAGCTCTTCCATGAACCAGAAAGTGTGGCCCCACTCGTTCAGGCCGATGTTCGGGAAGATCATGAACGGACCGGCGAAGAACATCAGGAACGCCACCGAGATCTTGTTCGCGAAGATCGGAATGCGCGTGCGCGCATACATGAAGGCGCCCCAGCCGGCGATGATGTAGATCGGATAGCTGAGGTAGAACTCCAGGATATGGCTCGGCGTGAAGTCGGTGTCGCGGATGACCGTCTGGTGCCAGGTGCCGTCCTGCTCGGTGAAGTAGGAAGCGCCCCAATAAACGGTGAAGGCGTAGACGAGCAGCCAGCCGATGAGCGTGATGAGGCGGCGCATTTCCTCGCGCGGCGCCACCGCGTTGACGTTGCGGTCGCGAGTCTTCCAAAGATAGCCGCCGACGCCGACGAAGGCGATGAATTCGAGCGGCAGCTCGGTCCACATCAGATTCAGCCAATAGGTCTGAAATTCCGGCGCGAAGGAGTCGAGACCCGCCTTCCAACCGAAATATTGCTCGTAGATACGAATCCCGACGTAGAAGAAGCCGAGACACAGCATGGCGATATAGGCAGGCTTGTAATTGACGATGCTGTCGGTTTCCGCACCGACCGCGGATCCGGCTTTACCTGTCGCTAGACTCATTGGCGTTCCTCCTTGGTTGCTCCCCGAGACGCTTCTCGCGGCTCTTCGATTCTTCGTTTTGGCGGGCCGGACCCCTGCGGGGTCGGCCCCTTCGAAACTTGACGTCCGGCGCGGACGCTCAAATCCCCGAAGTTGCGACGAAGGGGAGGAAGGCGTCTCCCCCGGCCTCGTCTTACAGTAAAGCGTTAGGTTTTTTCGCAGTATGCAGAAGCTATCATACTAAAAACACGAATAGTCCAGTTTATGCAGACGAATCTCTGCGGCAATGTGTCGCAATTTCTCATCTATATGTAGTCTAAAGCGATATTACGAGACTCTATATAGGCATGTGTATTAATATTTTAGACAGAGTGTCAAGTATATATATCGTCTAGATTCGAGGTAATGCGTCTTACTATAAGATGCTTCTTTGGTAGACTGAGCGACATTGTGTCGCGCCAGAACAATATTGTATTTAGTGCGGAGTTGGAAAAGATGAGCGCACGCCGTCGCGCCTCGCGGTCAAGGGCGCGCGGCGACGTCACGAGAGAAAACGGCGCGTCGGGCGCGAAACGTCAAACGGGGAGAAAACAATGGCGCTGCATCAGGTTAAAGAGCTCGGATGGGTGAGCTTCTGGGTGCTCTTCATCATCGGGCTCTTCGCATTCTTCATCCCCACGGTGAACCGCGCGCTCAATCTCTGATCGCGAAAGGCGCGCGAAGCGCCGGCCAACCGAAGAGATTTCGATCCTGGAGGCGTCCGCGGCTCCAGGATTTTTTGTGATTCTCGTCGCGGGTGTGCACGGTCGGCGCGACGGCGCGCGTATGGACGAGGGCGCTGAAATCGACGATGGGCCGGAGCCTCAATCCGCGCTCGGCAAGCGCCGAATCGTGAACTCGATGCGGCCGTCGGAAAGCTCGCGCCAGGACTCGATCTCGGTCATGTAGGCGGCTTTGGGGTAGTGGTCGAACCACTCCCGCGCCTTGGCGCGCGCCTCTTCCCGGGCGAGCGTAAAACTCTCGCGGCGCCATCCGTCGCCGCGCGTCGCGCCGCGCTTGCGCAGGCCGTGCGCGGCGCGCCCAGCGACATCTCCCGGCAGTCTTCTCTCAAAGCTCACGCGGACGCTCCCGTGCAAACATGCTCGGACGGCGCAGCCTAGCGCTTTTTGGCGGCGAAGGGGAGGGGGTGCGATTCGTGTGCGATTCGTGCAGCCTCGCGACGCCGCGGCGGGGGCGTCGTCACAGGCTGCGCAGTTCTTGCGCCGGACGCCGCGACAGCACGCGCCAGGTGCCGAGAAGGCCGATCGACAGCGTCGCGGCGAGCGCCGCCAGCGTCGTCAGCCCCACCGCGCCGGGCAGGAAGACGAAGCGCATCTTCATCAGCGCCTCGACGATTCCGTAAGCGGCGGCGACGCCCGCGATCAGCGCGAAGAGGCTGGCGACGCTCGCAAGGCATAGGAACTCCGCGGCATAGGCGCTCACCAGCCAGAAGCGCGTCGCCCCGAGCGTCTTGAGGACGACCGCGTCGTGCAGCCTTGCGCGCTGGCCGGCGGCGATGGCGCTGCCGAGCGCCAGCAGCGCGGTGACGATCGCAATGCCGGCGGCGGCCCTTGCCGCCAGCGCCAGCTGGCCGGCGATCTTGTCGACCGCCTCCAGCGCCTCCTTCACGCGCACTGCGGCGACCATCGGATAGCGCTTCGGCGTCTCGCGCGCCAAATGCGCGTCGTAGCTCCCGATCTTGTCGTCGGCGTAGCGCGCCGTGAACAGTTCGGAATAGGGCGCGCCGGCGAAAGTCGCCGGCGAAAACACCATCACGAAATTGATCGCGTAACTGCGCCATTCCACCTTGCGCAGATTGACGAGGCGCGCCGAAATCTCGCGGCCCAGAACGTTGACGGTGATATCGTCGCCGAGCGAAAGTCCAAGTCCTTTGGCGACGCGCTCCTCCATCGAGACGAGGCGCTCCTTCGTGTCGCTCGGCCACCAGGCGCCCTCGACGATGCGCGCGCCCTCGGGCGTCTCGGCGGCGAAGGTGACGCCGCGGTCGCCGTCCAGCGCCCAGGCGGCGTCCTCGCCGACATGCAGCGTCTCGGCGCGCGCGCCCTTCACGGCGACGATGCGCCCGCGCATCATCGGCACATGCTCGACATGCGCGCCCGGCGCCTGCTCGGCGAGGAAGCGGGTGAAGGCTTCGGACTCGTCCTTCGGCACGTCGATGAAATAGAAATTGGGAATTTCGCCGATGCCGGAACGCTCGAATTCGGCGTGAATGGCGCCTTCGACGAGCGCCAGCGCCACGAGCAGCGTCACCGTGACGCCGGCCGAAACGATCAGCGCCGGCGCGAGGCTGCCCTTGCGGGCGATGTTGCTCTGCGCGAGGCGCAAGCGCGCGTCTTTCGCCCGCGGCAGTTTGCGGGCGGCGAGCATCGTCAGGAAAGCCACGCCGCGCAGCAGCAGGAAGGCGCCGACCACCGAAGCGATGAAGGCGAGCGCGAGCTTTTTTTCGCTGGAGGAGACGAACACCGTCGCGGCCAGCGCGACGAGCGCGGCGGCGGCGGCGAGGCGGTAGCGCAGGGGCGCCTTGGCTTGCAGCGCTTCGACGCCGTCGCGCAGCAGCGCCGCCACCGGCACGTCATGCGCGCGGCCGAGCGGCCCGAGCGAAAAGACCAGCGCGACGAGCAGCCCGTAAAGCGCGCCGACGGCGAGGCCGGCATAGTCGACGCCGATCGAGATCGGCAGCTCCAGCAGGCGTCTCAACGCCTCGCCGGCGAGAAAGGGAATGGCGGCGCCGAAAGCCAGGCCGATCGCGATGGCGAGCGCCGCCATCGTCAAGACCTGCCACAGCGCAATGGCGAAGACGCGCGAGGCCGAGGCGCCGAGCGCCTTCAAAATGGCGAAGGCGGCGCGCTTGCGCTCGACGAGGCCTTGCACGGCGTTGGCGACGCCGGCCCCGCCGGCGACGAGCGCCGTCAGCGCCACGAGCGTCAACAGCTGGGTGAAGCGCTCGAGGTTTTTCGAAAACTGCGGCGACACCGCGTCGCGCTTGCGCAGGTCCCAGCCGGCTTGCGGAAAGGCCGTGGAGGCGGCGTCGGCGAAGCGCGTCGCGTCTTCGTCGCTCGGCGCCCCCGGCAGCGCGACGCGGGCGAGATGGCGCACCAGCGTGCCGGGCCGCAACAGGCCAGTCGCGTCGAGCGCGGCGCGCGAGACGATGATGCGCGAGCCGAAGCCGACCCCGCCGGAAAATTTGTCGGGCTCGGTCTTGATCACCGCGCGTATGTCGAAACGCGAGTTGCCGATCGAGACGGGATCGCCGATCTTGGCGTCCAGCCGCGCCATCAGCAGCGAATCGGCGATGAGGCCGAAGGAATCGCCCTGCTTTTCGAGCCCCGCCGCCACAGTGACTTGCGGCTCCGTCTCCAGCGCGCCGAAGGAGGGATAGACGGCCGGATCGACGGCCTTGACTTCGACCAGCGCGCTGGCCGGCTCCTGTCCGTCGCTTGCGTGCTCCAGCCGCGCCATGGCCCGCATCAGCGCGATGTCGTCGATCCGTCCCCGCGCGGAAAGATAGGCGCGCTCCGCGTCGGTCAGCTCGCGCTGCGCCAGCGAAAAGGCGACGTCGCCGCCGAGCAAGGCGCGTCCCTCTCGCGCGAGGCCCTGTTGCAGGGAAAAGGACAGGCCGCCGACGCCGGAGATCGCCGCGACGCCGATGGCGATGCAGGCGACGAAGACGCCAAAACCGCCGAAATCGCCGACGAGATCGCGCAAGGCGAAGCGCAGGGCGAGGGGGAGGCGGTCGAAGAGCGGGCGGGCAGGGGGCATTTGGGGCCTTTCGGCGAGGACTTCGAAGGCGAGAAACGGACGCCTCCAGGCCCGAAATAGCATGGCGCGTCAAATTGCGCTTGCGCTTCGCGCCAGGGCCGCGCCGAGGACCTCGATCATCGGTCCATATTCCGCCCGATGCGCGGCCTTCACTTCGAGGCGTCGAGCCAGGCGGCGGGAGCGACGCAGCGCAAATCGAGCGCGTGTCCGGCCTGCTCGCAAAGCTGCTTCAGATAGAGCAATTGCGTGCGGCCGTTGCCTTCGCGAAAGGGGTGGACGTAATTCACGTCGCCCAGGATCGGTCCGGCGGCGGCGGCGAAATCCTCTCGTGACAGGCCCTCGAGGAAATTCGTAGCGACGAGGCGGCGATGTGCGTCGGCCATGCCGGTTTCGATGTAGTGGCGGAACATGAATTGATGGCCGTCCTTGGAAATCTCCACGAGACGCAACTCGCCGGCCCAGTCGTACATGTCCTGAAACAAATGTCGGTGGAGGGCGCGAAGATGCGCGAGGTCGAAATCGCCGGTGGGAAGGCCTTGCGCGAAGCGGGCGGCGGCGAGGAGCCTTTCTGCTTCGTCGAGCGCCCGGGCGTCCTTCAGCCCGAGCTTGTTACGCAAAATTTGCGTTCTCGGGTAAAGGTGAGGATCGTCGGTCATTCCGCCGCTTCGGGCGCCGCCTTGCGCTGGAACAGCGACAATATGTGAGCGCGTCGCCGCTCGTGCTCCCACCCCTCGCGCTCGAACATTTCGAACATCGCGATTTCGTCCGCACTCAACGGATTGCCCTCGATCGCCTGCAAATGCTGCATTTCGAGCCGGCGCTGTCGCGCGGCTGCGTCGATCGGGAGGTCTCGTTCGGCAGGCGGGTTCGACATGGCGCGACGATAGCATATTTTGGTCTTGGCGGCGCTGGTTTTCCACCCAAAGAGCCGGCGAGGCGAGCGGAAGCGACAGATGGGATCGACATATTGGAAACGACTGCTGGGACTGAGGTCGCCCGAGCGACCGGAGCGCGGCGCGCCGGCGCCGATCGACCCGGCCGACGTCGAAAGACGCGTCGCTCTTTTGGCGAAACTGGCGACGCAATTCGGCTACGATCCCGCGCTGGTGACACTGGTTTTGGAGCAAAGCTCCTTCACGCTGGCGGGAGAGGCCTGCGCCGCGGAAGGGCGCGCTTTGGCGGACGGGCGGATCCTCGTCTATTACGATCCGCAAATGTCCGTCGCGCGCATGGGCTGCTGCCTCGCGCATGAAATCCAGCATCAAAAATATTTCGCCGTGCGCACCGCCTTTTTGGCCGAGGCGCCGCGAGGTCCGCTGCACGCGACTTTCGCGCCTTTTGCGCCCGAGCTCCTGGCGCGGCGCCGCGGCGTTTCGGACTATTCCAACGAACATTGGGACGCCTGGCGCGGCGCGGGCCCGCCGGCGCTGTTTTCCGACGAAATGGCGCTGGGACAAAGCGAGCCGATCAACGAGACTTTGGCGGAGATCGCCAAGGCCGATTACAATTTCGGCCCCGAAGCGAAGATCGACCCGCTGTGGCGCGCGCTCTTCGAGCGCGTGAACGCGGCTTACGCGCGGCTGAAACCGTGAGTGCGGCGATGGCTTTCGGCTTCTTGCGCCTTCTCGGCCTGCGCGCCGCGGAAAACGTGGTCGACCCGCAAGTCGCGGCGGCCGCGGCGGCGATCGAACGCCAACTTCTCGGGCTCGGCCTGCGCGTCAAGAGCAGGCGTCACCAGTCGCATTTTTGCGAGATCGTCGCCTCCACCTCGTCCAGAATGATCACCGCGCCGAACGACGCTCGCGCCTCGGGGATAGCGCTGCTGCTCGCCGGAAAATACGAGCCGCCGACGCTGGTGTTCGAGGAGATCAATTCGCGCCAACCCGGCCTCGGCTCGGCCATGGTCGGCGCCGTCCTGGCGGGGCTTGGCGAAAACTCCGCCGTCTTCGTGCGGATCAGGGTCGACGACGCCTCGCCGCGCGGCGCGGACGGGCGCAGCTTTTGGGAGCGGATGGCGGCGCGTCACGCGGGTTTCGACTGGGCGATCTCCCAAAACGAGCGCAAACGCGCCGAAGCGCTCAGCGGGCGCCGCGCAGCGCGGACGAAGCCGCCTTGACCTCGTCGAGCGTCACATAGCCCTTGTGGTCCTTGTCGATCTCGTCGAAGCGCTCGGCGACGCGCCGCAAGCCGCCGGCTTCGGCCTCCGCCTTGGTGAGTTTGCCGTCGCCCTTCTTGTTGGCCGCCTTGAAACGCTCCTCGATCGGCGCGCGCCTGGCCTGGTCGCCTCGATCACCGCCGGGGCCCGGCGCCGGGGCGGGGGCTTGCGCGAAGGCCGCGCCGGCGGCGAGCGTCAGGGCCAGTGCGACGAAGACGGTCGATCGTTTCATGTTTTGCTCCTTGGACGAGACGGCGAGTTCTTTTCGGCGCGTTTCCAGCGGTGTCGAAATCTTGGGCATATCGAACGCGCCGGGCGGATTAAGCCGCGCATTCATATCCCCATCGTCTCTCGATCATCGCCCGTTCATGTCTGGCGCGCCGGCCAAGCGCGGTTGGCGCCGCTTCGCGCCCTCTGCTAAGACCGGGCGAGCCTCACGCCGCCGAAGGACCGGAATGCTTTTCTACGAGCCGCTGTTCTTGTTTCTCTTCGCGCCGGCGGTCTACCTCCTTTATCTCGCCGTCGAAAAGCGCCGCGCGTCGCGCGTGCTGGTCCTCCTGCTGGCGAGCATTGGCTTTTACGCCTGGAGCGAGCCGCTCTTCGTCCTCGTCGTCTTCGCCTCGGTGGCGCTCGACCTCTTCGTCGCGCGGCGCATTTACGTTGAGGAGGTCGCGCGAAATCGCCGGCTGTGGCTGGCGCTCGGCGTCTGCGCCAATCTCGCGATACTCGTCTATTACAAATATACGGGCTTCCTCGCGCAAAACCTCGACGCGCTGCTGACGCCGCTAGGCGCGCATGCGCCGATTCCAAAAATCGCGCTGCCGATCGGCGTCTCCTTCATCGTCTTCGAAAAAATCACCTATCTCGTCGACGTTTTTCGAAAGATAACCTCGCCGGCGCGCAGCCCCTGGCTTTACGCGCTCTACGTCTTCTTCTTCCCAAAGCTCCTCGCCGGACCGATCATCAAATATCATGACATCGCCGGGCAGATGGAGGCCTGCGCGCCCGCGCATGTCGACGATTTTTTGGCCGGCTTCTCGCGCTTCATGCTCGGCGTGGTGAAAAAGCTGCTGCTCGCCGATGCGCTGGCCGGCGGCGCCGATCTCGTGTTTTCGCATGACGCCGCAGACCTCGGTTTCACCGAGGCCTGGGCCGGCGTGATCTTCTTCACCTTCCAAATCTATTTCGATTTTTCCGGCTATTCCGACATGGCCATCGGCCTCGCGCGCATGTTCGGCTTTCGCTTGCTGGAAAATTTCGACGAGCCCTATGTCGCGACGACGATGACGGAGTTCTGGCGGCGCTGGCACATGTCGCTGACCAGCTGGATTCGCGAATATCTCTACTTCCCGCTCGGCGGCAACCGCGCCGGCGCGCTGCGCACCCATCTCAATCTCTGGCTGTGTTTTCTCGCCTCGGGCGTCTGGCACGGCGCGGCTTGGACCTACATCGCCTGGGGCGCCTACAACGGATTGTTCCTCGTGCTCGACCGGCTGTTTCTCGCCCGCGCCTTGGGGCGGCTGCCGGCCTGGCTCGCCAACGCCGCGACCTTTTTGACCGTGATGGTCGGCTGGACGATCTTTCGCGCCGCGTCGCTCGGTCAGGCCGGCGCGATGCTGGCCTTGATGGCGCAGCCTTTCGCCAAGGCGCCGGGCGATCCTTTCGTGCCGAACTCCTATTGGTTAGCCGCGGCGATCGGCGCCGTCGTCGTGATCGTCCAGCGCGCCGTGCTGTCGATCGAGGGATTCGATTGGGCGGAATGCGCCCGCCGCCACGCGCTGCTCGCCAATATGCTGCTGGCCCTGCTCTTCGTCGCGGCGCTCGCCAAGGGGCTCGCCGATCCGTTCAAGCCCTTCATCTATTTCAGGTTCTAAAGCATGGACGCGCGCCTCTCGCCACGACTGCCGATCTTCGCCTGCGCCGGGCTGATCCTGTTTCTCTTCCTCGCCAATCTGTGGAATTTCGCGGTGGAGCGCGACTGGCCGAAACTGCGCATCCGCAGCGCGCAGCCGCTCGCCGGCGTGTCGCGCCCCGCGCCCGCGCCTTGGAGCTGGGACGCCTTTCTCTCCGGCGAGACGCAGCGCGCGGTCTCGAGCAATTTGGGCCAGGGCTCGCCGATGTTTCCGATCTCGGTGCGCGCCAAGAATCAGTTCCTCTATGCGCTGTTCAAGACCTCGGGCGTCGCCAACATCGTCGTCGGCAAGGGCGAGCAATTGTTCGAGACGAGCTACATCGACGAATTCTGTCGTCGCGGCGCGCCGCCGGACCCGAGCGTCCTTGGCGAATGGGCGAACGCCGTCGCGCAAATTCGCGACGCCGTCGCCGCGCGCGAAAAGAGTTTCGCCTATCTCGTCTCGCCGTCGAAGCCGGCCTACGAACCGGGGTGGTTGCCGCCGGAGCGCCCCTGCGCGGCGTTGCGACAGGGGCGCGACACAGAAAAACTGCGGCCCTACGCGGCGGCGCTCGCGGCGCGCGGCGTGCCCTACGTCGAGGCGCAAAGCCTGATGCGGCGCGCCCGCGCCGAATATCCGATCGAGATGTTTCCGCGCGGCGGCACGCATTGGAATCTGCTCGGCGCGGCGCTGGCGCTGCGGGAGATTACGCAAGCCTTCGCGGCGCAGCCGACGGGTTCGCCCCTCGGCGCCTTCGACGTCGATTGGCGCGAGGCGGACGTCGCCGGCGGGACCGACCGCGATCTGCTCGATCTCTTGAATCTCGTCTGGCCGCCGGACCATTATCCGACCGCCGCGGTCTTTCGGCGCGGTCCGGCCGGCGCCTGCGACAAGCCGCCGCGTCTGTTGCTGGTCGGCGACAGCTTCTTGCGCGAACTCGTCGTCGTCGCCGCGCAAGCGCGATGTCCGCCGATCGTCGACCACTGGTTCTACATGCGCAGCGAGAACGGCGATGTCACGCTGACGCGCTACCTCACGCAGCCCGGCGAGATCGGCAACGGCGAGCGACTCGGCACGGATTTGTCGCTGCTGCCGGAGAGTTTTGCGCAGGCCGACGCCGTGCTGCTGCAAGAGAACGCCATAAATCTGACGAAGACGCGGCAGGTGAGGGAGTTGCTGGAGGCGGTGCGGGGGAGGTGAGGCGAAAGCGCGATGCGGCAAGGGGCGCGACGCATGACTCCTGCGTCAAGTCGAGCCTTGCAGCAATCGCAGCGTTCTGAAAAACCTCGCGCCGAGATCGACATGCGATTGCGCCGAAAAATGAATGCGCGCGGCGTCCTCGCAATCGAAGGCGTCGACGGGACTGCCCAAGCAGAGCGGATTTGACGTCAACCCGCTCGTCGGAACGGTGGCGGCGAAGCCGGAATGGGCCGCGATCCGGCCATTGAGCTTCTGAAAATCCGTCTTCACGTCTTGATAGACCGTCCATTCGGGAGGGTAATCGGATATCAAGAAAGGCAGTTTGGGCGTCCCCAGCGCGCCGCGCGCCGTCGCGATGATTTGCATGACGCGATCGGCGTAATCGTCGAGGTATCGACCATATTGAGCGGGCTCGAGCGCGCCCTTCGCCAAGGCCTCGCCGACGTAGGCTATTTCGGCTTCGCCCTGCGACCATGCGAAGGCCACGACGCGATTGTGGCCCGGCAGCGCCAAGGCCGCCCGCGCCCGGCTCAAGAGATTGGGCAAATGAGCGTTCGGTCCGGCAATCCAGTCCGTGGCGATCGATCCGGGCACGCCGCCGGCGACGATCAGGGTCTTCCTCGCGGTGTGGAGATTTCGTAGACTATATTGTCTGGCAAAAGAAATTGCAAAGCCGCTACGATGAGATTGTAGTATGGTTTTCGTATAGGCCGGATTTCCCGACAAGCAATCGTGGACGTAATCGAAAGCGCTGACGATCTGGCTGGATTCGGCGCTGTCCAATGTCCCCTTGCCGTTTGGATCGTCGCAGATCGCCTGGAATATTCTGTCGTCGACGACGCCGACCAGTGGATCCAGCCTTGGACCGACGCCCGAATTGGAGGCGTTGGATTGACCGCCGACGATGATGATGTCGTATCCAGGAAGGTTCGAATGAGCCTCTTCGGATGCGGTTGAGGCGCTTGGACAGGCCTCCGCCATTTTGAGGGAATGCCGCCCCGTCCTTGCGCCGGACGGGAATTTCATCGTGCCGATCGATCCAAGGTCGTCCGTGGGAACACAAGCATTCGCGGGCGCGGTATCGCCGTCGACCGGCGCATGAGTCATCGGCGGCCGCGCGGGGCAAGAAACATCGATCGCCCGGCCGGCGGTTTGGGCGCTGGCTTTTTCGCGGACCACCCCTGTCGTCGACGCCAAGAACAGGCTTGCGGTCGTGACGCGTAAAAACAATCGGCGCAGCGTCGGCATGGAGTCTTGCCCAGTCTCGAGAAAAAACGCGATCCGCGTCGGTGGACGGGAGCCCTTTTCCTTTCGACCCCACTCGTCCCGCCTTCTTGCGGGAAAATCAAGGCCGCAAGCGGGCGGTCGGCGCTGAACTCATAAGTCGAAGCGTCGCGGCGGCGCATTCGAGGAACCGCATGGATCGCGCCGCGCCGCGCCTCTCCTCTCGCGCGTCCTAATTTGAAAATCCGATTTGCGGTCCAAACCCGCTTGGCGCGATCCGCCGACAGTCCAGGCGCATCTCGCCGGGCCCGAGGGCGCCTTGCGGTCGGCGAACGGCGAAGATCCTTCGAGCCGGATTTTTTGAAATGTTTCACGAGGGCCAGTCCGCGCTTGGCGCCGATCGGCCGGAGCAGGACTTTGGCGCGGCTGACGGCCAAGCGATGCGTGGCGCGTCGCTTGGCGGTCAGCCGCGCCGAAGTTGGAGGTCGACTTAGAAATACAGGCCGAGAGCGCCGCCGGCCAGGGCGCCGACGACGGCGCTGGACGCCGTCATGGCGAGGCTGCCGGACATGGCCCAATAGCCGAGGAAGCCGAGAATGGCCGCGCCGACGCCGGCGAAGATGTAGACGTTCGGGGTGAGTTCGAGTTCTTTGGAAGCCATGTTTCCTCTCCCTATGTTTTGCCAAAGCCGCGCGCCATCTCGTTCTCTGACGTGGCGCGTCTCGCTGCGGCGTCCGCAAAGGGGCCATGGCTCGACGACAGTCGTTCGACGGCTAGACGACAGGCCGGAGACAGCGGCGTCATCCGCGTCCATCATGCGACGAACCGCAGCGCGGCATGCGGCGCTTTGTCGCATGACTCGTCAAGGAGTTCCGTGGTGGGGAGCATTCGGAGGCGCATCGCCCACCGCGCGCCGAAATTTTTTTTCCAACGCGCGCCTGAAAATCGTTTTCGTGGCTTGTCGCCTGATGCGACGCGACGTTTCCAGCCGTCGGCGGAATCTCGCGGGCGCGTCTCCTCTGCGCGCGTCGCCTAAACCTCGGCCTCTTTCTTCCAAAACCCGGCCTCGCGCGCGATGCGCACATATTCCGAGCGCACCTCATATTGCCCATAGGCGCGCTCCAGCCGCCGCACGGTGAAATGCCCCTGCGCCAGATTCTGGAAATGTTCGGTGAAGGCCAGATTGACCACGGCGCCGCCCAGCGCGCCGAAGATCGGCGCGGCCTGCGCGGCGGTCTTTTGCGAGACGACGAGGCCGAAGCGCGACGACAATGCCCCGATGAGCCGCGCCAGGGCGGGTGCGCTTTCCGTCGCCGCGGCGTTTTGCGCGACATAAGTCGCGGCGTCCGAGACGGATTTGGCGAAGAGCCCGCGCAAGGCGAGATAGCCGCCCTCCATGACCTTCTCGCCCTCGCCGTGTCCGCCGAGCGCGAAGACCTCGAGACAGGCCATCGCGGTTTGCGGGTCGGAGAGATCCTCGCCCTCGCTGCGGGCGATGTCGGCGATGGCGCGCAGCATGATCGTCGTCGAGATCGGCAACTCCAGCGGCAGGCCGGCGAAACCGATGGCGCCGCCGAGCGCGCCGCTCGCCATGGCGAGTTGGCGGTGACGCAGGCGTCCGTCGCGCGCCGGCTTGCCGTCCAGGCTGCGCAGCGCGACGCGCAGGCCCGCTTCCAGCGCCCGCCGCGCCGCTAAGGCGCTCGCCTGCTGCAATTGCGGCGGCATGACCTTGCCGGCGAAGCCGATCTGGCGGCCGGCGAGCTGCGCCAAGCGCCTCGCGAAACTGGTCTTCTCCAAGGCCGCGACGGCGGCTTCCAGCGCGGCGCGATCCTCATGGCTCAATCGCGTCGTCGGGACGGGCAGGGCGTAGCTCACGGGCGGGTCCGATCGTTTCGTGTCGCCCTAAGATCGGGCGCGGGCGGCGCCGTTGCAAGGGGCGCCTCGGTCGCGCTATCGCGCCGGGACATGGGTCAAGGGGCGTTCGAATCGTCGCAAATCACGCCGCCGCCCGACATCCGGCGGACGCGTCGACTTCACCAATTCGATCGAAAAATGTCACACCCACATATCCCTCGAAATATTCGAGCGTTGCGGATTCGAAGTAACGTCAAGAGACCCGCGCGAAACGTCCTGGTGACGGTTATTTTACATTCTTATTAGTTTCGTTCTTCTCTCATGATCGGATGCTAGGACGAAGAACGCCGGCTCGCGGGAGAGCCGGCGCAAATGGGCGGCGCGATCGACGCCGTCTTGCAACGAGCCTCGTGGGCGCCGAACTTCGGCGCCGACGGGGGTGGGGCGACTTTAGACCGCCGCTTCCGCCTCCTATCTGTTAGCCCAAATGAAACTGTCGATCTCGACGTCTCCGTGCGACGCCTCGCGCGGAGATTTTTTTGCGCCGGCCGTCGGCGATGCGGTCGACCCGGCCCCGTCCGAAGAAGAAAATTGCAGTTTGACGAAAGCCGCATATTGTCGATTTTGGCGCCGCGCGCCGACAGAGGATTGGAAAGCGACGACAATGGACATGCGCGACATGAGGCGGTCTGGGAAGTTTTTCTGCAACAGCCGGATCGCAATGCGGTTTGGCGGATCATGCGTCGTCGCCGCGGCTTTGGCGCTGTCGGGCTGTTCGCAAAAATACGATTGCCGCGCCCCGGCCGTTCAAGACAAGCTGTTCTCGAATTTGCGGGACAATTTTTTCGACGTGATCGGCAAGACCAACGAGCCGGCCTTGAACGGACTCGCCGCGGTGGCGGGTTTCGCCGGATTGATCGCGGGCGTGGTGAAAATCGCCAAGCCGCCCGAGGCCGAGGGCGGAAAACTGGACGGCCGGATTTTGGAGCAATTGCGCAAGTTCCGGGAGGGGGCGCGATTCACGCTGAACTCCCTGACCGAGGAGAGCGTCGACCCCGAGCGCAAGACCTATGGCTGCCGCGCCAGCGTTCACGTCGCGACGACGATTCCGGACGAACTCGCGGACGCCTTGCGCCAGCTGCCGCTGCTCGGGGTGAACGCCAAGGGAGAAGTCGCCGGCGACATCGACGTTCGTTTCACGGTTCAGCCCGATCTCAGCAAGAACGACGATTTCGTCGTCAGACCCACCTGGTAGAGCGCGCGGCGGAATGACTTTTCATGAGGCGCTTCGGGCGGTGCGGCGTCCTGGCCGGCGCCGGGCGGTCGTTTCAAATCAATTCCAACCGTCTCTTCGACCGCTCGAAGCGTCAGCACGATGCCTGCAAACGAGTATTTGATTGCGTCGCAATGACCGCTCGAATCGACTTTACCAACTCAAAGGCGCGTGGATTCGTCGATCGAGCCCGGCGGGAAAGGCTTTTGGAATTCGCCGGCGAAGCCGCCGTCGAACTGCCGCACCACGACGGCCGGCGTCGAGCCGACCACCACGCGCGAACCGAGCTGCAGCTGGAAATCGGTCGCTATGCCGACGCCCGAAATCGAAATGTCCAATATCTTGACGATGACCTCGCGGTCGTCGGGCAGGCGCAGCATGGTCCGCCGCATCAAGGGGACGATACGGTCGTGGCGGCGATCCTCGCGCACGCCGGCGGCGTGGCGGTTGGCGTACCAGGTGAGCTGGTCGGCGAGCTTGTCGCGCTTCATGGGCGGCAGGTTCATCAACAGCGCGAATCCCGAGTCCGTCTGCCTCACGCAAGGCCCGGTGAAGCGGCCGAGTTCGTCGAGATAGACGACGACGTTTTCGCCGAGTGCAGGCTTGGCCGGACCGTAGACGAGCATGTCGCCGGGGGACATTTCCACCGTTTGGCAGGGAAATTCTTCTTTCGACTGCAGCATGTAGCGGCCGAACAGCGACACCGGGACGCGCTGAAAGCGGCGGCTTTCAGCCGCTTCGAGAACAGGCTGTAGGTTCGAGGTCATGGCCGCCGTCGATCGTCATGGAGCGGATTCGCTGGATGACGAAGATTTAAGGCCGTCGGCATTAACATCGCATTACGCCAGGGTATTCTTTCTCCGGCTAGCTGCGGGCTTTTCCGCCCTCGAAAACGATGAGCCGCGGCGGCGATCTAGAGGGGACTTGGCTGCGTGGCGAGGGCGGCGGCGGCAAGCCTTCGAATTCGCGCGCCCGGATCATCCGAAACGACAGCAGATCGAGCGGGGCCGCCGCGATCTTTCCGAACCAGTTCGCCTCGTGGAACGCCGCGAGAGAACCGATCACGCGCGAATGCGTCTTGCCGAAGTGCCGCAGCGGCAGGAGCAGCAGTTCGTAGTCGATTTCCCCGGCGCTCGTCACCGCCGAACTCGCCTGCGCGGCGAGGGGCCGCGCCCGCGCGCCGCCGACGATGGGCGTCGCGCCGTCGATGACCGTCAGCACGGCGGCGGCCACGTCGCGCCGCTCGTCCCTGCGCCAAAGGTCCAAAAACGACACGCCTTTCTGCTCGCTCTGCCAAAGCGCGTTCATACGCGTGCCGCAGAGCCGGATCGGAAAACGGCAAGCCCCGTCGATTTCCAGGATGAAGGTGTCGGCGAGAATGTGCCGAATTGCCGCCGGATCGATGTCGCTTCTGTCCGGCGCGGCGCGTGCGCCGCGCAGACCGTTCCAATATGAATATAGATCCCTGCTGATCGAATGTCTCATCTTGGCTCCCACGGCTCGACCCTTAACGAGGCGTTGTTGCGCCGCTTCGGCACGTCCGGGGACGTATCGCGGCGATTGCAAAAGTTAACTGCACCCGACGTGCCAACGGGCGGCGCGTTAACCGTTTCGAAAGCCTATCGTTGCGGGAATGGGAGGCGCGTGACATTCTCGAACCTGTCCAAGGGACGTTGCGGCGAGATGCTCCGCTCGCTCGACAGATCTCCAGGGCAATGGGTGCTTCCGAGTTCGAAAGACGATAGAACATTGGCGGACCGTGCTCCGCCCGGCCAATGGTCGCAGGGTTGCGGCGCGCGAGCTCCGGCGCGCCGCAACCCTCCGCATTTGCAGCGTCTCGAATGGGGCGCTCGGCCTCGATCCGTGCTATTGCCGCACGTCGCGGGTTTTGCCCGGCGAGACAGCCCGAGTGAGCATCTTGACGCGAGAGCCCATCTTCAACCTCCCCGGCGTGGTGACGGCGCTGATCGCCGGTTTGTGCGCGGTCCATCTGGCGATCGAAGCGCTGCCCGCGGCGATCGGGCTTCTGTCTCTCGAATATTTTTCTTTCGTCCCGGCGAAATTGTCGTTGCAGCTCGCGCCGGCGCGCGCGCTCCAGGAACTCGCCGAACTCGACGCGGAGGACTTGACCCTTCTCGCGGAAACCTCGCGCTTCGTTTGGATCACGCCGCTGAGCTATGCGTTCCTGCACGCGAATTGGACGCATCTCGGGGTGAACGCCGTCACGCTCGCCGCCTTTGGCGCGCCGGTGGCGCGGCGTCTCGGCGCGCCGCGCTTTCTGGCCTTCTTCGCGGTCACGGCGGTCGCCGGCGCCGCCGCGCATTTCCTCGCGCATCCTTTCGACACCGGGCCGGTGGTCGGCGCTTCGGCGTCGATTTCGGGCGCCATGGCGGCGATCGCCCGCTTCGCCTTTCAGCCGGGCGGCGCGCTGGGCGAGCCCGCCGGCCTCGGCGACCGTCGCGGCGACGCCAGCGACGGCTTGCCGGCGCTGCTCGCCAATCGGCGCGCGGCGTTTTTCTTGGGAAGCTGGCTCTTGGCCAATCTGATCTTCGGCTTGCTGGCCCCCGCGCCGGGCGGCGTCGGCGCCATCGCCTGGGAGGCCCACGTCGGAGGTTTTCTGGCGGGGCTCATGCTTTTCGGCTGGTTCGATCCGCCGACGCGGAAGACTTCCGCCTAGGCGGTGGCGCTCGCCGACGGCAAATGCGCGAAGATGTTCGGCAGCGCGCGTTGGGCCGCCACGCGCCCCAGAGCGATCAACTGCTCCGCGCGATGAAAATCGAACATGCCGATGTCGTCGAGACGCGCGTTGACGATCGCGTCCGGGGGATCGCCGGCGAGGCGCGAGCGCAGAATGCGGTCCTGAACGATGTTGAAGGCGTCGATCATCGCGGTGGCGACGTTCGGCGCGTCGCCCGACCGGCGCTCGAAGTAACGCGGCAACAGGCCGTTTTCGAGGGCCGATCCCATGCGGCCGGCGAAGGGCCCCTTCGCCCCGGCTTCCGTCGCCTTCGCGCCCGAGGTCTGGTTGGGCAACACCGAGGACCGGTACATCCCGTCGGACGCCATGTTGATCGCGATGACGAAATCCGCCCCGAGCGCCCGACAGACGGTCACCGGGATCGGATTGACCAGCGCGCCGTCGAACAAATAGCGGTCGCCGACGCGCACCGGCTCGAAGATGCCGGGGAGCGCGTAGGAGGCGCGGATCGCCAGATCGAGCGGCCCGCGCTGCAGCCAGACTTCGTGGCCCGCGCCCACCTCCGTGGCGACCGCCGCGAAGGGAATGGGCAGATCCTCGATCATGAGGCCCTTGAGCTCATGCTCGAGCGAGGCCCTCAGCCTTTCGCCGGAGATGAGGCTCATGCCGGAAAAGGACAGATCCATCATCGCAAAGACCCGGCGCTTGGTCAGGGACTTGGCGAAGAGTTCGATCTGATCCAGCTTGCCCGCGGCGTAGCAGCCGCCGACGACGGCCCCGATCGAGGTGCCGGCGATGACGTCGGGGGTGATCCCGTGCTCCGCGAATTCGCGCAAGACGCCGATGTGCGCCCAGCCGCGGGCCGCCCCCGCGCCCAAAGCGAGGCCGATTTTGAAGCGTCGCGGCGCGCCGTCGGGTTCCGACCGGGCGCCGACCGCGGTTCCACTGAGCGAGGCGCCAGGGCGCTCGTCCGTCATGTCGAAGCTCTTTCGCATCAACGAGAACATCGCCGCGTTCCTTCACGGGCGCCCGTGCGCGACGGAATCACCCGCATTTTAGGATCTAGGAAGCGAAGCTGCTCTTCGAAAGTGGCGGATTCGTTAATGTTGGTTCAACGCGGGGGCGTCGTCGACAAAAACCAGACGCCCGTCCGCTCCCGGCGTCAACTTCCGGTAAAAGCAGGATTTGCGCCCCGTGTGACACGCGCCGCCGTCGCCCTGCGGCTCGACCTCGAGCAGCAGCGCGTCCTGGTCGCAGTCGACGCTCAAGGCGACGACCTTCTGCAACTGGCCGGAAGTTTCGCCTTTGCGCCATAGGGATTGCCGCGAGCGCGACCAATAATGCGCTTCTCCGGTTTCGATGGTCTTATCCAGGGCGAGGCGGTTCATATAGGCGACCATCAGCACGCGCTTGCTGACGGCGTCGGTCGTCACGCAGACGATGAGGCCGTCGGCGCCGAAGCGCGGGGTGAAGTCGGCGCCCTCTTCGAGGGCTCTTTTGGCGGGCGAGGCTGACATGGGGTCGCATTAACAACGAATGACGCCGCGACGACAAGCGCCGCGGCGTCCAATTCGAGCGGATTTGGCGGGCGCCGAGCAGGCGGCGGTCAGCCGTCGACCGTTTCGGGCGCGGCGATCGCCGCCTCGCGCGCCAGCAAGTCGCCGTTCGAGCCGAAGAATTCCGCCTCGACCTTGCGGCCGTCCGAGTCGTAGGTCCAGTGAATGCGCGCGACGCCGAGTCCGCGGCGCGCCGTCGGCTTGCCGCAGGAGTTGTAATAGGCTTCTTCGATCTGGTTGCCGCTGCGGTCATAGCGCCGGGCGACGCGCGCCGCGCCGAGGCTCTGGCGCTTCACCGGCCGCCCATCGGCGCCGAAATAGCTTTCGACGACCTCGACGAAGCGGGCCTCCGGAGGCCGCGCGACCGGCTCGGCCGCCGGGCGCTTTGCCGCCTTTCGGCGTCTTTGCGCGGCGCCGACCTCCTGTTTTTTTGATGTGCAAGCGTGGTCCATGACCAACCGACCTTTTCGGGAGTCCTGGCCGATGAGGCGTGCACGCAAGGAATTTGCGCGGCGAGCGGAAGGCTCGCGACAGGACTCCGGGAGACGACACGATGACCCGAGCTTTCTGCTGGGCGTACGGGCTAAACGGGCCGGATCAGGCCCAGTCTCGGAAGGTTGCGGAAGGCGGCGCGCGCGAGCCGACCGGGAGCGTCGGCCAAAGAGAATCGACGCGCGCGGGCGGCGCGAGCCAATCCATCCGGGCCTTGAAATAGGCTTGCCGCTCCTCGCCGAAGGCCTCGTTCGGGGGCGTTCCGGCGCTCGAGCAGTGAAAAGCGCAGCATTGATCGTCGACGTGACCGGCTGAACGCTTGGGCTGAGCCGGCGACGATTCGTCGTCGGCGGACGGCGCGCCGTTGAGACAAATCTCGTTGGAGAACACGCCGCTGCGCAGAACGGAGGTCGACACGAGGCCGACCGCGAGACTCTGCAACACGAGCATATAGGCGACGAACAGCGAAGCCGTCGTCGGACTCTTGCCCCGGAAATTTGCAGCGGCGGTTTGCATGGTTGGCAGATGTAGCGCTCGGCAACCCTGGGGTCAATGAGCGCGCACTCAAATCAGGGGCGCCACTCCGTCGCAGGCTCCCTGCTGCTTTCGCTTGCGCTTTGGGTCTGAATTTCCCTTTGCAGCGCGCGCAGCGCTTCGGTCACGCCGATGCTGGCGGCCGAGGAGACGAGCAGCGGAGCCTGGCTGCCGCTACGCGCCGTGGGTCCGGCCGACGCCATGGCGCGCTTCAGACGCTCACGCTGCTTCTTGAGATGTTCGGGATCGGCGGCGTCGATCTTCGACAAAGCGACGACTTCCGGCTTTTCGTCCAGCGCCGCGCCATAGGCGGAAAGTTCGCGCCGCACCGTCTTGTAGTCCTTGCCGGCGTGCTCTCCGGTCGCGTCGACGAGATGCAGCAGCACGCGGCAGCGCTCGACATGGCCCAGGAATCGGTCGCCCAATCCGTGGCCTTCGTGCGCGCCCTCGATCAGCCCGGGAATGTCGGCGAGCACGAATTCGCGGGCGTCCTGGCGCACGACGCCGAGACCGGGGTGCAGCGTAGTGAAGGGATAGTCGGCGATCTTCGGCTTGGCGGCCGTGACCGTCGCCAGAAAGGTCGATTTGCCGGCGTTGGGCAGGCCGACGAGCCCGGCGTCGGCGATCAGCTTCAGCCGCAGGATCAGCGTGCGCTCCTCGCCCTCCTGCCCAGGGTTGGCGCGGCGCGGCGCGCGATTGGTCGAGGTGGTGAAATGCAGATTGCCGAAGCCGCCATTGCCGCCCTTGCAGATCGTCACGCGCTGGCCGACCTCGGTCAGATCGGCGATCGGCGTCTCCTCCTCGCCTTCCTCGAATATCTGCGTGCCGACCGGCACTTTCAGCACGGCGTCGGCGCCGCGGCCGCCGGCGCGGTTCTTGCCCATGCCGTGCACGCCGGTCTTGGCCTTGAAATGCTGCTGATAGCGATAGTCGATCAGCGTGTTGAGGCCTTCGACGCATTCGGCCACGACGTCGCCGCCGCGCCCGCCGTCGCCGCCGTCCGGTCCGCCGAATTCGATGAATTTCTCGCGCCGGAACGACACGCAGCCGGCGCCGCCGTCGCCGGAGCGCACGTAAATCTTGGCTTGGTCGAGGAATTTCATGACAGCTTTCTCAACTCGAGGCGAGTTTGCGTCGGCGCGCGCCGAACATCGTATGCGCCGCGCCGCGCCGCAGACGCGTGCGCTCGACCGTCACTTCGCCGCCGCGCGCCGGCCAATGGACTTTGGCGGGTCCGAGCTTCTCGAAGCCGAGCTTCTCCATGACCCGCAGCGACGCGAGATTCGAGGGCAGGGCGGAAGAGGCGATCTCCTGCAGCGAGGTGATCGTGAAGACGAGGTCGACGAAGCCCATCGCCGCTTCCGTCATCAGCCCCTGGTTCCAGGCCTCGCGCGCGAGAACGAAGCCCAGCGTCCCGACGCCGCGATGATCCGCGCCGTGCAGCGCGATCATGCCGAGCATCTCGCTCGGCTGGCGCTTTGGCGCGAGGCCGAGGTAAAGGGCTTCGCCGTCGGCGTTTTCCGCCCGGGCGCGCGAGACGAAGCTCTCGGCGTCGCCGCGCGTGTAGGGTTGCGGAATGACCGCGGTCTTCAGCGCGACCTCGGGATCGGCGGCGTAGCGCATGATGGCCTCGACGTCGCCCGGACGCGGCCAGCGCAGCCAGAGGCGCTCCGTCTCCAGTCTGAAAATGTCGTCGCGGGTGATTTCGGGGAACATTTCCAAGGCTCCAAGCGCAAAGTCGACAGGGTCCGCGAGACGAGAAAAGGGGGAGGCGGCGTCCCGCTCCCCCTTTAGGCCCTTGGGGCCTTTCTCGGACTTCGCTTCGAGCCTTGCTCTTGAAGCTTTCTCAGACCTTCGACGTTCGAGAAGACCTGAGGCGTCCGCCGGGGAACTGGGCCGGCGGAGGTCTTCGCGAAGAGACTTTCCGCCTTATTCCGCTGCCGCTGCGACTGCCGGGACGACGGCTACGCTCGAGCCGTTGCGTCCCGACTTAAACTCCACCTTGCCATTACACAGAGCGAACAAGGTGTGGTCCTTGCCTATGCCGACGTTACGGCCGGGATGCCACTTGGTGCCGCGCTGGCGCACGATGATGTTGCCGCCAATCACGGATTCGCCGCCGAATTTCTTGACGCCGAGACGACGACCGTCCGAGTCGCGCCCGTTGCGGGACGAGCCGCCCGCCTTCTTATGAGCCATCTTTCCGCTCCGAAACTAAAGCGAGCGCCTCAGCGCCGCTGGAATGGGTTGGCGCGCTTTCGCGCGCGACAGGAGGATTAGAGCACAATTCGCGCGGATTCGCCACGCGAGAATGCGGCCGGCGTCAGCCTTCGATCGACGTGATCTTGACCAGCGTCAAATCCTGCCGGTGGCCGCGCTTGCGCTTGGAGTTCTGCCGGCGGCGCTTCTTGAAGGCGATGCTCTTGGCGCTGCGCGTCTGTTCGGCGATTTCGCCGAGCACCTTGGCGCCCGCCACGGTCGGCGCGCCGATCGTGGCCGCCCCGTCCCTGGAGACGAGCAGCACTTCGTCGAAGCTGATCGCATCGCCGGCGGCGCCTTCGAGCGCCATGACGGTTATGATGTCCCCGGCGGCGACGCTATATTGCTTGCCACCGGTCTTTATGACTGCGAACATTGTTTTTCCTCATGTTCGATTCCGGCTCTGACGGTTGGTCCGCCGGCCGGCTTCTTTGCAGCAGAGACCGAATTTTTCGCTTCGTCCGGCGGGACATGAACCCGCCAAAACAAAAGCGCGGCGAAAGCGCCGCGCCGAAGCGGTGATCGTGTAACCCTCGAGGGGCATCGTGTCAATCTTCCGCCGCGCGGCGAAGCCACGGCGGCGGAATGACGAGCGAATAAAAGGATCCAGGCTTTTCGCCCACAGGCTCCGAGAGCGGCAAATCTTCGCCTAACGGGTCTGTCACGATCCCGGCGGATGAGGCGAAATCGAACCGCTGCGATGTTCGGTCAAATGTCGGGGAGCCAAGCTCCCGTGGCGTCCTTCGCTCTGGTGACGCTCTCCGCCGTCATCACGCCTGCGCCATCATAGCTCCCTGTCACCAAATAGGCGAACCCCGGAACCAATGGGCTGACGAGATGCCCCTTCAGCGCCTTCGCGTCATCCACGACGACTTTGGCGCCGTCCCGCTTTTCCAAAGTGAGGCTCGACCCATCGATATTCACCAACTTGCCGGTCAGCCGGTTCGAGCCGGACCCTCCCGCGCTCCCGGCCGAGCCCGTGGACGCGAGCGAGGCGCCGGTGGAAACCGACGAAGGAATCGCGGCGTTTGCGGAAGTCGTCGGAGGAGGCGTCGATGTCGATTGAAGCGATGTCGCCGCGATCGTGACGCCGGACGAACTGACGACGATTTGTTCGGTCAGCTGATTGTTCGACCGCGTCAATTCTTGAATGAGATTCATGTCGTCCGCGAGCACGGATATTGTGTAGGTCCCATTCGAAAGCATGTAATTTTGGCATGGGGTGCTGATCAATGCCGGCGGGCCGATCAACGTCGAAGCTCCGGGCGGCAAATTTGGGCTTCCATAACCGCAACTCACTTTCGCGCCATTGACGTAATAGGCTACTCCAATCGCGACACCCGAAGGGGTCACTGCGGTTCCCTGGTTCATGACGATGCTGGCGAACAGCCCCGTTTTGGCGTCGTAAGACAGAAAGGTCGGCGCCAAGTCGGGTAAGAGGGCCGTGCTCGTCGGGTAAACCGCCGAAATGGTGTTGTTGGTCTTGTCCGACTCCGGCATGAGATTTACGTCATCGACGAAAGCCGCCAAAGTGTGGACGCCGGGCGGCATGACGTAGCCGGTGTTGCATGGGTTGGCGAAAGTCGGCGAGCTGACCGTCGCCGTGGCGCCGGCGGCGATCGACGCGACCGAGCCGCAGCCCACCTTATTGCCGTCCACGTAGAATCCGACCCATAGGTTGGTGCGGGCGGGGGTGGGGCCGACGCCCTGGTTGGTCACCATGGACGAAAAAACCTTGGTGTTTTGGTCGTAGGAAACGGACGTCGGCAACACGTCGGGCAAGGAAGCGGTTCCCGCCGGGGCGAGGCCAAAAATAATCAATTGTTTGTACGACGCCACGTAAACTTTGCCGTTCGCCACGACGGGAACGACGCTCGAGTTGTTGCCCGCATTCGGCCAATGCCCGGCGCGCAGCGTCGTCAGCATCGGCAGCGCTCCGCCTGCCGATGGCGACGCGCCGAAAGCGTAAAGGGGGAGTTGATCGCTCGTCGGGCTGGAGCCGTTGGGGCGTCCGACCGCCCAAATTATCCCTGTCCTCTTGATGTTCGTCCCATTGGACGAAACTGTCGTGAAGAACCCGCCATCCTGTATCGAGGGCTGGATCTGAGCGGAGCCTTCCTTGACCAGCGACGTCGTTCCGTTGTTTTGGGTGAGCCGCCAGGTCTGGAGCGTGAGACCGCCGCTGGAGACGATGCGCCCAATCCCGTCCGCGCCCAGGAAAAACGCAGGCGCACACCAACAGCCCCCACCCATGTTCTGGACGGCCAGCACATTGTCCGGGCCCTGAGGATTGGAGTTGAATCCGCCCAGATTGCCGGCGTTGAGCACGAAAAGTCGCCCGTCCTTCGCGCCGGCGACGAGCAGCGGTGGATTGTAAAGTGCGCCGTCCGGCGTTTTGAGAAGTCCGGCCGCGGAAACGTCGGCGTCGAGTTGATCGAGCTTCGCGATGTTCGAAGGCGTAAAGACGCTGGAAACGCTGAGCAAGTCGGGCGGCGCTTTCACCACGCTTTCGCTGAGGTTGTTGAGACCGTTGTAGCTCGTCCCGGAAGGATCCGAATTGCCGGTCGAAAAATACACGTTTCCCGAAGAGTCCGCCGCCGGCCCGGCGCCGGACATCCAGATCGAGGACAGGAAGTAGTTGTTCGGCGAGGCGTCCAGCCTGTTGGTCAAGTCGTTGCCGGCAAGCGGCTGGAAGGTCGCCGCGCTCCATCCCAGCAGCCACCCCCTCGAAATGTTCGATCCCAAATCGCAAAAGCTGCCGAAGGCCGCATAGATGGCCCCGTTGTTGTAGAGCAGCGCCGGCCTCTGCCTCTGATATCCGGCGTTGAAGGTGACGCCGAGGCCGCTCTTTAGCGTGTTGGAGGCTTGCACGGTAATGGGGCTGATCGCGTCCCGCAACGTGCTCGGGCTCACCGCATGCAGCCGATAGGTCGGAACGCCGTTCGTCAACGTATAGGCGATGAAATTTATCGTATCGAGATCAGGGTTGTAGACGGGGGTTCCCGTGATTCCGATGTTTTGTCCGTTGTTTCCGCAGCCGAGCAACGAAGGCACGGGAGCGCCGAAGTTGTTGCCCAACAGAATGCTGGCGTTGTTCGCGTCGATTGCGTAAAGGGTGTTGCTCGCCGTCGCGACATAGACGACGTCGTGACGCCCCGACTGCCCGGAAATCGTTCTGTTCGGCAGAACCAGCGGCTGCGCGTCGATCTGGTCGTCGAGCAAAGGAGCCGTCGCGAGCGCGCCGAATTGACCGCTTCCGACGGTCTGGGGGGTCAGCTGAGTTTCCGACGGGTTCCACCCCGTTCGGCCCGCGTCATAGCCGCGGGTTTGCACGGAGACCTGGGCATGCGCGGCGCGTGGCGTGTAAAGGGATAGCGCCAGCGCCAGCGCCGTCACGAAGAAGTGCAGGGAACGCCGGTTTCGCCAGGACGGATCGAATCTGTTGTGTCTCATCCTCTTCCACCGCGCCATCATAGTGGAACGCTTCGCAGCGGGTTCATGCCGCCGCGTTCGGGACCTCGCCTTCGACGTCCTCATTCTGTCTCAAGGTAAACGCCAACGTCAAGAACCATACTCAGTTTCCGGCTTTTGACAAGCGCGACCGGCCGCTTGCGCACGCGCGCCAAAAGCCCGCCGCGCCACTCGCGGGCGGAGCGCGGCGTGTTGATTTATCGGGCGTGACCTGCAATAGGGCGAACGCTCGCGAGGGGAGAAGTGGCGCGGCTCGCCGCGTCTGGCGCATGGGTATCGCCCGGATCAATGAAAATTGCCGTCGTGAAGAGGTCTCGTGGAATGCTGAACCGGCTGATTGGCAAGCTGCACGAATTTCGAAAGAACAACATGCCGGCGTCCAAGCGGGATTTGGAGTGGCGCCATGACGACATCGTCGCTCAACTCGCCGCGATCCAACGCAAGCTTTCCGCCGGCGCCGCGCAAGGGCTGGGCGCGGCGTCCACGAACCAAGTCTACAAGAGCGATCACGGCTCCTATCGCGTCCCGCTGGAGCTCGCCGCCAAGGCCGCGGCGCCCTCCAAAGTGCTGATCATCGGCTCCTGCCTGTCGCAAGCCTTCTGCGAAGAACTTCATCTCAGCCAGAAAAGTTGCGCCTTCGATTTCTTCCTGGTGAACAATTATTCGGATCTGCCGTCGCATCCCCCCTCCACGGACTGCGATTTCCATGTTCTGCAAATCCCGCTGAGCACCATCGTTCCCGCCGGGGCGCATGCGCGCCTGGCTTACGACGACTTGGAGGGGCACCGCGCGCTTTTCGAGGAATGTCGCGAGCGGCTGCTGCGGTTCCTCTCCGCCGCCCTGCAATGGAACCAAGCCTTCGGGACCTTGACCTTCGTCACCAACTTCATGTCGCCGCAGCAAGATCCCTTGGGCCGGCTGCTGCCGAAGAACGATCTGCGCAATTTCGTCCATTTTCTGCGCAGGCTCAACGAGGCGCTCTACGACGAGGTCTCTCGCCGCGAAAACGTGCATGTGCTGGACATAGACGAGATCTCCGCCACTTTCGGCAGAAAATATTTTCAGGACGATTCGGTGTGGATCGCCACGCATGGCGCGGCGCTGTCGGACGCCGATCACGTCTTCGACAAGGACCGGCTGCAGCCCCCGCTGAAGATCACCGATCAAATGTTCCTGGAGACGAGGGAGTTCTACCATGCCTGGTGGGTGGAGCTCGTCGCCATGTACAACACGGCGAAGCAGCAGGACAGCGTCAAGCTGGTGATCTTCGATCTCGACGACACTTTGTGGCCGGGCGTCGCGGCGGAGGCCGAGGATGGACCCGCGCCGCTGTTCGGCGGCTGGCCGCTCGGGCTCGCCGAAGCCATCGCGATTCTAAAGAAGCGCGGGGTCATGCTGGCCATCGTCAGCAAGAACGACGAAGCGCGCATCGCCGCGCTGTGGCGGGAGATCATGCCCGCCTGGCTGCCGCTGTCGATCTTCGCATTTCTGCGCATCAATTGGCGGCCCAAGGCCGAGAACGTCGCGGAGGTGCTGAAATTCGTCAACGTCCTGCCGCGCAGCGTCGTCTTCGTCGACGACAATCCGCTGGAGCGCGCCGCAGTCGAGAGCGCCTTTCCGGACATGAGGACGCTCGGCGCCAATCTCTATGCCATTCGCCGCACTCTGCTGTGGTCGGCGCAGACGCAGGTCGCCCGCATCGGGGCCGAGGCGGCCATGCGCACGCAATCGATCCAGGCGCAGGCGGTGCGCGAAGCCGATCGCCAGTCGCTGTCGCACGAGGCCTTCATGGCCAAACTGGACGCGAAGGCGACATTGTTCGAAGTCCTCGGCCCGAGCGATCCGGCCTTTCCCAGAACCTTCGAGCTCCTGAACAAGACCAATCAGTTCAACACGACCGGCCAACGCTGGACGCAGCGGGAGCTGCTGGAGCTCCAGTCGGGCGGGGGAAAAATCTACGCCTTCGACTTCGAGGACAAATACACGAAATACGGGCTCGTCGGGGTCATTCTCGTGGCCGAGGGCAAGCGGATTGCGCAATTCGTCATGAGCTGCCGGGTCATGGGCATGGGAGCGGAAACCTCGATGCTGGCGGAACTGGCCCGGGAATTGGCGAAGGGCGGCGCGCGGTCGATCGAGGGCGTCGTGGTGGAGACGGACGCCAACCGGCCGTCGCGCGACCTCTTCGAAAAATTCGGCATGACGCCGGTCGGCGGCGGCCGCAGCCAAATCGACGCCGCGAACCTGCCCGCCCCTGCGTCGCACATAGAGATCGCGCGGCGCCGCGCCGGCTGACGCGACATGGGGTGGGCCGCTCGTTTGGAAATGCTTCGGCGGTTCGATAATGATCCCGTCGCCGAGCACGACGCCTCGGGAAAGGTGTTGAGCGCATGGACTGGTTCGAGAACTTGCCGTGGTCGAAGCGATCGAGCGCTCAGTCCGCCAAAGTGCTGTTGGGGGCCTTTCTCGGCCGCAATCCCGACCCGATGAACCTCGCATATTACGGCGCGCTGATCCGCAAATGGGCGAGCCCGACGAAGCTGTTGCGCGAAGTCGCGCAAAACCAGGAGTACAAGAGCTTTTTTGGCGCGCGGCGCGCCTCCGGGCCGCAGGATCGGCCTTGCGTTTGGAGCGGCGAGGCCCATGGCGCCTACACGGGCGAGACCACGATAGACGACATCGTCGTCGTGAAATTGGATCACATCGGCGATTTCATCCTGGCGCTCGAAGCCTTCTCGGTGTTGCGCCAAGCCTTTCCCGCGGCGCAAATCACGCTGCTCTGCGCGCCTTGGAATGCGCCGCTGGCGCGTTCCCTGGGGATTTTCCAGCACGTCGAGACGCTGGATTTCTTCGCGCCGAGCGCCGACGCGTCGCGGCCGGGCTTTTCGAGCGAAAGGCTCGGCGAGATTGCGCAGGCGCGCTTCGACCTCGCCATCGATTTGCGCGTCGACGCCGACACGCGCGTCGTGCTCGATCATCTTCGCGCAACGCACAAATGCGGTTACGCCAGCAACGCCTGCCGCTCGGTGCTGACGGTCTGCTTGCCGCGCCCAAACATGCTGCATTCGGACAGTCTCGCGCTCCATCAAAGGATGCTGATGCTGAGCCTCGCGCATGCGGCGATCGACTTCTTCCGGCAGGACGAAGGCTTGCGCGGCGGCGCATTGCGGGAAAAACTCCGCGGCGCCGGCGGCGTCGATCTCGCGTTTCGCCAGGGGCGCCCGCTCGTTGCGATCCACCCTTTTTCGGGGCGCGCGATCAAGAATTGGCCCCTCGAAAATTTCATGCGGCTGGCCTCCTGGTTGACGGTCGACATGGGCGCCGCGGTCGTGCTGCTCGGCACTAAGCGCGAAGCCGAAAGCACGCCCGGCCTCGCCGAAATGGCGAAAGCGGCCGGGGCGAAATCGCTCGTCGGCGAGACCGCGCTGCAAGAGGCGATCGCGCTCATCGCGCAGGCCGATCTCTTCGTCGGCAACGACAGCGGCTTGACGCATGTCGCGGCGCGGCTCGACGTTCCGACGCTCGCGATCTTCTCGGGCACGGCCCCGATCGAGGTCTGGGCGCCTTTCGGCCGGCAAGCGACGATCCTGCACGCGCCGGTCGATTGCGCGCCCTGCTATCTGCCGTCGCTGGAGCTTTGCCCGAACGCGCATAAATGCGTCGCCCTGATCGATTTCGACTCCGTGCGATCGCAGGCGGAGCGCAAGCTTCGAGAAAACCGCGCGGGGCGCTGAGCGCTCGGCGGCGTCGCCGCCGTTTGCAAAAGTAGGCGTCGCGCGGTACCCCCTTTTTTCGGCGCGCGAGGCCTTGGGGCGCGCGCCGTTGCTTGGGAGTCGCCGGAGTGAAGTTTCGAGTCGTCATCGTCACGCGCGACAGCGCCGGTTGGATCGGAACCATCGCCGACGCCTATCGGCGTCTCGGCTTGCGTCCCTTGTATCTCGTGCACGACAAAACCCGCGACGCCACGACGGAAATTCTCGTAAAGGCCGGCGAAGACGTGCGGCCCATCACGCTCGCGCGCGACTACGTCGAAGCGGCCATTTCGCAATTTCCGAATTTGGTCGAAGAAGACTGGGTGCTGCGTATGGACGACGACGAGTTTCCGTCGCGCCGCATGATCGACTTCACCCAAAAGGCCATCAACCGGACCAAAGAACAAGCGATCGTCTTTCCACGCCGCGAGGCGCTGCCGCATGTGGCGCCTCTGGCCTATCCGAGGATGGAAATCCTCTATAACGCGCCGCTCATCCCCTTCCTCATCGATCCGCAAGCGCGCGCCTTCCGGCATCGCGAGGTCGCGTTCAGCGCCGAAATTCACACGCCCGGCTTCGTTCCCGCTTCGGTGCGTGTTGCGCCGGAAAACGCCTATATGGTTCACTTCAACACGACCGTTCGCTCCTTCGCGCAGCGGCTGGCGAAATTGGCGCGTTACGAGAAGGAATCGCCCGGCGCGGGAATATTGCCGGCGGCCTGTACGAGCCTGCCGGAAATCCTGACGCCGGAAGAGCTGCGCGCACGCCCCTTCGAAACGCGGGAGTTCGACGAGTTGGCGCGGCGCCTGCGCTTCATCCCGCAAGACGAAGCCGCCGAGACTGCGGACTCGGAGGTGCAGGCGCGCATTCTCGCGCATTTCAAGCAAGCCCGCGTCGCGAGCAGCGAAGAGCTCAAGCTTGACGTGCTGCGCGACCGCATCGCGGCCCTGCCGGCCTGGGCGCGGGCGTTCTTCGATCTTCGCTAGCGCCGGAGTCGTTGCAAAAGGCGGCACGGCCATTTAGCTCTGACGCCCTGCGGCGCGCGCCGCTCTCTCCCGGGCGGGAAACCATGAGACCTCCATGTATGTGATCACCGGCGGCGCGGGCTTCATCGGGTCGAACATCGCGGCGGCGCTCGACGCCCGCGGCGACGATGTCGTCATCGTCGACCGGCTCGGCTCGGACCCCTTCAAATGGCGCAATCTCGCCAAGCGCCGGCTGGCCGATTTCGTCACGCCCGAGGAGACGCCCGCCTTTCTGGGCGCCAACGCCGGGAAGATTCGCGGCGTCGTGCACATGGGCGCGATCTCCACGACGACGGAGACGGACGTCGACGCCATATTGCGCAACAATTTCCGCTTGTCGGTCGATCTGTGGCGCTTTTGCGCGCAAGCGAAAATTCCGCTCGTCTACGCCTCCTCGGCGGCCACCTATGGCGACGGCGCGCAGGGTTTTCTCGACCGCTTCGACGACGAATATCTCGGCCTCCTGCTGCCGCTCAACGCCTACGGCTGGAGCAAACACGCCTTCGACCGCTTCGTGCTGCGCCGGCTGCAGCGCGGCGAGCCGGCCCCGCCGCGCTGGGCGGGCTTGAAATTCTTCAACGTCTATGGGCCGAACGAATATCACAAGGGCGGCCAGCGCAGCGTCGCCGTGCAGCTGCATGCGCAAATCCGCCAGAGCGGCGCCGTCCGGCTGTTTCGCTCCGACAATCCCGCCTATGCCGACGGCGAGCAGCTGCGCGATTTCGTCTGGGTGGGCGATTGCGTCGACGTGACGCTCTGGGCGCTGGACGACGCTTCAGCCGCCTCCGGCCTCTACAACGTCGGCTCGGGCGCCGCGCGTTCCTTCGCCGACAAGGCGCGCATCGTTTTCGCCGAGCTCGGCGTCGCGCAGCGGATCGAGTTCATCGATCTGCCGGCCAATCTCTCCGGCAAATATCAATATTACACTTGCGCCGCGCTCGAAAAACTCCGCGCGGCGGGCTATGCGCGGCCGATGACCAGTCTCGAGGACGGGCTGCGCCAATATGTGCGCGGATATCTCGAGGCCGAGGACCCGTTTCGCTGATCACCTCGCCGCGACGATTTCCGCGACGATGGCCTGCGCCGCGGCGCGCGGGTCCGGCGCGCGGGTGATCGGCCGGCCGACCACGAGATGGTCTGCCCCCGCCCGCATCGCTTCGCCCGGCGTCATGAGGCGCTTTTGGTCGCCGAGCGCGCTTCCCGCTGGCCGCACGCCCGGGGTCACCAGCAGCATGTCGGGGCCGGCGACGGCGCGCACGCTCTGCAGCTCCAGCGGCGACAGGATCAGCCCGTCGGCGCCGGTTTCCCTCGCCAGCGCGGCGCGGCGGGCGACCAGCGCCGCGACGCCGAAAGCGTAGCCGGCGGCGGCGAGATCGGCGTCGTCGTAGGAGGTCATCACCGTGACCGCGAGAATTTTCGGGCCGTCCGCGTCGGCCCCGGCGCGCGCCGCGTGCAGCGTCTGCTCATAGGCGTGCACGGTCAGAAAATCGACGCCGAGCCGGGCGATTTGCCGCGTCGCCCGCTCCACCGTGGCGCCGATGTCGTGCAGCTTCACGTCCAGGAACACGCGCTTGCCGGCCTGCTTCAATTCCCCCGCAAGCTCGACCCCGCCGACGAAGGCCAGCTCCAGGCCGATCTTGTAAAAGGAGACGCTCTCGCCGAGCCGGGCGACGAGCGCCCGCGCCTCGGTCACGCTCTCCACGTCCAGCGCGACGATCAGCGCGTCGTCGGCGCTCATGCCGCGACGCGGCGGTAGAGCCAGACGCGCGCCGGCGGAATGTTGAGCAGGATCGGCGCCGAACATTCGCCAGTATAGCCGCCCTCGAGTTCCGCCGCTTCCAGCGGCATCGGCGATTTTGGGCCATAGGTGAACTGGATCATCGTTCCGCCCGGGCCCATCGCGGCGAAGACGTCGCGCAGCAGGCGGATGCGGTCCTCCTCGGGGCGCACCAGCAGCGGCAGGCTCGACACGACCGCAGCGACCGGCCCGTCCAAATGGCTCTCGAGCGTCTTCGGCAGATTATACGCGTCGCCCTGCACGATCTTCACGCCGGGATAGCGCCCGGCCAGCAAGTCGCAAAATTGCGGATCATATTCGACGAGCAGCAGCCGCTCGCGCGGCACGCCGCGCGCCAGCAGGGCCTGCGTGACCGGCCCGGTGCCGGGACCGAGCTCGATGACGGGCCCCGGCCGCGAAAGATCGACATGGCTGGCCATTTTGCGCGCGAGATATGGGCCGGAGGGCGCGACCGCGCCGATCAGCAGCGGGTTCTTCGCCCATTGGGACAAGAAATGCAGGGCGTCCGAGAGACCGGAAGAACCGTTTTGCCGAGACTGCGACACGGAAGCCAATCCTTTCGAAGTGGGAATCACGAAGCCGCCCCCGCCGCCGCGCGCGGCGCGGAGCGAAGGGGCGGCTCTTCCTAGACCGCCGGAGCGGTTTTGGTAAGCCCCTGGTGGGGCCTCTCGCCGCCGCGGTCGAAACTCGGCGCAAACTCTGCTATGGAGCGCCGGTCGCAGCACCATTCAGCGCAAGGACGTTCGCCCATGTCAGTCGACGAAACCGCCCCCGTCAGCGCCAGAGCCGCCGATCCGGCCGCCGCGACGGCGCCGCGCGAAGTCCGCAAGAGCGATCAGGGTCTCAACGAAGACATGCGCCTGCTCGGCCGCCTGCTCGGCCAGACCGTGCGCGAGCACGAGGGCCAGGAGGCCTTCGAGCGCATCGAGACGATCCGCAGGCTTTCCGTCGCCGCCAGCCGCAACGGCGACGCCGACGCGGGCAAGAAGCTCGATCGGCTGCTGCGCGCGCTGACCGCGAAAGAGGCGCTGACCGTGATCCGCGCCTTCAGCTATTTCCTGCATCTCGGCAACATCGCCGAGGACTTGCACCCGCTTCAGCAAAAGGCCCGCGCCGAAGCCGCCGGCGAAAAGACCCTGACCGAACCCAGCCTCGCCCGCAGTTTCGCCCGGCTGCGCAAGGCCTCGATCGGCGCCGGCAAAATCGCCCAGGTCTTGGCGCGCGCCTGGATATCGCCGGTGCTGACCGCCCATCCGACCGAGGTGCGGCGCAAGAGTCTGCTGGACGCCGAGCATGCGATCTTCTCGCTGCTCGCCGCGCGCGAACACATTCGCGGCAAGAGCGAACTCGCCGGCAACGAGGCGCAATTGCTCGCCCGCGTCTCGCAGCTGTGGCAGACGGAGCTGCTGCGCCATTCGCGTCTCACCGTGCGCGACGAGATCGAGAACACGCTGAGCTATTACCGCTCGACCTTCCTGCGCGAAATTCCGCATCTCTACGCCGACGTCGAGCGGCGCATCGAAGGCCTGCGCGTGCCGCCCTTCCTGCGCATGGGCACATGGGTCGGCGGCGACCGCGACGGCAATCCCAACGTCGTCGCGGCCTCGCTCGAAACCGCACTCAAGATGCAAGCCGAGACCGCGCTGCGCTTCTACCTCGTCGAAGTGCATCAGCTCGGCGCCGAACTGTCGATCTCGCGTAAATACGCCGGCGCGACCAAGGCCGTCGAGGATCTGGCGCTGCGCTCCGGCGACGAAAACCCGCATCGCGACGACGAGCCCTATCGGCGCGCGCTGATCGGCGTCTATGCGCGCCTCGCCGCGACGCTGGAGGCGCTGACCGGCCAGCAGGCCCAGCGCCATGCGGTGAAGCCGAGCGAGCCTTACGCCAACAGCTGGGCCTTTCTCGCCGATCTCGTCGCCATCGACGAATCGCTGCGCCTGCATCACAGCGAGGTCATCGCCTCGCAACGCCTCGAACCGATGATCCGCGCCGTGGAAGTCTTCGGCTTTCACCTCGCGACGGTCGATCTGCGGCAAAGCTCCGACAAGCACGAGGAGACGATCGCCGAGCTCCTGGCGACGGCGCGCATCTGCGAAAATTACGCGGCGCTTTCGGAAGACGAAAAGCGGCAATTGCTGATGCGGCTCTTGAGCGATCCGCGCCCGGTGCGGCTGCCGGGCGTGCAATATTCCGAGGAGGTCGAAAGCGAACTCGCGATCTTCGCCAAGGCCGCCGAGATGCGCAAACTCTTCGGCGAGGAGTCGATCCGCCATTACATCGTCAGCCACACCGAAACGGTCAGCGATCTTCTGGAAGTGCTGCTGCTGCAAAAGGAAAGCGGCATGATGCACGGCACGCTGGATCCGCGCGACGTGGGCCATTGCGCCGTCGAACTGATCATCGTGCCCTTGTTCGAGACGATCGAGGATTTGCGCAACGCCGCGCCGATCATGCGCGATCTTTATGCGCTGCCCGGAATTCGTCAGCTCGTGACGAATTCCGGCGGCGCCCAGGACATCATGCTCGGCTATTCCGACAGCAACAAGGACGGCGGCATTCTCACCAGCATTTGGGAACTCTACCGCGCGTCGACCGCGCTCGCGGAATTCTTCGCGACGACGCCGCGTATTTCGATGCGCTTGTTCCACGGGCGCGGCGGCACGGTGGGGCGCGGCGGCGGACCGACCTACGACGCCATTCTCGCGCAGCCGCCCGGCACGGTGACCGGCCAGATCCGCCTGACCGAACAGGGCGAGGTCATCGCGGCGAAATACGCCAATGCGCAGATCGGTCGCGGCCAGTTGGAGCTGCTCGTCGCCGCGACGCTGGAGGCGACGCTGCTCTCGGAACATCAGGCGGCGCCGGACGAATTCCTGGCGGTCGCCGAGGAGCTGTCGCGCAGCGGCATGGCCGCCTATCGCCAGATGGTCTACGAGACGCCGGGTTTCGTCGATTATTATTTCGGCTCGACGCCGATCACCGAAATCGCCACGATGAACATCGGCTCGCGCCCGGCCTCGCGCAAACCTTCGCGCCGCATCGAGGATTTGCGCGCGATTCCCTGGAGCTTTTCCTGGGGCCAGGCGCGCCTCGCTCTGCCGGGCTGGTTCGGTTTCGGCTCGGCGATCGCGCAATTTTTGTCGAAGGACCGCGACGCGCGGCTGCGCCTGTTGCGCCGGATGAACGAGCATTGGCCGTTCTTCCGCGTGCTGCTCTCCAACATCGAAATGATCTTGGCCAAGACCGACATCTCCATCGCCCGGCACTATGCCGATCTCGCGCCCGATCAGGCGCGCGCCAAGGAGATCTTCGCCGAAATCGACGCCGAATATCGTCGCGCGCTCAACGCGATCGAGGAGATCACCGGCGAAGCCGCGCGCCTCGCCGACAATCCGGCGCTGGCGCGTTCGCTGAAACTGCGCATGCCCTACATCGCGCCGCTCAACTATCTGCAAATCGAACTCATCCGCCGCTGGCGTTCCGGCAAGAGCGACGACGAAATCCGCGAGGGCATATTGATGTCGATCAACGGCGTCGCGGCTGGGTTGCGCAATACGGGGTGACGTCGCCGCTTTCATAGTGTGGCCGACGAGCGGGGGCGCGAAGGCGAATGGACCAGAGGGTTTTGAGACGCCTGCTGCTGCTCGCCGCTTTGCTCGGGCTCGGCGCCGGCGTCGCCGCCACTCTCGTCGCTCGCTCCACCTATGCGCCGCTCGCCTATGCCGCGGGCGCTGCGCCGGTCGTCGCCTTTCTGGCTTTTTCCATCCTGCGCGATCTCGTCGCCGGCCGCATGGGCGTCGATGCGGTTGCTCTGGCGTCCATGGCCGGCGCGCTGGCGCTGCGCGAAAATCTGGCCTGCGTCATCATTGCGGTGATGTATGCGGGCGGCAATCTGCTCGAGGATTTCGCGGTCGGCCGCGCCGAGCGCAATTTGAAGGCGCTGATCGACCGCGCCCCGCGCCGCGCCCGCCGCAAGACGGGCGAGACGATCGAGGAGGTCGCGATCGAAGCCGTCGCCGTCGGCGATCTGCTCTTGGTGCAGGCCGGCGAAGTCGTTCCGGTCGACGGCCAGATCTGCGGCGCCGATGCGCTCGTCGACGAATCGGCCTTGACCGGCGAGCCTCTGCCCGTGACGCGGCGCAAAGGTCAGGCGCTGCGCAGCGGCGTGGTCAACGCCGGCGAAGCCTTCGAAATGCGCGCCATCGCCACCTCGGGCGACAGCGCTTATGCCGGCATTCTGCGTATGGCGAGCGCGGCGCGGACCGCCAAGGCGCCCTTCATCCGCGTCGCCGATCGCTATGCCTTGCTGCTGCTGCCGCTGGCGCTCGGCCTCGCCGGTCTCGCCTGGTGGTGGTCGGGCGATCCGGTGCGCGGCCTCGCCGTGCTCGTCGTCGCGACGCCCTGTCCCTTGATCCTCGCGGCGCCCGCCGCCTTCGTCAGTGGAACCTCGCTCGCCGCGCGGCGCGGCGTGTTGATCAAGGGCGGCGGCCCGCTCGAAGCGCTGGCGCATATCCGCACGGTGATGTTCGACAAGACTGGAACCTTGACGGTCGGCGGCGCGCGGCTCGTCGCCATCGAGACGGCGCCGGGCGTCTCCGCCAGCGAGGCCTTGCGTCTCGCAGCCTCGCTCGAACAGGCCTCGCATCACGTGCTGGCGAAGACCATCGTCGCGACGGCGCGCGGCCAGGGCCTGCGTCTCTCCGCGCCGAGCGAGGTGCGCGAAACTTTGGGTTCGGGTCTCGAAGGCCGCGTCGACGCGCGCAAAATATGCGTCGGTTCGCTCGGTCTCGTGCGCGGCGACGGGCGGCTGGAGGAATGGGCGCGGCGCGCGGCGCGGCGAGCCGCCTGGCGATCGGCGCTGTCGGTCTTCGTCGCCGCCGAGGGCCGCGTCGTCGGCGTCTTGCTCTTCGCCGACGAATTGCGCCGCGAGACGCCGCGCGCGATCCAGATGCTGCGCGGGCTCGGCGTCGACAGGATCGTCATGCTGACCGGCGACCGCGCCGAGGCGGCCGAGACCATCGCCGCCGCGCTCGATCTCAACGCCGTGCTGGCCGAGCGCGTCCCCTCCGACAAGCTCGACGCGGTCGTCGGCGAGCGCCGGCAGGCGCCGACGCTGATGGTGGGTGACGGGATCAACGACGCCCCGGCGCTCGCCGCGGCGACGGTCGGGATCGCGATGGGCGCGAGCGGCGCCAGCGCCTCTTCGCAGGCGGCGGACGTGGTCATCCTGGTCGACCGGCTCGACCGCGTGCCGGAAGTCGTCGCCATCGCGCGCCGCACGCGGGCCATCGCGATGCAGAGCGTCGTCGCCGGCATGACGCTTTCCGGCGTCGCGATGATCGGCGCCGCTTGCGGCTATCTGACGCCCATCGCCGGCGCCTTGCTGCAAGAGGCCATCGACGTGGCGGTGATCTTGAACGCGCTGCGCGCGCTCAGCCCCGGCGGCCTCTTCGACGAAAAGCCGATGCCGGAGGCCGCGGCGACGAAGCTGCGCGACGAGCATCTCAAGGTGGAAATGAGTCTCGAACGGCTGCGCCAGATCGCCGACGCCCTCGATTCCGCCGAAGGGAGCGAAGCAGTCCAAAACATTTTGGAGGCCCGGCGCATCGTCGAAAGCGAGATCGTCGCGCATGAGCGCGAAGACGAAGCCACGATCTATCCGCGCGTTTCCGGCTTCCTCGGCGACGCGCACGGCTTGCGCGCGCTGAGCCGCGCCCATCGCGAAATCCTGCATCAGGCGCGGCTGCTGACGCGTCTCGCCGACGGGCTGCGGCCGGCGGACGCCGAAAGCTATCTGGTGCGCGACGCGCAGCGCATCGTCGAGTCGATCGAATCTCTCGTGCACATCCACAATGCGCAAGAGGAGGACATTTACGACTATGCGACGGGCCATGCCCGCCACAGCGCGCGCGGCGTGCTCTGGCGCTTGGCCGCGGCGGGAGCCGTCGTCGCCGGCCTCGCCGCCGCCGCGCTGCATTGGCGGGACGATTTGCCGGATTGGGCCCAGCTTCCCGAGCGCCCCGCCGCGCGCGAAATCGTCGCGACGGCCGAGATCGCCGCCGCCCATGCGACGCGCGTCGAGAGCGAAGTGACCGGCGTTCTCGCCGCCGTCTCCTGCGAACTCGGCGCAGCGGTGAAGGCCGGCGACGTCTGCGCGCTGATTGATCCGCATCCCTTCGAAGCGGCGGTGGAGCGGGGCAAGGCCGCGCTCGACGATGCGCAAGCGCGGCTCGCGGCAGTGAAGGCCGAGTCGACGCAAGGCGCCGCGCCGCTGGAGGAGGAGCCCGCGCCGGCAAAGGGAAAGACCAAGACGCGGCGCGCCAAAGCCAAGCGTGCGGCGAAGGCGCTCGGCTTTGGCGAGGACCCGCTGGAGCGCCGCCATGCCGCGATCGAACGCATCACGGAAGAAGTCGCCGAGCGCGAGGCGGCGTGGCGCGCGGCGCTGGAAAGCCTGGAGGCCACGAAAATCCTCGCGCCGGCCGACGGAATCATCGTGGCCCGCACTGCCGCGCCCGGCGCGCGGGTTCAGCCGGGCACGGGCAAGCCGCTGTTCCTGCTCGCCGGGGACATCGGCCTGGTGCGCGTGACGACCCGCATCGACGCGGCGGCGCTCGGCGAATTGCGGCCGGGCGCGGCGGTGGTCTTTACGGTCGATGCGCTGCCGGGGCAAAAATTCGAAGGCGAAGTCGTGCAGCTCGCCAAATCGCTGCGCGCCGGGATCGAACTCGTCATCGTCGCGCGCAATACGGAACTGGCGCTGAAGCCGGGGACGAGCGTTGCGATACGGTTGAGGGCGGGGAGGTGAGGGGCGTCAGACGGGATGCGGCGCGGCATGAACTTTGGCGTCCTGGCGTGGCCGGAAGTCGATGCTGATTTCGACGTCTTCGTCGAGCTTGCCGAGAATTTTGATCAGCCGGTCGAGCGTGAAGCGTTCGAGCTTCACGTTGCGGATACGCGAAAATTCCGCCGCGGCGATTCCCGTCGCGGCTTGCGCGGCGCGCACGGTGAGTTTGCGCGCGTCGAGCGTCTTGATGATCCTGGCGGCGAGGATGGCGCGCGCCTGTTCCAGATCGGCATTGGCGTCGCCAAAATCGCGGAAGACGTTGCCGCTGCCGTGGATCAGTTCGAAGTCGTCGTCGCGGGTCATTTCAGAGCCTCTTTCAACCGGTTGAGCCGTTCGCGGATGGTCTCGACCTTCTTTTGCGGCGTCTTGATTCCCGTCTTCGATTTCTTCTGAAAGGCGTGGATTACCCAAATAGCGTCGCCAATCCGCACGGCGTAAATCACGCGATAAGCATCGCCGCGATGCGCCAGCGCAATCTCGAATACGCCACCGTCGAGGCCCTTGAAGGGTTTCGCCTTATCCGACTTGCCGCCCTCGGCGGCGACGGTCAGCGCGCGCCGCAGGATCAACTGCGCCTCGGACGGAAAATCCTCGAAATCTCGTTTCGCCGCTTTCAGCCAGCTGACGGGCCTAGTCAATCGCATGGGCTATGTTGACGGATTTGTCAACTGGGCACAAGGCCTTTCGGCTGGCGCCGCCGGTGAGTTGTGCACGTCATTTATGCACCAGAAAATTGTCTGTAAATCAACAGGTAGGGTTTCCTGCAAAAGTGTTGAATTATGCAACGCGGAATGAGGGTAAGGGCGAGGTTGAACACGCCCTTTTTAAGGTGCGGCCTTGGCCACCAATTGAATTTCAAGCAAGAGGCATAGCCCCTTCACCCCGTCCCCTCCAACAACCGCGCCGCCGCCGCCCTTGCCTCGTCGGTAATCGTCGCCCCCGCCAGCATGCGCGCGATCTCCTCGCGGCGCTCCTCGGCGGCCAGCGGCGTGACGCGCGTCGAAAAGCGCTCTTCCTTTTTGTTCGCCTGCGCCTTGGCGATGCGCAGATGGCGGCTGGCTTTCGCCGCCACCTGCGGCGCGTGGGTCACCGCGAGCACTTGCACGCGCGCGCCAAGGCGCGCCAAGCGCTGGCCAATGGCGTCGGCCACCGCGCCGCCGACGCCCGTGTCGATCTCGTCGAACACCAAAGTCGGCGCGCTGCCGCGATCCGCCAGCACGACTTTCAGCGCCAAGAGAAACCGCGCCAGTTCGCCGCCGGACGCCACCTTGGTCAAGGGCCCGGGGCGGGAGCCCGGATTGGTCTGCACCCAGAATTCGACGCGGTCGATTCCCTCCGGCCCGCCGCTCAAAGCATCGCTGGCGACCTCGGTGCGAAAATGCGCCGCGCCGAGTTTGAGCGGCTTCAATTCCGCGTCGACCAGCGCGTCCAGCGCTTTCGCCGCCTTGCGCCTGGCTTCGCTGAGCCTCATCGCCGCGGCGTCATAGGCGGCGTCTGCCTCCTTCAAAGCCTGAGCCAATTGCGCCAGTCGCGCTTCGCCGGCGTCGAGCCGCGCGAGATCCTCGGCGAAGCGTTGGGCGATGGCCGGCAGTTCCGCGACGCGCGCCTGATGCTTGCGCGCCGCGCCGCGCAGCGCGAACAGCCGCTCCTCGGCCCGCTCCAATTCGCGCGGATCGAAATTCGTCGCGCGCAGCGCCGTCTCCAGCGCCTGCTCGGCGAAGCCCAGCGCATCGAGCGCCGCGGACAAAGCGCGCAGCGGCGGCTCAAGCAGCTCCGGCGTCTGCGAGGCGCGCCGCTCCAGCCGCCGCGCCGCCTGCGCCACCGCGCCGACGGAAGAGTGATCGCCGGTGAAAAGCTCCAGCGCGTCGCGCAGATCGACGGCGACTTTTTCGGCGCGCTGCATGGCGAGCCGCCGCTCGGCGAGGCGCTCCTCCTCGCCTTCTTCCGGCGCGAGTTCTTGCAGCTCGGCGTGGGCGTGGCGCAGATAGTCGGCGTCGGCCCGCGCCTTGGCGACGCGCGCCTCCTCTTCCGCCAGCGCGCGGCGGGCGGCGGCGCGCTCTGCATAATACCCGCGCAACGCCTCCACATCGCGCAAAAGCCCGCCATGCGCGTCGACGAGGGCCCTGTGCGCGGCCGGGTCGACCATGGCGCGGTCGTCGTGCTGGCAGTGGATCTCGACGAGTTCGCGGCCGATGCTCTTCAGGCCCTGCGCGCTGACCGGAGAATCATTGACGAAGGCCCGCGTGCGCCCGTCGGCGCTCTGCACGCGGCGCAACACGAGTTCGTTTTCCGATTCGAGCCCGAGTTCGCGCGCCGCGAGATGGGCGGGGTGGTCGTGCGGCAGTTCGAAGGCGGCGGTGACCTGGCCTTGCTGTTGCCCGGCGCGCACCAGCGCGGCGTCGCCGCGCCCGCCGAGCGCCAGCACGAAGGCGTCGAGTAGAATGGATTTGCCGGCGCCCGTCTCGCCGGTCAGCGTCGTCAGCCCGCCCGCGAAATCGAGATCGAGCGCGTCGATCAGCACGATGTCGCGGATGGAGAGGCGGGTCAGCATGGCGCGCTCGGTTTTTGCCGGGAATCCATGGCGTGTTTATCCGACTTTGGCGGATGGGTGAAAATCATTTTTCCCGTGGCGAAGGCGTGCAACGCCGATCAAACCGAAGTTGAAACGCCCCCACCCTAGCCCTCCCCCGCTTCGCGGGAGAGGGGACGCGCCCAACCGGCATGAGTCGGGTTCTCCATGAAGCGGCGAATCTGCTCCCTCTCCCGCGAAAGCGGGGGAGGGTTGGGGTGGGGGCGATTCAATTCTACGAAGGAAGCGTCAACACGCGCGCGCCCCACCTAAAAATGCGTCTCCGACACATCCTCTTCCGGCTTGATCTCATGCTTCATCATCAGCGGAATTTGCGTGAGGATGAACAGGAAGGTCAGCGGCAAGATCCCGAAAACCTTGAAGTCGACCCAATGGTCGGTGGTCAGCACGCGCCGCAGCACTTCGTTCAGCGCGGCGAGGAAGAAGAAGAAGAAGCTCCAGCGCCAGGTCAGCTTGCGCCAGCCGAGATCGTCGAGATGGAAGGCGGCGTCGAAGACGATCGGCAGGATCAGCCGGTCGAAGCGTAGCGCTCCGATGAGCGCGCCGCCGAACAGCGTGTAGAGGATCGTCACCTTCATCTTGATGAAGGTTTCGTCCTTCAGAAGAAAGGTGAGGCCGCCGAAGATCAGCACCAGCACGGCCGTCACCATCGGCATGATCGGCATGCGGCCGGTCATGCGCCAGGAGACGGCCAGCGTGACCAGCACGCAGGCCATCAGCACGCCGGTCGCGGCGAAAATGCCGAATTTGGAATTGACGACGAAGAAGACGAGCAGCGGCCCGAGTTCGAGCGCGAGTTTCAAGGCCGGCGGCAGCGCCTTCTTCTTGGCGACGGCCGGGGCGGGCCGGACTTTCGTGGCGTCATCCTGCGTCATGTCGCGCTTGCTTCCTTCAAGTCGTCTTCGTTTTCAAGCCCTGCGATGGCGCGTGCGAAATCATGCGCGGTGAAGGGTTCGAGATCGTCGGCGGTTTCGCCGACGCCGACGAAGTGGATCGGCAGGCCGAATTTTTCGGCGATGGCGACGAGAATGCCGCCGCGCGCCGTGCCGTCGAGCTTGGTCATCACGAGGCCGGTGACGCCGGCGATCCGGCCGAAGATCTCGACCTGCTGCAGGGCGTTCTGGCCGACCGTGGCGTCGAGCACCAGCAGCGTCGCATGCGGCGCCTCGGAGTCGGCCTTCTTCATGACGCGCAGGATTTTTTCGAGTTCGGCCATCAGCTCGGTGCGGTTTTGCAGGCGGCCGGCGGTGTCCATCAGGAGAATGTCGGCGTCTCGAGCCTGCGCGGTCTTGATCGCGTCGAAGGCGAGGCCGGCGGCGTCGGCGCCCTGCTTGCCGGAGACCACCTCGGCGCCGAGTTTCGCTCCCCAATGTTTGAGCTGCTCCACCGCGGCGGCGCGAAACGTGTCGCCGGCCGCGAGCACGACATGCTTGCCCTCGCCGCGCCATTTGGCGGTGAGCTTGGCGATCGTCGTCGTCTTGCCCGAGCCGTTGACGCCGACGACTAGCACGACGAAGGGGCGCCGCGACGCGTCGATCTCGAAGGGCAGGGCCACCGGCTCTAGGATACGCTCGACTTCGGCGGCGAGAATCGCGCGCACCGCGTCCGGCTCTATGCCCTTGTCGTAGCGGGCCGCGCCGACGGCCTTGGCGATGCGCGCGGAGGCGGCGACGCCGAGATCGGCGCGCAGCAGCACGTCCTCCAGCTCCTCCAGCGTCAGCGCGTCGAGCTTGCGCTTGGTGAAGATCTCGGCGATGCCCTTGCCGATCACCTGCGAGGAGCGGAACAGCCCGCCGAACAGTCGCTCCCGCCAGCTCTTCTTGGGCGGCGGCGGCGCCTCGCCCTCCGCGGGCGGCTCGGCGGCGGGCGCGGCGCCACGGCCAAACAGCCGCGCGAACATGCCGCGTTTTTCCTTGGGCTGGTCCTGATCCTCGCTCATGCTTTCCCCTTGCGCGGCGCAGGCCTACACCAGCGCGCGGCAAAGGGCCAGAGGCGGCAAAGACGCGCAGAGGCGGCAAAGACGCATCCAGGGCAATCGGCCGAAGCGCTTGCAGCTTTCTTCACCCTCCCCTCGAGGGGGAGGGTCGAACCGCGAAGCGGTTCGGGGTGGGGTGATCCTCGCGAGAATCGACCACTTGCCCCACCCCACCCCGCCGTTTCGCGGCGACCCTCCCCCTCGAGGGGAGGGTGGTGCGCGAGGCGATCTGTGCGTCCACGACCTTCACCCGATCGCCCTGGAGCCGCATCTCCCGCGCCGCGACTTGATTTCTCCCGCTCCAGCCCCGATATCGGGGGCGCATTGCAACATGGACGCCAGCATGAACGATTCGAACGAGAACGATCCCGCGCAACCCTCCGACGCCGCCGCTCCGCAACCGCAAGCCGCGGCGCCTCAGCCCGCGCCGGAACCTGGCGAGACGGCGGACGCCGCAGCGGATCTGGGGCTGCTGCGGTCAGAACTCGCGGCGGTGAAGGATCGCCTTCTGCGCACGCTGGCGGAGATGGAGAATCTGCGCCGCCGCACCGAGCGCGAGGTCGCCGACGCCAAGCTCTACGGGGTGACGGGTTTCGCCCGCGAGACCCTGGCGCTGGCCGACAATCTGCGCCGCGCGCTCGACAATTTTCCGGCCGAGGCGCGCGACGGGCTCGCCCCGCACGTCGCCGCGCTGCTGGAAGGCGTCGAACTCACCGAACGCGATTTTCTGTCGCGCCTCGCGCGCTTCGGCGTCAAGAAGATGGAGCTCGCGGGCGGGCGCTTCGACCCGAACCAGCACGAGGCTTTGTTCGAAGTGCCGGACGAAACCCAGCCCGCCGGGACGATCGCCCAGATTTTGGAGCCGGGCTATGTGATCGGCGAGCGCGTGTTGCGTCCCGCCAAGGTCGGCATCACGCGCGGCGGGCCGAAGGCCTAGCGCGAGCCGCGCGCCTCGCGTTCCGGGCGCCTCCTTGGACCGCGAGCCTCCAGGCTCGCTTTGCGTTCGCAAGACGCAAAAAAAAACCGTCGCCGATGCGGCGACGGGTGGATTTCAGACGAAGAGAACGCTTAGGCTCGAGGCCCCCGCGGGCGTCACGCCGCGGCGGGGGCGGGCTCCTGCTTCTTGGAGATCGCGCGCTTCAATTCGCGGGCGTTCTGCGAGAGCTCCTCGTCATGCGCCTTGGCGAGAAAAGCGTCGAGGCCGCCGCGATGCTCGACCGAGCGCAGCGCCGCCGCCGAGATGCGCAGCCGCACGGCGCGCGCCAGAATGTCGGAGACCAGCGTCACATTGACGAGGTTCGGCAAAAAGCGCGTGCGCGTCTTGCGGTTGGAGTGGCTGACGAGATTGCCGGACTGGACTCCCTTGCCGGTCAATTCGCAACGACGGGACATTGTTCTTCCTTTCGAGCGGACATTCGCCAGGAGGCGGCGGCGAGACTCGGGCCGCCGTCTCTCCTGCGTTAAAACGACGAAAAAAGGCTCGCGCGCGAGGTCGAGCCTTTCGATGAGCGGCTTATAGGCGGGGAAGGGCGCCCCCGTCAACAGGCGGATCGTCGATGGAGAAAGCCCCGCCGCGAGCGCTTGCGGGCGCCGCGACGCTCCTGTATGAGCGTGCGTCCCGAGGCCTCGTGGCGGAGTGGCTACGCAGAGGACTGCAAATCCTTGTACGGGGGTTCGATTCCCTCCGAGGCCTCCAAAGCTCATTTTCGCAAACGACCCAGATTCTTCGCCGCATGCGCCGGACACCGATCGCGTCGTCGTTGGATTTGGCGGCGTCGCGCGCTCGTATCCCCTGGCGCGTCGAGATTTCGGGCTAAACGAAGTGAGAGTTTCCCCGGGTCTGCCGGGATGGCGGCGGCAGTTTGACGTTTCCTGCAGTACGCCCTTCAGGATGGACCGGCGCGTGGGGTTGAGTTGCGCTGCTCGTGTTGTGGTCTTCTCCCGCACGCGGCCCAACCTCCAAGGAGGGCGTTGGGGCAAGGCGTCTCCGAAGGAGTTCACCGACTCCTCGAACGCTGCGAGTTGATCCGTGTATAGGCCGCGCAGCGGCATAGGCGCTAGGTTTAGCAGTCTTCGTATAACGGCGAGAAGGCGCGCTGTTTTTCCGTCACGGCCGGGCTCGTCCCGGGCATCCCAGTGGGTCCGTGAGGACGCTTTGTCAGCAGGGGCAGGGTGTGAGTCCCTGTCATGGCGTGTCGCAGCTGTGTAGCCGTAAGCAACTGCGTCGCCGCGAGGCGGGGTGGGGAACGACTGGAGGCGAACCGCCAGTCCTCAGGAGAACGAACCCAATTCGGCGTGAACCCGTGGCGAGCTTGCCGGATGGTGGCGAAGCCTGGAACAACCGCTGGCGCCGAGACGACTGACAAAGCGGCCATCGGACGGACTGCGTGGTTGGGCGCGGCAATCGGGACCGGCGTTCCGCCCGTCGCGCTGCTCGCCGACGCCCAGCTATTCGACCTTGGCTCGCCCGCGCCGACGCCGGCCGCCGGGCTTTCCGGCCTCGCCTTTCTCGCGCTGCCGCGCGCTGGGGCCAAGGCCCGCGGACAGGCCCCGCGCGGCTGAGCCTCGCGCCGGTGGCGGCGCTCAAGCTACCATATTCGCGCGAGACATAGCGCTGTGGGAACGAAAAACTCCCGCGCAATCTCGCGGGTCGGGTTTGCGGGCCTCGCGAGGCCGGCTCAATCGCAAAGGCGCGGCATGGTCTGGCGTGTTTCCTCCAAAATCGCCTTCGTTCTGGCCGAGATCGCCTTCGTCGGTCCTGCGCTGTTCCATCTGCCGGCCTTGCCGGAGCGGATCGCCGTGCATTTCGGACCCGCCGGCGCCCCCAACGATTTCGCGACCCATACCGGCTTTCTGCTCGGCGCGCTGCTCGCCGCCGCCGGCCTCGCTGCGCTTTTTCTCGGCGCCGGCGCGCTCGCGAAGGCGCCGGTAGAGCTGCTCAACCTCCCGCACAAGGCCCATTGGTTCGGGGCCGAACGCGAAGCGGCGAGCCGGAGCTTTCTGGCGCAATGGCTGCGCTGGTTCGCCGTTCTCGTCGCCGCGTTTGCGGCTCTCGTCATGGCCAATCTGCTGGACGCCAATCTCGCTTCGCCCGTGCAGATGGGCGACGCCGTGCTTTACGAGACGATCGCCTTTCTTGTCGCCCTGCTCGGCATGATCCTTTGGCTCTACCGCCGCTTTCCCGCGCCGGCATTTTGATCCGGCGCGATTTCCCGTCGCTCGAAGGATTTCGTTCGAGCGGAAAGGGCGTTAGTGAAAATCCCTTGCGCGCGGCGTCGCGGCGCTGGCCTTTTCGATGAGGCGCAGCGCCGGGGTGATGTCCTCGACCCTTCGCGCAATGAGATGCACGACGCCTTGCTCCTCCTGCGCCTCGCCGTGAATGGCGACGAGACGCGCACCCAAGACTTCGGCGCGCTGGCGCTCGAAGATTTTCGGCCAGACGATGACGTTGGCGGCGCCGGTCTCGTCCTCGATCGTCATGAAGATCACGCCCTTGGCCGTGCCGGGGCGCTGGCGCATCAGGACGAGGCCGGCGACGCTGGCGCGCCCGCCCTTGGGACCGCGCGTCCTGGCGAGCGTCGAGCAGGGCGCGATGCCCTTGGCCGCGAGGCTCTTGCGCAGAAAGGCGAGCGGATGGCCCTTCAGCGACAAGGACAGCGCGCGGTAATCCTCCATCACCGCTTCGCCGGGCGGCATCGGCGGCAGATGGGCGTCGGGCTCGGTCGGCGCGACGGAGAGGGCGCGCAACAGCGGCAGATCGTCCTTGTCGCCGGCGCGGTTGAGCCCGGCGACCGCCCACAGCGCCTCGCGGCGCGAGAGCCCGAGGCCGGCGAAGGCGTCCGCCGCCGCGAGCTTTTCCAGGACGGCGGGCGCGAGCCCGGTGCGCAGCCAGATGTCGCGCACAGAATCGTAGCCCGCGCCGCGTCTTGCGACGAGCCGGCGCATGTCGTCCTCGGCAAGGCCCTTCGCCTCGCGAAAGCCGAGGCGCAGCGCGCGGCGCCCGAAAATGTCCGCCTCCATCTCCGCATGGCGCGGATGCAGGCGCCCGGCCAGCTGCGTCTCTTCTTGCCCTTCTTCCAGCGTGCAGTCCCAATCGGAGGCGTTGACGCAGATGTCGCGTAACGTCACGCCATGCTCCTGCGCGTCGCGCAAGATTTGCGCCGGGGCGTAAAAGCCCATGGGCTGGGCGTTCAAGAGCGCGCAGGCGAAGACGTCCGGATAGCGGCATTTGAGCCAGGCCGAGGCGTAGACGAGCAGCGCGAAACTCGCCGCGTGACTCTCGGGAAAGCCATAGGTGCCAAACCCCTCGATCTGCGCGAAGCAGCGCTCGGCGAAGTCTTTTGCGTAGCCGCGCGACGTCATCCCCGAAATCATCTGATCGCGGAATTTGCTGACCAGGCCGGCGCGTTTGAAGGTCGCCATGGCGCGGCGCAACTGGTCGGCCTCGGCCGGCGAAAAGCCCGCCGCGACGATGGCGATCTTCATCGCCTGCTCCTGGAACAGCGGCACGCCGAGCGTCTTGCCGAGCACTTGCTCGAGTTCGGGCGAGGGGTAGTCGATCTTCTCCTTGCCCATGCGCCGGCGCAAGAAGGGATGCACCATGTCGCCCTGAATGGGGCCGGGCCGCACGATGGCGACTTCGATCACGAGATCGTAGAAACATTGCGGTTTCAGCCGCGGCAGCATCGACATTTGCGCGCGGCTTTCGATCTGGAACACGCCGACCGTGTCGGCGCGCGACAGCATCGCGTAGACGCGCGGGTCTTCCGCCGGCAGCGTCGAGAGCGCGTGGCGCAGGCCGTAATGCCCAGCTAACAGATCGAGGCCCTTGCGCAGACAGGTCAGCATGCCGAGCGCCAGCACGTCGATCTTGAGGAGCCCGAGCGCGTCGAGATCGTCCTTGTCCCACGTGATCGTCGTGCGCCCCTCCATCGCGGCGGGGGCGACGGGGACGACCTCGTCGAGCCGGCCGCGCGTGATGACGAAGCCGCCCGAATGCTGCGTCAAATGCCGCGGAAAGCCGGCGAGCTCCTGCGCCAGTTCGAGCGCGAGGGCGAAGCGCGGCTCTTCCACGTCGAGCCCCAAGCGCTGCATGTCGGCGCGGCGCTGCGCGTCGCCGCCGCCGCCGCCGCCGCGCGCGAGATCCGAAAGTTTCGCCAGGAGATCGTTCGAGAGCCCGAAGACCTTGCCGATCTCGCGCATCGCCGAGCGCGAGCGGTAGGTGACGACGGCGGCGGCGAGGCCGGCGCGCGCGCGGCCGAAGCGGCGGTAGATGTATTGGATCACCTCTTCGCGCCGCTCGTGCTCGAAATCCACGTCGATGTCGGGCGGCTCGCCGCGCGCCGCCGAGACGAAACGCTCGAACAGCAGATCGTGTTTCGTGGGATCGACCTCGGTGACGCCGAGGCAAAAGCACACGGCGCTGTTCGCCGCCGAACCGCGGCCTTGCGCCAAAATGCCTTGGGCCCGCGCAAAGCGCACGATGTCGTGGACGGTCAGGAAATAGGCGGCGTAGCGCAGCTCGCCGATGAGCTTTAGTTCATGCGCCAATTGCGCCTCGACGTGTTTGGGAACGCCGGCCGGATAGCGCGTCCTCGCGCCCTCATGCGTAAAAGCTTCGAGCGCTTCTTGTTCGCTGGCGAAACCTTCGCGCAATTCGCTTGGATATTCGTAGGAGAGGTCCGTGAGGCGGAAGGCGAGCCCCTCCAGGAAACGCGCGCTTTCGTCGACGGCTTGCGGCGCCTCCTTGAACAGACGCGTCATCTCCTCGGCGCTCTTCAAATGCCGCTCGGCGTTGGCGGCGAGCAGATAGCCGGCCTCCTCCAGCGTGACGCCTTCGCGGATGCAGGCGAGCGCGTCGGCGAGCGGGCGGCGCTCGGCGAGATGATGATGCGCCTCGTTGACGGCGACGAGCGGCAGCCCGAATTTTCGCGCCTGCTCCGCGCGGCGCGCCAGGCCTTCGCGCATGTCCGGGCCGTAGAGCGCGCTCGCGCCGAGCCACAGCCTGTCGGCGAAAGCCTCGCGCAAGGCGGGAGGCGGCGCGGCGCCGCCCAGCGCCACGAGTTGCTGGCCTTCGCCAAACTCCAGAAGATCGTCGATGTGAAGCAGGCATTCTCCCTTCGGGGCGCGTGCGTTGCCTCGAGTCAGCAGGCGGCACAGGCGCCCATAGGCGGCGCGGTCGCGTGGATAGCAGAGGAGATCCGGGGTCGCGTCGGCGAAGACCAGCCGCGCGCCGACGGCGAGCTGAAAATTATCGGGCGAAACCTCATGCGCGCGCAAATAGGAAAAAGCCCGCACGACGCCGGCCACGGAATTGCGGTCCGCGATCCCAAGGCCGACATGGCCGAGCGCCAAGGCGCGCGCCGCGAATTCCTCCGGATGCGCCGCGCCGCGCAAAAAGGAGAAATTCGTCGTCGTCGCCAGTTCGGCGTAGCGGGGCAGGGCCTGGATCACGGGAACGCTCCGGCGCGGATGTCGCGGGAATGTTCGCGTAGTGTTCTTGTTTTGACCCGGAGAGTCAAGCGGCCCGATGCGCCAAGAAAAAGGCCGCCCGTTGCGGCGGCCTCTCCATGTCTCTCGATGCCGCGCCGATCAGCACGGAATGCATTGGCAGCAGCGCGGCGCGCAGGAGCTGATCCAACCCGGGCCGCAGCCGCAACGTCCGGTCGTGCCGTTGCAAGCTGCCTGTCTTACGCTCATGTTGAGCCCTTTGAGCGCGCTCGAGCACGCGCCGCCCACGCTCTGGCTTTGCGCGTCGGCGGGTAGCGTAAGAGCCGCCAAAACGAGCAACGAAGCGGCGAAAATCTTGGTCATTCTTCTCATAGCCCCTCTCCCCTCTTGGGGCGCCCAATCGCCGAAGGCGGCGCGGTCGAGATGGCCGTGACGTGGACTTCGGGCTCGGAGTCGCCCGTGGTCGTTTGCCGACGGAGAAAGCTAGCACTGCTTTCAATTTAGGACAAGATGTCGCACCCCGCCGAGGCTCACCCGCCGGCCGTCGCGCCGCCGGAAAGGCCGAAGAGGGCCTTGAAGAGATCGGCGGCGAAATCGCGGTCTTGCGAAAAGACGTAAGACAGGCCGAGCAGCGCGGCGAGCGCCGCGGCGGCCACGGCTGCGACCAATCTTTCGCGCGAAAGTTTCTTCATCTCGCGGTCCGGTGGAGAGGGTGGAGCGACCGTCGCACCGTAAGCGCGGAATGCGTATGGTGCGAGGGTCCCCAAACCGCCCGCCGTTCTCGCCGCGCGTTGGGCCAACGCTCCCCCGCGCGGACGCCGAAGTCGGCGAAGCGGGCGACGGCGGCGCCCAAATCGGTTATCGAGGCCGACGTCCAACGGCCAAGAGGAGCAGCGCCCATGTCCAAGGAGAACGACGACCTCGCTGCGGCGATCTTCGTGGAGGGTCGCGAGCGCGATCCGCTGCGCGCCGTCAAGGAGGGCGGCAAGCCCAAGGTCTTGAAGCGGTTCTATGCGCAGGCGAGCGCCGCGCCGCGGGACGGGGCCTTCGCCGTGCTGCTCGACGGCAAGCCGCTGCGCACGCCGGCGCGGGGGCTGCTGCGCGCGCCGACGCAGGCGCTGGCGGCGGCGATCGCGGCGGAATGGGCGGGGCAGCGCGAGTCGATCGATTCCGCCGCCATGCCGCTCACCCGCATCGCCAATTCCGCCATCGACGGCGTCGCGCCGGCCATGGCCGAGGTCGCCGCGGACGCGGCAAAATACGCCGGTTCCGATCTTCTCTGCTACCGGGCCGGCGAACCGGAGAGCCTGGCGCGCGCCCAAAGCGCGGCCTGGGACCCGCTGCTCGCCTTCGTGCGGGAAAAATGCGGGGCGCGATTCGTGCTGTCGGAAGGCGTGACCTTTCACGCGCAGCCCGAGGAATCGCTGCGCGCGCTTCGATCCTGGCTCGACGCGACGGTTGGCGAAGGGGAGGGCGCTCCCTTCCGCCTCGCCGGCCTCCACACGATGACGACGTTGACCGGCTCCGTCTTCGTGGCCTTGGCCGTCACGACGGGTTTCGTCGACGCCGAGGCGGGCTTTTCCGCCGCTCATGTCGACGAGGATCACCAGATGCGCGTCTGGGGCGCGGACGCCGAAGCCTTGGCCCGCCGCGCGCGCCGGCTGGAGGAGATGCGCGCCGCCGCGCAGACCGCCCGGCTCGCCGGGTGAATTCGCAGGCGCCGCAATGTTGTGCGATTTCAAGGAGCCAGGACGCGACATTCGATTGCGGAAACAAGGCCGCGGTTCACTCTTGCTTTGGCGGCGCCGCTTTGTTACGGAACGCGCGCGCCTAAAAACGAAGGCGTAGGCGACGGGGTCCCCCGCCATCAGCCGCGCTTTGGTCTCGACGCTCGGGACCTTCGAAGCGCGATCTCGAAACATCGGACAGCTTTCATGCCGATCCTGCTGGAACAATATCTGCCGCTCGCGATCTTCGGCCTGCTCGCCACGATCATCGCCGGCGCGCTTCTCGTCGTGCCCTTCCTCGTGGCCTACAAGGCGCCGGATCCCGAAAAGCTCTCGGCCTATGAGTGCGGCTTCAATCCCTTCAACGACGCGCGCATGAAATTCGACGTGCGCTTCTATCTCGTCTCGCTGCTCTTCATCGTCTTCGACCTCGAGGTCGCCTTTCTCTTCCCCTGGGCGGTCGCCTTCAAGGAAGCCGGGGCTTTCGGCTTTTGGGCGATGATGGTGTTTCTCGGCGTGCTGACCGTCGGCTTCGTCTACGAATGGCGTAAAGGAGCGCTCGAATGGGATTGATCGAGCAGCGCGGGCAGACGATCGTCGCCCCGGCGGCGACAGGGCTCGTAGACCCCAACACCGGCTTGCCCGTGGGCTCCACGGATCCGTTTTTCGTCGAGATCAACAACGAACTCGCGGATAAAGGTTTCCTCGTCACGGCGAGCGACGAACTCATCACTTGGGCGCGCACCGGCTCGCTGATGTGGATGACCTTCGGACTCGCTTGTTGCGCCGTCGAGATGATTCAGGCGGCGATGCCGCGCTACGATCTGGAGCGATTCGGCTTCGCGCCGCGCGGCAGTCCGCGCCAGTCCGACGTCATCATCGTCGCCGGCACGCTCACCAATAAAATGGCGCCGGCGATGCGCAAGGTCTACGACCAGATGCCGGAGCCGCGCTACGTGATCTCCATGGGCTCCTGCGCCAATGGCGGCGGCTACTACCACTATTCCTATTCGGTGGTGCGCGGCTGCGACAGGATCATTCCCGTGGACATCTACGTTCCGGGCTGTCCGCCTTCCGCCGAGGCTCTGCTCTATGGCGTGATGCTGCTGCAAAAGAAAATCCGGCGAACGGGCACGATCGAACGCTGAGCCAAGGCCGCCGGCCGAGGGTCGGAACTGGCGGGGCGGCGACATGCGCTTGGCGCAGCTCGACGAGACGGCGCTTTAGGGAAAATCGCGAATGGTTGCTCAACTCCAAGATCTCGGCGCGAAGATCGCCGCCGCTCTGCCGGGCGCCGTGACCGCGGTCAAAGTGGCCTTCGGCGAACTGACGCTGACCATCGCGAGGGACCGCTGGCTGGACGTCGTAAAATTGCTGCGCGACGGGCCGGACTATCTCTTCGTCAACATCATCGACGTGACGGCGGTCGACTATCCCGAGCGCGAGGCGCGCTTCGACGTCGTGGCGCATCTGCAAAGTCCCAAGCATAATTTGCGCATCCGGTTGAAGACGACGACCGACGAAGACACGCCCGTCGCTTCCCTGACCGCGCTGTATCCGGGCGCGGATTGGTACGAGCGCGAGGCCTACGATCTCTTCGGCGTGTTGTTCTCTGGACATCCCGACCTGCGCCGCATACTGACCGATTATGGTTTCGACGGACATCCGCTGCGCAAGGATTTCCCGATGAGCGGCTTCGTCGAGGTGCGCTACGACGACGAGCAAAAGCGCGTGGTGTACGACCAGGTTCGATTGACGCAGGAGTATCGCCAGTTCGATTTCCTGTCGCCGTGGGAAGGCGTTCACTACGATCTGCCCGGCGACGAGAAGGCCAAGGGGCAATGAGCGGAGCATCCACCAAGTGCCGGCGCTGCCGAGCGCGATCGCGCCGAGGGCCGCAAAGAACGCGCGGAAGAACGGCCTAGACGTGAATAACCGAACGCTGGATCCTCATAAATGACCGATCAACGCTTACGCAACTTCACCGTCAACTTCGGTCCGCAGCACCCGGCGGCGCACGGCGTGCTGCGTCTCATTCTCGAACTCGACGGCGAAGTCATCGAACGCGCCGATCCGCACATCGGATTCCTGCATCGCGGCACCGAGAAATTGATGGAGGCGCGCACCTATCTGCAGAACGTGCCTTATTTCGATCGGCTGGATTATTGGTCGCCGATGAATCAGGAGCATGCCTTCTGCCTCGCGATCGAGAAGCTGCTCGGCGTCGAGGTTCCGCGTCGGGGCCAGCTCATCCGTGTGCTCTTCGCCGAGATTGGCCGCCTGCTGTCGCATCTGCTCGGCGTCTGCGCCCAGACGGCCGACGTCGGCGCGCTGACCCCCCAGCTATGGGGTTACAACGAGCGCGAACTGCTGATGGCCTTTTACGAGCGCGCCAGCGGCGCGCGCGCGCACGCCAATTATTTTCGTCCGGGCGGCGTGGCGCGCGACTTGCCCGACCAGCTGGTCGAGGACATCGGCGCCTTTTGCGATCCTTTCCTGAAGGTGCTGGACGATCTCGACACGCTCGTCATCGGCAACCGCATCTTCAAGCAGCGCAACGTCGACATCGGCGTGATTTCGCTCGAAGACGCCTGGAAGTTCGGCTATTCCGGCGTGATGGTGCGCGGCTCCGGCGCCGCTTGGGATTTGCGCAAGGCCCAACCCTACGAGTGTTACGAAGAGATGGAGTTCGACATCCCCGTCGGCAAGCACGGCGATTGTTACGATCGCGTCGTCGTCCGGATGGAGGAGATGCGGCAGTCGACCTCGATCATTCGGCAATGCGTGGACAAGCTGATGCTGGCGCAAAATCGCGGGCCAGTGTCGGTCGTCAACAGCAAGATTTCTCCTCCGCCGCGCGCGGAGATGAAGCGTTCGATGGAAGCTTTGATCCATCACTTCAAACTGTTCACCGAAGGGTTTCGCGTTCCGGCCGGCGAGGTCTACGCCGCCGTCGAGGCGCCCAAGGGCGAATTCGGCGTCTATCTCGTCTCGGACGGCAGCGACAAGCCCTATCGCTGCAAGATTCGCGCGCCGGGCTTCGCGCATCTGCAGTCTTTGGATTTCCTGTGCCGCGGCCACTTGTTCGCCGATGTGACCGCCATCTTCAGCTCGCTCGATATCGTCTTCGGGGAGGTCGATCGCTAATGTCCGTCCGTCGTCTCGCCGCAACGCAGCCCGAAAGCTTCGAATTCACCCCGCAGAACGCGGCGTGGCTGGAGAAGCAGATCGCCAAATATCCCGACGGACGCCAGGCCTCGGCGGTCGTGCCGGCCTTGTGGCAGGCGCAAAAGCAGAACGATTACTGGCTGCCGCAAAAGGCGATCGAGCAGGTCGCCGACCGGCTCGGCATGCCCTACATCCGCGTGCTCGAAATCGCCACTTTCTACACGATGTTCAATCTCGAGCCGGTGGGCAAGTTCTACGTGCAGCTTTGCGGCACGACGCCCTGCATGCTGTCCGGCTCCGACGATCTGATCAAGGTGCTGGAGCGCAAGGTCGGCCCGCAGAAGAAGGTGACGGCCGACGGTCTGTTCTCCTGGCTCGAGGTCGAGTGCCTCGGCGCCTGCTGCAACGCGCCGATGGTGCAGATCAACGACGATTATTACGAGGATCTGACGGCGGAGAATTTCGAGAAACTGCTGGACGATCTCGCCGCCGGCCGCCCGGTCGAGACCGGTTCGCAGACGGGCCGCGAGAGTTCCGAGCCCTTGGGCAAGCTCACCAGCCTGACGTCGCTTTATGGCGAGAGCGGAAAGTGAAGGCGTCCTCATGGCCGAAGTCACGAACGAACTGATCTACGAGGTTCTGAAGAAAATGCAGGACCGTCTGAGCGGTATAGAGCACAGCGTCCAGGAAGTGCGCACCGAGATCGTCGCGCTCCGAGGGCATATGATCGCCGTGCAGCAGGATGTCGCGAACATATATGGGCGAATGGCGGGCGTGGAAGTTCGCCTGGACCGCATCGACCGGCGTCTCGAACTCGCTACCGACGCGCTCGCCCACGGGATGTAGGAACGAAAAATGCTCTCCGACGCAGACCGCATCTTCACCAATCTCTACGGCCTCGGCGACCGCTCGCTGGCCGGCGCGAAAAAGCGCGGCCAGTGGGACAATACGAAGGCGCTGCTCGCCAGGGGGCGCGACAAGATCATCGCCGAGACGAAGGACTCCGGGCTGCGCGGCCGCGGCGGCGCGGGCTTTTCGACCGGCATGAAATGGTCCTTCATGCCGAAGGAAGTCGATCCGAAGCGCCCGCATTATCTCGTCATCAACGCCGACGAATCGGAGCCCGGCACCTGCAAGGATCGCGAGATCATGCGCAACGACCCGCATACGCTGGTCGAGGGCGCGCTGATCGCCTCCTTCGCCATGGGCGCGCAAGCCTGCTACATCTACGTGCGCGGCGAATTCATCGCCGAGCGGGAAGCCTTGCAGCGGGCCGTCGACGAGGCCTACGACGCAAAGCTGATCGGCAAGGACAATATCCACGGCTATCCCTTCGACCTCTATGTGCATCACGGCGCCGGCGCCTATATTTGCGGCGAGGAGACGGCGCTGATCGAGAGCCTCGAGGGCAAGAAAGGCATGCCGCGGCTGAAGCCGCCGTTCCCGGCCAACGTCGGGCTCTACGGCTGCCCGACGACGGTCAACAACGTCGAATCGATCGCGGTCGTGCCGACCATTCTGCGTCGCGGTCCGGCCTGGTTCGCCGGCATCGGCAAGCCCAACAACACGGGCACCAAGCTGTTCAGCATCTCGGGCCATGTGAACAAGCCCTGCAACGTCGAAGAGGCGATGTCGATCCCCTTCCGTCAGCTCATCGACGAGCATTGCGGCGGCATTCGCGGCGGCTGGGACAATCTTCTGGCGGTCATCCCGGGCGGCTCTTCGGTGCGCTGCGTGCCGGCGCATGAGATCGTCGATTGCCCGATGGACTTCGACAGCCTGTCGAAGCTCGGCTCCGGCCTCGGCACGGCGGCGGTGATCGTCATGGACAAATCCACCGACATCATTCGCGCCATCGCGCGCCTCTCCTATTTCTACAAGCATGAGAGCTGCGGCCAATGCACGCCGTGCCGCGAGGGCACGGGCTGGATGTGGCGCGTGATGGAGCGCATGGTCGAAGGCCGCGCGCACAAAAAAGAGATCGACATGCTGTTCGACGTGTCGAAGAAGATCGAAGGCCATACGATCTGCGCCCTCGGCGATGCTGCGGCCTGGCCGGTGCAGGGGTTGATTACGCATTTCCGCGACGTGATCGAAAAGCGCATCGACCAATATGCGGCCAATCCGCACCCCGATCCGGTGCGGGTGGCGGCGGAGTAGGGGCTATGGTCGAGGACCGCAGCGATCTGATGCTGAAAATGCTGCGCGATATTCGCGCGACGCTGGACGAGCACAGCGAAGAGTTCAAATCGCTGCGCAAGGAAATGCATGACTGGCATGAGACGATCGCAACGGCGGCGGGTTTTGCGATGCATGCAAATCATCGTAACAGCGCCATCGAGGTCGAGATCGGCGACTTGAAGCGGCGGGTGGAGAAATTGGAGAAGGCGAAGTGACCAAGATTCTCGTCGATGGCGTCGCAGCGAATCCGCCGACCGACGGCGCGCTCCTCTTGCGCTGCGTGGACGCCGAGGCGGGACATCACGGCGCATGTGAGATACACAAGGCGGCGAGGTAAGGATGTTGGCTGATCAACCCGACAATCTCACGCTCGAAATCTTGCGCGGCATAAGGGCCGACGTAGGTTCTATGCGCGATGGGTTGACCGACGTTCGAGACGGTTTGAACGAAGTTCGCCAGGAGATGCATGCGTTCCGCGGCGAAATTCGCGAGATTGGAGATGACGTTCGCGGGCTGAAGCGGGTGCAGGACACGCACACCCTGCGTTTCGACCATCTCGAGGAGGTCGTCGGCATGTTGCGCGACTCCACGATGATGGCGCTGGGCTATTCGGTCGACGCGGTCGAACGGAACAAGAAGATGGAGACGCGGCTTTCGGCTTTGACCGATCGCGTCGAGAAGCTGGAGAAGGCGAAGTGACCAAGATTCTCGTCGATGGCGTCGAAGTCGACGTGCCGGCGGAGTACACGCTCCTCCAGGCCTGCGAAGAGGCGGGCGCCGAGGTGCCGCGCTTTTGCTACCACGAGCGGCTGTCGATCGCCGGCAATTGCCGCATGTGCCTCGTCGAGGTGAAGGGCGGACCGCCGAAGCCGCAGGCCTCCTGCGCGATGGCGGTGAAGGACCTTCGCCCAGGCCCGAACGGCGCGCCGCCGGAAGTCTTCACCAAATCGCCGATGGTGCGCAAGGCGCGCGAAGGCGTGATGGAGTTTCTGCTCGTCAACCATCCGCTCGACTGCCCGATCTGCGATCAGGGCGGCGAATGCGATCTGCAGGACCAGGCGCTGGCCTTCGGCGGCGACAGCTCGCGCTACGTCGAGAACAAGCGCGCGGTCGAGGACAAATACATCGGTCCGCTGGTCAAGACCGAGATGACCCGCTGCATCCATTGCACGCGCTGCGTCCGCTTCACCGCGGAAATCGCCGGCACCGGCGACATGGGCGCGATCGGCCGCGGCGAGGACATGGAGATCACCACCTATCTCGAAAGCGCGATGACCTCGGAGCTGCAAGGCAACGTCGCCGACCTCTGTCCGGTCGGCGCGCTGCTGCCCAAGCCGCAGAACTTCAAGGCGCGGCCGTGGGAATATCAGAAGACCGATTCGGTCGACGTGCATGACGCGCTGGGCTCGGCGATCCGCGTCGACTCGCGCGGCCGCGAGATCGTGCGCATTCTGCCGCGCATAAACGACGCGGTGAACGAAGAGTGGATTTCCGACAAGACCCGTCAGGCCGTCGACGGGCTGGCGCGCCAGCGTCTCGATCGTCCCTATGTGCGCGAGAACGGCCGTCTGCGCGCCGCGTCCTGGCAGGAGGCGCTGAACCTCGCCGCCGCCAAGCTCAAAGCGGCCAAGGCGGAGCGGATCGGCGCGCTGGTCGGCGATCTCGCCGCCGTCGAAGAGATTTTCGCGCTGAAAACGCTCGCGGAAAAGCTCGGAACGCCCAATATCGACTGCCGTCAGGACGGCGTGAGGCTCGATCCCGCCTGGGGGCGCGCCTCCTATCTCTTCAACCCGACCATCGCTGGCATCGACGACGCCGACGCGCTGCTGATCGTCGGCTCCAACCCGCGCAAGGAGGCCCCCGTCCTCAATGCGCGCATTCGCCGGCGCTGGCTGAAGGGCGGCTTCAAGATTTCGCTGGTCGGCGAAAAGGCCGACCTCACCTATGATTACGATTATCTCGGGGCCGGCGCCGATTCGCTGCTGCGCTTCGCGCAGGGGCCGGCGTCCGGCGCGCAAAAGCGCATCGTGCTCGTCGGGCAGGGCGCCTTGGCGCGGCAGGACGGCGAAGCGGCGCTGGCGCTCGCCGCGCAAGCGGCGCAAAAGCAGGGCGGTCTCGGCGACGGCTGGAACGGTTTCGGCGTGCTGCATGGCGCGGCGGCGCGGGTCGGCGCGCTCGACCTCGGCTTCACGCCGGGCGCGGGCGGCAAGCCGGCCTGGGAGCTGACGCAGGCCGGCGCGCTCGACGTGATCCTGAACCTCGGCGCCGACGAGATCGACATCGCGCCGGGCGCCTTCGTGATTTACGTCGGATCGCACGGCGATCGCGGCGCGCATCGCGCCGACGTGATACTGCCGGGCGCGGCCTATACCGAGAAATCCGGGCTGTTCGTCAACACGGAAGGCCGCGTGCAAATGGCGTCGCGCGCGGTGTTCGCGCCGGGCGAAGCCCGCGAGGACTGGGCGATTTTGCGCGCGCTGTCGGGCGCGCTCGGCGACGCTCTGCCCTTCGACTCGCTGGCGCAACTGCGCCATGCCCTGTTCGCCAAGCATCCGCATCTGCAAAAGGTCGATTCGATCGCGCCGGGCGAGGCGGCTTCCGTCGGCGCGCTGGCGCAGCGCTCGGCCGTCGCGCTCGGCGGCGGTTTCGCCTCGACCGTTACGGACTTTCATCTCACCAATCCGATCGCCAGAGCCTCCGCCGTCATGGCAGAGTGTTCGGCGCTGGCGAAGAGCCGGCTGCCGCTGGCGGCGGAGTAGGAGCCCAACTGATGGACGGCTGGCTTTCGACCATAGTCTCCTTTCTCGTCGAGCATCCTCTGCTCCTGGCGACGCTGAAGGGTCTCGTGCTTCTCGTCTGCGTGCTGCTGTCGACGGCGGTGCTGATCTACGCCGAGCGCAAGATCTGGGCGGCTGTGCAATTGCGGCGCGGACCGAACGCCGTCGGGCCCTGGGGCATTCTGCAGCCCTTCGCCGACTTCTTGAAATTCGTGCTGAAGGAGCCGGTGATCCCGGACACGACGAACAAGCTCGTCTTCGTTCTGGCGCCGCTCATCGGCGTCGTGCTGGCGATGGCGGCCTGGGCGGTCATTCCGGTCAACGAGGGCTGGGTGGTCGCCGACATCAACGTCGGCGTGCTCTATCTCTTCGCCGTGTCTTCGCTCGGCGTCTACAGCGTGATCATGGCGGGCTGGGCGTCGAACTCCAAATATCCCTTCCTGTCGGCGCTGCGTTGCGCCGCGCAAATGGTGTCCTACGAAGTCTCGATCGGCTTCGTCATCGTCACCGTGCTGCTGTGCGCCGGCTCGCTCAATCTGACCGACATCGTCCATGCGCAGGACACGCAATATGGCTTCCTCGGCTGGTATTGGGTGCGTCTCGCGCCGATGTTCGTGATCTTCTTCATTTCGGCGCTGGCCGAGACGAACCGGCCGCCGTTCGATCTCGCCGAGGCCGAGTCGGAACTCGTCGCCGGCTTCATGATCGAATATTCCGCTTCGCTGTTTCTCTTGCAGTTCCTCACCGAACTCGTGGCGATCCTCGGCATGTCGGCGATGACGGCGCTGATGTTCATGGGCGGCTGGCTGTCGCCTTTCCCTTGGGTTCCGCTGCTCGGCGCGTCGAGCGTGTTCTGGTTCCTGCTGAAACTGTGGAGCGTCGTCTTCATTTTCGCGATGACCAAGGCGATCGTGCCGCGCTATCGCTACGATCAGCTGATGCGTCTGGGCTGGAAAGTGTTTCTGCCGATTTCGCTGGTCATGGTCGTCGTCGTCGCGGCGGTTCTGCAATTCGGGCCCGCTTTGGCCAAGGCGGGTTGAGGTGACGCAATGAGACTGGATCAAGCCGCAAAATCGCTCTTCCTGACGGAATTCGTCGCCGCCTTCTTCCTGGCGATCCGCTATATGTTCAAGCCGAAGGCGACGCTGAACTACCCGCACGAGAAAAACCCGCAATCGCCGCGTTTTCGCGGCGAGCATGCGCTGCGCCGCTATCCCAACGGCGAGGAGCGCTGCATCGCCTGCAAGCTGTGCGAGGCGATCTGCCCGGCGCAGGCCATCACCATCGAAGCCGGACCGCGCCGCAACGACGGCACGCGCCGCACGACGCGCTACGACATCGACATGGTGAAGTGCATCTATTGCGGTTTCTGCCAGGAGGCCTGCCCGGTCGACGCCATCGTCGAGGGGCCGAACGCGGAATTCGCGACGGAAACGCGCGAGGAGCTCTATTACAACAAGGAGCGTCTGCTCGAGAACGGCGCGCGCTGGGAGCGCGAGATCGCCCGCAACATCGCGCTCGACGCGCCCTACCGCTAAGGACGAAGACGCAAGGCTCCGCCGCGCGTCGCTCAAGAGGAACAAGCCGTGGTTGCTCTCTTCTTCTACATGTTCTCCTCCGTGCTGATCCTGTCGGCGCTGGGCGTGATCGTCGCGCGCAACCCCGTTCATTCGGTGCTGTTCCTGATCCTCGCCTTCTGCAACGGCGCCGGGCTCTTCCTGCTGCAAGGCGCGGAATTCCTGGCGATGATGCTGGTCGTCGTCTATGTCGGCGCGGTCGCCGTGCTTTTCCTCTTCGTCGTGATGATGCTCGACGTGGATTTCGTCGAATTGAAGCAGGGCTTCCAGCGCTATCTGCCGGCGGGCGTCGCGGTCGGCGCGCTGGTGCTGGCCGAACTCGGCTTCGTCTTCTTCAACTGGAAGGCCGCCCCCACGGCGCATGAGGTCGCGGCCTCGCCGATCCTGGATCAGGTGAGCAACACGGCGGCCTTGGGGCGGGTGCTCTACACCAAATATGCGGTCTTCTTCGAAGTCTCCGCGCTCGTGCTGCTGACCGCGATGATCGGCGCGATCTCGCTGACGCTGCGGCACAAGCCCTACGTCAAGCGGCAGAACATCGGCGAGCAGAACGCCCGCACGGCAAAGTCCGTCGTCGAGTTGAAGAAAGTGCCCTCGCGGGCCGGCGTGTAAGGAGAGAGCCATGCTGACCATCGGTCTCACCCATTATCTCGCCGTCTCGGCGATTCTGTTCACGCTCGGCGTCGCCGGCATCGTGCTCAACCGCAAGAACATCATCGTGATCTTGATGTCGGTCGAGTTGATCCTGCTCTCGGTCAACATCAATTTCGTCGCCTTCTCCGCGGCGCTCGGCGATCTCACCGGCCAGGTTTTCGCGCTTTTCGTGCTCACCGTCGCCGCGGCGGAAGCCGCCATCGGCCTCGCCATTCTCGTCACTTTCTTCCGCAACCGCGGCACCATCGCGGTCGAAGACATCAACAGCCTGAAGGGTTGAGCGCGCCATGATCCTGGCAATCGTCTTTCTTCCGCTGCTCGGCTTTCTGATCGCCGGCGCCTTCGGCCGCCTCATCGGGGCGCGCGCCTCGGAACTGGTGACGACCGGCCTGCTGCTGCTCTGCGCCGCTTTGTCGTGGAAGGTGTTCTTCGACGTGGCGCTCGGCCATGGCGAGGCGCACACGACCGTACTCGGCGACTGGATCACCTCGGGCGCGCTGAAGATCGACTGGGCGCTGCGCGTCGACACGCTCACGGCGGTGATGCTCGTCGTCGTCAACAGCGTGTCGAGCCTCGTGCACGTCTACTCGATCGGCTACATGCACGAAGACCCGGATCGTCCGCGCTTCTTCGGCTATCTGTCGCTGTTCACCTTCGCCATGCTGATGCTGGTGACGGCCGACAATCTCGTGCAGATGTTCTTCGGCTGGGAGGGCGTCGGTCTCGCCTCCTATCTCTTGATCGGCTTCTGGTATCAAAAGCCCTCGGCCAACGCCGCGGCGATCAAGGCCTTCGTCGTCAACCGCGTCGGCGACTTCGGCTTCGCGCTCGGCATTTTCCTCGTCTTCCAGCTGACCAATTCGGTCCGGCTCGACGAAGTCTTCGCCGCGATCCCCGGCGTCGAGGGCAAGCCGTTCCACGCCTTCGGCCTCACCGTCGACGGCGTAACGCTCGCGGCGCTGCTGCTGTTCATGGGCGCGATGGGCAAGTCGGCGCAGTTCCTGCTGCACACATGGCTGCCGGACGCGATGGAAGGCCCGACGCCGGTCTCCGCCCTCATCCACGCCGCGACCATGGTCACCGCCGGCGTCTTCATGGTGGCGCGTCTGTCGCCGATCTTCGAAGCGGCGCCCGACGCGCTGACCTTCGTCACCATCGTCGGCGCGACGACGGCGTTCTTCGCCGCGACGGTCGGTCTCGTGCAGAACGACATCAAGCGCGTCATCGCCTATTCGACCTGTTCGCAGCTCGGCTACATGTTCGTCGCGGAGGGCGTGGGCGGCTATTCGCTCGGCATCTTCCATCTGTTCACCCACGCCTTCTTCAAGGCGCTGCTGTTTCTCGGCGCGGGCTCGGTGATCCATGCGATGCATCACGAGCAGGACATGCGCAACATGGGCGGCCTGCGCAAGGACATCCCCTTCACCTTCGCGATGATGACGATCGGCACGCTGGCGCTGACCGGCTTCGGCATTCCGCACACCTCCCTCGGCTTCGCCGGCTTCTTCTCGAAGGATGCGATCATCGAGGCGGCCTATACGGCCGGCCAGCATCATCCGGCGGCGCTCTACGGCTTCGTCGCGACCGTCGTCGCCGCGGGCCTCACCTCCTTCTATTCCTGGCGCCTCGTGTTCATGACCTTCTACGGTCATCGCGCCGCCGCGTCGCAAGGCGACCATGCGCAGGTCGCGCATGCGCACGACGATCACGATCACGACCACGCGCACGACGATCATGGCCATGGCCACGCGCCGCATGAATCGCCGCTGGTCATGCTGATCCCGCTGGCGCTCCTCGCGACCGGCGCGGTCGTCGCCGGCTTCCTGTTCGAGCCTTACTTCGCCGGCCACGCCTTCGAGGAGTTCTGGAAGGAGTCGCTGTTCATCGGCGGCCACAACCATCTTCTGCACGAGATGCACGACATTCCGGGCTGGGTCGGCTTCGCGCCGTCTCTGATGATGGTGGGCGGCTTCCTCGTCTCTCTCTACGTCTATGTGCTGAAGCCCGGCACGGCGCCGGCGATCGCGTCGAAATTCCCGGGGCTGTATCGGTTCCTGCTCAACAAGTGGTATTTCGACGAGCTCTACGACAAGATCTTCGTCAAACCCGCCTTCGCGATCGGCAGGCTGTTCTGGAAGGGCGGGGACGGGCGCATCATCGACGGGATCGGGCCCGACGGCGTCGCCGCGCGGGTCGTCGACGGCGCGCGCATCGCGGTGCGGCTGCAGTCCGGATATCTCTATCACTACGCTTTCGCGATGCTGATCGGCGTCGCCTTCGTCGTCACCTGGTTCACAGGCTGGAGCATCCGCTGATGTTGGGTTTTGGAATCCTCTCCGGATTGATCTTCCTGCCGCTCGTCGGCGCGCTGTTCATCCTGACGCAGCGCGGCGACGACGCCGCGTCGCTGCGCAACATTCGCTGGGCGGCGCTGTTCACGACGATCGCCGTGTTCGTGCTCTCGCTCGTCGCCTGGCAACGCTTCGACGCCGGCAACGCCGCCTTCCAACTGGTGGAAGAGCGCGCCTGGTTCGGCTCCGGCATCGTCTACAAGCTCGGCGTCGACGGCTTCTCCATGCCCTTCGTCCTGCTGACGACCTTCCTGATGCCCTTCGCGATCCTGGCGTCCTGGGAGTCGATCGAAAAGCGCGTCGGCGAATATATGATCGCCTTCTTGGTGCTCGAGACGCTGATGATCGGCGTCTTCTGCGCGCTCGACCTCGTCCTGTTCTACCTCTTCTTCGAGGGCGGCCTCATTCCGATGTTCCTGATCATCGGCATTTGGGGCGGCAAGCGGCGCGTCTACGCCAGCTTCAAATTCTTCCTCTACACGCTCGCCGGCTCCTTGCTGATGCTGATCGCGATCCTCGCGATGTATCGCCAGGCCGGCACCACCGACATCGAAGTGCTGCTGAAGACGCAATTCGACCCGCGGATGCAGACTTGGCTGTGGCTCGCCTTCTTCGCCTCCTTCGCGGTGAAGATGCCGATGTGGCCGGTCCACACCTGGTTGCCCGACGCCCATGTCGAGGCGCCGACGGCCGGCTCGGTGATCCTCGCCGCAATCCTGTTGAAGATGGGCGGCTACGGCTTCATCCGCTTCTCGCTGCCGATGTTCCCCGACGCCTCGGTCTATTTCGCGCCGCTCGTCTATGCGCTCTCGGTGATCGCGATCGTCTACACCTCGCTCGTCGCGCTGGTGCAGGAGGACATCAAGAAGCTCATCGCATACTCCTCCGTCGCGCATATGGGCTTCGTGACGATGGGGCTCTTCACGCTGACGCCGCAAGGCGTCGAAGGCGCGCTGTATCTGATGATCTCGCACGGCCTCGTCTCCGGCGCGCTGTTCCTTTGCGTCGGCGTCATCTACGACCGCATGCACACGCGCGAAATCTCCGCCTATGGCGGCCTCGTGAACCGCATGCCGCTCTACGCCATCGTCTTCATGGTCTTCACCATGGCCAACGTCGGGCTGCCCGGCACGGCGGGCTTCGTGGGCGAATTTCTGACGCTGCTCGGCGCCTTCAAGGCCAACACATGGGTGGCGCTGTTCGCGACGACCGGCGTGATCCTCTCGGCCGCTTACGCGCTCTTCCTCTATCGCCGCGTGGTCTTCGGCGCGCTGACGAAAGAGAGCCTCGCCAACATCGCCGATCTGACGCCGCGCGAGATCGCGATCTTCGCGCCGCTGCTCGCCCTGACCATCTATTACGGCGTGCAACCGGGCCCGGTGCTGAGCGTTTTCGCCACTTCGACGAACAATCTCCTGACCAGCCATACGGCTTTGCTGAGCGTCGTGAAGCTCGCAGCAGTCGGCCAATAACGGGCGCACCTCATGCCGTTCTTTCAACAACTCGCGCATCATTTTCTGCCGGAGGCGATTCTGGCGGTCGGTTTGCTCGCCCTGCTGCTCGTCGGGGCCTGGCGCGGGGAAAAGTCCTACGCGATCGTCTCGGAACTCACCGTCGGTTTGCTGGGTCTCGCTTTGCTGTCGATCCTGCTGTCGACGCGCAGCGAGCAAAGCGTGTTCGACGGCGCCTTCATGGACGACGCCTTCTCGCGCTTCGTCAAGGCGCTGACGCTCGTCGCCGCGATGGTGACCGTGCTGCTGTCCTTCGACTTCCTGCGCCGCGCTTCGCTCGACAAGTTCGAATATCCGATCCTAATCCTACTGGCGACGCTCGGCATGCTGCTGCTGATCTCGGCGGACAATCTGATCGCGCTCTATCTCGGGCTCGAACTGATGTCGCTGGCGCTCTATGTCGTCGCCGCCTTCGCGCGCGACGACGCGCGGGCGTCCGAAGCCGGTCTGAAATATTTCGTGCTCGGCGCGCTCTCCTCCGGCATGATGCTCTACGGCTCGTCGCTGCTCTACGGCTTCGCCGGGACGATCTCCTTCGGCGGCATCGCCGCGGCGGTCTCTAGTTCCGCGCCGCTCGGCGTCGTGTTCGGCCTCGTGTTCGTGCTGGCGGGCCTCGCCTTCAAAATGTCGGCGGCGCCGTTCCACATGTGGACGCCCGACGTTTACGAAGGCGCGCCGACGCCGGTCACCGCCTTCTTCGCCTCGGCCGCCAAAATGGCCGCCGTCGCCGTTACGGCGCGCATCCTGCTGACAGCCTTCCCAAACATTGCCGGCCAATGGCGGCAAATCCTCATCTTCCTCGCGGTCGCCTCCACTCTGCTCGGTTCCTTCGCCGCGATCGGCCAGCAGAACATCAAACGCCTGATGGCCTATTCCTCGATCGGCCACATGGGCTTCGTTCTGATCGGCCTTTCAGCGGGCAATGAGGATGCGATCCGCGGCGTCGCGATCTATCTCGCCATGTATGCGGCGATGACGCTCGGCGCCTTCGCGGCGATCGTCTCGATGCGCGTCGACGGCAAGCCGGTCGAGAACATCTCCGATCTCGCCGGACTTTCGCGCCGCAACGGCGCCATGGCGTTCTTCCTGTCGATGCTGATGTTCTCGCTCGCCGGCATCCCGCCGCTCGGCGGCTTCTGGGCCAAATATTACGTGCTGCTGCCGGCGGTCGAAGCCGGGCTCTATCCGCTCGCGGTCATCGGCGTCCTGGCCAGCGCCGTGGCGGCCTATTATTACCTGCGCATCGTCAAGACGATGTATTTCGACGAGCCGGCGCCCGCTTTCGATCCGGCGCCGCTCGCGCCGCGCGCCGTGCTCGCGGTGATGACGCTCTTCCTGCTCTTCTTCTGGGTCTATCCGGCCCCATTGATGAGCGCGGCGACGGCGGCGGCGAAATCGCTATTTTGATCGCCGCAGAGAGTTTCTCGCTCGGACGGATGGCGCGCGCCGCGGGCGTGCGCCTGTGCGCTTTCGAAGAACTCGATTCCACCAACGACGAGGCGAAGCGGCTCTTCGCCGACGGCGGGGAAGCCGGGCCGCTGTGGATCGTCGCGCGGCGACAAAGCCTTGGACGCGGCCGGCTCGGCCGCGGCTGGATTTCGCCCCTCGGCAATCTCCATGCGAGTCTCGTTCTCTCCGGCGCATTTCCGGCCACACGCGCGCCGCAACTCGGCTTCGTCGCCGGCGTCGCCGTCCTGACGGCGTTGCGCTGCGTGACGCCCGGCGGATCGAAGCTCGCGCTGAAATGGCCGAACGATTTATTGCTGGAGCGGGCCAAGCTCGGCGGAATTTTGCTGGAGGGTCTCGCCTTGGCGCCGGGGGGCGAGGGGGCGCGCAGTTGCGTGGTCGTCGGGATTGGGGTCAATTGCGTGGACGCCCCCGAGGGCTTGCCCTATCCGGCGTGCGCGCTCGCGAGTTTGGGGCCCGCCGCGCCTTCGGCGGCGCAAGTCTTTACGGCGCTGAGCGACGCTTTCGTCGAGACGCTGGCGCAATGGCGCGGCGGCGAGGGCTTCGCCGACATTCGCGCGCAATGGCTCGCGATGGCCGCCGGTCTTGGCGAGACGATCTCCGTGCGGCTGGCGCGGGGAGAGACGAGAGAAGGGCGCTTCGAGACGATCGACGCCGATGGACGCCTCCTGATCGCGGCCAAGGAGGGAATTTTCGCAATGGACGCGGGCGACGTGTTGCTCGCGCATGAGCCGCCGAACAAGGCGCGCAGTTTGGACCAGAACTTATGACGGAAGACAACAGCGACTTCGTTTTCGCGCCGCTCGGCGGCCTGGGCGAAATTGGCATGAACTGCGCGCTCTACGGCTTCGGCCCGCCGCGCGCCCGCAAATGGATCATGGTCGATTGCGGCCTCACCTTTCCCGGTCCCGACGCGCCCGGAGTCGACATCATCCTGCCCAATCTCTCGGCGGTGGAGAAGATCGGCAAGGATCTTCTGGGCCTCATCATCACTCATGCGCATGAGGATCACATCGGGGCCGTCGCGCCCCTGTGGTCGAAGCTGCGTTGCCGCCTTTTCGCGACGCCTTTCGCCGCCGGCCTGCTCGAGGCGAAGCGCCTCATGGAGCCCGGCGCGCCCAGCATCGAAATCACCCGCGTCAAGCCGGGCTCCGTGGTCGAACTCGGGCCCTTCTCCGTCGAATACATCGCCGTCTCCCACTCCATTCCGGAGAGCTGCGCGGTCGCCATCAGAACGCCGGCGGGCCTCGCTCTGCACACCGGCGACTGGAAGATCGATGCGGAGCCTGGCATCGGCTATCGCATCGACGAAGCGCGGCTGCGCGCGCTCGGCGACGAAGGCGTCGCGGCGCTGATCTGCGACTCGACCAACATCTTGCGCGAGGGCGTCAGCTTTTCCGAGAGCGAGGTCGCCGGCGAACTCGCCGCGGTGATCGCGGAAGCGCGCGGCAGAGTCATCGTGACGACCTTCGCCTCCAACGTGCAGCGTCTGCGCGCCATAGCGGAAGCGGCGCAAAAGGCCGGCCGCAACGTCGTCGTCGCAGGACGTGCGATGGAGCGCGCCATCGACGTGGCGCGCGAACTCGGCTATCTCGACGGCATTCCGCCCTTCTACTCGCTGGATCACCTCGTCGCTCTGCCGCGCGACAAAACCGTGCTGATCGCGACGGGCAGTCAGGGCGAGCCGCGCGCGGCGATGGCGCGCGCCGCCGTGGGCGATCATCCGGCGATCAAGATCGCCTCCGGCGACCGCGTGATCTTCTCGTCGCGCTCCATTCCCGGCAATCAGCGCGAGGTGCAGCGCCTCATCAACAAGCTGTGCGATCTCGGCGCCGAGGTGATTACCGATCACGACCGCCACGTGCATTGCTCCGGCCATCCGCGCCGCGGCGAAGTCGAGCAGATGTACAAATGGATTCGCCCGCAGGCGGCGGTGCCGGCGCATGGCGAGTCGCATCACCTCACGCGCCACGCCGCCTTCGCGCATGAAATGGGCGTCACTCAAGTCGTTTCGGCGCGCGACGGCGACGTCGTGCGTCTCGCCCCGGGAACGCCGGCGAAGATCGGCAAGATCGCGACCGGGCGCGTCTACAAGGACGGCGACCTGCTCGTTCCCGAGGAGGACGGCGCGGTGCGCGAGCGCGCCAAGCTCGCCTTCGCCGGCGTCGTGTCGATCGCGCTGTGCGTCGGCAAGCAGGGCGACATGATCGGCGATCCCGACATCGTCTTCGCCGGCCTGCCGAAGCGCGGCAAGGGCGGCGCCGATATGGGCGACATCGTCGACGACGCGGTGTTCCAGAGCTTCGACGCGCTGTCGCGCCCGCGCCGCCGCGACTTCGACGGAGTCGCCACGGCGATCGAACGCTCGGTGCGCGGCGCGCTCTACAACGCCTGGGGCAAGAAGCCGCTCGTGCATGTGCTGGTGGTCGGCGGCTGAGCCAATCGCCATAGCCCGTCAATCGTTCGGGCTATGGCGGTTTTACAGACGGCGCGGAATGGGCAACCCGCCGAGCCGATAACCCGGAAACCGGCTCATGCCGCCATGGCGCGCGCCGGTCCGGCCGCCGTCAGATCGAAATCGCGCGTCGCGGGGCTCGGCAGGCTCTGCCAATGGTGGGTTTCGTAGCCGCGCGCGCGCAACGTGCTTTCGCCGCCCGCCGTCATTTCGACGACGAGTCGCGTCGTCGGATTGAGCACCGGCGGCACGACCCAGGCGAAGGCCGCCGCATCGTGCGGAATTTGGCGGATCGAATTGCGCCGGTTTTCGTTGTTTTGTCCCCCCATGCGGCCCTTCCAGCCATTGCGTGGCGTCTGCCAGTCGTTGGCGACGATGACCGGGCCGCGCAGGACGCGCGCCTCGCGCTCGGTGCGCTCGACGACGGCGATCTCATGCGGCTCGACGCCGGCGATCGTGAACAGCGCCGGACGCGCCAGCGGCTCGCGCGACAGGAGCGCGATGGCCTCTTCGAAAGTCTCGCAGGTTTCGAAGGCGTAGCGCAACAAATGATCCGGCGGCCAGCCGTCCTCGCGCAGCAGCGCGTTGGAGAGGTTTATCACGGCGTCGAGCGGCAGGGCGGCGACGCCGGGCAGGCGGCGGCGCATCGGCGCCTGGTTGATCACGGCGCTGAAGCGTCCCGGCGCCATGGCGCTCAGCACGCCGACGGCGCCCGGCCAGGTCGCGTTGTAATAGTCTCCCGCCGGTCCCGATTGCCAGGCGATTTCGACGCAGCGGCCGAGCCCGCCGAAGGGCCAGTCGAGCGAGCGCCTTAGGGTCGGCAGCCCGTCCCGATCGACGAAGGCCGAGGTCGTGCAGGCGAAGAGATAGGACATGTTGAGCGCCAGAGTGCCCGGCACTTTTAGAATGTGGGCGACATGCTCCAAATCCTCGCGATAGGCCGACACCGAATTGCGCAACCAGCGCCCCGCGACGTGGTCGATCGACTTGAGGCAGACATGCCGGCTCCAGCGCGGCACCGGCGCGAGGCAGGCGTCGCGCAGCGCCGCCGCCGTCGCGAGACTTGAACGCGCATGGGCGATGGGTCCGCCGTCGCGCACGTCGAGGAAGGGAATGGGTTGCATGGTCGTCTTGCTTACCGCCTTGAGTCGTCGCGTTGGATCACCGAGATGGGTCACGAAATTGTCATCTTGAGAGGCACGCTCGCATAGAAAATTGTCACAATAAATATAAATGATCGTCATAAACGCGCGGCGCGCCTTTCGGCGCCGACGGCGCGCGCCCCAGGCCGCTCGAATGATCCGATCAGGGTGAATTTCGCGGCGAGCATGCTGCGTCGCGGCGCCGACCGCGCGCGACGCCTGGCGCCTCGACGAACGGCGCGCCGGCATCGGAATGGACGCGGCGCGTTGCGGCGACGCTGCCGAGAGCCGATCGCTTTCGCCAGGAAATGTGATATTTCGCCGTGAAACGCCGTCCGGCGTTCTAGCCGCCCCGCTTCTCCTCGATGAAGGCCCGCCCATGTCCCAATTCGCCGCAGCCCTCGCCGCCCTGAAGGCGCATGCTCCGTCATTGGACGCGTTGCGCTCGCGCGATCTCTTCGCGCAGGACGCCGATCGCTTCCAAAAATTCTCGCTGCGGCTGGGCGACCTCCTGTTCGACCATTCGAAACATAAAATCACCCGCGAGACTCTGGATCTGCTCGTCGCCCTGGCGCGTGCGCGCGATCTCGAAGGCCGCAGGGCGGCGCTGTTCGCCGGCGAGGCCGTCAACGGGACCGAGGGGCGCGCGGCGATGCACATGGGGCTGCGCGATCTCTCCGGCGCGCCGATCCTCGTGCAGGGCGAGGACGTGCGGCCGCAAATCGAACGCGAACGCGAAAGAGTCTTCGCCTTCGCGCGCGCGGTCCGCGCGGGCGCGCTGCGCGGCGGCGCCGACGCGCCTTTCTCCGACGTCGTCAACATCGGCATCGGCGGCTCGGACCTCGGGCCGGCCATGGCGGCCCGCGCGCTTTCGCCCTATGGCGGCGAAGGCCCGCGCACGCATTTCGTCGCCAACGTCGACGGCGCCGATCTCGCCGACACTTTGGCGCCGCTCGACCTTTCGCGCACCCTGTTCGTCGTGTCCTCCAAGACGTTCACGACGCAGGAGACGATGGCCAACGCCGCCAGCGCGCGCGCGCGGGTCGTCGCCACGCTCGGCGAGGGCGCCGTCGCCAAGCATTTCGCCGCCGTCTCGACGCGCCTCGACAAGGTCGCCGAATTCGGCATCGCTCCCGAGCGCGTCTTCGGCTTTTGGGATTGGGTCGGCGGGCGCTATTCGCTGTGGTCGTCGATCGGGCTGGCCCTCGTCCTTGGCGTCGGGCCCGAGCATTTCACGCAGTTCCTGCGCGGCGGCTCCGACATCGACACGCATTTCCAGACGGCGCCGCTGCACGAGAACATCCCCGTGCTGATGGGTCTGCTCGGCGTCTGGCATCGCAACGTCCTGGGGCGCGGCGCCCATGCGGTGATCCCCTACGATCAGCGCCTGGCGCGTTTCCCCGCCTATCTGCAGCAGCTCGACATGGAGTCGAACGGCAAGTCCGTGACGCGCGGCGGCGCGCCGGTCGAATTGGCGACGGGCCCGATCGTCTTCGGCGAGCCGGGGACGAACGGCCAGCATGCGTTCTTCCAGCTGCTGCATCAGGGAACCGACGTAACGCCGATCGATTTCCTCGTCGCGGCGGAGCCCGTCGCGGCGGACGCGCATCATCACCAACTGCTCTTTGCGAATTGCCTGGCGCAGAGCGAAGCCTTCATGAAAGGCCGCACTTTGGAAGAAGCCAAAGCGCTTCTGAGAAAGGAAGGCCGGAGCCAAGCCGAGGTCGAACGTCTCGCCCCGCACAAGGTTTTTTCCGGCGATCGGCCGTCGAGCACGCTGCTCTACAAGCGGCTCGATCCGCGCACGCTCGGACGGCTGGTGGCGCTCTACGAGCACAAAGTCTTCGTGCAATCGGTGATTTGGGACATAAACCCCTTCGACCAATGGGGCGTCGAACTCGGCAAGCAGCTGGCGGGCCGTCTCGCGCCGATCGTCGCCGACGCCTCCGCCGCGACGGAAGGATTGGACGGCTCGACGGCCGGAGTGATCGCCTGGCGGCGGCGTGGGGGCCTCGGCTAAGACAAAAAGTCGCGGTGGCCAGACGCCTCGCGGAAGGGCGCCGCGTCCGATAAGTCTTGGAAGCGCGGACGTTTCACGAAAATCCGGGTGGATTGCGCCAGGAATCGAAGCGTTTCGGTAACTCTATGTGTCAACGGTTTTTTCAATTGCGTTCAATAGTTTGCAATTGCTTGACGCGGGTGGGGAAATCGGCGTCGTTCGAATTGGTCCGAGACGAGGGGCATTTAGATGAGTTTCGATCAGGGCACAGGTTCACTCGGGTCGGTCATCGCCGTGCGCGGTTCGCGCGCCACCGCGGTATTCCCTTTCGGCTCGGCGAGCAACGCCGTGCGCTCCCGGGCGACCGTCGGCAAATTCGTCGGCATCTTGTCCGGCGCCTCCCTGTTGGTGAGCGCCGTGACCGACGTGACTTTGAAGAACGACGGCGGCAACGGCGTCAGCCAGCCTTCGACGTTGGCGACGCTCGACATCATCGGCGAGATCAGAAATTACAAGGAGCCGGGAGCGCGCTTCGTTCGCGGCGTCGGCGATTATCCGGCCATCGGCGACAGCGTGCAGCTGCTCGGCTCCGAGGAACTGCGCATCATCTTCGACAAGTCGAATTCGGCCGTCATCGAAATCGGGCGCCTGCAACTCGACCAAGAGCTGAAAGCCTACATCGACGTGAACGAAATGCTCAGCAAGCATTTCGCCGTGCTGGGCACGACGGGCGTCGGCAAATCCAGCGCCGTCGCGCTGTTGCTGCAAAAAGTCGTCGAGGCGCGGCCCGATCTGCACGTGCTGATCCTCGACGTGCACAACGAGTATCGCTCCTGCTTCGGCGATCGCGCGCTCGCCCTGAGCCCGCGCAACATGCGGCTGCCGTTCTGGATGTTCAACTTCGAGGAGTTGATCGACATCTTCTTTTCCGGGCGCAAGGATTTCGTCGAGGAAATCGACGTGCTGGCCGATCTCATTCCGATCGCCAAGGCCAATTACAACAACGGCCCGGCCGTCGCGTCGCGAACGCTGGCGGTGAAGCGGCCGGATGCCGTCGGTCCGCGCTACTCGGTCGATACGCCGGTGCCCTATCGCATCGCCGATCTCATGGCGCTGATCGACGCGCAAATGGGCAAGCTCGAAAACCGCGCGCTGATCTCGCACTACAAGCGGCTGATCGCGCGCATCGAGTCGGTCAGCGCCGACCCGCGCTACGCCTTCATCTTCGAGCGCGCCAACGTCGGCGGCGACACGATGGCCGACCGCATCGGCCACATGTTCTTCAAATCCCACACCGGCGTGCCGGTGACCATCTTCCAGCTTGCCGGCTTCCCATCCGAAGTGGTCGACTCGCTGGTCTCCGTCATCGCGCGGCTGGCCTTCGACCTCGGGCAGTGGAGCGACGGCGGCAAGCCTTTGCTGCTCGTCTGCGAGGAGGCGCATCGCTATATTTCGGCGGACCGCACTCTCGGCTTCGGGCCGACCCGCCGCGCCGTCTCGCGCATCGCCAAGGAGGGCCGCAAATATGGCGTGTTCCTCGGGCTGGTGACGCAACGTCCGGCCGAGCTCGATGCGACCATCCTCTCTCAATGCAGCACGCTTTTCGCGATGCGCATGACCAACGACCGCGACCAGGCGCTGCTGCACGCCGCCGTTCCCGACACTGCGGCGGATCTGCTGTCGTTCCTGCCGTCGCTCGGCACGGGCGAAGTCTTCGCCTTCGGCGAGGGCGTCGCGCTGCCGACGCGTATCCGCTTGAGCAGGCTCGCGCCGCATGAATTGCCGAAGAGCGAAGCCGTGGGCGGCAAAGCCCTCGACGACGCGCAAGGCGTCGCGGCGATCGTCAACCGCTGGCGCGGCGGTCGGGAAGGCGACCGCGCCAGCGAGCCGGCCCCGACGCCGGGAGAGCTGACGCTGGCGTTTTAGGACGGGTTCCGATCGGCGCCGTCGTCGAATCCAAATGCGAGCCTTCTGGCTCGCAACTCCATTGCCTGCAATCGCGAACTCCGCAAGCCGCCCAGCGTTTCAGCGCAAGAAGCCGACGATGTCCTTGACCGCGTCCATGTTGGGTTGCGCGATCTCCCGCGCGCGCCGCGCGCCGTCGCGCAACACGCCGTCGACATAGGCCGGGTCCGCCATGATCCGGCGCATCTCCGCGGTGATCGGCGACAGCTTTTCGACGGAGAGGTCGACGAGCGCGTTCTTGAAGGCCGAGAAATTCGCGCCGCCGAATTCGCCGAGCACGTCGGCCTTGCCGCGCCCCGAAAGCGCCGCGAAAATCCCGACGAGATTGGCCGCTTCCGGCCGGCCCGTCAGCCCCGCCTCCTCGCTCGGCAAGGGTTCTGGATCGGTCTTCGCCTTGCGGATTTTCTGGGCGATGGCGTCGGCGTCGTCGGAGAGGTTTATGCGTGAATATTCCGACGCGTCCGACTTCGACATTTTCTTCGCGCCGTCGCGCAGGCTCATGACGCGCGTCGCCGGGCCGGAGATCAGCGGCTCCGGCAGCGGGAAGAACACCCCGTCATTGTAGCCGTTGCGCTGGATCGACTCGGCGAAGTCGTTGTTGAATTTTTGCGCAATGTCGCGCGCCAGCTCCAAATGCTGCTTCTGGTCCTCGCCGACCGGCACATGCGTGGCGCGGTAGAGCAGAATGTCGGCCGCCATCAGCACCGGATAGTCGTAGAGCCCGACCGAGGCGTTCTCGCGGTCCTTGCCGGCCTTGTCCTTGAACTGCGTCATGCGGCTCAGCCAGCCGACGCGCGCGACGCAATTCAATATCCAGCCGAGTTCGGCGTGCTCCGGCACGAGGCTCTGGTTGAAGACGACGTTGCGCTTCGGGTCGACGCCGGAAGCGATGTAGGAGGCCGCGACCTCGCGGGTGTTGTCGGCCAGCGTCGCCGGATCGTGCGGCTGGGTGATCGCGTGCAGATCGACCACGCAATAAAGGCAATCGTATTTGTTCTGCAGCTCGACGAATTTGACGATGGCGCCGAGATAATTGCCGAGATGCGGATTGCCGGTGGCCTGCATGCCGGAGAAGACGCGTTCTTTGTAGCTGGACATGGGGGTGCGCCGGGTGATGTGAACTGGCGGGTCTTATGGCGAAGCTGAGGGGTGGGCGCAAGGGGCGGCGGCGGGCCGTTCGAAGCGGAGGTTCACGCCCCGCGAAGCCAACCGACGAATGGCTCTTGCCACTTGGCTCGCCAGCGGCGACAACTCGCTCAGTCGAAATCGGGGGTGGACCATGCCGTTACGTTTCCTCCTGCTCTTGCTGGCGCTCGCCGCCGGCGCGCCGGCCTTCGCGCTGGACAAAGTGACCTTCGCCACCAATTGGCGCGCGCAGGCCGAGCATGGCGGTTTCTATCAAGCGGTCGCCGACGGCGCCTATGCGCGCTACGGACTTGAGGTGACGATCCAGCAGGGCGGGCCGCAGATCAACGCGCGGCTGCTGCTGGCCGCGGGCCGGGTCGATTTCGCCATGGGCGCCAATCTGATCCAGACTTTCGAGGAAGTGCAGCAGAAAATCCCGGTGCAGGCGGTCGCCAGCATGTTCCAGATCGACCCGGTGATCTTCATGTCGCACCCGGGCGTCGGCCTCGATCGCTTCGAGGATCTTCCCAAGGCGACGGCCTTCGTCGGCAACGACATGCTGGTGTCGGTCTATCAATGGATGAAACAGGCGTGGGGTTTTCGCGAGGAAAAGGTAAAACCATACGGCTTCAACCAGGCGCCTTTCATCGCCGACAAAAATTCGATCGAAGAGGGCCTCTTGACCTCGGAGCCTTTTCAGGTCGAGCGCGTCGGCGGCTTCAAGCCGAACGTGTTCCTGCTCGCGGACTATGGTTACGACAGCTATTCGACGACGATCGAGACGCGCGTCGCGACGATCGCCAAGAACCCCGATCTGGTGCAGCGCTTCGTCGACGCCTCGATCCTCGGATGGCGCAATTATCTATACGGCGACAACCGCGCCGCGAATGCGATGATCAAACGCGACAATCCCGAAATGACCGACGATCTGATCGCCTATTCGATCGAAAAGATGAAGGAGCGCGGCATCGTCGACTCGGGCGACGCCAAGACGCTCGGCATCGGCGTCATGACCGACGCGCGCGTAAAGAGTTTTTTCGACAAGATGGTCAAGGCCGGCGTCGTTCCCGCCGATTTGCCTTATAAAAACGGCTACACGCTGCGATTCGTCGGCAAGAAAGTGGGGCTGGAGGGCGCGGGCGAATGAGCGCGCCGCTCGTCTCGCTGCGCGGCGTCGGCAAGCGCTTCGACAATGGCGTCGTCGCGCTGCGCGGCCTCGACCTCGACGTGTTTCCCGGCGAGACGCTGACCCTGCTCGGCCCCTCGGGCTGCGGCAAATCGACGGCGCTGCGCCTCGTCGCCGGGCTGTCGCAACCGACGGTCGGCGCGATCGCCTGGTCCTCCCCGGCGGTGCGCAAGGGCTTGGGTTTCGTCTTTCAAGATCCGACGCTGCTGCCCTGGGCGGACGTGTTCGCCAACGTCTATCTGCCGTTTCGCCTCGCCGGCGTCTCGCGCCGCGACGCCGCGCCGCGCGTCGACGAGGCGCTCGCGCATGTCGGACTGTCCGGCTTCGCCAGAGCGCTGCCGCGCGAACTCTCCGGCGGCATGAAGATGCGCTGCGCCATCGCCCGCGCTCTGGCGATGCGCCCGACACTGTTGCTGATGGACGAGCCTTTCGCCGCGCTCGACGAAGTCACGCGCCACGCGCTGAACGACGAATTGCTGGCGCTGAAGGCGCGGCTCGCGACGACCATCGTCTTCGTCACCCATTCCGTCGCCGAAAGCGTCTATCTGTCGACGCGCGTCGTCGTCCTCGCCGCGGGAGGCGGCGCAATCGTCGACGACATCGCGGTCGCGCCGAGCGTCCCGCGCGACGCCGAATATCGGCTGGGCTCGGAGTTTTCGCACTATGCCCGCCGCGCCTCGACGGCGCTGCGCCGCGCGATGGGGGAGGCCGCGTGACGAAGCCGAAGTTTGCCGCGCTGCTCGCCGCCGCCGCGCCGCCGTTGCTGGCCTTCGCGGTCTTCCTCGCCTTTTGGGAGGCGATCGTGCGCATCCGCGGCGTGCCGGTCTATGTCCTGCCGGCGCCGAGCGTCATCGCGCAAAAACTCGTCGAGGATCGCGCGCTGATGTTCGCCTCGCTCCTCGTCACGCTCGGCATCGCGCTGCAAGCGCTGCTGCTGGCGACCGTCAGCGGCGTGCTGCTGGCGCTGGCCATGGCGCAGTCCAAATGGCTGGAGCGCGTGCTGACGCCTTACGCGATCATGCTGCAAGTGACGCCGATCGTCGCGATCGCGCCTTTGCTGCTCGTCTATCTCTCGGCCCCGAACGCCGTGCTGGTCTGCGCCTTCCTCGTCGCCTTCTTCCCGATCCTCGCCAACACCGCGCTCGGCCTCGCCTCGGTCGATCACGCATTGCTCGATCTCTTCGACCTCTACCGCGCCTCGGCCTGGGACCGGCTCGTCTATTTGCGCGCGCCGGCGGCGCTGCCGCAGTTTCTCGGCGGGCTGCGCATCGCCGGGGGGCTGGCTTTGATCGGCGCGGTGGTGGCGGAACTCGCCGCCGGCGCCGCGGGGCAGGGGACCGGCCTCGCCTTTCGAATCGTGGAGGCGGGATTTAGGCTCGACATACCCCGCATGTTCGGCGCGCTGGCTCTGCTGTCGCTCGCCGGCATGGCGATCTATGGCGTGCTGTCGCTGCTGACACAGTTCGCGCTGCGGGGGTGGCACGAGAGCGCGCGGGAGCGGGGGGAGTGATGTGGGGCTAGGTTTGCGCGGTGTTGCGAAAGTCAGAACTTTCGGGTCAATGCACGATTTGACGTTAAGAGGCTTATATGACGGAGATAAGGTCTGTCTGATTTTCCGCATCGTCGCTGACGTGCGAATTGCAGGCGTCGCAATCAACTGGACGGTTTCTTCCATGACTCTTGACCCTGCAAACGTCTTCCGAACCTTGATGAGCGATGAGCCTGTCCGTTTAGAGGCGTTGCCCAGTGAGCATGGCATCTATGCGTTGCATGATCATTCCGGGACTATCCGCTATATTGGGATCACCAAGGTTGATAAATTCGGCTTTCGCGGGCGAATTAACAGCCGACACGTGACCGGCTCGGAAGGACGTAGCCACAAATTCTCGCATGCATACAACACGGGCCGGATGTGGCGAGATAAGGACGACGGAGGGCCTGACGCTATGGCGGCGAAAGCTCTACGCGCAGTCTTCGCCCGGCGGCATTGCAGAGCAACATTTGTGATCATTCCCACGACGCTGCATCACGAGCTTTCCAGACTGGAAAAGGCCGTGCAAGCTATGGTGCCACTGGGGATACTAATTTGGGGAAATGATCGGACTTTCGTCCCATTTTCCGAGCCAACGGAACTCGTTGATGCTCTATTAGGTGAGCCGAGTTACTCGTCCGACACTCGCGCAGCTGTCGAGAGGCAGGCGGTTCTATACTCAAGAAGAAAACTCTCGACCTAACCGATATCTTCGATCCTTGACCTATAGCCGCCCAAAGGAACCGTGCAGAAGCCCAGCGTTTGAACAGCCATCTTCAATAGTTTCATGTCCCTTCGGACAGCTTTTGCAGCTTGACGAGATCGAGGGCGAGCGTCGGGTTTCGTCGGGCAGACGGCCGAAGCCGTGGTGGAGATGGAAGGCTTCGGCGGCGGGCGAGATCGCGTGGACGATCACCAGCCGCGCCGAGACTTCCCTTCCCACGCGCAAGGAACGCTGGACGACATCGGCGAGCAAAGCGCGTCCAAGTCGCTTGCCCTGAAACACGCGACCAATCGCCAGCCGTACGAGCACGACCGCCGAGATATGCCCTGGGATGTAGCGCACTCCGCGCCATGTCCACCTCGCGCCGACCGCGTCAATCGTCGCCATCAGTCTCGCGAAGCAATTGCTCGAAATCCTGTCCGCCGTAGAAAACGCCATGGATTACAACGATAGCGGTCGCCGTGTTGACCGAGAAGGCGATCGTCACGCTTCTTGCGTAGCCATTGACGCGCAAATTCGGGCGAATGTCGTCGCGCTGAGCACCCCGTTCCGGAAACATGGATAGCGACAGGCAGCTGTCGACGACGCCGCCGACGAAATCTTCCGCCCGCGCTTCCCCGCTTTGGTCGGCGACGTAAGTATAGAGCTTGGCAAGCTGGCGCTCCGCGCGGGGCGTGAAGACGACGGCGTACTGCTTCATTTGCTTTCGGGCTTCGCCAGACGTTGCCGATATGAGGCGCGCAGTCGCGCCATGACCTCGCCAGCGGGGATCCCCAGGTTCGGATCTGAGGAAAATTCATCGTAGCTCCTGGCCACCTCGCCGCGAAGCCAGCTTTCCATTGCGGCATCGCGCGCTTGGAGCGTGCGGAGGCCGTCGCGGATCACTTCGCTTTCGGTTGCGTATTCGCCGGAAGCGACTTTCGCCTTGACCATTGCCGCCATGTCATGGGGCAGCGTCACGCTGATTGGTTGTGTGTTTCGCATGATCGAGTCTCCCTATGAGAGGCATCATAGGACAGCGTATGATTAAATCATATATATTTTCCAGCAGCGCCAATTTGCAAGAACGAGGATTGTCGCACACGCGCGCTCCCGGCATCAGCCGCTTCGGAGAACTTTTGCAGCTTGACGACGTCGAGCGCAAGCGTCGGCGTTTCGACGGGCGGGCGACGCCGTGGCGCCGACAGGAGGCTTTGGCGGCCTCGCGTTCATCGACGTCTTGGCGCCGAGTGGGCTCGCCGAAATGACCATCGATGGCGCCCCGCCCCGACAGCGACGTATTTTGCGCCGCACGGTTGGCGCGAGCGCGCACGGCAGTGGGGGAGAACGATGCACATCAGGGCGCTGAAGGTGGAGGACGCGAACGACTGGCGCCGGCTTTGGGCGAGCTACAACGCATTCTACGAAACGCGCCTCTCCGCCGAGGTCACCGAACACTGCTGGCGGCGTCTGCTCGATCCCGCCTCGAGTCTTTTCGGGCGCGCCGCCGAGGATGGCGGACGCATTCTGGGCCTTTCCATTTGCGTGCTTCACGAAAGCACATGGACGATGTCGCCGAGCTGTTGTCTCGAAGACCTCTTCGTCGACCCTGATCACCGAAGCACGGGCGTTGGCCGCGCGCTCCTCGAGGATTTGATCGCGCTCGGCAAGTCGCGCGGCTGGTCGCGCCTCTATTGGCATACGCGCGCCGGCAATGCGCGCGCGCGAAAACTTTACGACGCCTTCGTCGAAGCCGACGATTTCGTGCGCTACCGGCTCGCTCTGCGGTGAGAGAAACTCACCGCGCCGCCTCGCCGCCCACCTCGTCCACCCCGTACACGTCGTCGCGAAAATGCACGGTGCCGTCGGCGGAGGCCCAGCCGGTCATATAGACCCAGACCACCGGCACGATGTGGTTGAGGCGGACCTCCTCCTTCTCGCCGCCGGCGATCTTCTTCAAGATCGTCTCCTTGTCCCAATGTCCCGGCGCGTCTTGCAGCAGCCACAGCGCCAGATCGTTGACGCCCTGCACGCGCACGCAGCCGTGCGACAGGAAGCGGTAGTCGCTGGAGAAGAGGTTTCGCGACGGCGTGTCGTGCATGTAGACCGAATAGGGGTTCGGCATCGAAATGCGGATCGAGCCGAGCGAGTTGTGCGCGCCCGAGTCTTGGCGCAGCGTGTAGTTCAGCGCCTTTTCGCTCGACCAGTTGACGCTGCGCGGGTCGATCTCCTCGCCATGGCCGTTCAGCACGCGGATCTTCGCACGCGACAGATATCCCGGATCGCGCAGCATCTTCGGGGCGATCTCGTTCTTGATGATCGAGCTCGGCACGGTCCAGGTCGGATTGATGTTGACGGCGACGATCTTCGCCGCGACTTCCGGCGAATGATGCTCGACGTCGCCGACGATCGCCGCATAGCGATGCGTGACCTTGTCGCCGTCCACCGCGTCGACCGCCGTCGAGGGAATGTTCACGACGACGTAGCGCGGGCCATAGGGGAAATCGACCCCGGCGAGGCGCTGCGCGCTCGAGGCGAGCTGCTTGAAGCGCTGGCTCGCCGGCACGTCGAGCGCGCGCAAGGTCGCGCCCGCGACGATTCCGGTCTGGCGCAGCCCCATGCGGAACTGAAAATGCTTCACCGCCGCCGTCAGCGCCGCGTCGAAGACGGCGCCTGCGGCCGAGACGTTCTCGTCCTCGGCGGCGAGGCGGCGGCGCAGCGAGATCACCGCGGGTCCCTTGGAGCCCTGCTTCAAGCTCGCGCCGACGCGCGGCCAGCCGCCCTGGTCGACGATCGCCGCATAGCGCTCGGAGGCCTTTGAGGTGGCGAAAAAGGTCTCCGGCTGCAGCGCCGGGGTCGGATCGTCGGAGAGCGCGGTCTCGCGCGGCGGCGGCGGCGGGCGCTTCGGCTTCGGCTTGGGGGCTTGCGCCGCGGCCGTCTCCGGCGCGGCGGGCGTGCTGGGGAAGACCGGCTCCGCCGCCGCCGGGGCCGGGGCCGCGGGGGCGACAGGCGCGGGGGCGGGGGCGGGCGGCTTGGGCGTCGGAGTCGAGCTCAAACTCGGCGGTTGCGTCGGGATCGTGCCGGGAGCCTGCGCGCGCAGCGTCGAAGCCGGCAAGATTGCGAGTGGCGCGGCGAGTGCGAAGAGGAGGCCCCGGCGCTTCGCGCACGCATTGAAAGTCGAAACCATGTTCATCGGAAGCGTCCGCTTTCTCTCGCCGACCCAGGCGTGTTGCGCTCGAGGAGCAGGCAAAACTCAGCTGGCGAGCGCGTCTTTTCGTCCACGGCGAGGCTGAGGTCAACACGCATTCGAGCGCCGCGCGCGCGGCGCGAAGCGCGGTCAGCTCGCCGGCAACGTTCCGCTTCGCCCGTCGATCGCCTGGTTGGAACCGCGCCGCCAACGCCAAGCGTTTCCTTCGATCACGCGATCGCGCCAACGCAATATCGGCGCTTCCAAGGCGCGCCAAGATAGATAAGCGATGACGACGCAGACGAGATATTCGGCCGCGAGCAATAGGATCGCTTCGAAATTGGTCCCGAGGCCGAGAGATCGAACGAGCGGCGTGAGAAACGCGAGGTCGACCACCTCGTGCCAAAGGTAGAAAGCGTAACTAATCTTGCCGAGGAAGACGATGTGCCGGCTCTCGAACGCTCGCGTCACGGCGCTTTCCTGATTGGCGAGGATTCCCCAGACGACGAGAACGGCATAGGGAATCGCCACGCGTTGCAGCGTCATCGCCAGCGGGTCTTTCAGGCGCGGATCGAGCCAGAGGGCCCCGGCGGCGCAAATGACCAATCCCACCATTCCGATGGCGATCGGCGTGGAGCGCGTCCCATTTTCGGGCAGGCGCCCCATGGCGAGCAAGCTGCCACAGGCCAGCGCGCCGAAATTGACGAAAGAGTCGGAGATCTGGCTGACGACGCTCGCATGGAGGGATAGCTTCACGACGAAGACGGCGATCGCGAGCCCAACCAGCATCTGCGCGATGGTTTTGGCGTAACGCGAGGGCAGCAACAAGAACAAAGGCGCCGAAATCAGATAAAACTGCTCTTCGACGGCCAGCGACCATAGATGCCCCAACGCAGGCCACGTCGTGGACAGGAATTGAATTGCGACGTTCGTCGTGTAGGTGGCGTAATAAGGCATCCAGCTCAGGTCGATTTGTTTGAGTCCGCCGAGGCTCAGCAGCGTCGCGCCGGCCAGCATGACGTAATAGGCGGGGAAGATGCGGCAGCCGCGACTGAAGAAGAACCGCAGGAGCTCGCCTTCCTTGGCGACCGCGCCGCGCTCGATCTCCGCGCGTCGGCCAAGCAGAATGCGCGTAATGAGGTAGCCGCTGAGGACAAAGAACAGCAAGAGGCCGACGCCAAGATTTAAAACGTGGCCGAGCATGGACTTATGCCCGAGGAAAACCAAGGTCATCGAAAGCGCGCGCAGACCGTCGAGGCCCTTGATTCTGGAATTTGCAATTCCCATGAGCGCGCTTTCTCCCTCGACGCCGCGACGGTTTTTCGATCGGCGCGTCAGCCTAGGGTAAAGCGCTTAACGAGAAGCGAAGCTTGCGAGCGGCGGTCGCCTCACAGCAGCAGCGCGGCGGGATGCTCCACCGCATGTTTGAACGCGGCGAGCAGCCGGGCGCCGAGCGCGCCGTCTATGGCGCGATGGTCGCAGGACAGCGTGACGGTCATGACCGTCGCGACGGCCGGCCGCCCGTCGCGCACGACGACGCGCGGTTCGCCCGCGCCGACCGCCAGAATCGAGGATTGCGGCGGGTTGATCAATGCGGTGAACTGCTTGACGCCGAACATGCCGAGATTGGACACGGCGGCGACGCCCCCCTCATATTCGGCGGGCTTGAGCCGCCGCTGCTTGGCGCGCGCCGACATCTCCTTGATCTCGCGCGAAACGTCGCGAATGTTCTTGGTCTCGGCCTTACGCACGATGGGCGTCACCAGCCCGTCGGGCAGAGCGACGGCTACGCCGACGTCGCTGCTCTTGTGCCGCAGCATCGCCTCCGGCGTGAAGGTGGCGCGAGCATCCGGAACGTCGCGCAAAGCCGCCGCCAGCGCCTTGACGACGAAATCGTTGACCGAGATTTTCCAATCGGGCTTGCCCTGGCCAGCGCCGGGCGCGGCGGCGTTGTAGTCCTCGCGCAGCCGCAGCAGCGCGTCGATCTCGCAGTCGCAGGTCAGATAGAAATGCGGAATGCTCTGCGCGGCTTCCGTCATGCGCCGCGCAATGGCCCGGCGCATCGAATCGTGCGGGACTTCCTCGTAGCTGTCCAGTTCGAACAGCTGGCGCGTTGGGTCGGCGGGCGGCGGCGCGAGGACGGGGGCCGGCGCGGGACCGCGGGCGCGGGCGCGGGCAAGATCGCGCTCGACGATGCGGCCGGCGGGGCCCGAGCCTTGCAACGCGGCAAGATCGATTCCCGCTTCCCTCGCGAGCCGTCGCGCCAGCGGAGAGGCGAACAGGCGGGGCGGCGCGGCCGACGGCGTTGCGCTGGTCATCGTCGATGTCCTCGAAGTCGAACGCCGGCGCGGCGCTCGGCTGCGATGATAAGCGCGGTTCGCGGCGCCGTCCATGTCGTCCGGCGCGGTTTGGCGATTCGGCCGCCCGTCGATCGCAATGGCCGCCGGGCTGTCCGGGTCGCGGCTTGCGAAGCCGCGCCAGGCGGACCCTGGGAGAAACGGTTCGAAAACCAGAACCGCGCCCATTGAGGGGCGGCGGCGAGCATCCTCGTCGAATGGGCCGGCGGGTTCAGGCGCGGAAAGCACGCGCCTTGGCGTATCCGGCGGCCAGCAGCAGCGCGGCGAGTCCGGCGAGCCCGGCGCCGGGGTTCGGTCCGGGGGCCGAGGCGACGTTGATGACGGCGCTGAAGTCGACCGTGCAGCCAAAGTTTTCGCAGGCTGACGTGTTGAGACCGTTGCTCGCGGCGTCGATCCATTCCGCGCTGGAGCCGACGCCGGGAATGGTGTTCCAAGGGGCTACCCCATTGAGGCCGAGGCTCTTGACGGCGCCGCTTCCGGTCGGAACCCAATTCTGCGCTGCGATGGTCCCGTTGGCGTCGTTGTAGATTGCGGTCCACTGAGTGGTGTTCGTCAGGAGCGTTTGACCGCCGTAAGTGAAACTGGCGATGAGGCCGCCGGGATTGGTCGGAAAGGAGCCGGGAGTATTGATCACTTCGATGTTCAGATAATTGACGCCTGCATTGAGCGGGGCGCCGGAGAAGGAGACGGTCGGATTCCAACCGGAGCCCGACGCGATCAGCGTGCCGAACGATCCCGGAGCGGCGCCCAGCGTGCCGGGGGTCGGGCTGAGATAGGCGAAGAACGCATTGTCGACGGCCACTGTTCCGCTGAGCGTCGTCGTCGCTTGGGCGCTCGTCGACAGCCCCGCGCAGACGAACCCGGCCGACAGGAGGAACGAAACTCGCTTGATCATCATGGTTTTCTCCTCATCTTGGTTGTGTCGACCGCGCCGCGAGCGGTCGCTTGACGGTCCCGCCGCAAGTCTGGGCATGCGCGGGTGAAGGGTCGTGCGGAACGTGCAGGAACTTGGAACCGAGACTGAAATGCGCCGCCGGCGGGGCGCTTTCCATTTCAGACCGCAACGCAGACCGCCTCGGGCTCTCACGTCGGCGGGCGTCTTCACGCGAACCGGTTCCCGCTTGGCTCGAAACATCTCGCAGCGTTGATTAATACATTCGCGTTAATTTTCCGTTAGCCTTATCGGATCGTTAAGTTCTTCTTTCGACGAGCGTCCCTGCGCTCGCGCGCTCGCGTTTTTCGCCAAGAAGCAAAGAAGCCCTTGCGCCGCCCGTCACTCCGGCGCTTCCGGCGGCGGCCCGTTTGGCGCGCGGAGCGCCTCCGCTTCGGCGGCCTCCTCTCGCGCCTTCGCTTCGAGCTCCTTCTTGCGCCGGATCGAAAAGGGCTCGCGCCGCGGGCCCTCGACCAGCCGCACGACGACGCCCCAAAGCGTGCGCACGTCCTGCTCGGTCATGCCGATGCGGTTGAAGATGTTGCGCAGATTGCGCGACATGACCGGCTTCTTGGTGATCGGCCGGAAAAACTCGCGCGCGTCGAGCTGTTCTTCCAAATAGTCGAAGAAGGCCGCCGTCATTTCGCGCGTCGCCGGCGGCGAGCGCTCGCTGGCGTCGAAAGGCAGAACCTCGCCGTTGGCGGCGCGGAACCATTCGTAGCCGGTGAGCAGCACCGCCTGAGCCAGATTGAGCGAGGCGTAAGCGGGATTGACCGGAAAGGTCAGGATCGCGTCGGCCAGCGCAACCTCGTCATTGTCGAGCCCGGTGCGCTCCGGACCGAACAGCACGCCGTGCCTTTCGCCGGCGGCGGTGCGCGCCGCGCTTTCGGGCATGGCCTGCGAGGGGATGCGCACCGGCTTCATCTGCCCGCGTCCGCGCGCCGTCGCCGCATAGACGAAGCTGAGGTCGAGGGTCGCCGCCCGCACGTCGGGAAAGACGCGGGCGCTCTCCAGGAGATGCACGGCGCCCGCCGCCGCGGCATAGGCGCCCTTGCGATAGGCGCCGGTGCGCGGCCAGCCCTCGCGCGGCGCGACGAGGCGCAGATCGGAGAGGCCGAAATTGGCCATGGCCCGCGCGCACATGCCGATGTTCACGGCGAGTTGCGGCCGCACCAGCACGATCGCCGGGCCGCCCTCGAATTTGGGCTTGGTGTGGTCGGTGCCGGCGCCGGTCATGGGGAGAGATCGGAGGGTTTGCGTGCGCGTTCGGCCCTCATCCGACCCTTGCTGCGCAAGGGCCACCTTCTCCCGGGAGAAGGAGCGCCGCCGAAAGATTCCACTGTTAATTCATATGCTCTTGGATGAGCGACCGTATCGGAAGCAAAGACGGCTCCTTCTCCCGCTTGCGGGAGAAGGTGGCCTGGCGGAGCCGGGTCGGATGAGGGCGCCGCGACTGAAATCACGTCATCCTGCGAGCGATTTGTCACCGATCCCTCGCCTCGATCTCCCGATGTTTCGCTTCGCCCCGGGCTCTGGCGTCGGACAGCGTGTTCTCAACGCCCTCCGCCAGCGACGCTTCTATGGTCTCGCGCAGCGACTCGAGCCTCGCCTCGCGCGCTTCGACGAGGCGCAGGCCCTCTCGCATCACCTGGGCGGCCGAAGCGTAACGGCCCGACTTCACGAGATTTTCGATGAAGACTTCCCAATGGTCGCCGACCGACACGTTCATGGCGGACTTCCTCGCGCAGGCCGAAATCATATCACATTGGCCGGCCCGCCCGCCAACGCGGAAGCGGGTGGCGCAAAACAAAAGCTCCCGGCGGCGGCGCGCGGGAGCTTTCTTGGCCTTGCGCTCGGGCGGCGCGGCTTACTTCTTGCCGAAGGACATGCCGGCGAAGCGCGTGTTGAAGCGCGACAGACGACCGCCGCGGTCGAGCAGCTGCGCCGAACCTCCGGTCCAGGCCGGATGCGTCTTGGGGTCGATGTCGAGGTTCATGATGTCGCCCTCGCCGCCCCAGGTCGAGCGCGTGAAATATTCGGTGCCGTCCGTCATGACGACCTTGATCATGTGATATTCGGGATGGATGTCTTTTTTCATGGTCTCGTACTTCGAGCTTCGCGTGGCCGGAGGCCGTGGCGACAAAGGAACGCCGGTTGGCCCGCGGCGGCGCTCGGCGCGGGACGACCGGTTCGGGTATGGCGATTGGCGGAAGCCTTTAACGCATTGCGCCCGCCACGGCAAGACCACGTTCGGTCCTGTTCGGTCCACTCGCCGATGGGCCGCTGGCGCGCGGCGCGATCAATGGAGTTTCACCGTGCTCGGCGTTTGAGGGTCGCCCGTATAGATGAAATAGATCGCCAATGCGACGAAGGCGACGTAGATTCCCGTATAGGCGAGGATTCGGATCTGATGCGTGTTCATGTCTCTCCTCGCAACCGGCTCCTTGAGTTCCGTCCTCGGACGTTCCCCGGCGACAGCCCGGCTCACCTCGGAGTCTGGGGCAGTTTTGCGTCGCGGGCAAGGCGACGCCTCGGCGCGAGTGGCCTGAGCGTCCCGGACCAATCGACGCCGCGCTAGGCGGCGAGCAAGCGCTGCACCTCGTTGACGAGGTCGCGCAGATGGAAGGGTTTGGAGAGGATCTTGGCTTGGCTCGGCGCGTGATTGTCGGGGTTCAGCGCCACGGCGGCGAATCCGGTGATGAACATCACCTTGATGTCGGGATCGAGTTCCGTCGCGCGGCGCGCCAACTCGATCCCGTCCATCTCGGGCATGACGATGTCGGTGAGCAGCAGCTCGAACGGCTCGACGCGCAGCTGGTCGTAGGCGTCCAGCCCATTGTCGAAAGAGGTGACGGCGAAGCCCGCATGCTGCAACGCCTTGACGAGAAAGCGCCGCATATCGTGGTCGTCTTCGGCCAACAGAATCTTGGCTGGGGTCAGTTCGGACATTTCGCTCCTCGCGTGCTTTCTCTCATAAAGCGGAATCTTCGTAAAAATCGGGTGAAAATGCGGACAGACGCCGTTAGCTTTTCGCCAGCGTAGACCCAAGCGGCCGATCGCGCCAGCGCATTGGGATCGACAAGTAGGATCGGCAAGTTGGGTTTGGCGCCGAAAATGTTTATGTTGATCGCGCGCCCGCCTTGCGGGACCGAATGAACGTTGAAGGACACAAATGTCGGAGCGGTGGATGCCGGATCGGTTGAAGGCGGCGATCGACGCGGGACGCCGCGCGCCCGTCGAGCCCGAATTCGCCGAACCCTTCGCTTTGGCCGTCCCGGCCGCGGCGGCGACGCCGCTGGTTTTCTCCTCGCCGCACTCCGGACGCGTCTATCCGGAGCGTTTCCTCGCCGCGGCGAAGCTCGATCTCGCGACGTTGCGGCGTTCCGAGGACGCTTTCGTCGATTGTCTGTTCGCGCCCGCCGCGCAGGCCGCGCCGATGCTCAGTGCGCTGTTTCCGCGCGCCTATCTCGATCTCAACCGCGAGCCCTACGAACTCGATTCGCGCATGTTCGCCGATCCGCTGCCCGAATACGCCAACGGCAAATCCCTACGCGTCGCCGCGGGTCTCGGCACGGTGCCGCGCGTCGTGGCGGATGCGCGGGAAATCTACCGCGACAAAATGAGCGTCGCGGAGGCGCTGCGCCGCATCGAGGGGCTCTACCGGCCCTATCACGACGCGCTGGACGCTCTGCTGGATCGCGCGCTGGGCGATTTCGGCATGGCGGTGCTGATCGATTGTCATTCGATGCCGACGATTTCGGCGCGCGACCCGGGACAGGGCCCGCGCGCCGAAAAACGCCGGGTCGACTTCGTCATCGGCGACCGTTTCGGCGCGAGCTGCGACCGCCGGCTCGCCGACGCGCTGGAAAGCGCGCTGCGCGGCTTCGGCTACAACGTGCATCGCAACCGGCCTTACGCCGGCGGTTTCATCACCGAACATTACGGCCGTCCGGCCGCGCGGCGCCATGCGATCCAGATCGAGGTGGCGCGCGGCCTGTATATGGACGAAGCGAGCTTGACTCCGAACGCGCGTTTCGAGGAAGTCGCGGAGCATTTGCGCGAGGCGCTGGCCGAATTGGCGCTCGCGCTGCCGCTCGCCGGGGGCGGGACGCCCGGCCGGCTCGCCGCCGAATAGCTCTTCTTCCAACCCAAAGGGGGCGCATGTCGGCCGTCGATTTCGAGAAATTCCTGGAGCAGCTCGCCGACGCCTCGGCGGAAGCCATTCTGCCGTTCTTTCGCACCAGTCTCGTGGCGCGCGACAAGGCGCATGGCGGGGCCTTCGACCCCGTCACCGAAGCGGATCACGCCGCGGAAATCGCCATGCGCCGCCTGATCGAACGAAATTTTCCGGATCACGGCATCGTCGGCGAGGAGTTCGAGGACAAGCGCACCGGGGCCGAATATGTCTGGGTGCTCGATCCCATCGACGGCACCAAGAGCTTCATTTGCGGCTTTCCCACTTGGGGCACGCTGATCGGGCTCGAACACGATGGGGTCCCGGTGTACGGGGTCATGAACCAGCCTTTTACGCGCGAGCGCTTCTCCGGCGACGGGCGCGCCGCCACTTGGCGCGGCCCGGCGAAGCATGGCGGCGACTTCGACCGGCGTCCGCTGCGCACGCGCGCCTGCGACGGGCTTGCCCAGGCGACGCTGATGACCACGTCGCCGCTGCTGATCGAGGAAGGCCGGCGCGACAAGTTTTTGCGTCTGGAGAAGGAAGTGCGGCTCTCGCGCTATGGCGGCGATTGCTACGCCTATTGCGCCTTGGCCGCGGGCCATGTCGATCTCGTCGTCGAATCGGGCCTCAACCCTTACGACATCGTCGCGCTGATCCCGATCGTCGAAGGGGCCGGCGGCGTCGTGACGACCTGGGACGGGGAGGGCGCGCAAAAGGGCGGCGCGATCGTCGCCGCCGGCGATCCGGCTTTGCACGCGGCGGCGTTGGAGATGCTGGCGAAATGAGCGGGGCGCGGCTCGGCGCTCACGCTTCGTTAACCATAATGCGGGTTAACTGCCGCGCGAAACCCCTCTAAAACATTTGGTCATGCGCGCCGATCCGGACGATCTCTTCAACGACAGATTCGGCGAGCGGCCTCCGATTTCGGCGGAGGCGGCGAGCGAATCGCCGCGGGCGCCGAGCTATGACGAGCTTTGGCGCCGCCGTCGCTTCGAGGCGCATGTTCCGCCGCCGCCGCCGCGCCGCGGCGGCCCGCCGCTGTTTGGCGCCATCGTTGCCGTGCTGGTCGGAATCATGGGGCTGATCGGGCTTCGCGAAAAAATCGTGCGGCTCGCGCCGATCGCGGCCAGAGCCTATGCCGCGATCGGCCTGCCGATCAACGTCGCGGGACTGGAGTTGCAGGGCGTGCGCTCGCGCATCGTCATGGAAGGCGCGCGCAAGGTTCTGTCGGTGGAGGGCGAAATCCTCAATCTGCGCCGCGACGCCAATGCGCTGCCGCCGCTCAGCGTCGCCGTGCGCGGCGCCGACGGTCAGGACGTCTATTCCTGGACGACGCGCGCGCCGAAGGCCAAGTTGGAGCGCGGCGAAAAGATCGTCTTCCGCGCGCGGCTGGCCTCGCCGCCGGAGAACGGCGCCGAGGTGCTGGTGCGCTTCGCGACGCTCGAAGAAGCGGCGCGGGATCGGGCGCCGGGGAAGTAGTTCCCTGCAACGCCGCTTTTTCGAACCCGATACGCGCCTCGGTCGCGCGCGCGGCTCCTCAACGGCGACGGCGGCGGCGGTCGAGAGTTTCCTATCTCGTCGACGGTCGGGAGACCGTCCGGCTGGCGAAGCTCCATAAGGCGCGCTTCAGGCGCCGACGCTTTCGAGACGCGCATTCAACTTCGCGATTTCTTCCTCGGCGTTCACTTGCTTGGTGATGTCGTATTGAACGCCGAGATAATAGAGCACCTCGCCGCCGGGGCCGAACAGCGGCTTGATCACCAGTCGGTTGTGAAACAGCGCGCCGTCCTTGCGGTAGTTTCGCAACACGACTTCGACGGGTTCATGCAGGCGAAGCGCCGCCCTGAGCTTCTCCAGCCCCGGCTGGTCTTTGTCGGCGCCTTGCAGGAAGCGGCAATTGCGTCCGACGATTTCCGCTTGCGGATAGAGCGTCATCTCCTCGAACGCCTTGTTGGCGTAGACGATGGGCGAATCGGGCAGATCGGGATCCGACAGCGTGACGCCGTTGACGCAAGTGTCGAGGATTTGCGTCAACACATGCGGGATGATGCCTGAGTCTTTTCGAACCACGAACATTTCACAGCCTTTCCGCCAATGAATTCTCCGGCATGCTCGGGGCGCTCTTCGCCGGCCCTTCGCCGTCTTCGAGCAAGGCGCCGATGTTCTCCACCGTCTGCGCCGCGCCTTCCTGCAGCGCCGCTTTGATGAGCTTTTGGAAGGGGCGCATGACGAGATCGATCTCCTCCAATTCGAAGGTGAAGGCGATGCGGGTCTTGCCGGCCTCGGTCGCCTCGAATTCGTAGGAGGAGCGAAAGCGCTCCGAGAGTCCGCCGATCTCCAGGCGTTCGCAGGGCGCGAACGCCACCACCTCGAAGGTCGACTCCGATCTTATGCCGCGATCCAGCGTGACTTGCCGCCCGCGCATGCCCTTGCGGATCGGCGTTTCGGTGAGCGGCTCGAGCTCCACGACCTGCGGACACCATTTTTCGTAATTTTCGAAGAAGCCGAAGCCGACGAATTCGAAGACTTTGGCTTGCGCGCAAGCGAGTTCGCTTTCCGCGCGTCCGCGGACGGGCCCCGACGATCCGAAACCAAGCATCGGCTTTCTCCTTGGCCCCGAAGCGCTGGCGATACTATCGACGCCCTTGGAGGCGCCGTCCAGGCGATATTTCGCCATTCGCCGACGAACAATCGCCCGGCGCTTTCCCAGCGGCGGCGCCGTCGACGCCTTGACGCGCATGGGCGCAGGTCTACATGTGGGCGGGAGCTGCGCCGACCGGCAGCGAAAGGCGGCACGCCATGGCGCGTCGGCCGAAGTTTCGAGAGGACGGAAATGAGTTCCGACGCAGGTCTCGAATACTACCTCTTCGGTGGCGTGCTGGCGTTGTTTTTCGCTTTGCTCGTGGCGGAGAAGACGCGGCCTTTCGTCAAAGTTCCGACCGCCGCGCTGCGGCGGTCCTTTTCGACGAACACCTCGGCGTTCCTGTTCAACAACGTCATCATGAGTTTGCTGTCGGTCTCCAGCCTGCTCGTCGTCGCGCAAAATTACGCGAGCCACGGACTGTTGAGCCAAATGTCGGACGGGCCGGCGAAATGGCTGCTCGGCTTCGTCCTGTTCGATTTCGCCGTCTATGCATGGCATTTCCTCGGCCACCACAATGAGTTCATGTGGCGGTTCCACAAGGTTCATCACAGCGACAAGAACTTCAACGTGACGACGGGTCTGCGCTTTCACGTGTTCGACCAACTGCTCGAAGTCCTGTTCAAATGTGTCTGCACGATCCTCATCGGCGTCGGCGCCAAAATGGTCGTGATCTATGAAGTGACGCGCATGTTCTTCGTGCTGTTCCATCACGCCAACGTCGCGACGCCCGGCGAGAAATGGCTTTCCTACGTGTTCATCGCGCCGTCGCTGCATCGCGTGCATCACTCGACGCAGCGCTGCGAGCATGACAGCAATTACGGGATCGTGCTGGCGTTCTGGGACATTCTGTTCCGCACCCGCAAGGAGCTCGAGCCGCGCAGCATCGGCCTCGAAATGATCGAGGCGGAGAATTTGGTGCAGCTGTTCAGCCTCGCCTTCATCACCGAGCGGCGCCTCGCGAGATTTCTCCATCTGCTGCCGCGGCGCGGCGCGCGGCTTTAGGCGCCGCCGCGAATCATGTGCGTCGATTTCTTTGCGAAGGCCTTCGTGCGCTTGGTGGCTTCGTGGTGAATTTCGACCATGAAGACGCGAAGCGTAAGAAGGAAGTCGCTTCGAATCCGCATGGCGGCGCGATTGGGCTCTGGAGGTTGCCGTCATGACGGAACCTTCGGACCGCGCGCAAATACGCGTTTTGCCGCCCGTCATTCCGCTCCTGGGAATGACGCCGGGCTTCGCCCTCCAAGACTTCTGGCCGGTCGGCTTCCTGTCGCTGGAGGTGGGCGTTTGGCTCGGCCGGGGCTTGCTCGTCTTCGCGATCGCACTGGCGTTGGCCGCGGTCTGGCGATTGAAGCGCGCGAACACTGGCGTCGATCCGCGCAAGACGACGACGCGCCTCGTGACGGACGGCGTCTTCAGCGTGACGCGCAATCCGATCTATGTCGCCATGACGCTCTTCGTCGTCGGCGTCGCCTGCTACGGCAATTCGCTCTGGGTGCTCCTCTGCGCCGCGCCCATCGGCTACGCGCTACAAAAGTGCGCGATCGAGCCGGAGGAGCGTTATCTCGCGGCCAAGTTCGGGAAGGCGTATCTCGACTACACGGCGCGCGTGCGGCGGTGGGTTTAGGTTTGGCTCCGCAATTCGGGGGATAGGCCATGCGCTACGCCGTGACGCTCGCTCCCGACGACAACGGCACGATCCTCGTCACCGTCCCTGATGTTCCCGAGGCGGTGACTTTCGGCGAGGATCGCGACGATGCGCTGGCGCGGGCGGTCGACGCCATTGAGACGGCCATGATGGGCGCGATGGCCGCCCGGGAAGACGCGCCAGCTCCGCAGGCCGTCGGCGCCGAATACGTCAATGTTGCCGGCCTTGTCGTCGGCCAAGATCGAACTCTACCGGGCCATGCGGGCGGATGGCGTCGGCAAGGCCGCGCTTGCGAAACGTCTCGGCGTCGCATTGCCGCAAGTGGACCGGTTGCTGGATCTGAAGCACGGCGCGCGGCTGGACGCGATCGAGCGGGCGTTCGCGGCGCTTGGCAGATCGATGACGATCGTCGTGAAGGCGGCGTAGTCGCTGGCGCGATCCGTTTGCCGCAAGCCGATGAGCTCCGCCTAAGCCGCGATATCCAAGCGCACTCGGATTTCCGCGCGGCTGGCGAGAGCAACGAGCGTATCGAGACTGAATTTATCGATCTTGTTGCGTAGCAGGTCGTTCAGTCGCGGCTGCGTGACGCCGAGACGGAGCGCGGCTTCGGTCTGCGTGACTTTCCAGCCGTCGATCTTCCGCTGAAGGGCGATCATTAGATTCGAGCGCATCGTCATGTTCGCCGCCTCCTCTGGGGTATCGGTCAGCGCATCCCAAACGTTCGCGAATTCCTGCCGTTCCATTGTCCTGCCCCTGCGTTGGCCGTATTTCGATCAAATCTGCTTCAGGCGGCTTGTCGCCAAATCCAGCTCGCGCTTTAGCGTCTCTTGCGTCTTCTTCTGAAAGGCGTGCAGCACATAAACGGCGCTTTCGATCCTCGCGATGTAGATGACGCGATATGCTCCGGATTCGTCCCGAATGCGGATTTCTCGAACCCCTGGCCCGACCGTCGTCATCGGCTTCCAATCGCTCGGCTCGATCCCCTGTTGGAGCTTATGCAGTTCCACCCCGGCCGCTTTTCGGGCTGATTCCGGAAACGCCCGAATTTGCTGTAGGGCGTCTCCAAGAAATCGGACTGGCGTCAGCGCTTCGTCGGCCATGGCCCGCTTATATCTGTATTTATATATTTTTTCAAGCCCGCAGTTTGCACTGCGCCGAACGCTCGGTTGAGCGCCAAAGTCAGACATCCGGCTGTCGCCCACCCGAGGTTGCGAGCGAAATTCGCGCAATTCGGTTGTTGGCGCATGGCGAATATTCATCCCCGCCATGGCCGCGCTACGCCCCCACGACCACATCCAACCCCAAATCCAACACCCGCGCCGAATGCGTCAGCGCGCCGACGGAGATCAGGTCGACGCCCGTCTCGGCGATGGCGGCGATCGTCTCCAGCGTCACGCCGCCGGAGGCTTCCGCGGTCATGCGGCCGGCGATCGTCTCGACCGACTTGCGCAGATCGGCGAGCGACATGTTGTCGAGCAGCACGGCGTCGGCGCCCTCGTTCAAAACCTCCCGCAATTGCGCCAGCGTATCGACTTCGATTTCGATCTTCGTCAAATGGCCGACGAAGGCCTTGGCCGCGCGCAAGGCCGGCGCGATCCCGCCCGCCACCGCGATGTGATTGTCCTTGATCAGCACGGCGTCGTCGAGGCCGAAGCGGTGATTGGCGCCGCCGCCGCAACGCACGGCGTATTTTTCGAAGGCGCGCAGGCCCGGCGTCGTCTTGCGCGTGTCGCAGACCCTGGCCTTGGTGTGCGCGATTTTTGCCGCGAAATGCGCGGTCAGCGTCGCGACGCCCGAAAGCCGCCCGAGGTAATTCAGCGCGACGCGCTCAGCCGAGAGAACCCCGCGCGCCGGACCATTTACGCGCGCGATGACGGCGCCCGGCGCGACCTTTGCGCCGTCTTCGACGCATGTGTCGAAGGCGATCGACCCGTCCATCCGCCGAAAGGCCTCGCGCGCCAGCGGCAGTCCGGCGACGACGCCGGCTTCCCTGGCGGCGATCACCGCCTTGGCGCGCGCCGTCAAAGGAATCGTCGCCTGCGTCGTCACGTCGCCGGCGCGGCCCAAATCCTCGGTCAAAGCCGCGCGCACGGCGGCTTCGACCAGCAGCGGGGAAAGGGTAGGGAGGGTCTTCACGAAATCGCCTCGCGTGCGATGGTTTCGGCCTCGCGCAGCGACAGCCGCGTGCGCCTTGCGTCTTGCGCGATTTCAGGGAAATCGGAGCGGAAATGCGCACCGCGGCTCTCGCGCCTGGCAAAGGCGGCGCTGGCGATCAGCAGCGCCGTCGTCAGCATGTTCCGCGTTTTCGCGTCTTGCGACTGCCGACGCAACCGCGCGATCGTGGCGAGGCCGCGCGAGATGCCGTCGCCGTCGCGCACCACGCCGACATGCGCCGCCATCGTGTCGCGCAGCTCCTCGGCGATGGCGCGCGCCTCTGCGTCATGGTCCAAGGGCGCCTCGGCGCGACCCGACGGCGAGACTTTTTCTTCGATCGCTGGCGTCGCGGCGATGTCGGCGGCGACGCGCGCGCCGAACACCAAAGCCTCGAGCAGCGAATTGGAGGCGAGGCGGTTGGCGCCGTGCAGGCCGGTGCAGGCGACTTCGCCGGCGGCCCAGAGTCCCGGAAGACTCGTGCGGCCCCGCGCGTCGGTCCAGACGCCGCCCATGTGATAATGCGCGGCCGGCGCGATGGGGATCGGCGTCGTCACCGGATCGATCCCGGCGGCCATGCAGCTCGCATAGACCGTCGGGAAGCGCGTGGAGAATTCTTGGCCGACGGCGGCGCGCGCATCGAGAAACGCCCCCTTGCCCGTCGCAATGGCGCCGAACACGCCGCGGGCCACGATGTCGCGCGGCGCGAGTTCGGCGGCGGGGTCGATGTCCGCGAGGAAGCGCCGCCCATTCCGGTCGACGATCCACGCGCCTTCGCCGCGCAGGGATTCCGTCGCCAGCGGCGCGGGATCGGCGCCGACGTCGATCGCCGTCGGATGGAACTGCACGAATTCCGGATCGGCGATCAGCGCCCCGGCGCGCGCCGCCATGGCGACGCCGGCGCCGCAGGCGTCGACCGGATTGGTCGTGACGCGATAGAGATGGCCGACGCCGCCGGTCGCCAGCACCAAAGCCGAGCAGGGCAGGAAGCGCCGCGCGCCCCCGGCGTCATGGGCTTCGACGCCGAGCAGGCGCCCTTCATGAATGCGAATTTCATGCGCCGTCAGCCCCTCGACGACTTCGATCGACGGGGTTTGCCGCACTTGCCGCGCCAGCGTGTCCATGATGGCGCGGCCGGCGGCGTCGCCCTTGACCCGCACGATGCGGCGATGGGTGTGCGCCGCCTCGCGCGACGGCTGCAACACGCCGAGCGCATTGCGGTCGAAGGGCGCGCCGAAAGCCAGGAGATCGTCGATGCGCCCGCGCGCCTCCAGCGCGACGCCGAGCGCAATGTCGGGATCGACGAGCCCGGCGCCCGCCGCGACCGTGTCGGCGGCGTGAACTTCCGGCGTGTCGCCTTCCGAGACCGCTGCGGCGACGCCGCCCTGCGCCCAGGCCGAGGCGCCGCCGACGCCGCCCGGCGCGAGCACCATGACGGGGCGCGGCGCGAGTTTCAGCGCGCAGAAAATCCCGGCGAGGCCGCCGCCGACGATCAGAATGGGCGGATTTTTTTTCGTCACGCTTCAGTCGACCGCGACTTTTGCGAGACGCTCCAGCGCGGCGGCTTCCTTTTGGAGCGCCGCCGCAACGAGTTTTTGCGCATGCGGCGCCAGAGGCAGCCGCAAAGCCGCGGCGTGGCCGCGCGGCGACATTTTGCACAAGGTCTTGCCGATGATGTCGACGATTTTTTCGTCCTCGTAACCCGCATATTTGGCGAGGAACGCGTCGAAGTAATGTTCGAGGAAGACGAGCGCCGCGACGTTCTCCAGCGCTTGCGACTCGGGGTCCTTCTTCAGCTGCTCCTTGCGGATCAGCAGGCCGACGCGCGCGGCGTCCGTCTCGGTGTAGCCGTGCTCCTGCATGATCGCGCCGACGCGCGCGGCGTGATGCGCGCGGCAGGTCTTGCGCCAGTCGTTGTAGCCGACGCGTCCTTCCGGAAAGTCGCTGCGCAATATCTCCCAGCGGCGCAGATGCTGCGCGCGGGCGGCGATTTGCAGCAGTTCGGAAGCCTCGGGATAGACGCGGGCGAGGGCCGTGGTCATGCGTTCGGCGTAGAGCCCTTCGAAGGGGACGGGGCCATGCGCGGTCTCGACCTTGCGCGGATCGTCGGCGTTGGCGGCGTCGATGGCGACGAGCGTTCGAGCGAGTCTTGGCGACGCGGACATCGATGAAATCCTCAAGCGGAGGTTGCGAGCCCGGAGGCTCGCGTTCCAAGGGCGCGCATGGACCGCGAACCTCCAGGCTCGCAGACGTCTCACCCTACGTCGATCATGCGCTGCACGCTGGCCCGCGCGCGCAGGGCGAGCGCCGGGTCGACGATGACTTCCTCGCGCATGTAGAGCAGGCTGTCGAGAATCTTCGGCAGCGTGATGCGCTTCATGTGCGGGCAGAAATTGCAGGGGCGGATGAATTCCGTGCCGGTCGTTTCGGCGGCGACGTTGTCGGCCATCGAACATTCCGTGACGAGCAGCACGCGCGCCGGCTTCTTGGTGCGCACATAGTCGATCATCGCGGCGGTCGAACCGGCGAAGTCGGAAATCTCGACCACCTCGCGCGGGCATTCGGGATGCGCGATGATTTTGACGCCGGGATTGTCGGCGCGATAGCCTTCTATCTCGGCGGCGGTGAAGCGCTCGTGCACCTCGCAGGCGCCGCGCCAGGCGATGATCTTCACCTTGGTTTGCGCCTGGACGTTCTGCGCGAGATAGCGGTCGGGCAGCATGATGACGCGGTCGGAGCCGAGGCTCTCGACGATCTTCAGCGCGTTGGAGGAAGTGCAGCAGATGTCGACCTCGGCCTTCACTTCCGCGGAAGTGTTGACATAGGCGACGATCGGCACGCCCGGATATTCCTTGCGCAGCGCGCGCACGTCGGCGCCGTCGATCGAGGCGGCGAGCGAGCAACCGGCCTCGAGATCGGGGATCAGCACGACCTTGTCGGGGCTCAGGATCTTCGAGGTCTCGGCCATGAAATGCACGCCGCCCTGCACGATCACCTCGGCCTCGGAGGCCGCAGCGAGCTTGGCCAGTTGCAGGCTGTCGCCGACGTAATCGGCGACGCAGTGGTAAATCTCGGGCGTCTGGTAGTTGTGCGCGAGGATCACGGCGTTGCGCTGGCGCTTCAATTCGTTGATCGCCTTCACATAAGGCGCATGGAAGGGCCATTCGACCGGCGGCATGACCTTGGCGATGCGCGCGTAGAGATGCGCGGTGGCCGCCTCGACCTCGGGGGTCCAGTCGAGATTGGGGCGTGGAAGGACCTGAAAACGCGGATCCCGCGGCGGCGGGAAGGACGCGGCGCCGACTGGCGCGCGGGAGAACTCGGACGTAAAGCTCATGACGCGTCCTCCAAGATGAACGCCGCGCTACGCTTTTCGCGGGCCTCTATCTTATGCTCACATCGAGCATAAGATAGATGTGACGATATCTTGCCCGTAGGCGGGCCGTTGGCCATAGATATACTCGTTAAGAGTATATGTCAATATCAGAATTTGAAGTCGCAAGATCACGCGCAGCGAGACGACGCGAGAGCCGACCCCGCGGGACGATCGGCCAAATAAGCGAGCGCCGTCCAGACCCAAGGGTTTGGACGGCGCTCGTTGGATTGAAAGCGGTCGGATCGGGGTCCGTGCGGTCACGCTCTTGGAGGCTTGCTCCGCTTGCGCGCCGCGCCGGCAAAGAGGACGGCGGCGAGGCAGGCCAGGCCCGCGCCCGGAGCCGGCGCCGGCGCCGCGACGGAGTCGTAGCCGAGCGCCTGCAGCATGGTGTCCTGCACGCTGCCCCGGAAGGTCTCGGCGGGCGTGTCAGGGCAGCCGAAAGCGTTCTGGATATGGCAAGTGTTTATGAAATCTCCGTAATCTCCGCTGCCAGTCTGGTTGAAGCCAACGATGTTGGTGACGCCGCCGTCGATGGAGAAATAGGCGGACGGGTCCGCCGTGTCGAAGCTCTGGACCCCTGGGGCGCGGTAACGATAAGCATCGAGCGAGCCGAGGAAACTGCCCGAGTAGGGTTGACCCAGCGCCGAACCGGGGCCGCCGCCGCCGAGGATTTCGTCGATTTCGTGTTCGACTACGCTCGTGCCGCTGTAGAGGCCTCCGGTGACCGGCCCATTCCCCCAGGAAATCAGCGAGCTGTTGAGCGAGATGGCGCCACCGGCTGGGGAAACCGGGGGGTTCCAGACGGGGTTGGCGCCGCCGTATTGGGCGAGCACATTAAACAGCGAACCGGTCAACGCCATGGATGTGACGCCGCCGGAGGCGGCGCTTGCGGAAGATCCGGACTGCAGATGCGCCACAGCCGTCGCCAGGGTCGTGTCGGTCGGGTGCGCTGCGGCGTCGGCGGTCAGCGCCGCCCTGTAAGAAGCATAGTCGACGCCATAGAGGCCCTGCGAACTGCCGCCCAGACCGGTCGTCACCAACTGATAGGTGATGTTCACGGTGACGTTGTTCGAATAAAGCGACGAGATCGTGCTCGACGCGGCGTTGATGGTCGCTTCTATCTGCGCGACGCTCGGATCGCTCGTCAGCGTCGTGTCGAATGTGTTGACGATCGTCAGCGCCTTGACCGGCGTCGCCGCGAGCGCGAGAAATAGGGCGAGCGCGCTCGCCGAACGAAGAGTACACTTGAACATCGACTACCGCCCCCTAGGCCACTGTCGCGCCTTCAACTTCGACGCGCTCGAATTGTAAACGAAGACGGTTAACACCCTGTTACGCCGCGCTAAACTGCCGCCGCCGAGTTGGGCGGGCCCCTCTCGCCCTCGCCCGCCTCGCGTCTTTCGGCTCGGCCCGCGCCCGGCGACGTTTTAGCGCACGGTCTCCTCCGGCGACGTTGCGAGCGCTTTTCCGGTCTCGAGTCGACGCGCAGACGGGGCGAAACTTGTCGCCTCCCCCGCGAGGTCATGCTTCCGCCATCGAGATGCGTTTACCAAGCAAGGCTTCGTTAGCCACGAGCGCCGATGCGGCGAATGCGACGCCTTCCTTTCACCCCCGATCAAGGTTGACGGAACCTTCGCTTAACCCCGACTGGCTAGGAAGAACGCTCGAGCGACCCAATATCCGCACCCGACAGGGGGAGACCGCCAGATGCCGCAATTTCTCGACAGCCGCGCCGCCAAAATCGCGATCGTTTTCGTCGCCGCGCTCGCGCTGTCCGCCTGCGCGAAGAACGCCGCGGACCAGGCCGGGGAGGGGGCGGACCGCTACGGGGCCGGCCGCGGCGCCGCGACGCCGGGCAGCGCGCAGGATTTCGCCGCCAACGTCGGCGACCGCGTCTTCTTCGACAGCGACTCGACCGAATTGAGCGCGACCGCCCAGGCGACGCTCGACAAGCAGGCGGAATGGCTGAACCGCTATCCGCGCTATTCCTTCGCCGTGGAAGGGCACGCCGACGAGCGGGGCACGCGGGAATATAATTTCGCGCTCGGCGCCCGCCGCGCGGAAGCGACCAAGAACTACCTCGTCTCGCGCGGAGTTGCGGCGTCGCGCATGCGCACGACGAGCTTCGGCAAGGAGCGGCCGGTGGCGACCTGCGACGACATTTCCTGCTGGTCGCAGAACCGCCGCGCCGTGACGGTGCTTTCGGGCGGGCGTTCGTGACGCCGCGAAGCCGCGCCGCGTCGCCTAATGCTTGAAGCCCGTCGAGAACTCGCCGTCGCGCAGCCGTTTCGGCAGGCGGGCGGCGAAGGCGGCGACGCTTTCCTCGCCATGCACGGCGACCAATTCGCGCAACGCGGCGTTCAGCGCCGCATGGGCGAAGCTGTTGCTCTCGATCCCGGCGAGAATCGCCTCGGCGTAGGCCTCCGTGACGAAGGCCAATGCGGCGTGTTGTTGCTCGGGAACGAGATCGTCGAGCGCGGCGGAGCGGGAAGGCGTCATGTCTAGAGCATAGACAACCCTTTGCCTGCGCGCGATATGCGTCTTGCCGAAGGGTTAACGCGGTCCGCGCATTTTTCTTAAGGCGCGCCGTAGCGCGTCGTCACGGAACTGGCGACCTGCTGCGCCTCCTCGAGCTGGCGTTCGACGATCATCCGCGCATTGGGCGTGCAGGCGCGATAGGTCAGTTCGTAGCCCTCGAAGCCGCGATTGAAGGCGGCCGTCATGCGGGCGCGCCTGGCGCCGGCCGGCGCGTCGGCGTCGCGCAGCTTCGCCATTTTGGCCCGCCACTCCGCCCCGTCGCCCGCGCCGCACAGATCGCGCAGATAGGAAAGCCCGCCGAGCAATTCGGCGAGGCGCTGCATCTGCGCGTCGTACGGCGGCGGCGGCGGCTCTGGCCCCGTCGCGGTGGGCGCGACGGTTTTCGTCTCCGGTTTGGGGCCGCTCTGGCGCTGCGGCGCGTCGCGTCGACGGGAGCTCCTCGGCTCCGCCGCGCGCGCCGGCCTCTCGGCGCGCGCCGGCTTTTCGGCGCGCGGTTTGCGCGCGCGCGGCGCGTCCTGGCGCCGATGCGTCGCGCGCGGCTCGCCGAGCGGGCGCCCCTCCATGCCGCCAAACAGCTCCTCGAAGAAGTTTTGCGCCGGCGCGGCCGTCGGCGTCATGAGCAAGGCCAAGACGAGGCCGCGGGCCAGCCGTGCTTCGAACGGGCGCATCATGGATAGAGTCGCTCCGTGGTCCAGGCGTCGCCCGGCCGCGCGCGCGAGAAGCGCAAGCGGTCGTGCAGGCGAAACGGCCGGTCGGCCCAAAACTCCATCGCGACGGGTTTGATGACGAAGCCGCGCCAATAGGGCGGGCGAGGGATGTCGCCGAGCCCGAATTTCGCGGCGTTCAGCGCGACGGCCTTCTCCAGCGCGAAGCGGCTCTCCAGCGGACGCGACTGCTGGCTCGCCCAGGCGCCGATGCGGCTGTCGCGCGGGCGGCTGGCGAAATAGGCGTCCGAGGCGGCCTCGCCGACCTCCTCGACCGGTCCGCGCAGGCGGATTTGGCGGCGCAGCGACTTCCAGTGAAACAGCGCCGCCGCCTGCATGTTGGCGGCGAGCTGGCGGCCCTTGGCGCTTTCGGCGTTGGTGTAGAACACGAAGCCCTCCGCGCTCCACGCCTTGAGCAGCACCATGCGCAAATCCGGCATACCGTGTTCGTCCGCCGTCGCGAGCGCCATGGCCTCGGGATCGTTGAGCTCTTTGGTCGCGGCCTCCTCGAACCACTTGCGAAACAACGCGAAGGGCTCGGCGGCGGAATCGAGGTCACTCGGCGTTAACGCATTCACGCGATTATTCCTCCCTGGGCGCCGCGCGAACGGCGGGTAGCGTATCGTGAAGGTGAGATTTGCGTTCCTTGCAAGCGAGACATACCCCCTCGCAGGCCATAGCTCAAACGCTGTGTCTTGCGCGGCGGCTGGTGGCGGCGGCTTCGGCGTGCCTGACGCTTTCGGCGTGTTCGATCGCCGTGCCGTCCGAGCCGCGCGGCGCGGATTTCCGCGCCGACGCCACCGAGGCCACGGGATCGGTGCGAAAGGTTTCGACCGAACTCGCCCGCGGCCTCGACGCCGAAGATCTGCGCCGCGCCCGCGCTGCGCTGGGCACCGCGCTCGACCCGCAAGGCGAGGGCGGCGGCGTGCATTGGGACAATGAGCAGACGGGCGCCAAGGGCGCGTTCACTCCCGTAGGACCTCCCTATCCGCAGGACGCCAAAATCTGTCGCGCCTTCATCGCCGAAGTCGCGACCAAGGCCGGCGGAGAGGAGCGCCTGCAAGGCGCCGGTTGCCGCGACAAGGGCGCCGAATGGACGATCACCGAGGTCAAGCCTTGGCGGAAAGGGTAGGCGCGGAGTGCGAGCCTTGAAGGCTCGCAAAATCACGCCGCGCTACTTCTTCTCGCCCCGCGCCGCGCGCTTGGCCAGCGTCCGCAGCCGCAGCGCGTTCAGTTTGATGAAGCCCTCCGCGTCGCGGTGGTCGTAGGCGACGGCGCCTTCCTCGAAGGTCACGAGCTCCTGATCGTAGAGAGAGTAGGGGCTTTCGCGGCCGACGAGGATCGCATTGCCCTTATAGAGTTTCAGGCGCACGCGGCCGGTGACGAATTCCTGGCTCCTGTCGATCAAGGCCTGCAGCATCTCGCGCTCCGGCGCGAACCAGAAGCCGTTGTAGATCAGCTCCGCGTAGCGCGGCATGATTTCGTCCTTGAGATGCGCCGCGCCGCGGTCCAGCGTGAGGCTCTCGACGCCGCGATGCGCGACGATCAGGATCGCGCCGCCGGGCGTCTCGTACATGCCGCGCGACTTCATGCCGACGAAGCGGTTCTCGACGAGATCGAGCCGGCCGATCCCATGCAGGCGGCCGAGTTCGTTGAGCTTCGTCAGCAACAGGGCGGGCGACAGCCGCACGCCGTCGACCGCCACCGCATCGCCGCGTTCGAAATCGATCGTCACATGTTGCGCCGCGTCCGGCGCGTCCTCGGGGGCGTTGGTGCGCGAATAGACGTATTCGGGAACTTCCTGCGCCGGGTCTTCCAGCACTTTGCCCTCGGAAGAGACGTGCAGGAGATTGGCGTCGGTCGAGAAGGGCGCGTCGCCGCGCTTGTCCTTGCTTATCGGAATCTGATTCTTTTCGGCGAAGTCGATCAAGGCGGTGCGCGAGGTCAGATCCCATTCGCGCCAGGGAGCGATGACGGTGATGTCCGGCTCCAGCGCGTAATAGCCGAGTTCGAAGCGCACCTGGTCGTTGCCCTTGCCGGTGGCGCCGTGGCAGACGGCGTCCGCGCCGACCCGCCGCGCGATCTCGATCTGCTTCTTGGCGATCAGCGGCCGGGCGATCGAGGTGCCGAGCAGGTAGAGCCCCTCATATTGGGCGTTGGCGCGAAACATCGGGAAGACGTAATCGCGCACGAACTCCTCGCGCAAATCCTCGATGAAGATGTTTTCGGGCTTGACGCCGAGCAGCAGCGCCTTGGCGCGCGCCGGCTCCAATTCTTCGCCTTGACCGAGATCGGCCGTGAAGGTGACGACCTCCGCGCCATATTGCGTTTGCAGCCATTTCAGGATGATCGAGGTGTCGAGCCCTCCCGAATAGGCGAGGACGACGCGTTTGATATCCTTTTTGCGAGGGGACATTTCGAACTCGAGCTGGATGGTGTGGGTTTGAAGTCGGCGGGACTATAGAGCCGGACGGAACGAGCGCAAGGCGTCCGAGCCGGTCAACATCTCCTCCGCGCCAGGCGGCGACGGCGCGAATTTCCCCGGATCGGATGCGCGAAGGGCGAGAAGCGCGGCCGGCGCGGCGCGCGATTTTCTCGGAGGGAAAGCATTGGGCCCCGTTGCTCCAATGCTCCAGCTCTAGCCTCCAATCGTGCGCCGGCGGGTCGGGCGCGAAGAAAATTCACTAATTCCATATCGTTATAGCCAACTTGGCTGTTGGTGGGTCGGGGGCGCAAGAATTGCGGCTTTCGAAACCACACCCCAAGAAGCTATCCCCACGATTCTCGCGAATCGCTCCAGGAAGGGGAAATTTATGAAATGCCAAGATAAATTGGCTCCGCCAAGTGGATTTCGCCTCCGCGAACGATATCTGCTCGCCGGGTAGAGCATTGACTTCACTAGCGCGGGATGCGCCCCTAATTACGGGCTAATGGTGTATGTCTGTCGTCTCCGGAGTCCGTGATGCACATACGATATGTGGAAAACACGAAAGCCGAAGTCCTGGCTTTCAAGAAGATGTTCGAGCGGCAAAGCGACGTTTTCGTGAGCGCCTGCGCGCGGATAGATGACGTCGGCGCGCGGCGGGGCGCCCCCCCGATAGATCTCTTGCTCATCGATGTGACGAGACCGGACATCGTTTCCGTAGAGGAAGATGTCCGCACGGCGCGCAAATACACTTCCGCGCCGATCGTTTTCCTGACCGGAGACGACAGTGGCCCGATGCGCGATCGCGTTCTCCGTTTGGGCGCCGCCTCGGTGGCCTCGAAGGAAGCCATGTCCACGGAAATGATTTACCGTTTCGTCGAAAACGCCAAGGCCGCGTCGACGGAGCCAGGATCCGGGGAGGCGTGCGCCCGGACGCCGACCGGTTCGACCCCCGTGTTTCCCGGCTGGGACAATGTCCTGGACTATCTCGCGCGGGAAACCGACGGCGCGAGCGACCGCGCGGAAGAGGCGGAACTCGTCGGGCGCGGCGATCGGCGGCGCATCCTGTCGTTCCTGCGGCGGCTCGGCAGGCGCGATTTGCAGGACAGCCAGGAATGCGACGCGGCGCGACTGCTCGCGGATTTGCGGGAGGAATTGATCGAAGCCGCGGCGGAACGCGGCGTGCCGCTGCTCGTCGACGTCGCGCCGCCGGCGCAATTTTACGTCATCGGGGCGCCGGTCGATGCGCGCCTCGGCCTGGAGGCGATCGTTCTCGGCCTTGCGAGCCTGTGTCGACGCGGTTGCAGGCTGAGGATCAAGCTGGCCGAGGAGGGCGATCAAACCGCCTTGACCGCCAGGACCGACGGAGCGTTCGGCGTCGACCTCGGGGCCTTCTTTCCGGAAGAGCCCAGCGGCATCCCGGCGGGAAGTCTTGCTTTGGCGGCGCTGCAATGCGGCGTCGCCCTGCTGGGCTTGCGCCGCGAGCAGTGCGACCTTTCGGCGGTCGAGCGCGGCGTCGTCGAAATTCTCCTCTGATGGATATTCAAGCTTCCTTTACTGGGCCGCGTGTCTACTAATGCTTCAGTGTGTGTGCGTGGCGTGGGAGTGGTGCGACGATGGTCAGATTGAGGAAGCCGTTGTCGCGCGTGCGCAAACTCCTGGCGGTTCGCGATTTCGGTCTGGTCTTGTCGCTCGTCGGCGCGGTGTTTCTGGTCGCCTCCCGGCGCGGCGGGGATTTGTGGTGACCGGAGGTCGCCGGCGACCTTGTCAGAACCCTTCGCACGGCGATAATCTGACGCCGCATCCGGGCCGCAAGGCCGGTCCGAGTGGCTCCGTAGCTCAGCTGGATAGAGCAACTGCCTTCGAAGCAGTAGGTCCCAGGTTCGAATCCTGGCGGGGTCGCCATTCCGCTTGAACTCGAGGCAGGCGCGGGACGAGGCGGCTTCGCCCGGTCCCCTGCGCCTCTTCACCGCATTTTCGTCTTCGCCGAAGCCGCCTTTCTCACTTGCGGGCCTTGCGAGCGGCGTAACGGGCGTCCCTGGCCGCCTTGCGTTCGGCGGCGGCGGCGGCCTCGCGTTCGGCCTTCTCCGCGGCTTTCGCCTCGCGTTCGGCCTGTTTGGCCTTCAGCACGATTTCGCGCGCCGCCGCCTCTTCCGCGGCGCGGGCTTCGTTGGCCTGCCGAAGGGCCTCGCGTTCGACGGCGCGCACCTCGCGCGCGGCCAGAATCGTCTGGCGGGCGGCCTGCCGCTCGGCCGCGCCCTCCTCGATCTGGGCGGTCAAAGCGCGGAGCTTCTCCAGCTTGGCTTTCTTGGCCGCCTCGGCGTCGTTGCGGCGCTCGCCAAAATTGGCGCTCTTAAAAAGTGTCATTTACGCGAATCCTCGCTGACTTAGGTCGTTTCACCCGGTTCGGGTCGTTTAAGCCATCGCGCCCGCCAAATAAAGCGCGACCGCCCGCCGCATTGGGCGGGAACGACGGATCCCGATGCGCGGCTCGTCCGCAATCGGTTCATCGATCCGTGCTTTTGCGTCCGAATCGATTTGCCGTGGGCCGAGTTGGACTGGCCGGGCGTCGCCCGCGCCGGCCGAAGGCGCGGCATCGGATTCTTCCTGCTTCGGCAATATCGCGCCGCTCACCAAGAGGACAATGTCGGTCGTGGGGCGGGGAGCGGGCGGATCGTCGCGCGCGGAACGGAAAAGGGGCGGCGCCGTCGCCGGTCGCCGCCCCTTTCCTCGATGCTCGAATCTATGCTGCGCTCAGTATTTCGCGAGGACCGGCGCCGGCGCGGCGAAGTTGAAGTGATAGTTCACGCCGACGCGGACGATGTGGCCGTTGTAGCGCGACGAAGCCTGCACGCCGAGGGTCGGCCCGAACGGATTGGTGGGGAAGCCAAAGAAGTAGTTCGAGGTCGTGACGTAATTCACGTTCGCCGAGCCGAGATCGTAATAGAGATATTCGAGCTTGGCGCTCCAGTTCGGCAAGAACATCCATTCGGCGCCGCCGCCGACGGTGTAGCCGACGCGGGTGTCGGAGTACGAGGCGCCGCCGGTATCCGTCTGCACCAGACCGAAGAACAAAGGCGACGCCAGCAACGTGTTGCTCGACAGCTTTGCGTCGCCATAGGCGAGACCGCCGGTGGCGTAGAGGAGCACCGTCGGCGTCACGAGGAAGCCGAGGCGACCGCGCACCGTGCCGAGCCAGTTCGACTCCTTCGTGACCAATGTGGCGCGCACCGCCGCGTTCGGGGCGAAGTTCGGAAATATGTCGACGTTGCCCCCGCCAATGGCGCTTGCCGAGGCGCTCGATCCGGCGCGACCCTGGAAGTCGGCTTCTAGGCCCGCCACGAAGTTCGGATGGAACTGCCAGTTGTAACCGACCTGGCCGCCGCCGATGAAGCCGCTGGTGTTGACGCTCAAGGACGCGGGCAGGCCGGCGGCGATCGAAATGTCGCCTTGGATCGGCTGCACGAGGCCGGCGTTGTGCGTCACGGCGGTGGAGCCGTCGAACACGTAGCCGGCGTTGAGGCCGCCGTAGAAGCCGGTCCACAGAGGCGGCGGCGGCGCGACGACGACCGGCGGCGGCGCCTTGCGCGAGGGAAGGTCGGCGGCGATGGCGGAGCCGCCGACGAGCGCCAGCGCGACGCCGGCGGCAAGGGTTAGATGACGATCGTATGGCATTTCGAGAGACCTCCTCACGTGACGCACTGTCGGATCCGAACGTTACGGCGCCGCGGCTCGTCGTCCGGGGTAAGGGGGCTCGATGACCGATAGGCAACAAATCCGTGACGGCGGCCGTCGTGCGGTCGATTCCGCGCCAGCGTGACATTTTCGCCACGCTCGCAACGTCTTGGGGGTCATTCCGAATAGGCCGGCGCGCTCAAACCGCCCGCGCTCCACATTGCGTCCAAGCCGCGCGGCAGATGGAAGGGCGATTTTTCGCCGAGATTGCGTTCGAAGATCGCGGTGTGGCTGCCGACGGCGTCGACCACGCGCTTTTGCCAGTCCTTGTCGAGTCCGATCGCCGCGCCGTCGACGGGTAGCGCTTTCGCGCCGCCATTGCTCCAATCGGTCGTCGGCCTTTCGGCGGCCTGCAGCGTCAGGACCGTATAGGCGACGACCGCCGACCATTGCGGATCCTTGAGCGGCGTCGCCGCGAAGATCGGGAACGCCGCGAGCTTTTCGGGCAGCAAGCGGCTGGAGAAGCGCTGCACGCCCTTTTGCGCGCGGATTTCCGCGAGATCCGTCTCCTCGCCGACGGCGACCGCGCAGACGCGCACGTTATAGGCGTCGAGCATCTCCACCGCCTCCTCGAAGGGCATGCGCGACACGGTCCGACCGTTGCGCGCCAACCAGTCCTCGAGCGCGCGCGGGACGTTGGAGGTCTGTAGGAAACACACGGTTTTGCCGTCGATGTCTTCGAGCTTGCGCATCGGCGAATTTTCCTCGACCAGCGCGCCATGCGCTTGTCGGTAGACGACCGGTCCGGGGAGGATCGCGCCGGCGAGATCGTGGGCGATCAGTTCTCCCCCGGTGAGGAACAGCACGTCCGCGTCGCCGGCCCGCGCCTCGTCGAACTGCTTTGGGGATTCGAGTTGGAGGAAGCGATATTTTGCCTCCGCGCCCAGCGCGGCGGTCGCGATCGCCCGGCAGTAGTCCACGAAGAGTCCGCGCCATTCGCCGCGGATGAGTTTGGCGAGACCCGGCCGTTCGACCGCCGCGCAGGTCACGGTCTTGCGCTCCTTGACGCGGTCCGCGAGTTCTCCGGCGAAGCTGGGCGACGCCGCGGCCTGCAAGCACAGGCTCGCGATCAAAGCGAGGATTTTCGGATTGCGCACGATGCTTTCGTTCCTTCCGGCGCTCGCCGCCGGCCTCATGAGCAAAGGGCCCGCGCCAGAGAGGCGCGAGCCCAGTTTCGTCGCCCGACGCGGATCGCGCGTCAGTTGTAATTGGGCAGAGTCGACGGCAGCGTGTTGAAGCCGGCCGGCGGAGCATTGTCCGTCGATTGGCCCTGCGGCACGACCGGCGTGACGCCGATCGCCGAGCAGCCCGCGCCGTTGAAATGCGGCATCGCGCTGACGGACGCGGCCGGGATGATCGCCAGCGACGCCGGCAGAGGCGGCGCATAGCCGAGCAGGCGTGCGAGGTCGAAGCCCGACAGCAGGCTCTGCGTCACCGCCGAGGGCGTGTCGCGCGGGCCGAGATATTGCTGCTGGCCCGAAGTCAGCGGCAAGCCGCCCGCCGGCACGAACTGGTTGAAGGTCGCCGAATTGCCCGCCGTCAACGCCGACGCCTCGTCGGGAAGCGTCGAGAGCGGCGGCAGGTTGAAGATGGTGTTGATCGCCTCGATGATCGCATTGTGATCGCCCATGGCGTCGGACACGGCATGCGCATGGGCGTAGGGCGAGATCAGGATCAGCGGAACGCGCACGCCGCGCGACAGCGGCAACCCGTCCGGACCGTAGGACAGTATTTGCGGCGCCACATGATCATAGAAGCCGTCCGATTCGTCATAGGTGATGACGATCGCGCTCTGGCTCCACAACGTCGCGTTGCCGGCGACCGCATTGATCACCTGCGCCGCCATCGCCTCGGAGATGAAGGCGTCGGTGTAGCCCGGATGGTTGTCGTCGCCGGATTTGGCCGCGGTGATCGCGGCGATGTCGCCCGAAGTCAGCGCCGCCGGGAAGTTCGGGTTCTGGATCGCGGGCGTGAAGCCCGAGAGGTTCTTGTAGCCGCCGCGGATGTAGATCACGCCGCCCTGCGACGGCAGATTGCCGTTGGCGATGTCGGCGAAGAAGTCGCCGAGACCCTTGAGGTTCGGGGAAAGCGAGGGATTGTCGGCGACATAGCCGAAATATTGCGGGCCCTGATGGTGGCTGACATAGCTGAGATTGCTGGTCACGCCCGGGGCTTCGTTCGGCTCGTGATCGTAGCCTTCCTGATACCAGCGCCACGCCACCGGATTCACCGGAAGCGAGGCGATGTAGGGAATGTCCTTCTGGAGGTCGGCGAGATCGAGGGTGGAATTGAGATCCGCCGCCGTCGTGGTCTTGATGTTCGAGCCCTGAAAGGTCAGCGGCAAGCTGGCGAAGGTCAGATTGCTGGCGATGTTGGTGGAGGCGTAGCTCTCATTGCAGCCGGCCGGCTCCTTGTTGCTCGTCGCGCCGTCATATTCCGAACCGTAGAAGGGTTGCGGATCGTTGACGAGCGGCGCCGCTTGCAGCGCCGCCGCCGCGCCGACGGACCTGCCGCAGACCGTGGTGGTGGCGAGCGACGGATTGGCGGGCGAAGTGACCGTCCCGTGCTTGACCCATTGCGTCTCGCCGGACTGACCCGCGATCATCGCGACCGCATTCGGCGTCGAGGGCGTGTCCTCGGTCGCGAAGATGTTGTCGAAGATCGTGAAGCGGCTGGCGTAATACCAGAAGAACGGGATCGTGTTGCAGTCGACGTGCGACATCACCAGACGGGAGAATTGAAGGCCCTTCTTGTCGCTCGCGGTCGACGGGCTCGCGCCCGCCTTCGACGCATATTCGTCGAGCGAGAACTGGTCCATCCGCGCGACGCCGTTGGAGCCGACGTCGATCTTCTTGGCGAGGCCGGTGTGGCCGTGGTCGACGCTGTCGAGGACGTTGGCGTTCTGCTGCGGCCCGATCAGGAAGGGCTGCACGGAGATCGACGCGCCGCTGAGCGTGTCCGTATAGGTCTGGGTGAAGCCGGGCGTGTTGGCGGCCGAGCGCGGATTGACGCCGTCCGAATAAAGACCGTTTGCGCCGGGGAAGGTGCCGTATTCGTGATCGAACGAGCGATTCTCGTTGAAGATCACGAAGACATATTTGACCTTGCTGCGCAGCGCTTGACCATAATAGGCTTGGTAAGCCCTGGAAAGGGCGAGATCGTTCGGCAACTGCGCCGCATAGGGCGCGACATCGGAGGTCGGGTTCGGCTGCGGGCGCACGAGCGGCTGATTTTGGCTGAAGGTCGCGCCGGGCGAGGTGTTGAAGAAGACCGGCGCCGAGCCGTAGCCCAGCGTCTGCGCCGCCAGCGGCTGCGCGAACATGGCGAGAACCGTCGCGGACGCCATGGTTTTGTATAGAGTGCGATTCATTTGAGCCCCCTCGGTGGGTCGAAGACCACGAGCCCGAGTAGTCGAGGGAGTTGTCAATCGTGCAAAACAAATGTGACGGTTCGGCTTGCGGCGAAGCGCGCCAATTCGACTTCCATCCCCGCGCCGAGATTCCGGTTTCGTCGCTTGGCGCGGCGGCCCCAACCGCCTCGCGACGCCTCCGGCGCGGCGGCGTCTCGATAGCGTCAGCTGCAAGCGCTAGAGCAAGTTGGATGGCCGTCGGGGCCATCCTCCTTCGCGGAGTTACCATGCGGCTTCGCCTTTTCGACACAGCAAGGGCAAACGCCTCGCGCTTGGCGGCGGCGGGACTTTGCGCGCTTGCGGTTTGCTGCGCGGGAGCAGCGTGGTTCGCCGTGCAGTCGTTGCGCGATCCGTTGGGCGATGCGCCCCCCGAGGACGTTCGCGCCTGGCGACCGCCGATCTTGGCGCTCGCCGCCGCGGGCGGAGCGAAGCCGGCCCGCCCCGACGAAGCGACTCTGGCCCGACCGCTTTTCCTCAAGTCGCGGCGACCCTTCGACGAACCGGCCCACCCCAAGGCGGCGAGCGCAGCCTTGGCGCCGCCGCCGGGAACGAGCCTGAGGGCGGTGGTGCGCTTCGGCGGCAAGACGCGGATTTTCCTCGTTTCCCCCGCTTTTGGCGCGGGCAGGTGGTTCGCCCTGGGCGAGAAGCTCGATGGTTGGACGATCAAGGACGCGAGGCAGGGCGGCGTCACGCTGCGCAATGGCGAGCGCAGCGCGAAGCTGGAGTTCGATTACGACAATGTCGGCAAGGGCGATGCGCCGCCGCCGCCGGCGGTCGAAGCTCCGCCGCCTCTCGTGATCAGGCGCTCGCGCGGGTAGCGAGACGGCGTCGAACTCGCCGTCGCGCGCCGCCCGTCGCGTCTCGGGGGGCGCCGGCCAAATTTTTCGCACGCCCGACATTTATCCGGCGCCGGCGCGCTCGGCGTCCGCAGGATATGGAGAAACCCGCATATTTTCAATCGTATGACTAAGATCGGCCGCGCCTTGACTTCGCTGTGGCGCAACAATATGTTGCGCGCGGTTTTGGACGGTCCTCCGTGTGGCGGGCCGTTTGCGTCGGAACCCCTCGCCCTACTTACCCTTCGCAGTGTCGCCGGAAGCAGTTTCGCTTCGCCCGGGCGGGCTGGAGGAGCAGTAGGATGAGCGACGATCTCGACCGAAACGATGCGGATCTCGCGGCGCGCCTCGCCAAGCTCGGCGAAGCCATCAAAGCGCAAGAGACGCGAGAGGCGATCGAACGCGCGCCGAAGGACTCGTCCAAGGCGGGCGCCTTCGGCAAGGCGATGAGCGCGGGGCTCAACGTCTTCTCCGAATTCGTCGGGGCGATCGTCGTCGGCGGGGTGATCGGCTGGCAGATCGACGTCTGGACCGGCGCGAAGCCCTGGGGCCTCGTGCTGTTTTTCGGTCTCGGCGTGGCGGCGGGGTTTTGGAACATCTACCGTTTGGCGGCGCGGCAGCAGGCGTCGGCGACGGACGCGTCCGGAGGCTCGGACGCAGGTTGAATTCACCGCGCCGCGATCCGCGGCGTTTCGCAAGCGATGAAGGGCCGGGCGCCAGGCGTCCGGGGAGCGACATGACGCTGGAAGCCGAAGCCAAGCCGAATCCGATCGAACAATTCGAGCTGTCGCGCATTTTTCCGCAGGAGATCAACGGCGTCGACGTCTCCTTCACCAACGCCTCGCTCTACATGCTGATCGCCGCGCTCGGCGTCGTGCTGCTGATGGTCGTCGCGACCTCGGGCAAGCGCGTCGTTCCCGGCCGCCTTCAGGCGCTCGCCGAAATGCTCTACGAATTCGTGGCGGGCATGGTGCGGCAGGTCGCGGGCGAGGAGGGCATGCGCTTCTTCCCCTTCGTCTTCACGCTGTTCTCCTTCGTGCTGATCTCCAATCTGATCGGCCTCGCGCCTTACACTTTCTCGGTGACGAGCCAGATCGCCGTGACTTTCGCCTTCGCCGTGCTGGTCATGCTGATCGTCGTCGGCTACGGCTTCTATCGCCACGGCTTCCACTTCCTCGGGCTCTTCGTGCCGCACGGCGTGCCGAAACCGGTGCTCGTCGTGCTGGTGCCGATCGAAATCATCTCCTTCCTGTCGCGTCCGATCTCGCTGTCGGTGCGCCTTTTCGCCAACATTCTCGCCGGCCACATCACGCTCGCGGTGTTCGGCGGTTTCGTCGTGCTGCTGCTCGGCGCCGGGGCTTGGGCCGCGCTCGCCCCCGTTCCGATCCTCGCCATCACGGCGCTTTACGCCTTGGAGTTGCTCGTCGCCTGTCTGCAGGCGTTCGTCTTCGCCACACTGACTTGCGTCTATCTCAACGACGCGATCCACCCGGGCCACTGATAATTCATCAACAACAAATGGTCGCCCACATCCAGCAGGAGACAACATGGCTACTGAACTGCAATACGTCGGCGCGGGCCTCGCGGCGATCGGCACCGGCGCCGCGGCGATCGGCGTCGGCATCATCTTCGGCAATTTCGTCAATGGCGCGCTGCGCAATCCGTCGGCCGCCGCCGGCCAGTTCACCAACGCCATCATCGGCGCGGCGCTCGCCGAAGGTCTCGGCATCTTCGCGTTCTTGATCGCGATCCTGCTCTATCTGAAGTAAGTCTTCCCGCCGGGCGCGGCGCCATGCGCCGGGCCCGGCGCTTTTGTTTTTTCGGCGCGCACTGTCGCGACGCCCGATGTGACCGATCCCGGAGCCGCCGTCGATGATCTCTTCCGCTCAGGCGCAGGAAGCGCCGCACGAATCCCCCGCCGCCGAGGGCGGCGAGCACACCGGCGCTCTGGCGCCCGGCGGCGCGCATGAGACCGGCGGATTCCCGCCTTTCGAAACTCAGAATTTCGCGCCGCAACTCGTCTGGCTCGCGCTGATCTTCGGCGTGCTCTATCTGCTGATGTCGCGCATCGCCCTGCCGCGGGTCGCCAACATCCTCGCGACGCGCGACACGACGATCGGCGCCGATCTCGACGCGGCGCGCGAAAGCCAGTCCAAGGCGCAGGCCGCCGCGCAGCACAACGACGCGACGCTGAAGGCGAAGAAGGACGAAGCGCAATCCATCGGCCGCGAGGCGCAAGCGCGCATCGCCGCAGAAGTCGGCCAGCTGCGCGCCGCCGCCGAACAGAAATTCGCCGCCGAACTCGCCGCCGCCGAAGCGCGGATCGCCGGCGAAAAGGCCGAGGGGCTGACGCATGTCGGCGCCATCGCCCAGGACGCCGCCGCGGCGATCGTCGCCAAGCTGACCGGCGTGCAGGTCGACGCGGCGACCCTCGCCGAAGCCGCGCGCAAGCTCACCGTTTAAGAGGACGAGAAGAAGATGCATCTGGACGCCGAACTTTTCGTCGCCGTCGGCTTCGCGCTGTTCCTCGCCGTGCTGCTCAAGGTGCGCGCGCCCGGCTTGGTGGTCGGCGCGATCGACAAGCGCATCGACCGCGTGAAGGGCGAACTCGCCGAGGCGCAGCGCTTGCGCGCCGAGGCGGAGGAGTTGCTCGCCTCCTTCGAGAAGAAGCGCGCCGACGCGGAAGCGGAAGCCGCCGCGATCGTCTCGGCCGCCAAGGCCGAAGCGGAGGCCATCGCCGCCGAGTCGCGCAAGCGGCTCGACGAATGGGTGGCGCGCGGCGACAAGCAGATCAAGGACAAGATCGCTTTGGCGGAAGCGCAGGCCATCGCCGAAGTGCGCGCCGCCGCCGCCGATTCGGCCGCGAAGATCGCCGAGGCGGTGCTGCGCGGCGGGGCCGGCGCCAGCGACGACTTCGTCACCAAGGGCATCGAAAGCATAAAGGCGCTGACGCGTCACTGACCCAAAAATTTTGCGGGCCTGGAGGCTCGCGGTCCAGGGCGTCTCTTGGACCGCGAGCCTCCAGGCTCGCATTTTTATTGGAAACTCAGCCGCGCCGGTGTTTGCGCCCCGGTTTCCGCGCGCCGCCTTCTCCCGCGCCGCCGCCGCCGCCGCCTTGTGTGAAGCCGATCAGCACTTCGTAATCGTCGGCGGCCTTCGAACTGACGAAGGGCGCGGAAAGATTCTCGACGAGCAGCGTGAAGTCCGCCCGCGATTGCGCGGCGGGAATCGTCGCCCCAACGCGATAGGTTTTGGCGCTGAAGAGTTGATTGTCCGATTTGCGCCGCAGCGCGACGCGGATCGAACCGTAATAGGCGCCGGGTTTTCCAACCGCGCCGAGCATCGCGGCCCCGAGCAATCCGACCCGAACGGAAATATCATCGCCGCTCAGCGCGCATTCGCGCGCCATGCGCGTGATGGCGATCTGGTAAGCGACCTCCGAAGCCGGCGCATTGGCCGGCGCGCGCATCTCCGCCCCGACGCCGTCGACGAGGATGTCCGGGCATTCCTCCAGTCCGCGCGGCTTCCCGCCATTCGCCTCGTCCGCTCCGCCGTGGGCGAGGCCGAGCATGCGCAAGACGCGGCTTTGCGAGGGCGGCTCGCTCGGCTCGGTCCTGGCTGTTGCTGCGGGCGCGGCCGGTTGCCCAGGCGCCGCGTCCGCGCCGCCGCCAAGGCCGATCATCTGCATCATGCGACTCGAAAGCGGCTGCGAATCCTCCGCCCGCGCGGGGGCGGCGGCCAAGGTCAGCACGCAGGCGGAAATGCGCAGCGCACGAGTGGAAGGCGACGTCGATGCGTTCGTCATGGGAGTTTGGCGAAGCCTTCCTTGAAACCGGGGAGCGTGAGCGGAAGGCCGATGCCTTCCTCCGGCGTCTCGCGGATGATGAACGTCGCGGTCTTGCCCGTCTTGAATTGCTCGATGAGCTTGTCGTCCATGACGACCTCGGCGAGGCAACCGGAGGGAAGACATTTGACGAAGCCGGCGTTGCCGATGTTGGTCTGATCGATCTGCAGACCGAGGCCGTTGGGCAGCAGCACGCCGAGCGGCGCGATGACGCGCAGCAGGCGACTCTTCCCCTCGTTGATCTTCAAGACGAGAACGACGAGGTTGACGTCGGGCTTGTCCTCCGCGACGACGCTCTGGATCAGAGCGCATTGCGGCGCGTTTGCGCCGGGCGGCGTGTCGCAGCGAATCTCCCAATCGCCGAATTTTCCCTTGACCGGTCCCTCGGCGACCGCGATCGGCCCGCCGAGCGGCGCAAGCGCAAGGGCGCCGAGCAGCGCGCCGGCGATTCGCGCGGCGACGCAAAGGTGCGGGAGGATCGGCCGTGTTGCGGCGCGCGAAGGCGACATTGTTTCTCCCACGATCGAGCGGACCCCTCGCGCCTTTGCCGAAAGCGTCCGAAAAGCCTGGACAGAGGCAGGAACAACACGCCGAAACACGCGTCGATAGGGCCTCAATTGGCGTCGCCCTGTCAAGCCATATGTCCAGCGCGAGTCCGCCGCGACCCTCGGTCGCGGATTGCGACGTTTTTTTGGCGCCGCAACAATTGCATGGGCGGCGCGTTTGTGGTTGAACTGGGCTGCAGATCGAGGCTCGCGCCGCGCAAGGCGAGCGCGCCGAGGACCGCCGCTTCCCGGGCGCGCCCGCAAAAACGCGGCGCCGCCAAATCGAACGACGGAATCATTCCATGAGCGACACGCCATGAGCGACACGAGCTACGCAAGCGATGCGCCGGATGGCGTCGACACAGGCTTTTCGGCGCTGCCAGCCGACTATTTCGCCTTGCTGAAACCGCGCGTGATGTCGCTCGTCGTCTTCACCGCTTTGGCCGGCATGCTGCTTGCGCCGACGCTGCCGCACCCGGTCATCTGCTTCGCCGCGCTGCTCGCCATCGCCGTCGGCGGCGGCGCCTCCGGCGCGCTGAACATGTGGTACGAGGAGGACATCGATCGCCTGATGAAGCGCACGCGCAATCGCCCCTTGCCGTCGGGTCGTCTGCGGCGCGACGAGGCTTTGTCTTTTGGGCTCGTGCTCGCCATGCTCTCGGTGGTGACCCTCGGTCTCGTCGCCAATTGGCTGTCCGCGGCCTTCCTCGCCTTCACGATCTTTTTCTACATCGTCGTCTACACGATGTGGCTGAAGCGCGCGACGCCGCTCAACATCGTCATCGGCGGCGCGGCGGGGGCCTTTCCGCCCATGGTGGCCTACACCGCCGCGACAGGCGAAATCGGTCTTTACAGCGCCGTGCTGTTCTTGATCATCTTCTTGTGGACGCCGCCGCATTTCTGGGCCCTGGCGCTGGTGAAGAGCGAGGACTACGCCCGCGCCGGCGTGCCGATGCTGCCGAACGTCGCGGGATCGGATCGCACGCGCCTCGAGATTCTGATCTACACGCTGCTGCTCGCGCCGATCGGACTCGCGCCCTATCTGATGGGCTTCGCCTCGCCCGTCTATGGCGCGGCGGCGCTGCTGGGTGGCGGCATCTTCGTCGTGCTGGCTTGGCGCGTCTATCGCCGGCGCGAGGGCGCGCCGGCGAGCAAGGCGGCCTGGAAGCTCTTCGGCTTCTCGATCTCCTATCTCTTCATGTTGTTCCTGATCCTCGTCGTCGAGCGGCTGTCCCAGCTCGCCTTTGCGGCGTGAGCGAAAAATCATGACGAAGGACGATAAAAAGCCATCCCCGGAAGAAACGACCGCCGAACGCCGGGAACGCAGCAAGCGCGCGCGCAATCTCGCGATCGGTCTGGCGGTCGGTCTGTTCATGACGTTGATCTACGTCGTCACTTTGGTGAAACTGGGCAACGCCGCGCATCCGCCGGGCCTCGGGACCCACTGATCGCCGCCCGGGCGCCAGGGGGCACATGGACCTGCATTTCTTGATCGCCGCGCGCCCGCGCCGCTGCGGTTCCCCCGGTCGTCGCGCCGCGCGACGGGCGCCGATTTCGAGCCTGCGAGAGCTGTGATACACAACCGCCGCGCCGACTGAATCGTGCGCGGCGAAAGCACGATGGACTCCGATCCCTTGCATTATCTTTCGACGAGAGGGCGTGCGCCCGAACTTGCCTTCGAGGACGTGCTGCTGGCGGGCCTCGCCGCGGACGGCGGGCTGTACGCGCCGCAAGCCTATCCTAGGATCGCGCCGGCGCGGATCGCCGCTTTGGCGGGCGCGCCTTACGCCGAGGCCGCGCGTGCGCTGATCGCGCCCTTCGCCGCCGGCCTGCCCGACGGCTTGCTGGCTGATGCGACGCGCGAGGCCTATGCCGGCTTTTCGCACAAGGCCACGGCGCCGCTGACGCAGATCGACGACAATCTCTTCGTGCTCGAGCTGTTTCACGGGCCGACGCTCGCTTTCAAGGATCTCGCCATGCAGCTGCTCGGGCGGCTGATGAACGCGGTGCTGGAGCGGCGCGACCTGCGCGCGACGATCGTCGGCGCGACCTCCGGCGACACCGGCGCCGCGGCGATCGAAGCCTTTCGCGGCGGCCCGCGCGTCGACGTGTTCATCCTCTATCCTGACGGGCGCGTCTCCGACGTGCAGCGCCGGCAGATGACGACCGTCGCCGACGCCAATGTGCACACGATCGCCTTGCAGGGCTCCTTCGACGACGCGCAGACGATTCTCAAGGGCATGTTTCGCGACGCGCCGTTCCGCCAGCGACTCGGTCTCGCCGGAGTCAATTCGATCAATTGGGCGCGCGTCGTCGCGCAGATGGTCTATTATTTCACCAGCGGCGTCGCGCTCGGCGCGCCGCATCGCCAAATTTCCTTCGCCGTGCCGACCGGCAATTTCGGCGACGTGCTGGCGGGCTACGTCGCCAAGCGCATGGGCCTGCCGATCGACCGGCTGATCGTCGCCACCAACGCCAACGACCTGCTCGCGCGCGCGCTGGAGACCGGGCGCTACGAGCCGCGCGGCGTTACGCCGACGCAATCGCCGTCGATGGACATACAGCTCTCGTCGAATTTCGAGCGCTTGCTGTTCGACGCCTGCGACCGCGATCCGGCCGCCGTGCGGGGCGCCTTCGACAGTCTGGACCAATCCGGCGGCTTCGACATCCCCGCCGGCGCGCTGGCGAAGATTCGCGCGGATTTCGACGCCCGCGCGGTCGGCGAAGCGGAGACGCAGGCGGAGATCGCCCGCACCCATCGCGAAACGGGCTATGTGCTCGATCCGCATACGGCGACCGGCGTCCACGCGGCGCGCGCGCGGCTCCAGGTCGATCCCTCGACGCCAGTCGTCGCGCTGGCCACGGCGCATCCGGCGAAATTTCCCGCCGCGATCGAGCGCGCCATCGGCCTGCGGGTCGACTTGCCGCCAAGGCTCGCGCCGATCATGACGGCCAAGGAGCGCTTCGCGCGTCTCGACAACGACGCCGAAAGCGTGAAGAGATTCATCGTGGACCATGCGCGCGCGGCGCGCGACTCTGGGGCGGGGATTTGATCATGGCGCTGTTCGGCGTCAGTTTCGCGCGGCGCGAGCCGGCGATCCAGGGAGACGGCGTCTATTTGCGGCCCTGTCTCATGCGCGACTATGCGGAATGGGCGGCGCTGCGCGAGCAGAGCCGGGCCTTTCTGACGCCATGGGAGCCGCTATGGCCGCACGACGATCTGACGCGCACCGCCTATCGCTATCGCGTCCGCCGCCACGCGGAAGAGGCGGCGCGCGACGAATCCTACGCCTTCTTTCTGTTTCGCGAAGAGGACGACAGACTCGTCGGCGGCCTCTCGCTCGGCCATGTCCGGCGCGGCGTCTCGCAATCGGCGACGCTCGGCTATTGGATGGGCGAACCTTTCGCCGGGCTGGGCTTGATGGGCCGCGCGGTGCGCGCGACGCTCGCCTACGCCTTCAAATATCAGGGCCTGCATCGCATCGAGGCGGCGTGCCTGCCCAACAACGAGCCGTCGAAGCGCCTCCTCGAGCGCGTCGGCTTCCACCCCGAAGGCTATGCGCGGGCCTATCTCAGCATCAACGGACAATGGCGCGACCATTTGCTGTTCGCCATGCTGGACAGCGACCCGCATCCGCCGCGCCCGCCGACGCCGAAGTAGCGCGGGGCCGAAGTGGGCGTTCGCCGGGGGCGGAGCGGCATTTGACGCCGCCGGCCCGCGCCCCTATCTCAGAAGAAAACGCCAACCCCGGTTTACGCCATGGCCCTTCTCCCGATCCTCACCCTTCCCGACCCCAGGCTGCGCGCCGTTTCGGCGCCGGTCGAGGCCGTCGACGCCGCGATCCACCGGCTGCTCGACGACATGCTGGAAACCATGTACGAGGCGCCCGGCATCGGCCTCGCCGCCGTGCAGGTCGGCCATCACAAGCGCATCGTCGTCATCGACCTCGGCAAGTCTTTGGACGAGCGCAAGCCGCTGTTCCTGATCAATCCCGAAATCGTCTGGGCCAGCGAGGAGCTGTCCGTCTATTCGGAAGGCTGCCTCTCCGTGCCGGAATATTTCGAGGACGTGCAGCGCCCGGCGCGGGTGCGCGTGCGCCATGTCGACCGCCTGGGCGCCGTGCAGGAATTCGACGCCGACGGTCTCTTGGCGACCGTCGTGCAGCACGAACTCGACCATCTCGAAGGCGGCCTGTTCATCGACCATCTCTCGCGCCTGAAACGCGAGCGGGTCGTCAAGAAATTCACCAAGGCGGCGCGGCACGAGGCGCGCGCCTCCGAGCGGCAGACCGAAGACGCCGAGAGCTGATGCGCGTCGTCTTCATGGGGACGCCGGATTTTTCGACCGGCCTGCTGAAGGAGCTTTACGCACGCGGCCATGAGGTCGTGGCGGTCTACAGCCAGCCGCCGCGCCCGGCCGGACGCGGCATGGATTTGAAAAAATCCCCCGTGCATCTCCTCGCCGAAAGCTTGGGGCTGCCGGTGTCGACGCCCAAGAGTCTGCGCGGGGCTTTGGAGCAGGCGGAATTCGCCGCGTTGAACGCCGACGTCGCGGTGGTCGCGGCTTACGGCCTGATCCTGCCGCGCCCCATTTTGGAGGCGCCGCGCTTCGGCTGTCTCAATCTGCACGGTTCGATCCTGCCGCGCTGGCGCGGCGCCGCGCCCATCCAGCGCGCCATACTCGCCGGCGACGCGCAGAGCGGCGTCGGCGTGATGAAGATGGAGGAGGGGCTCGACACCGGCCCCGTGGCGCTCGAAGCGCGCGTTGCGATCGGCCCCGACATGACGACGGGCGAACTTCACGACGCGCTGGCGGCGGCGGGCGCGCCGCTGATGGCCGACGCCCTGGAGCTTTTGGCGCACGGCGAACTGGAGTTCACGCCGCAGAGCGAGGTCGGCGTGACCTATGCGCAAAAAATCGACAAGAGCGAAGCGCGCATCGACTGGCGCCGCCCAGCGGCGGAGTTGCACAATCTCGTGCGCGGCTTCGCTCCGGCCCCCGGCGCGTTCTTCGAGGCGGACCTCGGCGCGGGGCCGGAGCGCGTGAAAGTGCTGCAAACGCGGGTGGAGCCCGGGGCGGGCGCCCCGGGGGAAGCGCTCGACGACGAGGGGCTCATCGCCTGCGGGGAAGGCGCGTTGCGGCTGTTGCGCGTGCAAAGGGCCGGCAAGGGGCCGATGGGGTTCGGCGAGTTTTCGCGCGGGAGGCCGGTTGGACGCGGGGCGCGGTTGGGGGCGTAAAGGGCGAAGTCCGAAGCGCGACCGGCGGTGTGTGGACGCCAGAGACCGGTTTGCCGCCTCGCTGGTTTTGACACCGAGCGCCGATGGCGCCGAGCGCGGAAACATCCCGAAAAACCCAGAATTTCGTTCCAAACCGAGGGCTCCCGAAACCATTCTTGAATTTGGCTTCTGGAAACCAGTATGGTTACTTGCGTTTGGAGAAGGTATTTGCATGAAAATCGAGATCACTCCCGTCGTCGTCGTGCCCGATATGTCGCCGCTCATTCACCTCGCAGCGGCGCGACATCTGCCGTTGCTGCAAGAGTTCGGCCGCGTGATCGTGATGGACATCGTGGCCTACGAGGCAAGCGACGACGTAACGAAGCCTTGGGCATTGGAGGTGGCGGCGTGGTTGAGCAAGGGACAGGAGGCCGGCAGCAACCAGCCTGTGGAAATCGTCAAGACGGAAATCGGAGAAGCCTATCGCTTGGCGCGACGGACCGACCCGAATTTCAAATTGCGGGATGCGGGCGAGCGGGCGATCCGCGATTGGCTCGTGGATATGTTGCCAGAAGTTGGCGGTCCCGCCTTGGTGATTTACGAAGACAAGAAAATGCCCAAGCTGATTCAGCGGGAGCATCTCGAGGACGTTGTCGTCGTCGCGACGACGCGAGCGGTTCTCGCGTTTGCCGAGGAGCGCGGCTTGATTACATCGGCGGAGGACGTATGGAAAACGATCATCGCGCAAGCGGAGGGGGCGAGCCCGAGCCTCGACGTGCAAGTGATGCTCCCGACACGGACAGGCTGAGAATCCTGCAACGTTACGCCGACGGAGAAATATCGGCGCGGCAGGCGGCCAAGGAGATCGGGCCGACAGCCAGCGAGCATGACGTGTTCGCAGGTGTCGTCGCCGCGCATCTGCGTTTGCCGGAACCTCCTCCCGAGGAGCTCGCCCGCCAAGTCGCGGCGTTGCGCGCGCTCTACGGCCCACATGGGCCGCGCCCGCGCGGATAGTCAGAATGCCAGCGCCGCCCGGCCCGAGAGCCGCACAACCAAGTGCGCGGCTTCGTCCCGGCCCCCGGCGCCTTTTTCGAGGCCGATCTCGGCGCGAGGCTGGAGCGCGTGAAAATGCTGCAAACGGGGGTGGAGCCGGGCGAAAGCGTGCCGGGCGAGGCGCTCGATGGTGAAGGGCTGATCGCCTGCGGGGAAGGGGCGCTGCGGCTGCGGCGCGTGCAAAGGGCGGGGAAGGGGCCGATGGGGTTTGCGGAATTTTCGCGGGGGCGGCGAGGGTGGGGCGGGGCGCGCGGTGGGGGGCATAGGGGGCAGAGTCCGAAGCGAGATACCTGCCGTGTGCGGAATGCTGCAATCGATTTGCCGTTGGGTCGGGGTTGACCCAAGCACGACAACTGAAATCCCAACGAATAGGCCTGCTTTAGGCCGAAAGCACACTAAGTTGCAAAGGCAGTTCTATCCTCGCCCGGCGGGGGGGCGCCTGACGAAAATGAGCTGCATGAACAACAGTCTATATCCGAATTCTCCTGCATCTTTGGCCTCGATCGGCGGTCCCTGGATGCAAGTTGGCGGCTATAAGCCGCTAATCAGACACCTTTAAGCCGGTTCGCGTCCAGCACGCCCATCCGAGCCATCCTCAGCTTAGTTAAAACTAGCGCTGGAGGAACAGGGCGGCCGTTTCCGCCAAATGCGCGCGCACACGTTCCGACCCCGTCGTCGCCTTGAAATCTGGGGGTAGCGCTGACAGCGAGCCCACGATTTTGAGTAACCAGAATTGCGCGGCGGTCGCCTCGCTCGCAGAAAGGTCTTTTCGCCGAGCCGACACGAATTGTGGGATGCCCTCAAGTACCTTCACCGCATAGGCGCGATGACTCTCCTCGGTTAGCATGCCATCGATGCGCTCCAGCCCGGCCAGTATTTCCTCGATGTTCGAGATCGTGCTATCCGGCTTTTCTTTGGTCGCGCGCAGCAGCGCAATGCGGAACGCCTGCGTATCGATCTGAAAGGTTTCAAAGCCGGGGAGCTCTTCAGCCTTGCGATAGGCGGTTTGAATAAATTCCCACGCCGCGTCGAGCTTGGGGAGTTCGGACATTGCAATGGCATATTGCAGCCAGAAGAGGGGTTCACCGCTAACCCGTTCGTCGTAGCGCAGCCGTTCGTAAATCCGGAAGATCACAGTCATCGCGTCTGCCTTGTCCTGTAGCACGCGGCGAAGACTGCCAAAGGCCATCATGCTCGACATCAGGATCCGATAGGCGCGCTGGGGTTTGCGCGCGGCCGCGGCCAGCGTTACCTCGACGACCGCGTCGGCGATCTCCTCAGGCTCGATGAACGCCTTGATAACGAATGCCGAAAAAACCGCGGACCTTGCGCGGAAACTGTCGGCCGAGACCTCAAAGATTTCTCTAGCGAGGGCCTCCAGGGTGTAACGCGACAATTATGATGGCCGGTTAGCGACAATTAAACTGGCCAAAAGGGGTTGTCGTCGAGTAGCGACGAGCAAGCTATCCGTATAATTGTCGTTTGGCAAGGGGGTATTGTTGCGACAATT
>Ga0265328_10000012_pt1 | contig 157661 bp, 133 predicted proteins | sample 41624metaG_FD_202086 | JGI IMG/M metagenome (GOLD analysis project Ga0265328, IMG submission 202086) | Rhizosphere microbial communities from Carex aquatilis grown in University of Washington, Seatle, WA, United States - 4-16-24 metaG | ecosystem: Host-associated > Plants > Roots >...
TTCCTCATCCATTTTCGTCGACATGGCGAAAGGCTCCCGATTCGCTCGGAAGCCTATGAATCACGACAGATTCAACGCGGGAATCCCAAAAATATCGGTCCAGCTAAATTCGTCCACACAGCCTAGTCAAAGTTTATTCTCTCTTTCTCGATAACCAATGGAAACTGTCTCGAATAATTCAGAAGCAGGCCGATATACTCTCCGACGACTCCCAGGGCAAACAGCTGGATCGAGCCAAGAAAAAAGATTGAGATGAGAACGGGAGCTACGCCGATCGGCAGACTATTCCAAAAAACAAGTTTGATGATGAGATAAGCGAGGCCAATGATAAAACTCAGCATCGACACAAAAAATCCCAAGAAGGTCATAAGACGCAACGGCGCCCTCGAATAGCTTGACAAGCCCACCAACGCATAGTCGGCGAGCGAAAAGAAATTATAGCTGGAACGTCCGTGCCGGCGCAGCGGCTGATCGTATTCGATTGTTGCGCGCTCGAATCCGACTTCCATGATAAGTCCACGGAAATATGGTTCGGGCTCGTTGAGTTCGCGTAGCGCGTCGACCACGCATCTGTCGTAGAGCCCGAACCCCATGAAATTAGGTATCTGCTCGATTTTCGAGAGGCGCTTGATAATTTTATAGTAGGCGTCGCGCGCGAGCCTCCACAGGATACGCTCGTCGCTGCGTCGCTTAACAGCGATGACGGCTTTGGCGCCCTGCAACCAAAGCGTGACCATCTTCGGAATCAAAGCGGGCGGCGTCTGAAGGTCCGCCAGTACCGGGATCGTTGCGTCGCCCTTCGACTGTAAGATCGCATGAAATGGCGACCGCGCCGGACCAAAGTTTCTGGAGTTGACAATAATTTTGACGCGCTTGTCCGTCGCCGCGATTGCCCGCAGCAGCACGACAGTGCGATCCTGCGAGCAATTGTCGATGAATATGTGCTCGTAGGCGAATTCGGGCAACTCGTCCCGCATCACTGCGCGCACCGCCTCGTAGCATTCCGCAATGCCGGCCTCTTCGTTGTAGCAAGGCGTAACTATGCTCAGAACGGTCATGTCCACTCCTGGCTAAGACGACAAACGACGGAAGGAGCGCGGTTGATAAGGCTCGAAAGGCGACTAACGCTTTTACGTTAAGAAACTGCGATAGGGGGCTCTGGCGCTGCGGTCCGTCGCAACGCGACGGCGATTGCCGGCGTGGTCCCGCTTCCGCGACAAATCGCCGGGTTGCATGCATTTCGCTACAAATGTCTTGAAGCATCATCCCGTTTGCCTAGCGATTAAGCATCGAACAGCGTGCTCAATCTCATTATTGCGAACTATACGATTACTGTGTTCTTTAACGCAGTGTTAACTCGCATTCGCTAAGTATTAATTGGGGTCGGAACGCGCGGTCTGGAATTGGATTTCGCGTCGCGGGGCTGTCCTGGAGAAAGATGTTCGATGGATCGCCGGCGCAGGATCGATCAAAGCGTGGCCCTTCGGTCCACTTTTCCGGTACAAGTTCTTCGAAGTTTTGCGGCCGAAACGAATGGATGGCGCGGCAAGCGGCGGCCCAACGATCGAAACAACACTGAGATGCTGGATCAATCGGCAGACTCGTCACGTTTATTCGATTCGTGATGGCGAATGGGACAGGCGCTTTAGAGGCGGCGCTTTTGGGAAGTGGACCGAATGCAGAGGCGGACGCCAAACGGGGAGTTTTGTCGAGAATTCCGGTTTGGGGGCGGGATAATTCGACCGGCGGACGCGACGGCGCGCCGCCGGAAAGACGGACATGCGGCAACATGGCGAGTTGCCGAGGCTCAAAACTGCTTGAATGGGTGAGACATGAATAAGCGCGAACGAGAGATGCTCGATGTCCTCAAGTCCCTCCGCGACGAATTTGGCGCTGTTTCGGTAAAGGCTGAATTCGAGGCTGAAGGCACGAGAACCGATGAAATGCTGCGCCTTATCGATCTGGCTCGCCGGGCGGATCTCAAAGTCGCCTTAAAGATCGGCGGGTGCGAAGCTGTACGCGATCTCCTGGAAAGCAAGCAATTTGGAGTCGAATATATCGTCGCTCCGATGGTGGAGACGCCTTACGCGCTACAGAAGTTCATCCTCGCCAAGAACACCGCCTACACGAAGGATCAGCAGCAGGATACCGATTTTCTGTTCAACATCGAGACCATCACGGCATTCAACAATATCGACGAATTGATGAAAGTGGCGCAAGCGCCGGAGGGCGTTCAAGGCGGGGTGTTCGGCCGGGTCGACTTTTGCGGATCGCTGGGCTGGGGACGCGGCAAGATCGATACGGACAATGTGACCGATTACGTGCGGACAGTCGGCGCGGCATGCAAGATGGCCGGCCGAGATTTTGTGGTCGGCGGCGCCATCGCAATTTCCTCGCTGCCATGTTTGGCGAAGATACGCGCTGTTCATCTCAGCCGTTTCGAAACACGCAAGGTGATCTTCGGAGCCGGCGCGATCGACAATCCCGCTATGCCCAAGGGACTTCAGACGACGGTATATTTCGAACTGCTCTGGCTCCAGAACAAGCGCGACTATTATGGCGCCATCCAGCACGAAGACGCCGCGCGTATCGCCATGCTTGAGGAGCGTTGGGAGCAGATCAAAAACGGCAACGAGAAATCTGAGAAGATTCGCGCCGCATGAAGGCGAAGGGCGCTTCTTCCGTTCTTATCTTCGGAGCCAGCGGCGCCATCGGAAGCGCTCTATGCACTTTGTTTCAAGCGCGTGGCTGGAACGTGATCGCGGTGACTCGTTCCGGTCGTTCGAAACAAGCTGGCGAGTCGATTCGCTGGCTTTCATGGGACGTCGGTCGGCCTGACAGGGTTTTCGAAGAATTGGAACCGTCGGTCTTAGACGCCGCCGTTTGGGCGCAGGGGATGAACTTCAATGACGACGTTCGATCGTTTGACAGCGCTCGACATCGCGAAATGTATAGCGCGAATGTCGTCTATATTATTGAGAGTCTCAACGCTCTGTTAGGTCGACGACTGCTCGCCGCCGGGGCTCGCCTCTGCATCGTCAGTTCGATCTGGCAGAACTTAGCGCGCCAGAATAAGCTGTCTTACTGTGTCACCAAATCAGCTGTCGAGGGGCTCGTTCGTTCGCTTTCGATTGATCTCGGAGCGGAGAATATTCTGGTCAATGCGGTTCTTCCCGGCGCGCTCGACACCCCAATGACGCATGCAAACCTGACAGCGGCGCAGATCGAGAGCTTACGAGGAGCCACGCCTCTTGGTTCGCTGCCGTCGCTTGAAGATGTTTGCGGTCTTGTGGGGTTTCTCTGTTCGCCGGACAATAGCGGCGTAACGGGCCAGTTCGTCGCGGCGGACCGAGGATTCTCGCATGTCAGAATTATATGAAATCGCGTCATCTTCGGGCCACTACTCGGTCCTACTCGGTGAGCGTTTGCTGGAGTCGGCGATCGCGCGGCATCCAGACGCCATTTTTGTTGTTGACGCCGCGCTGGCTGAAAGATTACCGGCCTATGTGAAGCGTGTGTTGACGATCGAAGCGACGGAGGCGAACAAGGCTTTAGAGGCCATGCCGGGTTTCGTGGCTGAGTTGCGCCAGTTGGAGGCCAACCGCGACACCCATCTCGTCGTCATAGGCGGCGGGACTATTCAGGACATCGCGACATTTCTGGCGTCCATCTACATGCGCGGCGTCTCATGGACTTATTTGCCGACAACGGTTCTTTCGATGGCCGACTCTTGCATCGGCGGCAAATCGTCGATTAATGTGCTCGGCTTCAAAAATCTAGTAGGCAACTTTTTTCCGCCGCGCGATATCGTCATAGACCTTGAATTCATCACCACGCTCGATCGGGGAATGATTGTCGGCGGGCTCTTCGAGGCCGCCAAAATCTGCTATGCGCACAGTTCTGAGCGCTTCGCAGCCTATCTCGCGGCCGAGCCCTCCGGCTCGGTTACGCCCGACCAAATAAGGCCCATCGTTAGCTTGGCGCTCCTGACAAAGAAATGGTTCATCGAGACCGACGAATTTGACCAGAAGGAGCGGCTGCTCCTCAATTTCGGTCACACCTTCGGCCACGCGATCGAAGCGGCTTCGAATTTCACTGTCAGCCACGGCGTCGCCGTTGGCGCGGGTATGTTGATCGCTTGCGAGTTCGCACGGCAAACAGTCGAACTGTCGGAAGCGGGCGTCGAGACGACCGGCGCATTATGCCGCCACATCCGCGACATGCTGAGGCAGGGAGCCGGTTCCTCCATCGCTATTCCGCCTGCCCTAAATCTCGAACTGGCGATGCAGAAGTTCGAATACGATAAAAAGCACAAGACTGAAAATTATCGCGTCGTTATTCCCGATCGCGACGGTCGCCTGGCGCTGACCTCGGTCGTGCGCGACGACGCGACGAGAGGCGACATCGAAAGGGCATACCGCCAAGCTCTGAGCAGCATTGGTTGGCTCGTCACGTCGTGACGCGGAGAATACATATGGTGCCTTCGATGTTCCAGGTTGAAAGCCGCGGCTACGATGCCTGACATTTGCTCGCTCCGTCAGGAGCTCGATGCTATCGTTACTCTCGCGCGAGGCGATCTTTCGCGCCTTGACGGCGGACGCCTTTTTATCACCGGAGGCACCGGCTTCATCGGCTGCTGGCTTCTCGAGTGTCTTCGTCATGCCGAAAAGCGCCTTGGCCTTCGGCTTCAGACGACGATTCTTACGCGAAGCATTGACGCCTTCTGGCAAAAGGCTCCTCACCTCGCCGGGCATCCCAGCTTCGCCTTCGTAAGCGGGAACATCGTCGATTTCGATTTTCCGGATGGCGAGTTCAGTCACATCATTCACGCCGCCGCTGATGCGAGCGCAAAACTCAACGCCGAAGATCCGCTGCGGATGTTCGACACTGTGACCGCCGGCACTCGCCGCGCACTGGACTTTGGCCTGGCCAGCAAGGCCAAACGCTTCCTTCAACTAAGTTCCGGCGCGGTTTATGGCCGTCAACCCGCCGACATGGATCATGTCGCAGAGCAATGGACGGGAGCGCCGGATTGCTGCGCTCCCGTAAACGCCTATGCGGAAGCCAAGCGCGCAGCTGAAATGCTCTGTGCGATTTACGGCAAGCAATTCGGTCTCGAAATCTCGATCGCGCGCATCTTCGCCGTGCTAGGCCCCTACCAGACGCTCGACGCGCATTTTGCCGCAGGCAATTTCATCAATGACGCTATGAATGGCCGCACTGTTGTCGTGCAAGGAGATGGGCGAGCGTGCCGGTCTTATCTTTATGCCGGCGATCTTGTCGTCTGGCTGTTGCGGCTGTTGGCGCGCGGAGAGCCGGGCCGCGCCTATAATGTCGGGTCCGGCGAATCCGTGACGATTGGAGAACTCGCCGCCCGCGTCGCTGCCTTGATCGGGGGTGGCGACTACATCGTCCTTGGCGCCGCTGACGCCGGCTGGAATCCCGGTCGTTATACGCCTTCAACCGCTGCGATCGAACGCGATCTTGAGGTCGCGCGCACGGTGTCGCTCGACGAGGCGATTTTGCGAACCGCAGCCTGGAACGGATGGAAAAGATGCCGTTGATGAAGTTGTCCGATTGGGTCGCGCAGAAGGTCGCGGCCTCCGGCATCCGGCAAGTCTTCATGGTGACCGGCGGCGGCGCCATGCATCTCAATCACTCGCTTGGATCCAACCCCGATCTGACCTGTGCGTTCAACCATCACGAACAGGCCTGCGCCATGGCGGCGGACAGCTATTTCCGCTTGAACAATCGTTTGGCGCTGGTCAACGTGACGTCCGGTCCCGGCGGCACCAATGCAATCACCGGGGTCTATGGGGCTTTCGTCGATTCGGTGGGGATGCTTATCCTCAGCGGTCAGGTCAGGTACGAGACGACGGTGCGCTTTACTGGGCTTCCCTTGCGTCAGTATGGCGATCAAGAGTTGGACATCGAACCTTTGGTCCGACCGGTGACCAAATATTGCGTGATGGTGACGGACGCCAATTCGATCCGCTATCATCTGGAAAAGGCGATCTATCTGGCTCGGTCGGGGCGTCCCGGCCCTTGCTGGCTGGATATTCCCCTCAATGTCCAGTCCGCCAGGATCGATCCCGAGGCGTTGCCCGGTTTCGACGCGAGCGAACTGGATGAACCCTGGAAGAGAACCGATCTCGCGCCTGCGGCGAATCGTATTTTCGAAGCGGTTCGAAAGGCCAAAAGGCCCGTGATTTTCGCCGGAAGCGGAGTGCGTCTCTCGGGAGCTCACGCGGACTTCATCCGCCTCGTCGAAAAACTCAACATACCGGTCGTGACAGGCTGGAACGCCCATGACGCGATCTGGAACGATCACCCGCTCTATTGCGGACGTCCAGGCACGATCGGCGACCGTGGCGGCAATTTCACCGTGCAAAACGCCGATCTGCTGCTGATTCTCGGTTCTCGCCTGAACATTCGCCAGGTCAGCTACAACTGGCGATCCTTCGCCTCGCGCGCGACAAAGATCTGGGTCGATATCGACGCGCTGGAACTTCAAAAGCCTAGCGTCTCCGCCGATCTGCCGATTCACGCGGACCTTGCCGAGCTTTTGCCTGTTCTGGCCGCGAAAGATTACGCCGGTCCTGCCGGGGCGCATGCCGACTGGCTGAAATGGAGCCGCCAGCGCAATGCCGATTATCCCGTGGTCGCGCCCGAATATTGGGATGGTCCGCAGATAAATCCTTACTGCTTCATGCAATCTCTGTTTCAGCATCTACCTGAGAATCAAGTTGTCGTCACTGCGAACGGCAGCGCCTGCGTCGTGAGCTTTCAGACCGCTTATCTGAAACCCGGTCAACGCCTGTGGACAAATTCCGGATGCGCGAGCATGGGCTACGATCTGCCCGCCGCCATCGGAGCCTGTAAGGCGTCCGAAGGCGCGCCTATCGTCTGTTTGGCGGGCGACGGCTCCATCATGATGAATCTGCAGGAGTTACAGACGATCGTCGGCGCTCGCCTGCCCATCAAAATCTTCTTGCTCAACAATAGCGGCTACGTCTCGATCTTCCAGACCCATCGCAACTACTTCAACGGCGTCGAGGTTGGAGCAGGCCCGGACAGCGGCGTCAGTTTTCCGGACTTCGAACGGTTGATGGCGGGATTCGGGCTGCCCTATCGACGGGTCGCGCGGCATGACGATATGGCGGAAGTGGTCTGCGCCGTCATGGCCATCGACGGCCCCGTACTGTGTGAAGTTATGATCGACAAAGACCAACCATTTGCGCCGAAACTGACCAGCCGCCAGCTGCCGGACGGCGTCATGGTGTCTCCGAGCCTCGAAGACATGGCTCCTTTTCTTTCCCGCGAGGAACTCGCCCGCAACATGATTGTCGATTAAGTGGTGGACCGCGCCAAGGCGAGGCCGTCTCAGTGTTGACGAAGGATGGCTTTTGTCGGGCGCCTCAATCGCTTGCGTCGATTCAAGGCCAGGGATGGCGGCAAATCGCGCCTGGAGACTTTTAACCGCATCCCCTTGTGAGCTAAAAGACGGCCTCGTCTTCGAATCGGGATAAGCGCATGACCACCAGCATTGTCGAACGCATCAGCGCGGAGCTAGCGGCGCAGCCTTGGCAAGTGGAGGCGGCGGTGGCTTTGCTAGACGGCGGATCGACCGTGCCTTTCGTCGCCCGATACCGCAAGGAAGCGACTGGTGCGCTCGACGACATTCAGTTGCGCCGCCTCGACGAGCGTTTGCGCTACTTGCGCGAGCTGGAGGAGCGCCGCAAGGCCATTCTGGAATCGATCGAGTCGCAGGGCAAACTCACTGAGGCGCTTCGCGGCGTCATTCTGGAAGCCGACAATAAGGCGCGGCTGGAAGATATTTATCTTCCCTTCAAGCCCAAGCGACGCACAAAGGCGCAGATCGCAATCGAATCCGGCCTCGCGCCGCTCGCCGATGCGCTGCTCTCAGCTGCGCAGCAAGATCCGAAGGCGCAAGCGGCTTCTTTCGTCAATCGGGATAAGAATGTCGCGACCGTGGAGGCGGCGCTGGAAGGAGCGCGCGCCATTTTGGTCGAGCGCTTCGCCGAGGACGCCGACCTGATCGGCGCGCTGCGCGAGGCGTTTTGGTCGCAAGGCGCGGTGAAATCGAAAGTGCGCGAGGGCCAGGAAACTCCGGGCGCGAAATTTTCGGACTATTTCGATTTTTCGCAGCCGCTGACCAAGCTTCCGTCGCATCGAATTCTTGCGCTTTTTCGTGGCGAGAAGGAGGAATTTCTCGATCTCGAATTGATCCCGGAGTCCGAGCCCGGCGCCGGCGGCTACGAGAGCCGCATTGCGCGGCGCTTTTCGATCGAGGATCGTGGGCGACCCGGTGATCGCTGGCTTGCCGAGACGGTGCGCTGGGCGTGGCGCACCAAGATCGAGTTGCACCTTGGCGTGGACGCGCGCGCCAGATTGTTTCGGTTGGCTGAGGAAGAAGCAATCAAGATCTTTGCAGGCAATCTGCGCGATCTTTTGCTTGCGGCGCCAGCCGGCGCCAGGGCGACGCTGGGGCTCGATCCCGGGTTTCGCACCGGCGTCAAGGTCGCCGTCGTCGACAAGACCGGCAAGATCGTCGCAACAACGGCTATTTATCCGCATGAACCGCAGCGGCGCTGGGAGGAAGCGTTGGGGATCCTGGGCAGGCTCGCGCAAGAGCACAAGGTCGAACTCATCGCCATCGGCAACGGCACGGCGTCGCGCGAGACCGACAAATTGGCCGGCGAACTCATCGCCAAGAATGCCGAGCTAAAGCTCACCAAGATCGTGGTGTCGGAAGCCGGCGCCTCGGTCTATTCCGCCTCCGAATACGCCTCGCGCGAATTGCCCGATCTCGACGTATCGTTGCGCGGCGCCGCCTCGATCGCAAGGCGCCTGCAGGATCCGCTGGCGGAACTCGTCAAGATTGATCCAAAATCCATCGGCGTCGGCCAATATCAGCATGATGTTTCCGAAGCGAAACTGTCACGCTCGCTCGACGCGGTGGTGGAGGATTGCGTCAATGCGGTCGGCGTCGACGTCAATACGGCGTCGGCGCCGCTGCTCGCGCGTGTTTCGGGCGTCGGCGAATTGCTGGCGGGAAATATTGTGGCCTTTCGCGACGCCAAGGGACCGTTCCGCAGCCGCGCTTCGTTGAAGGACGTGCCGCGCCTCGGCCCCAAGGCCTTCGAGCAAAGCGCAGGTTTTCTGCGGGTGATCGACGGCGACGATCCGCTCGACCGCTCTGGTGTGCATCCCGAGGCCTATCCCTTGGTTCGGCGTATTCTCGCGGCAGCCAAAACCGATATAAAATCCCTGATCGGCGACGCCGCGATTCTGCGTGGTCTCAAACCGTCGCAATTCGTGGACCAAAATTTCGGCCTGCCGACGGTGACCGACGTGCTTGCTGAGCTGGAGAAGCCAGGCCGCGATCCGCGCCCCGCCTTCAAGACCGCGACCTTTCAAGAGGGCGTCGAAAAATTATCTGATCTAAAACCTGGCATGATTCTCGAGGGTGTTGTCACGAATGTTGCGGCCTTTGGCGCCTTCGTCGACATCGGCGTGCATCAAGACGGACTCGTGCACATCTCGGCCATGTCCAAGAGCTTCATCAAGGATCCGCGTAGCGTCGCCAAACCTGGAGACGTCGTGCGCGTGAAAGTGTTGGAGATCGACGCGCCGCGCAAGCGTATTGCTCTCACCATGCGGCTAGACGACGAGGCGGCTCCGCGCTCCCAGGGAGAGGCGCGGGGGGCGCGCGCCGAAACGCCAACGGCAAAGCGTGAACTCATGAAAACGCAGAGCAAGCCCGCTGCGGGCGGCGCGCTGGGCGACGCCTTGATGGCGGCGATCCGTGCCTCGAAGACTGGAGCGAAATAGAACAGAGGGAAAGATTGATGGAAAGCCGCTAGAGCGGTCGCTCATCCTTCCAGGACGGGTTAAGAGCATCCGGAATTGCAAGGCGTTGGCGGGCGAATCGAAAGTTCAGGCGGTTCCGCTCAGTTTCGAGTCTTGTCTCCCCCAAGGGTTTGTATGTTTGAAACGCACAATCAATGCGATCCTGTCTGCGAGCGCGTTGGGCAGAAGATTGATGGCCGTGCGCTCGTCCGCTTCGGCGTCAAGAACCGGAATGACCCAGTTGATTTGCTCGAGCGCATCTGAATCGTCGAACGCGCCGTCGCAAAGAACGGCGTCGATCGGTCCCATCGCGCCGCGCAGGAGGCGACGCATGATCCTATTGCTCGACAAACCGTCTGAGTTGTTGACGCCAAGGTTTGGAAGCACAAGGTTCACTTCTTCTCGCGTTTGAACAACGAAATCGCGCAAGTCGTCCCGAGCCCTGGCGTCAATATCTACGAAGGAGGTGAGGATCGCGTCTTTCGCGTCCGCGTCGACCAGCGCAATGTCCAGCCCCGCCGTGCTTAGCGCCAGCGCGATATTTATCGCCATGATCGATCGGGCTTCATCCTTGGTCTCGCCGACAAACGCGATAACCAGCGGCTCGTCGGCGCTGTCGATCAGGGGCAGCAGGTGGGACGTTATGGCGTCAATCTCGGTTCGATCCCTGGGACGGCTCGCGACTGGAACGCCAAGACGCGCCAGTTCGATCGACAAACGTGAATGAAGCGGGGGGCGAATCGCGAACGGCGTGGCGTCAGTGATCAGGAATTGCTTCGCTTGGGGCGCAGTTTCGTCGGCGTGTCCTGCCGCCGGCGCCGGGGTCGTTTCGCCCGCATTGTTTCGCATTTCGAGCCCAAGACCCCAGGCGCCGCCTAGCAAGGATCCCAGCACGAAGCCCGCCGCCATCATCAAGGCGGCGCTTGGAGGAAAGCTGCGTATAGGAGGCGGCGAAGCCATTGTGACGATATGCGTGCTCATCAGATTGCTGGGCTGCGCTTCCTCCGTTTGACGCGAGCGTGCGAAGAACGACTGATACACGCCGCGATTGACCTCGACCTCGCGTTCCAAGTCGCGCAGCTTGACCGAAGCTTGTGCGGCGACGAGCGCGCGTTGGCGCAACTGCTCGACGTCGCGCCGAAGTCCTTCCTCGACGTTGCGCGCCTGCTCCAAATCCTTGCGGCTGGAGGCGCGAATGCGTTCAAGCTCGATGTCGATCAGTCGGCGAAGTTCGTTCACTCGCGCTTCGGCGTTCTTCACTGTCGGATGGATGGGGCCGAGTTCGGCGGAGAGCTCGGCGATCTTTTCCAGCGCGGCCGTCTGCTGTTCGCGCAAATTTGTCAAAGTCGGAATGTTCAATGTCGCTGTCAGCATTCCAAGTTCGGCGCTTGACGCGCGCGCGCGCTTGAGCTGTTCGAAGCGTGCGCGTGCGTCTTCAAGGCGTGCGCGCGCGTAGCTCAACTGTTGATTGAGCTCCTTGAGGCTTTGCTCATCTATGTATTGCTCCCGTGTTCCCACGAGCCCGTTCGCCGCCTTGTAGTCCTCGACCTGTTTCTCGGCGGTGAGCAGTCGATCGCGCATCTCTCCAAGACTAGCGCCGAAGGAGCTCGCGGCCTGCCGTGCAGCGTCCGACTGCATGGTCAGACGCACGTCATTATACGCTTGAGCAACGCTGTTCGCGATGCGCGCCGCCTTTTCCGCGTTGCTGCTCGTCGCGGAAATCTCGATGATGAATGTGCGCTCTGGGCGGCGGATTACAATGCGTCGCTCGAGGGTTCTTTCAGCATTGAGAGCGCCGTCGAAATCGCCGGTCGAGGACGGCGACCGTCCTAGCAGGCTGTTCAGCAATCCGCCGCCGGCGCCGGCGAATTCGGGATCAGCCGCTAGTCGCTCCTTGGTTACGACGCGTTCGAGAACGACCCGCGACGTGAGAATTTTTGCCTGAGTTTCGACGAAGTTTATGAAGCCGGTCGAATCTTCGTGAGACGCCGAGTCTTCCTTGTCGAGACCCGGAAGTCCGTGCGGATCAAGATAGATTTGCGCGGTCGCGACATAGCGAGCCGGAAGCGCCTTGGTTGCGACAAGCCCGGCGAGGGCGCCCAGCATCGCCAGCGTTATAATCAGGCCTTTGCGTCGCCACGCCAGACGCAAGACGTCCTTGATGGCGAATCGGCTATCTTCCGATGCGGCGCGCGGTGCGGGCGTCGCGTCAGAGACGTTACTGGCTCCGGCGCGATAGTCCAACATGTCAAATCGTCCGTTCGAGCGCCGTTGTGACTGGTTGATTTCGAAGCGTCTCGCCGAGCCGGAGAGTATCTAGGTCATGGTTAAGAAAGGGTTCCGTGCCGTCGCGCGACGAAGAAAATCCTTAAGGCGCAGGCGCATTGCATGAATGTCGTTGTTTACTTTCTTTTAGGAAGTTGCTGCAATTCGGGAAGTTGGACCTATCGTTTCATTAACAGTTTGCTAATCTGCGGCGAGATTAGAGGATGAGATGCAACCCATTATCAGGCAAGCCCTCGATCAACATGGACGGCTCTGCGTCCCGGCGGCGAGGCTCGACGACAGTGCGGATCTTTACGCCGCCGGGCTCACTTCCTTTGCCGCCGTACAAGTGATGCTTGTGCTTGAAGAGAATCTTCGCGTCGAATTTCCAGACCGGATGCTGAACAGAAAAAGCTGGTCGTCAATAGGCGTGATTTCGGCTTGCTTGACCGAACTGATTCGGGAAAAGGCCATCGGGTGAACGCTCCGTTCGATGGATGCGCCGCCCTTGTTTTCGGCGACGCGCTTCCGAGCTCATTTGCGAGACGCCGCCGAACAGATGGGCGCGCGGCTGTTGAACGCGCCGCCACCAGCTTGAAATGTGCGGGTCATGCTCCTCCTCGCTGGATCGCCTGTTCGCGCGGGGCGTTTTGCATACCACTGGCGTCGGCGGCCTTTACGCCCGCAACGGATATTTCGAGAGCGTGATCTCATGCCTCGACACGCTGATTTCTCGCCCTGGCGCGGATAGTGGCGCCGAGGCGATGCGCCTCCCGTCGGCGATGGGTCGCGCGCATTTCGAGAAGAGCGGCTATATGAATTTGTTCCCGCAGCTGTTCCCACGGTTCACAGCTTCGCCTGCAATGAACGCAATCTCCTTGCGTTGCTATACAAAATTCACGACGGGGAGGCATGGACGAGCGGGCAGACCGCGACTGACGTCCGCCGCCTGCTATCAGCTTTAACCCTGTCCTTGCGAAACGAAGAGCGGTCCACGCGGACAGGCTTCTCTTCGACGTGCAGTCCTATTGCTTCCGTCATGAGCCCTCGCAAGATCCGGCGCGCATCCAGACGTTTTGCATGCGTGAATTCTTCCGCATCGGAACACAAGATCAGGTCACGACGTTCGGGGAAAACTGGCATGGATGAGGACGCGGCTTTGCGCGTGAACTAGCCCTGCCGCATGAAACCGGCGCCGCCAATGACCCATTTTTCGAACGCGCCGGGCGTATGATGGCCTCGAGTCCGCGGGAACTTCAATTGAAATTCGAGCTCCTCGTTCCGATTGAACGCGTCGAGAGATCAACGGCGTGTATGAGCTTCAACTTTCATCAGGACCGTTTTGCTTCACTGTGGCGAATAGAGCTGATTAGCGACGAGGCGGCGCACACGGTCTGTGTCGGGTTTGGCATGGAGCGTCTGGCGCTCGCATTGTTTAAGCACCACGGATCAACATCGGGGAGTGGCCTCCCTCGGTCCGCGCCGCGCTTGCGCTCTGGGGGCGGACGGACGCTGAGAAGGGTCGCGCCCCCAGAAGAATGTTCGACGCGAGCGTTAACCCCGCTCGCCTCGCTACGCCTCTCGCGCTATACTTGCGCCATGATCACGCGGCTTCGCCCGATCTTCCTCTTCTCGCGACCTGCGAGGCCGAACGGCCGCCGCATTGGCGATCTGGCGCGGCGCAGATCGAGTCTGTATTCCTTCAGTGCGAGATTTCGCCGTGACCGACGCAGAGCCCCTTCCGCCGCAGCCCTCCGCCCCGCCCGCGCCAGAGCAGACGCCCCGCATTTCTGCGGAAGTCGCGAGCGCCTATTTGGAGCGCCGGATCAAGCCGCAAATGGCTTGGTTCAACAAGCGCGCGGGCGACGCCAAGCGGTGGCACTACAGTCTCACCGGCGCGCAAATGGTGGCGACCTCCGCCATTCCGGTTTTCAACGTCTTCATCCATTCGGTGATCGCCTCGACCGTCCTCGCCTTTGTCGCCGCCATCGCCGCCGGTTTCGGTCAGCTGTGGAGGCACCACGAGCATTGGCTGCGCTATCGCGCGACGGCGTCCGCGCTCGACGCGATGCAAATCCGTTACGAACTGCGCCTGCCGCCATTCGACGACGAAGACGCGCATGCAAGAGTCATAGAGGAGGCTGACAGACTGCTGGGCCAGGAGGGCGCCAAGTGGACGAGCGCGATCCGCAAGGCCGGCGAAGTCGCTCCCGTCAAGGCGCCCGCCTCGGATGACGACGATTCATAGGCGGTCGCCGTCTCGCATCATGCTTGCCCTTCGCGCCGGCGCCCCTATAGTGGCGCCAAAGCGGAAAGCGACATGACCATCCCCCATCTTCGAATCGGCACGCGCGGCAGCCCGTTGGCGCTAGCGCAAACGCATCAGACGCGCGCGCTGTTGGCCAAGGCGCATGGCGTCGCGGAAGAGCATTTTTCAATCGAGGTGATCCGCACGACCGGCGACGCCATTCAGGACCGCCCTCTCGCCGAGGCGGGGGGCAAGGGCCTGTTCACCAAGGAGTTGGACGCCGCGTTGATTCTCGGCGCCATCGACTTCGCCGTGCACTCGTCGAAGGATCTGCCCACGCATCTGCCCAGCGACATTGTCGTCGCCGGCTATCTCCCGCGCGAGGATGCGCGCGACGCTTTTATTGGACGCGGCGGGATGACTTTAGGAGTGCTTCCTCCGGGCGCCGTGGTCGGCACCGCTTCGCTGCGCCGCGCGGCGCAGGTGAAGCGCCTGCGCCCGGACGTAAAGACCACGCTGTTGCGTGGAAATGTCGAGACCAGGCTCAAAAAAGTCGAGAGCGGCGAGGTGGATGGCACGCTGCTGGCGCTTGCCGGCCTAAAGCGCCTCGGCCTCGAAGGCCACGCCAGCGAATTGCTTCCGCTGGACAAATTTCTACCCGCCGCCGGCCAGGGCGCGATCGGAATCACCTGTCGCGCGGCCGACACTGACGTGAGAGCCGCTTTGGCGCCGATTCTCGACGAGATCACCGGCTTCGCGCTCGCCGCCGAGCGGGCTTTTCTCGCCGTGCTCGACGGCTCCTGCCGCACGCCGATCGCCGCCTATGCACACATCGAGGGCAGAGAGTTGGTGTTTTCGGGCGAGGTGTTGCGCAGCGACGGTTCCGAGGTCTTCACCGCCCATGGCCGCAGCGCTTCCGTCGACGCGGCCATGCTCGGCTATCACGCCGGCCACGACATTTTGTTGCGCCTGCCGCACGGCGTCGCGGGGCTGGTGTGAAGCGCGTGCTGGTTCTGCGCGCGCGCGCGGACGCCGAGCGCACTGCTGCAAAACTGCGCGCGATGGGTTTTGCGCCGCTGCTCTCGCCCGTGCTGGAGATTGTCGCGACCGGCGCGGCGATGCCAGAGGGCGTCTTCGACGCGGTGCTGGCGACCAGCGCAAAGGGTCTCGAATTCTGCGCGGAGCCGGGAGAAACGCTAAACCTGCCGCTGTACGCGGTGGGCGCACGCACGGCGCAAATCGCGCGAGAGCTGGGCTGGCGAACGGAACTCGTCGCCGGCGAAACGCGCGCCTTGATGCCGGTGATTCACGCCCGCCACGAGACGCCGGCGCGTTTTCTCTATCTTGCCGGGCGCGACCGGCACGACGATCTGGAAGTGGGGCTCCGCCTGGCTGGGCACGATTTGACCGTCCTCGAAACCTATGAAGCGCGCGCGGCGACGGCGTTATCAAAAGAGGCGGCGAGGGCGCTCGCCAACAGCGAGATGGACGTCACGCTGCATTACTCAAGACGCAGCGCCGAGATTTTCATGGCGCTGGCGCGACAAGCGGGGTTGACGGAAGCGCTGGGCGGGATCGATCATCTCGCGCTGTCAAAGGATGCCGCTTCGCCTCTGCCTCGCGCAAGAATCGCCAAGCGGCCGGACGAGGAGCATTTGCTGCGGCTGCTGCAGGGCGGCTGAATCGCTACTCCGCCAGCGCCGCCCCAATCAACACCATCACCGGCCCTTCCAGCGCTTCTTGCGCGATCTTTCCCGGCAAATCCCCGATCGTGCCGGCGATGATCCGCTGCTGTGGCGTGCTGGCGCGCTCGATCAGAAAAGCCGGGGTCGCGGGGTCTGCGCCCTCCGCGATGAGGCGGCGCGACAATTCGGGCAAGGTGCGGTTGCCCATATAGACCGCCGTCGTCGCGCGAGGGTCGGCCAGCGCGCCCCAGTCGAAATCTTCGGGAAAAACGCCATCCTTGCTGTGCGCGGTGATGAACTGCACGCGCCGCGCTGTCTCGCGGCTCGTCAGCGAGGCGCCGATCGCCGCCGCTCCGGCCAGCGCCGCCGTCACGCCGGGCACGATCTCGACCTCGAACCCCGCGGCGCGCAGGGCGGCGATCTCCTCATTGGCGCGGCCGAAAATCATCGGATCGCCGCCCTTGAGCCGCACCACATTCTTGCCCTCGCTGGCGAGCTTCACCAGCAGCGCGGTGATCTCCTCCTGCCGCACCGAGGGCGCGTAGCCGCGCTTGCCGACATTTATGCGCGTCGCCTCGCGGCGGGCGAAATCCAGCACGCTGGCCGGCACAAGATCGTCGAACAGCACGACATCGGCGCTGGCGAGCACGCGCAAGCCCTTGAGCGTCAGCAGTTCCGGATCGCCAGGGCCGGCGCCGACCAGCGCGACGCGCCCGCCCGAGGGAGCGTCGCCGCCGACGCGGGTCTGCGCGAGCAGCGCGTCGCGGTCTTCATCCGTGGGCGCGCGCTCGATTTGCGCAAAGGCGAGGCGGGTGAAACGGCGCCAAAAATCTCGCCGCGCTAGAAAATCGAGGCCGGAAACAAGGACTCCCGGCCGCCACGCTTTCGCCGCGCGCGCCCAGGCGGCGAAAGTCGCTGGGACCAATGTTTCGATGCGCCCGCGCACCGCCTGCGCGAAAACCGGCGCCGCGCCGCCCGTCGAGACGCCGATGACCAGGGGAGAGCGGTTGACGATCGCCCCCATGATGAAGTCGCTCAAACCCGGGCGGTCGGCGAGATTGATCGGGACGCCGGCGGCGGCGGCCGCTTCGCGTAGCGCGCGCGCCCTGGCGTCGTCGGCGACGACGCCGAAAACCAGCGCCGCCCCCTTCAACTCGCCCTCATGCGCATCGCGCATGAACACCGTGATATTGTCGCGCGCCTGCGCAATTTCGCGCATTTTCGCGCATGGGTCCGAGGCATAGACCTCGACGCTCGCCCCTGTCGCGGCGGCGAGTTCGGCTTTCCACGCGGCGCCCTCCGAATCGCCGACCACGACGACCCTCCGCCCTTCTAGGTCGAAAAAAACCGGCAAGGTCTCCAGCGGCGCCATCACGTCGGAAGGGATTTGGTCGGGTTTGCGGGTCACTTCGGATTCCTGTCGGCGCTTAAGCGCTCCTATATCTCATCACACGCTTTCGCAAAGAAAAAGCGGCCCCATGGGGCCGCTTTCACAATCTGGAGCGTTCTTCTCGCGCCAGTTACTTCTTCTTGCCGTCGGCGCCGAAGCCCGTAAGATAGGCCCAAACGTCGTCCTGGTCCTTGTCGCTCGGCAGGCCCTGGAACACCATCTTGGTGCCGGGAACCTTGGCCTTCGGGTTCTTGATGAACTCCTTGAACGAGGCTTCGCCCCAGGTGATCCCCGAGCCCTTCATCGCGTCGGAATAGTTATACCCGGCGGAGGCGCCGGCGGCGCGGCCGTCGATGCCGTTCAACTCGGGCGCGATGGCGTTCTTGGCCGTCTCGCCGACCTGATGGCAGGCCTTGCATTTGGCGAAAACTTTCTCGCCCGCCGCCGGGTCGCCGGCCGCGAAGGCCGCGCCCGTCATAGCGGTTAGAGCGACGCCCGCCATGAACGTCATCAGGGAAATTGACTTCATCCTCGTTCCTTTCCTCACATCGACCGCAGCCAAGCGGCCGTCATTTATTTGGGCCGCCGCCTTCGGCCGTGCGCCGAACCCGTCCCACACGCCGCGAAAACTATATCGGCGCAGCCCGGGACACAATATCCCTTAACCATCCAAATTCTCCCGCTGGATTTCAACGGGGGGCGGCGCCTGGCGCTGAAAATGTTTTGCAGCCATCGTTCGCTTGGTCTGGATGGCCCTCGTCAGGAATCGCCGGCGCGAGAGAAATACGCCGCGCCGCACGCCGTTATCGACGTCGGCCGCAAACCGGCTAAAGTCGTCTGCGCTGATTCGTCGGGATTCATCGCGCATGCAAACAATCGTCGCCACCGTCGGCGGAACGCCGGCCTTGTCCCTTCCCCAGCGCATCATCCTTTCCGAAGGTTGGGCGCGCCGGGCGGTCGCCTTTTGCGCCGGCGCGAGCGGCGCCTTGGCGCTGGAGCCGGTAGGCTTCGCGCCCGCCATGGCGATTCCGCTCACGGTCGCGGTTTGGCTCGTCGACGGTTCCGCCGACGCGTCGGCGCGAGCGGGGGCGGCGTCGCTGCGATCCGCCGCGAGCGCCGGGTGGTGGCTCGGCTTTGGCTATTTTATCGCAGGCCTTTGGTGGCTCGGCGCGGCTGTTCTGGTGGAGGCGGATCAATTCGCCTGGGCGCTGCCGTTGGCGGTTCTAGGGATTCCGGCGGGCCTCGCGCTGTTCACGAGCCTTGGGTTCGCGCTGGCGCGGTTGCTGTGGTCGCCGGGGTCCGCCCGCATTTGCGCGCTGGCGGTCGGCCTCGGGGGCGCCGAGTGGCTGCGGGGTCATATTCTGACCGGCTTTCCCTGGAACGACGTCGGCATGGCGCTCGCGAGCGCGCCGATCCTGGCGCAAGCGGGATCGCTGATCGGGCTTCATGGTCTCGACCTTGCCGCAATTTTGATCTTCGCGGCGCCAGCCACGCTGATCGACGCGCGGCGCGGCCGCTTCGGCTCGCCAGCGATAGTATTGGCCGGCGTGCTGCTCGTGGCTCTCGCCGCCTACGGCGCGCAACGGCTGTCGCAAGGCGCGACTGGTTTCGTCGACGGCGTGAAACTTCGGTTGATGCAGCCCAATTTGCCGCAAGACGCCAAATTCCGACCCGAAGCGGGCGATGCAATTTTGCGGCGCTATCTGGCGCTCTCGGATCAGGCGACCGCGCCCACGCACACGGGCGTCGCCGACGTGACGCATCTGATCTGGCCTGAATCCGCCTTTCCCTTCGTGCTGTCGCGCGAGCCGCCGGCGCTCGCCGCCATCGCCCGCGCGCTTCAGGGAAAGATCCTCGTCACCGGAGCGGCTCGCGTCCAGGAGGACCACGGCCGCTCGAAAATCTTCAACGCCATCGAAGTCGTGCAAGGCGACCGCATCGTGGCATTCTACGACAAGACCCATCTCGTGCCTTTTGGCGAATATCTGCCGTTTAGCAATTTGCTCCGCCCGCTTGGCGTGCAGCATCTCGTTCCCGGAACTTGGGACGCCGGCGAAGGGCCGCGCCGTCTGATTGCGCCCGGCCTGCCGTCGGCGGGGCCGCTGATTTGCTACGAGGCGATTTTTTCGGGCGCGGCGGTCGAAGAGGGCGCGGCGAGGCCGCAATGGCTGCTGAACGTGACCAACGATGGCTGGTTCGGTAAAACCAGCGGCCCCTACCAGCATTTCGCGCAAGCTCGCCTGCGGGCCGTCGAAGAGGGCCTTCCGCTGGTGCGGTCGGCCAACACCGGGATCTCGGCCATCGTCGATCCCTATGGCCGCGTTTTGCAACAATTGCCGCTCGGGGTCGAAGGAGTGATCGACGGAGCGCTGCCAAAGCCGACGCCCGTGACTTTTTTCGCCAAACATGAAGTCGCGCTGTTTCCGGCGCTTTGGGCGTTGCTATTTTTCTGCGCCGCGATCGGTCGGTTTCGCGCTTGAATGCGGGACGCGTTCGCGCCAGTGATCGCCCGCCAACTCGCTAGTCGGCTGCATCGCTCAAATTGAATGTTTCCGAAAGCGAGCTTCAGGCTCGCATTTCAGATCCCCGCAAATAGCATGACGCAAGCTACTAGTTATCGATCGGTTGCATCGACCTTGCGGCGAGGCGACGCAGCCCTTTCGACCCGCGGTCGCGTCTTTGCGCATCGCTTCGTCTCGCCAGCAAGAAAGGAATTGCCGCCGCTAAAGGCATTTGCGGGCAACTCGCACGAACGGATGTAATTTTGCCACATAATACACGCCATGGTAGCATCTGGCGGTCGCGACGCAACATGGATTATCATTTTTAGCATTATATTTCATGGCATTATTGGACACGCTATTTTCATAGCGCGTTATTTGAGCTAGAACTCCAGCGGAGGTCCGCGATCGTGAACAAGACACCTGACCCGATTGACCGTCACGTCGGCAGCCGCGTTCGAATGCAGCGTGTGCTCATGAAAATGAGCCAGGAAAAGCTCGGTGACGCGCTGGGGCTGACGTTCCAACAAGTGCAAAAATACGAAAAAGGCACGAACCGCATCGGCGCGAGCCGATTGCAGCAGATTTCCGAGACGTTGAACGTGCCGCCTTCTTTCTTCTTCGAGGGCGCGCCGACTTCGTCCGGGGAGCCGCAGCAAAGCTTTCAGGAGGAAGGCGCGCAATTCGTCGTCGATTTTCTCGCTACGGCGGAAGGCCTCCACCTCAACCGCTCCTTCGCCCGCATCCGCGACCCAAAGGTGCGAAAGCGCATTGTCGAGCTTGTCGCGGCATTGGCCGAGATGGAAAGCGCCGAAGCTCCTGCATCCATCGGCGACGGCGCCTCGCGGAAATGACGGGGTTCGCTTCGACCACCGAATTGTCGTGATCGGCTTGACGCAGCGGGCGTGCGCTGGCAAATGAGCCGAGTTTAGCAAACAAGCGTGGAGTCGGCGACCAAGCGGGGCGCGCGGCGCCATCCTCATGGGTGGAGACTTCAAAGTGACGCGGAAGGACTATCTTTTCACCAGCGAATCGGTTTCCGAAGGCCATCCCGATAAAGTCTGCGACAGAATTTCCGACGAAATCGTCGACGAGTTTTTCCGCCAAGGCGCCAAAGCGAATGTGGACCCTTATGCGATTCGCGTCGCCGCCGAGACTCTCTGCACGACGAACCGCGTGGTCATCGCCGGCGAAGTGCGCGGGCCGCACCTCGCCTTCGAGCACATCGAAGATGTCGCCCGCAAAGCCATCAAGGACATCGGCTACGAGCAGGACGGCTTCCACTGGAAGCACGCCAGGGTCGAAGTGTTGCTGCACGAACAATCTGCAGACATCGCGCAGGGTGTCGACGCCGTTGGCAATAAGGACGAGGGCGCCGGCGACCAGGGCATTATGTTCGGCTACGCCGTGCGCGAGACGCCCGATCTTTTGCCGGCGCCGCTCTATTATTCGCACAAGATTCTTGAAAAGCTCGCCCGCGCCCGCCATAGCGGCAAGGAGAAGGGGCTCGGCCCCGACGCCAAGAGCCAGATCACGTTGCGCTACGCCGATGGCAAGCCGGTCGAGGCGACGCAAATCGTGCTCTCGCATCAGCATGTCGATGAGAGCCTCACGCCGCAGGACGTTCGCCGCATCGTGGAGCCCTATATCCGCGAGACGCTGCCTGTGGAGTGGATCACAGCCGACACTGTCTGGCACGTCAATCCCACCGGCAAATTTTTCATCGGCGGCCCCGATGGCGACGCCGGCCTGACCGGCCGCAAGATCATCGTCGACACTTATGGCGGAGCCGCGCCACATGGCGGCGGCGCCTTCTCCGGCAAAGACCCGACCAAGGTCGATCGCTCCGCCGCCTATGCGGCGCGGTATCTCGCCAAAAATATCGTCGCTTCCGGTCTCGCCGACCGCGCTACGATCCAGTTGGCGTATGCCATCGGCGTCGCCGAGCCGCTGTCGATTTATGTCGATCTGCATGGCACGGGTCATGTCGCGGAAGAGAAGCTCGAAGCCGTGCTTCCGCAGATCATGCGGCTGTCCCCGCGCGGCATTCGCGAACATCTGCAGCTCAACAAGCCGATCTATGCGCGAACCTCAGCCTATGGCCATTTCGGCCGCACGCCGGACGCCGAAGGCGGCTTCTCTTGGGAGAAGACCGACCTCGCGGACAAGTTGAAGGCTCACTTCTCCTGATCGCCGAAGCGGGGAGCGGGGGCGATGGCGCGTCCCGGCGTCTCTATGGACGCGCCAAGGGCAAGGCGCTGCGCAGGCACCAGACCGAACTGGTCGGCGGAATGTTGCCGCGGCTCGCGATTGATCTCGCCAAGCCCATCGACGTACCGGCGCTGTTTGGCGTCCCGATGCGCGAAACACGGTTGGAAATCGGTTTTGGCGGCGGCGAGCATCTGATCGAGGCGGCCGCGCTCGAACCCGACGTCGGTTTCATCGGCTGCGAACCGTTCATCAACGGCGTGGCCAGGCTGCTGTCGCAGATAGAGCGGCGGGGCCTCGAAAATATCCGGTTGCATCGCGGCGACGCCATCGAGGTCGTCGACCGCCTGCCGGAGGCCAGTCTTGCGCGAGTCTACTTGTTTTATCCCGATCCCTGGCCGAAGCGACGTCAGCGAAAGCGCCGTTTTATCTCCGTCGACACGCTCGCGCGGTTGGCGCGGGTGATGCGAAGCGGGGCGCAGCTGCGCTTCTCCACCGATATCGACGACTATGCCGCCTGGACGCTCGCCCGTCTGCGCGTCTCGCCCGATTTCCGCTGGACGGCGGAGCGCGCCGCAGATTGGCTCGATCCCTGGGAGGGATGGATGCAGACGAAATATGAGGGCAAGGCGATAGCGGCGGGACGAAAACCCGTCTATTTGACCTTTACGCGCAGATAGACGCCGCCCGCGGCTGCGGCGCGACTGGAGGCGAGGCCATGACTTTCGGCGATTTTTCGAGCAATCCGACCAATGACGCGCCGGACGAGGCTCCCATCGAAACGACGACCGCGCGATTTCGCGCCGATGTGCTGGAAGCTTCGATGCGCCGCGTCGTTCTCGTCGATTTTTGGGCGCCTTGGTGCGGTCCCTGCCGCCAGCTCGCGCCGAGCTTGGAGCGACTGGTCAAGGCGACGGGCGGCAAGGTTCGACTCGTCAAGATGAACATCGACGAGCAGCCGGAAATCGCCGCCCAGCTCGGCGTCAAATCGATCCCCGCGGTTGTCGCCTTCCAGCGTGGGCGCCCCGCCGACGGCTTTGTCGGTCTCCTGCCGGACAGCCAGATCAAGGGTTTTCTGGAGCGCCTGGTGGGGCCGATCGAAGCCGAGACCGACGCCTATCGCGTCGTTGAAGCTCTTCTCGAAGCCGGCGATCATGCGGGCGCCGAGACGTTGTTGACGGAGCTCGCGAGCTTAGAGCCGCCGCAACCCAGGGCTTTCGCCGAACTGATGCGGCTCTATATCGACCAGAACCGGCTGATGGACGCAAGATCCTTGCTGGACGACATGCCGGAGGCGTTGCGTCGCGAGCCTTCCATCGCGGCGGCGGCGGCGGCGCTGGAAAACGCCGTGCGGGCCAGCGATCTCGACGCGATCGACGAATTGCGCTTGCGCGTCGCGGCTAGTCCCGACGACCCACAGGCGCAATTCGATCTCGCCCTTGCGCTGAACGCCAAGGGGCTGCGCGAAGAAGCCGCATCTGCGCTCCTTGACATCGTTCGGCGCGACCGTAGTTGGAACGATGACGGCGCGCGCAAACAGCTCGTGCAGTTCTTCGAAGCCTGGGGACCGGCCGACAAGTCCACCGCGAGCGCGCGGCGAAAGCTGTCGTCGTTGCTGTTTTCCTGAAGATCCTCGCGGAAGAGGATGCGAGAGCTGTTGTGTCATGTGCATGAATAGACAGTACGCCTCCATCGACGAGCTTCCGGGCGTGCTGCGCTTGTTCCCGCTGACCGGCGCGCTGCTGTTGCCGCGTGGCGACCTGCCGCTCAATATTTTCGAGCCGCGCTATCTGGCGATGATCGACAGCGCCATCGCAGGCGATCGCCTGATCGGCATGATCCAGCCTCTGCCCGGCGGCTGCGTGGACGGAGAGCCTCGGCTTTATGAAATCGGCTGCGCCGGCCGCCTCACGCATTTCAGCGAGACTGGCGACGGGCGTTACGTTATCACCCTGAGCGGCGTGAGCCGATTTAAGGTGTTGGACGAAGAGGAGCGGAGCGCGCCGTTCCGATCCGCCAAAGTCGCCTATCGCGCCTTCGCTCACGACCTCGAACCCGGCGCCGGCGAAGACGTGGTCGATCGCACCCGAATGACCGACATGCTGCGCAAATTCGCGCAAGCGTCGAAGCTTGAAGTCGACTGGGCCAGCATCGACGCCGCGCCAACGGAAACCTTGGTGAATGCGCTCGCCATGATGTGCCCGTTCGGAGCGCAGGAGAAACAGTCGCTGCTAGAGGCGATCGACCTCAAGACCCGCGCCGAACTTCTGATTGGCCTCGCGCAGTTCGATCTCGCGCAGGGCAGCCGAGCGCAGAACGCCGCCGACCGGACGCAGTTCCATTGATGTTTTAGCGGGGAACCGCCTATGATGGCGGGCGCTGGCGCGCACGGACCTATCGAGGAGACAGCATGAACGACACCGCTGACAAGACGCCGGAAGGTGTTCCGGAGCCCACCCGCGTCGACCCGCGACTGCTGGAGATTCTCGTTTGCCCGCTGACCAAATCGACGTTGGAATATGACGCGGCGCGTCAGGAGTTGATCTCGCGTTCCGCGCGTCTCGCCTTTCCAATCCGCGACGGCATCCCGATCATGCTGCCCGAAGAGGCGCGGCGGATCGAGTGACGCGCGATGGCGCCTCTCTCGTCCCCATTGGAGCGTCTGCTGGCGCTGCTCGATCTTGAGCCCGTCGGCGAAGACGCATTTCGCGGCTACAGCCCTCCGACTGCCGTAGGACCGATGGTGTTCGGCGGCCAGGCGATCGCGCAGGCGTTGGTCGCGGCGCAACGCACCGTCCCCGCCGATCGCCCGGCGCATTCGCTGCACGGATATTTCGTGCTCGCCGGCGATCCGAGAACGCCGATCGACTACACGGTCGAGCGGGTGCGCGACGGCAAAAGCTTTACGACCCGGCGCTCCACCGCCAAACAGCAAGGCCGCACAATTTTCTCCCTGGAGGCTTCGTTCCAAATCGTCGAACAGGGATTCGAACATTCCTTCGAGCCGCCGCGCGTTCCAGACCCCGAAAGTCTTGATACGACCAGCGCCCTCGCCGCTCGACTAAAGTCCTTCCTGCCGAGCGGAGCGTTGGAGCGCATGGAGAAGAGCTCGCCGCTGGACATCCGTTTCGTCGATCCCGAGGCGATGCTGGGCGGCGCGACGCCGGGCGCGACGCGCCAGAATATCTGGTTTCGCATTGTTGATCCGATGCCCGACGACGACGCGGTCCACAAAGCCGTTCTCGCCTATCTTTCCGACATGACTCTGCTCAATACGGCGTTGGCGGCGCATGGACTGTCGATCTTCGATTCCACGCTTCAGGTCGCCAGCCTCGACCATGCGGTGTGGTTTCATCGCCGCTTCCGCGCCGACGAATGGCTGCTCTATGCGCAGGACAGTCCGAACGCCTCGGGTGGACGGGCTTTGACGCGCGGCCAATTGTTCACTCGAGACGGACGCCTGATCGCCTCGGTGGCGCAGGAAGGGCTGATCCGTCAAAGAAGTGCGAAAATTTAGGCAGAGCGCGGATTACTTTTTAGGCAATCTCCGGGTGCGACGCGAAGTCTGCCGGTTTTAGCGGCGCCGCCGCTTTTCCCCGCCGATCCCCGGAATCCCTCGCGTCTTCGTAACGAAATACTTATGCGTGCGCCGGGCGATTTTCGTCGGCGCCCTACTGTCGCGGTCGCGCCTTGGTTTTCCGGGCGCTTGCGTCGGCTGGCACGCCATTTGAAGGCGACCGGCCGAGCGCGGCGTTTTTTCGCCGTGTCCGATCGCCGCGCGCGGCGTCTTGTTCTCCCGGCGGGCGCCGCCCGTCTTATGTTCAACAACACAGGATAGGCAGATGAAAATCGTGACCGCGATCATCAAGCCCTTCAAGCTCGATGAGGTTCGTGATGCGCTGACGGCGATCGGCGTCCATGGCCTCACCGTGACGGAAGTTAAAGGCTACGGCCGACAAAAGGGTCATACGGAAATTTATCGCGGCGCCGAATACGCCGTCAGCTTTCTCCCGAAATTGAAAATCGAAGTGGCGGTGCCGTCGGAGCTTGTCGACAAGACCATCGACACGATCACCACCACCGCCCGCACCGGCCAGATCGGCGACGGCAAGATTTTCGTCGCGCCGATCGAGCGCGCGGTCCGCATCCGCACCGGTGAAAAAGACGAGGACGCGCTGTGATTTTCTCTTCCCCGACCTATCAGGAGTCGCAAATGAGTCTTCGTCCGCCTCGCAGAATTTCCAGGGCCTCTACCGTTACGGGAGCCTCCATCCTGGCCCAATGCGTCTTTCTCGCCGCATCCCCGGCGCTCGCCGGCGGCAACGCGCCCGTTCCCAATCCCGGCGACACCGCATGGATGCTGACCTCCAGCGCGCTGGTGCTGATGATGTCGATCCCCGGCCTGGCGCTGTTCTATGGCGGTCTGGTGCGCACTAAGAACATGGCGTCGATCCTCACGCAGACCTTTACCATCGTGGCGCTGGTCGGCGTGTTGTGGACGCTTTACGGCTATTCGCTGGCCTTTGGCGACGGCGGATCGCTGAACCCCTTCATCGGCGGTCTCGGCAAGGCGTTTCTGAGGGGAGTCGGTCCCGACGCCAATGCGCCGACCTTCACACCGGGCCATGTGATTCCGGAACTCGCTTATTTCGTGTTCCAAATGACCTTCGCCATGATCACGCCCGCGTTGATCATCGGCGCCTTCGCCGAGCGCATGAAGTTCTCGGCGGTGTTCGTGTTCATCACCGCATGGGTGACGTTGATCTATTTCCCAATCGCGCATTGGGTATGGGCTGTCGCCGATCCGAATGTAATCGTCGACGCGGCGACCGAACTCGCCGCGGCGTCGACGGATGAGGCGAAGAAGCTGTCGCAGGACAAGATCGACGCCGCCACGACTTCCGTGGGCTGGATCGCCGGCGGTCTCGCGCCCTGGATGAAGGGCGTCGGCGCGCTGGACTTCGCCGGCGGCACCGTTGTGCATATCAACGCCGGCATCGCCGGCCTCGTCGGCGCGTTGATTGTGGGCAAGCGCATCGGCTATGGCAAGGAGGCGCTTCCGCCGCATTCGCTCACGCTGTCGATGGTTGGCGCCTCGCTGCTGTGGGTCGGCTGGTTCGGCTTCAACGCCGGCTCCAACTTGGAAGCCAACGGCACGACGGCGTTAGCATTCGTCAACACGATGGTCGCCACGGCCGCCGCCGCGCTGTCCTGGCTGCTGGTGGAATGGGCGACCAAGGGGAAACCGTCGCTGCTCGGCCTCATCTCCGGCGCGGTCGCCGGCCTCGTCGCGGTGACGCCGGCCTCCGGCTACGCCGGACCCATCGGCTCGCTGGCGCTCGGCCTCATCGTCTCGCCGCTGTGTCTGTTCTTCGTCTCGAAGGTGAAGAATACGCTCGGCTACGACGACGCGCTGGATGTCTTCGGCGTGCACTGCATCGGCGGAATCACCGGCGCGCTGGCGACGGGCATTCTGGTGAACCCGGTCCTGGGCGGCGTCGGCATCACCGACTACAGCAACATCGGCGACAACTTCGCAGGAAAATACGACATGGCGGCGCAAATGATCGCCCAAGCCACCGCCGTCGGCGCGACCCTGCTCTATTCGGGCATCGGCTCAGCCATCCTCTATAAAGTCGTCGATCTGTTGATCGGCCTGCGCCCGGCGCCCGATCAGGAGCGCGAGGGTCTCGACATCACCGACCACGGCGAGCGGGCATACAATCTCTGATCGTTCGCCTCAAACGATCGGACGAGGGGGAGCGGCGCCTTAAGGGCGCCGCTTCTTTTTGCGGCGCATCCGTGTTGCGCGCGCCGCCGCGAGACTTGCTCTCGGCGCGCGGCGGGACTAGCGTCGCCACATGTTCGAAGCAAAATTCCAAACCTTCGCCGACGCTGCCGAAAACGGCGCCAGCGGCCCCCGCCTCAAGGCGTTGCGCGCAAAGCTCACCGAGCAAAAACTCGACGGGTTTCTCACGCCGAGGGCCGACGAGCATCAGAACGAATATGTCCCAAAATGCGCGGAACGGCTTGCCTGGCTGACCGGCTTCTCCGGCTCGGCGGGTTTCGCCGTGATTTTGAAGAACAAGGCGGCGATTTTTGTCGACGGGCGATACGTCCTGCAAGTGCGAGGAGAGATCGACCGCGGGTTGTTCGCGCCTTTCGACATTGGCGAAACGCCCCCGGCGCGTTGGCTCGCCGATAACGCCCAAGCGGGCGCGCGAATCGGCTACGATCCATGGGTCCACACCTCCGGGCAGATCGAGCGTTTCACGAAAACGCTGGAGGGCAAGAACGTCGCTTTGGTTCCGCTGGAGCGCAATCCGATCGACGCGATCTGGACCGATCGTCCAGGCCCGCCGTTGGGACAAATCTCGCTCTATCCGCCGCGTTACGCCGGCGCCGGCGCGAGGGCCAAACTCGCGCGCATACGCAAGTCGCTCGATGGCGCGGATGCGCTGCTGTTGTCCGATCCGCATTCCATCGCCTGGGCCTTCAATATTCGCGGAGCCGACGTCGCGCATACGCCAATCGCGCTGGCTTTCGCCTTGCTGCCGGCGAGCGGCAGGCCGACGCTTTATGTCGAGGCCGAGAAGCTCTCTCAAAAGACGCGCGGGGCGCTCGAAAAATTCCTGGCCGTCGCGCCGCCGGAACGGCTTTTGTCCGATCTTCAGAGCGCCGGCGCCAAGGCGCGGACCATTGTTTTCGACACGGCCACCGCTCCTATAAAACTCGTCGAGACGCTGCGCGCGGCGGGCGGCGAGCCGCGTCTTTGCGACGATCCGATCGCTCTGCCCAAGGCGATCAAGAACGAAACGGAGCTTGCCGGCGCGAGAGCCGCCCATATTCGCGACGGCGCCGCGCTGACGCGCTTTCTAGCCTGGTTCGAGGCCGAGGCGCTCACCGGCAAGCTCACTGAAATCGCGGCGGCGCAGGCGTTGGAGACGTTTCGGCGTGAGAGCGGGCTGTTGCGCGACATTTCCTTCCCGACGATCTCCGCCTTCGGTCCACATGCGGCGATCCCACATTACCGCGTCACCGAACACAGCAATCTGCCAATCGGGCGCGGCGTCTATCTCGTCGATTCCGGCGCGCAATATCTCGACGGCACGACGGATGTGACGCGCACGGTAGTCGTCGGCCGCGCGTCGAAACAATTGCGCGACCACTTTACGCGCGTGCTGAAGGGCCATATCGCCATTGCGCGCGCGGTGTTCCCGGCGGGCGTGTCGGGCGCGCAGCTCGACGGCTTCGCGCGCCGCTATCTCTGGGAGGCGGGGCTCGATTTCGATCACGGCGTCGGCCACGGCGTCGGCGCCTATCTCTCGGTCCACGAGGGACCGCAGCGCATCAGCAAATACGGGACGACGGCGTTGCAGCCCGGCATGATCCTTTCCAACGAGCCCGGCTATTATCGGGCCGGCGAATATGGGATCAGACTGGAAAATCTGGTGGTCGTCGAGCCGCGCGAGATCAAGGACGCCGAGCGCGAAATGCGCGGCTTCGAAACCATCACGCTGGCGCCGTTCGATTTGAACTGCGTCGAACCGGCGCTGCTCTCACCGCAGGAAGCCGACTGGCTCGACGCCTACCATGCGCGCGTGCGAAAAACGCTGTCGCCGCTGCTCGACGCGAAGACGCGGCGCTGGCTGAAGACGGCGACGCGCAAGGTGGGGACGTGAGTCTTTTGCGCGCCGCCGCGATAAAAGACGCTCAATCGATTCTGTCCGCTGTAAATCCAGAGAATCTTCATGCCGGTCGCCTATAGCCGCCGCGCCCTTCTTGTCGGCGTCTGCGCCTTTGTCGTGCGGGCGCCGGCGTTGGGAGAGCCCGGCCCTCGCATTATAGAGGCGCGGGCCGGCAAAGCGCGGCTTTTGCCCGAGCCTTCGGCGGCAACGGATATATTGGGTTTCGACGGCGTCTCGCCCGGCCTCTTGTTGCGCTACAAGCAAGGCGACCCACTGTTCGCGCGTCTTGTCAATAAAACCGATCTGCCGATGAGCCTGCACTGGCACGGGATGCGCGGCGACAACGCGATGGACGGGGTCGCTCCGCTGACCCAGGCGCCAATCGCGCCCGGCGCGTCCTTTGACTATCGCCGCGCGCTAAACGATCCCGGACTCTTCTGCTATCGCCCGAGCGCCTTCCCGCGCACGGGCGAACTGATGGGGCGGGGGCTCAAGGGCCTCCTGGTCGTTGACGAGCCGACGCCGCTCGCCAGCGACGCTGATCTCGTCGTCATGCTTGACGATTGGCGGATCGACGCCAAGGGCGCGCTGGACGGCGATTTCGCCAATCCCGCCGAGGCGCGGGGGGCAGGGCGCATCGGCGCGCTGCTCGCGGTCAACGGCGCGAGCGCGCCCCAAACACACGAATTGGCGCCCGGCGCTCGCGTGCGGCTGCGGCTGGCCAATCTCGCCAATGCGCGGATCATGGCGCTGTCTTTCGAAGGGGTGAAGCCCTATGTGGTCGCCATCGACAGCCAGCCCTGCGACGCTTTCGTTCCGGTGCGCCAGAGCATTCCGGTCGCGCCCGGCGCACGTTTCGAGCTGATGTTCGATATGCCGCCGACGCCCGGCGCGACCGCGCGCGTGATTTTGCGCGGCGCGGAGGGGCGGGACCAGGATCTGCTGCGCTTCACAGCCAAAGGCGATCCGCTTGAAGCCCGCGCCGCGATTCAATCGCTGCGGCAAAACCCGCAATTGCCGCGGGAGATAAAGCTCGCCGAATCGAGAAAGATTGACCTCGTGATTGCGCAAGACGGCGGCGACTGGACCCTCAACGGCGCGGTCTCGAAGGCCTATGGCGGCGAGCCGCTGTTTCGCGTGAAGCGCGGGACGCCGGTAACGCTAGGCGTCGATAATCGCTCCGCTGTTCCGCTGGTCATGCATGTGCATGGCCACGCAGTGCGGCTGCTGCATGATCTCGACGACGGCTGGGAGCCCTATTGGCGCAACGCGATCGTCGCGCCGCCGGGCAAGGCCAAGCACGTCGCCTTCGTCGCCGACAGTCCCGGCAGATGGGCGCTGCACGACGACATTTTGGAGCACGAGGCGGCGGGCGTGGCGACGTGGTTCGAGGTGACGTGAGGGGGGCGACGAATCCGCGAATTTGCGCTAAAATTTTTTCACTGCGACCTCGCTGTGACGTACGTCGCCGCTAGCTCTTCAGTCACATCGCGGCTAAAGCCGCGAAACAGTGTCTGGAGGAGAGTAATATGCCGCTCGCAGTCCACCACAATTCCGAGATCACCAAGGTTTTCCTTGCGAAACTCGCTATCGCCTTCTTCGTTGTAATCGCGCTCACCTGGGTGCCCGAGATGGTCGCCCCGGGCGGCGGCGGCGAAGACCAAACGAGCGTTGGCCAAACCGTGAGAATGATCAAGTAGGCGGCGGACAAGCCGCTATGAGTTCGCCGCGCCCGTGAAGCGGGCGCGGCGGAATTTGGGCCAAAATCTCTATTCGCTGGCTTTTGTCTGACAGGCGCCATCCCCCTGACGCCGGCTTAATGTTCGCGGCCCAGATTTTCTCGGGCCGCTTTTTTTGCAAAGTCTCGAGAAAGCGGAGCGAGAGTTCAGTCCGCGACGCGCATAAACTATGGTTGTCGCTCAGAGGCGGTTGCGTCGCTATTTCGGGGATTTCGTCCTGCCGAAAGAGAAAACTCCTGCTTCATTCCTCCCCATCACCAAACAATCCGAACTGCGCCGCCGCGCGCGGCGGCTCCTTCAGCCCCAGATGCCTGAAAGCGTTTGGCGTCAGCACTCTTCCGCGCGGGGTGCGCTGCAAAAAACCCTGTTGCAGCAAAAACGGCTCGATGATGTCCTCGATGGCGTCGCGCGGCTCGGACAGCGCCGCGGCTATGGTTTCGATCCCCACCGGGCCGCCGCCAAAATTCACCGCCACCATGTCGAGATAGCGCCGGTCCATCACATCGAGCCCGATGCTGTCGACCTCCAGCAGCGTCAGCGTGCGGTCGGCGAGCTCCTTGGTGACTTTTTCGGCGCCCTCGACGATGGCGAAATCGCGCACGCGGCGCAGCAGTCTACCGGCGATGCGCGGCGTGCCGCGCGAGCGGCGGGCGATTTCGCGCGCGCCCTCGATGCTCATGCCGACGCCGAGTACCCGCGCGCCGCGGGTGACGATCAGCTCAAGCTCCTCGGCGGTGTAAAAATTCAGCCGCACCGGGATGCCGAATCTGTCGCGCAACGGCGTCGTCAGCAGACCGGCTCTGGTCGTCGCGCCTACAAGCGTGAATTTGGCGAGGTCGATCTTCACCGAGCGCGCCGCCGGGCCTTCGCCGATGATGAGATCGAGCTGAAAATCCTCCATCGCCGGATAGAGAATTTCCTCCACCGCCGGGTTGAGCCGATGGATTTCGTCGATAAACAGCACGTCGCGCGGCTCCAGATTGGTAAGCTGCGCGGCGAGATCGCCGGCCTTGGCGATCACCGGGCCGGAGGTCGAGCGGAAATTCACGCCGAGTTCGCGGGCGAGAATCTGCGCCAGCGTGGTTTTGCCGAGGCCGGGCGGGCCGACGAACAGCACATGGTCGAGCGCGTCGCCGCGCGTCTTGGCCGCCTCGATGAACACCTTGAGGTTCGCGCGCGCCGCCTCCTGCCCGGTGAAATCGGCGAGCGCCAGCGGCCGGATCGAGGCGTCCGCGTCGTCGTCGCGTTTTTGCGGCGTCATCAGGCGCCGGGGCGGGGTGGTCAAAGGGGCTTGCTCCAACTGGTATCGCCAAGAAGTTTTGGGCGGGAAGATGCGACGATTTTCGGTCCGTGCTAGTCTGGCCAGGACCGGAGAAGACCCACGTGAATCGCATATCCTCCCAATATGAGTATATGTCCCTCGACGATTTCGAGGAACTCTTGGCCGACAGGCCCGCCGACGAGAAGTGGGAGCTGCTCGGCGGCCGTGTCGTGCGCATGATGGTCGGCGCGCGCTGGGAGCATCATCGCATCGTCCAGAACTTGACCACGGCGTTGATGAACGAATTTCGGCGGCGCGGCTCCGATTGCCGCCCCTTCAACGAGACATTTTGGCTCAAGGACCGGCTGCTCGACCTCGCCTGCTTCCCCGATGTGATGGTGCGCTGCGGTCCTCTGCCGCCAGATGCGACCTCGCTCAACGATCCTGTCGTGCTGGTGGAGGTCGTCTCGAAGGGCTCGGCGCAGCGCGACCGCCACGAGAAATGGGTTCTTTACAACCGCCTTCCCTCGCTGCGGCATTATGTGCTGATCGAGCGTGACATTTTCGCCGTCGATGTCCATGATCGCGTCGAGGGTGGCTTTTTCGAACGTCTGCGGCTGACGTCGCCGCAAGACCTGTTGCGCCTGCCGGCCATCGACTTCGAGCTGCCGCTGGCGGAAATCTATCGCGACGTGATCGCCCCGACTTCATGATCGAGGTCAGCTTCTATCATTTGACCCGCCGAAGCCTGGAGCAGGCTCTGCCAGTGCTGCTGGAAAAATCGCTGGCGCGCGGGTGGCGGGTCGCGGTGCAGGCTCTCGACGCGAAGCGGCTCGCAAAGCTCGACGACTTTCTGTGGTCCTTTGAGCCGACAAAATTCCTGCCGCACGGGACCAAGGCCGATGGCGCGTCCGAAACTCAGCCGATCTATCTCACCATTGAGGGCGACAATCCCAACGGCGCGGATGTGCGGTTTCTCATTGATGGCGTCAACGCAGCGCCGCTGCTGAGCGATCCCGCCAGCGCGCCGAAGGCGAGGGCCGTGCTGCTGTTCGACGGCAACGACCCGACGGAGTTGCAAGCCGCGCGCGAACAGTGGAACGAGCTGCGCGACGCTGGGTTCGAGGTCGTCTATTTTCAGGAGGACGACAGCGGCAGATGGACCGAAAAAAGACGGGAGAAACAGCCGTGAACGAGGATTTCGCCGAGCGCCGCGCCAGCGCGCGGGCGCGGCTCGACGCCATCGATCCCCACAAGGCGCCGGGCGGCGTCGCGGCGGACCCGCTGCGCCGCGGCTGGTTCGAGGCGGTCTATGCCCTGGCCGAGGGCGACCCCGCCGGCGTGCCCTGGGCCAATCTCGCGCCGCATCCCTTGCTGACGCAGTGGCTTGGCGCGCAGGGCTCGCTCGATGGCCTGCGCGCCCTCGACGTCGGCTGCGGGCTCGGCGATAATGCGGCGGCATTAGCCGAGGCCGGAGCGCGGGTGACCGCCTTCGATCTGGTCGCGGGAGCGATCGACTGGGCGCGCGCGCGTTTTCCGGGCGAAGGCGTCGAGTTCCGCACGGCGGACGTTTTCGCCCCGCCGCCCGAGTGGCGCGGCGGCTTCGATCTTGTGCACGAATGCTACACGCTTCAGGCGCTGCCGGAGAGCCTGCTGCCGCAGGCTGCGCGCGCGCTGGCGAGCCTTGTCGCGCCGCGCGGGCGGCTGCTGGTCATCGCCCGCGCGCGCGACGAGGCGCAGGAGATCGCCGGCCCGCCCTGGCCGCTGACGCGCCGCCAGATTGAGGCGCTCGCCGTGGGCGGCTTGGCCTTGACCTCGCTCGAAGATTTGACCAACGAACAGGGCGCGCGTCACTGGCGCGCAGTATTTTCGCGCGATGATTGAGGACATGCCGCTACAACCGCTTCTTTCCGTCGAACACGCCTCGAAACGCTTTGGCGCCGTTGTCGCGCTGGACGATGTGTCGCTGACCGTCGGGGCCGGCGAATTCTTCGCGCTGCTGGGGCCATCCGGCTGCGGCAAGACCACATTGATGCGGCTCGTCGCCGGCTTCGAGACGCCGGACTCCGGACGTGTGCTGCTCGCCGGGCAAGATCTCGCCGGCGCGCCGCCGCATCGGCGTCCCGTCAATATGATGTTTCAGTCCTACGCTTTGTTTCCGCATTTAAACGTCTTCGACAATATCGCCTTCGGCCTGCGCCGCCGGGGCGCGGCCCGCGACGCCATCTCGTCGCGGGTCGGGGAGTTGCTCGACATCGTGCAGCTGCAAAGCCTTGGCGCGCGCAGAATTGACCAGCTTTCAGGCGGCCAAAAGCAGCGTGTCGCGCTCGCCCGCGCTCTGGCGCCGGGGCCGTCGCTGCTGCTGCTCGATGAGCCGCTCGCCGCGCTCGACCGCAAGCTGCGCGAGGAAACGCAGTTCCAGCTCAAGGACATTCAGCGGCGCTTGAAAACCAGTTTTGTCATTGTCACCCACGATCAGGACGAGGCGCTGGCGCTCGCCGACCGCATCGCCGTGATGCGCGCCGGCAAAATCGAACAGGTCGGCTCGCCCCGCGAGATTTACGAGCGCCCGGCCAGCCGCTTCGTCGCGGGATTCGTCGGCGCGACCAATATGATCGAGGGATTTGTCGCGCAAGATAACGGCGGCTGGTTCGTCGCGCCCTTCGGCCGGCTAAAGCGCGCCGATTGCGCGTTGCAGGACGGCGCTCGCGCGGCGCTGTCGCTGCGGCCCGAACAGATCGTCGTCGCGCGGGATGGCGAGGGCGTTCCCGGCGTCATCGAAGACATCGCCTTTCGTGGCGAGACCACGCAATTGCGTATTGGCGTCGCGGGGCGGGAAGCCCTGCGGGTTTCTTGCGCGAAAGGAACCGGCTTCGCGTTAGGTCAAGCAGTGCGTCTCGCGATCGGGGAGGACGCCGGCGTATTGTTCGCGGAGGCCGAATGACCGGCTTGCGCAAGAACCTCTCGCGCGGACAGCGCGCCGTGCTGGCCGCGCCATATCTGTGGATCGTCGTGTTTTTTCTCGTGCCGATGGCGCTGATCGCCAAGATTTCGGCGTCTCGTCCCGCCGAAGCGCGCCCGCCCTACGAGCCGGTGTTCAGCATCGAAGACGGGCTCGCGGGCGCCTTCGCCAAGTTGCAGACTCTTAGCTTCGACGCCTATCGCGGGCTGGCGGACGACCGGCTCTATCTCGATTCCTATCTCACTTCGCTCGTGATCGCCGGCGTCTCCACCGCGTTGATGCTGGCGGTCGCCTTTCCCTTCGCGCTGGCGATGGCGCGCGCGCCGCGTCGGCTACGGCCGTTGCTCATCGGGCTCGCGGTCGCGCCATTCTGGACGAGTTTTTTGATTCGCGTCTACGCCTGGATCGCGCTTTTAAAGGACGAGGGTCTGATCAATCACGCACTGATGGCGCTGCATATCATCGACGCGCCGCTCAACATCTACGCGACCAATGGCGCCGTTGTCATCGGCATTGTCTATAGTTATCTGCCCTTCATGCTGCTGCCGCTTTATTCGGCGCTTGAGCGCCAGGACCCTGCGCTGCGCGAGGCGGCGGCGGACCTTGGCGCCTCGCCCGCGCGAGTGTTCTTGCGCGTCACGCTGCCTTTGTCGCGGCCGGGAGTGATCGCCGGTTGTCTCCTGGTGTTTATTCCGGCGGTGGGCGAATTCGTGATCCCCGATCTCCTCGGCGGCTCCGAGACGCTGATGATCGGCCGCACGCTATGGAACGATTTCTTCGCCAATCGCGACTGGCCGGCGGCCAGCGCCGCAGCGATCGTTCTGCTCGCGCTGCTCATCGGCCCGCTGCTGGTCGCCGAGCGCGCGCGGCTGCGCGCCGAGGAGGAGCCGTCGTGAGATTCGTCCGCCCGTTCGTGCTGCTGCTGGGCTTCGCCTTTCTTTACGGACCGATCCTCATTCTCGCGGCGATGAGTTTCAACGCGTCGAGGCTCGTGACGGTCTGGGGCGGGTTCTCCATCAAATGGTATGCGGCCTTGCTGGACGACGCGGCGATGTTGAACGCCGCCAAGATCAGCCTCTCAGTCGCGGGACTTTCGGCGACGATCGCCACGCTGCTCGGCCTTTGCGCCGCCGTCGCCTTGGCGCGCTTTGGCGCCTTTCGCACGCGCGGCCTGTTCTTTGGCGCGGTGCACGCGCCTTTGGTGCTGCCGGAGGTCGTGCTGGGCCTCGCCTTGCTGAGCGCCTTTGTCGCCTTTGACTTCGAGCGCGGATTTGTCACCGTGGTGATCGCCCATGCGAGTTTCACCATGTGCTTTTCCAGCGTCGTGTTGCTGGCGGCGCTGCGCGGTTGCGACCCTTCGCAAGAGGAGGCGGCGCAGGATCTCGGCGCGACGCCTTTGCAGGCCTTCGCGCTGGTTGTGCTGCCGGCGATCGCGCCCTCGCTGGCCAGCGCCTTTTTGCTGGCCTTTACGCTGTCGCTCGACGATCTGGTGATCGCCAGCTTCACCACGGGGCCAGGGGCGACGACGTTGCCGATGCGGATTTATTCGCAAGTGCGTCTCGGCGTGACGCCGGAGGTCAACGCGATTTCGACGCTGCTGCTCGGCTTTGTCGGGCTAATTCTGGCTATTTCGGCGCTGACGCTAAACCGGCCCGCGCGCGATTTGGCGTGAGAATAAGCGCTCTCTCAAGCCGCAGCGCCGCAGCACTTTTTATATTTCTTGCCCGAGCCGCAGGGGCAGGGGTCGTTGCGCCCGGGCTGCGCGCCCTTGACGATCGGCGCGGGCTTTCGATTCGCTTCGTCGACGAAATACCAACGCCCGTCTCCCGCATCGAAGCGAAACAGCGAGCGTTCGCGGTGCGCGCGCTGCTCTCCGTCGAGGATGAAATGCGCGGTGAATTCGACGAAACCCGTTGCGTCGCCCGCTTCGCCCTGTTCGGTCGAGAGAATGTCGAGGCCCAGCCATTGCGACTGCGACGCCCAGTGAGTCACCGCCTTGCGGTCGAAATCATGGCGCGCCTCGGGGGCCAGCGACTCGTAGAGAAAATCGATCTTGCCCAGCGCATAGGCGCTATAGCGCGCCCGCATCAAGGCTTGCGCCGTCGGCGCCGGCTGGCCCGCCTCGAGATAGGGCGCGCAGCAGGCGGAATAGGGCAGGGGCGCCGCATCGCGCAGGCGGCAGGGGCAGGTTGTTTCGGTCATGAGGGGATGTGTCCAGGAAGAATCATTCCCCCTTCTAGTCAATGCGCGGGAAAAGCTAAAGTGGCGCGGCAAGCTTGGCGATATCCGCCGCCACGCGCGCAAAGACCTCTTCCCAGTCGCCCCGGCGCGTTTGGCGATAGAGCCTCATGGTCGGATACCAAGGGCTGTCGGAGCGCCCCAGCATCCAGCGCCAATCCGGGATGAGCTTGTGAGCGGCGAAGACTGGTCGCCCCAGCGCGCCGGCCAAATGCTCGACGGCCGTATCGGCGGCGACGATCAAATCGAGACAGGACATCGCCGCCGCCGTATCGACAAAGGCGTCCGATCCCGCGTCAAAATCCTCGCCGAGCGTCTCGACGCTCATTTGCGCGGGCAGATTGGCGAGCTGATCGAGTCCATGGGTCTTTTGCAAGGAGATCAGCCGAACGCCGGGAATGGCGGCGATTGGGGCGAAGCATCGCAATGGGATAAAGCGCTCGACGTCGTTTTTGCTCAGCGGATTGCCCTGCCAGCAAATGCCGATCTTGAAGCCGCAGCCGCCGATGCGGTCTCGCCAGCGGGCGACTAGCGGCGCTTCCGCCCTCAGATAAGGGACGTTCGCCGGGATGGTCTCGCTCGTCGTTTTGAAGGCGAGAGGCAGACTCGCCAAAGCGCATTGAAAATCGAACGTCTCACCGGCGAGAGAGTCGTCGACGAGTCGGACCGTCGGCGCGAAAGATTGCAACAGCCGATGCATCGGCGCGCAAACGAGAAAGGCGACGCTCGCGCCCCGCGACGCGAGCAACGGCAAATAGCGCGAGAACTGGATGGCGTCGCCGAGGCCCTGCTCTTCATAGACAATGATGCGCTTGCCTAGAAGGTCTTCGCCCTTCCAGACCGGGAACGGGGCGTTCAGCCGGCGCGGCTCCGCGCCCTTGCGGCTCCAGCGATGCTCATAGCCCCGCCACCCCGTCTCAAAATCGCCCATCAATAGGGCGGTCCAACCGCGATTATAGAGCGCCTCGTCATAGCCGGGCCTGACCTCAAGCGCCTTGTCGAAGCTCGCCAGCGCCTCCGCCGTCCGGTTGAGCTCGAACAGCGCGAGGCCGCGATTGTTGAGCGCCTCGGCGTAACGCGGATTGATCTCCAGCGCGCGCTCGTAGCTTTCCAGCGCTTCGTCGAGGCGCTTCAAGTCCTGCAGCGCGACGCCGCGATTGTTGAGCGCGCCGGCGTGGTTCGGGCGGACCTTAAGCGCCTGATCGTAGCTTGCCAGCGCCTCTTCGTTACGTTTCAAATCTCGCAGCGCGCCGCCGCGATTGTTGAGCGCTTCGGCGTACCCCGGATTTACCGCGAGGGCGCGCTCATAACTCCCCAGCGCTTCGGCGGGCTGGCCAAGTTCGAGCAGCGCATTGCCGCGATTGTTGAGCGCCTCGGCGTGGTCCGGAGCGAGAGCAAGCGCCTTGTCGATGCAGGCCAGCGCTTCCTCGGGCCGCCCCAACTTTCGCAAAATCAGCCCGAAATTCGATAGCGCCGATGCGTCCCGGGGGTTCAACGCGAGCGCCGCCCGCATCGGCCCGATCGCCTCGGCGCCGCGTCCTTGCTGTGAGCGGACAATCGCCAAGAAATGCAGCGCGTCGAAACAGTCGGGATGCGCCTTTACGATCGCCGTGTAGGAAAGCTCAGCCTGATCCAATCTTCCTTCGCCATGCAGCCGCCTGGCTTCGCTCAGCGCTTGCGCCAGGCTCCATTGCGTCGGGAAGGATGTCGTCATGTTTTTAATCTGCGCGGGAGCCGGAGTTTGCGTTGCTTCGCTCGTTCCTGTCGGCCGCTGGATTGCTTTCGAGCGAAGCGGATACCCCTTCGCTCGACAGCACTCTAATGCGCAAAGTGGAAGAGTCGCCACCACGCGAGGCTCAGCGCCACTCCCCCCACGAGGATCAGGAGGCAGATCCGTATCAGAACACGCCGACGGATCAACTCCTTCCGCGTTTCGTTCTGCTGGATCATCTCGTCTATATTGCGGATTCGCCGCCCGGTGGGGCCGTATTTGGGCCCGGTCAGGTTCGCGGAATAGGCGTGGCTTACATCGACGACAAGGCGCGGCATGATGTTTTCCCCGATGGTTGCCGGGGCGATCCACTTCCGTTTCAAAACGGAACGGATCCACCCCTTCGCAGCTATCGGTTCAAACCGGGCGCCAGCCATTCATGCGCCCTGCAGAGGCGCCGCCTCTCAGGGAACGGCCACCATCACGTCGGATGATTTGATCACCGCGTGAACCGATTGGCCGACATGAAGACCCAGCTCGTCGACCGCCTCATTGGTGATCGAGGCGGTGAGGACGGAGCCGTTGACGTCGATCCGCACATGGGCGGTCGTCGTGCCTTTCTTGATCTCGACAACCTTGCCTTTGAGCGCGTTGCGGGCGGAAATTTTCATCGGTGTCTCCCTTAACTTGAAGTTTTGGCGATACGTGGAACGCATTTCACTTAAGGTGCAGGCGCCGCCGGCGCAATCCAGCCCTCCGGCGTTTCAGGTAATTGCCTCAAAATTGCGCAGGCGGGCGGAACTCACGTCCGCGCAAGAGCCCCCAGCGCTTCTGGTCGCGGTCCGCCGCTGGCCCAGTCCAGCAACTCCGTCAGATGCACGACCGGGACCGCGGTTCCGCCGCCAATCTGGATCATGCAGCCGAGATTGCCGGCGGCGATGACATCGGGAGCCAGGGACAGGATATTGCTCACCTTGCGCGACCGCAATTGCTCGGCCAGTTCCGGTTGCAGCAGATTGTACGTGCCAGCCGAGCCGCAGCAGATATGGCCTTCGGGGACGGTCATCGCGGCAAAGCCCGCCGCCTTCAGCAAGGCGAGCGGCTCCAGCGTGATCTGTTGCCCGTGTTGCAGCGAGCAGGCGGAGTGATAGGCGACGCGCAGCGGCGGCGTCGTGCCCGTCGGCGTAAAGTCGAGCGCGGCTGCGATCTCGCTTACGTCACGTGCGATCGCGGAAATACGTGCAGCCTTTTGCGCGAGCAGCGCATCGTCCTGGAACATGAAGCCATAATCCTTCACATTCACGCCGCAACCCGAGGTGTTGATGACAATCGCGTCGAGCCCGCCCGCCTCGATCTCATGTGACCAGGCCTCGATGTTGCGCGCGGCGAAGGCGCGCGACTCCTCCACCCTGCCGAGATGATGCGCCAGCGCGCCGCAGCAGCCGGCGCCCCGCGCGACCACGACCTCGACGCCGTGACGGGCCAACAGCCGCACCGTGGCCTCGTTGACGCGCGTGTCGAGCACGGTCTGGGCGCAGCCGTTGAGCAGAGCGACGCGCATCTTGCGTTCACCCTGCGCGGCGAACACTTGCGGCCGATCGATCGTTGAGCGCGCGGGCAGGCGCTTGGGGGCGATAGCGACCAGCCCGCGCAGTCGTCCCGGCAGCGCCTTGGCGAAGGGCCGCGCCAGCGCCGCCGCGCGCAGAGCGACGCGAAACAGCGCCGGGCGCGGCAACACGAAGGCCAGGGCGCCGCGCAAAAAACGCTCGCTCAAGGGGCGCGCATAAGTCTTTTCGATATGGACTCGGGCGTGATCGACGAGATGCATGTAATGCACGCTCGACGGACAGGTGGTCATGCAGGAAAGACAAGAGAGGCAGCGGTCGACGTGGCGTGTCGTGCGCGCGTCGGCGGGGCGCTCGTTCTCCAGCATTTCCTTGATGAGATAGATGCGCCCTCGCGGCGAATCGAGTTCGTCTCCGGTGAGCAGGAAGGTCGGACAGGTCGCGGTGCAAAAGCCGCAATGCACGCAGGCGCGCAATATCCTTTCCGACCGCGCCGTGTCGGGATCGGCGAGAGCGGCCAATGAAAAATGCGTTTGCATCGCTCTAAAACTCCGCGCGCAGGCGCCCGCGCTCGAGAATATGCGCGGGGTCGAAACTTTCCTTCACGCGCCTTGTCAGCGCCGCCAACGCCGGGGCTTGCTGCTGGAACACATCGACCGCCTCGCGCACCTCGGCGCTTGCGCGAATGAGCGTGGCGTGGCCGCCGAGCCGCTCCACCATGGTCCGCAACAAAGGGGCGTGGGCGTCTTGCGTTGGCTCGAAACACAGCCACACGAGGCCGCCCGCCCAATCGTAGAAGTGAGTAAGCAAGGGCGCCGAAATGGCGCGCAACCCGGCGACCAGCGCATAGCCCTCGGAGGGCGCGACCGAGACGCGCCAAACCTGCCCGGCCCGCTCCGCGACCGGCGCCGCGTCGCGCAACGCCCGCCACAAAGCGGCGGACTCTGCTTGCGCCAGAGTCTCGAACGCCCCGCCGCGCTCGGCCAGCAACGCGCGCAAGTCATCAAGCCGCCGTGTGACGGAGATCGCCTGCCCCTCCAGGCGGATAGCCGCCGCGTTGCCGACAAGGCGCAGCGGCGCGGAAAGCTGAGGCAGCAACGCCAGGCCGCTCGGCTCGTAAGGCGAACCGGCGGCCTGGCGCAGCGCCTCGCCGCAGACCTTTTCTCCCAGCCCCATGAGCAGCAGCGTCTGTTCGGTTTCGGGTTTGGGCAGAGCCTTCAAGGTGACCTCGGTCAGCGCCGCCAGCGTGCCATATGAGCCGGCGACGAGTTTCGACAGATCGTAGCCCGTGACGTTCTTCATCACGCGGCCGCCGGATTTGACGATCTCGCCGCGCCCGGTGACGCACCGAAAGCCGAGCAGATGATCGCGCAAGGCGCCCGCCTTGATGCGGCGCGGACCGCCTCCGCCCACCGCGACGAGGCCGCCGACGCTGCCCCGTCCCGAGGCGAGACCGAGCAGCGGACCGTAATCCATCGGTTCGAAGGCGAGATGCTGGCCATGGGCGTCCAGCAGCGCCTCGATCCTATCGAGCGGCGTTCCGGCGCGGGCGGAGAGCACCAATTCTTCCGGCTCGTAAAGCGTCACGCCTTCGAGCGCGGCGAGCGAGAGCTCGTCGCCGGTCGTCGGCCGCCCAAGCTGCGTTTTGGAGCCTGCGCCGGTGAGTTTGAGCGGCGCGCCGCCAGCGTTGGCGGCGCGGATGGCCTCGGCGAGTTCGGCTTCGTTCCGCGGCGCGAGGCGCGTCATCGTCAAAACCTCGGCAGATCGGGAAAGCGCATGGCGCCGGCGACAACATGCATCATTCCCAGCTCCGCGCAGCGGCGCAGCGTCGGAAAGACCTTGCCGGGGTTAAGCCGGCCGGCCGGATCGAAGGCGCATTTGACGCGCATCTGCTGCGCCAGATCGACTTCGTTGAACATCTCGCCCATCAAATCGCGCTTTTCGACGCCGACGCCGTGTTCGCCGGTCAGCACGCCGCCCACCGCGACGCAGAGCCGCAAAATATCGGCGCCCAGCGCCTCGGCCCGCGCGATGTCGCCGTCGATCGAGGCGTCGTAGAGAATGAGCGGGTGCAGATTGCCGTCGCCGGCGTGAAATACATTGGCGACGCGCAGCCCATGCTTTCGCGCCAGCGCCTCCATGCCGATCAGCACCTCAGGGAGCTTTCCGCGCGGGATCGTGCCGTCCATGCACAGATAATCCGGGCCGATGCAGCTCACCGCCGGAAAAGCGTTCTTGCGCCCGGCCCAAAACTGCAGGCGCTCGGCCTCGCTGGCCGAAACCTTCGTCGTCGTCGCGCCCGAGCCAAAGGCGATTTGCTCGACAACGCCGACAAGGTCGTCGACCTCCGCCGCCGTCCCGTCGAGTTCGACGATCACCAGCGCCGCCGCGTCCCTCGGATAGCCGCAGGGCTGGAAACGCTCCACAGCGTCGATGGTGGCCTTGTCCATCATCTCGAGACCGCCGGGAATGATCCCGCGCGAAATAATCGCGCCGACGCAACGCGCGGCGGCTTCGACGCTGGAAAAGCCCAGCAAAAGCCCGCGGGCCGTCGGAGGCTTGCGCAGAATGCGCACGGTGATTTCGGTGACGACGCCAAGCAGTCCTTCCGAGCCGGTCATCAAACCCATTAGATCGTATAGTTCGCTGTCGAGATGCTTGCCGCCGAGGCGAATAATCTCGCCGCCCATCAGCACGACTTCGAGCCCCAAAATATTATTGGTGGTGAGGCCGTATTTGAGGCAATGCACGCCGCCGGCGTTTTCGGCGACATTGCCGCCGATCGAACAGGCGATCTGCGAGGAGGGATCGGGCGCGTAATAAAAGCCTTCGGCTTCCACCGCCTTGGAGATCGCCAGATTCTGCACGCCGGGTTCTACGCGCGCGCACCGGTTTTCATAGTCGATTTCGAGGATGCGGTTGAATTTCGACATGCCGAGCAGAATGCCGTCTTCGAGCGGCATGGAGCCGCCGGACAGCGACGTGCCGGCGCCGCGCGGCACGATTTTGACATTCATCTCCTGCGCCAGCGCCATGATCGCCTGCACCTGCGCGACCGTTTCCGGCAGCGCGACCACCAGCGGCAGCGCGCGATACATGGTGAAGGCGTCGCAGTCATAGGCGCGGCGCGCGGTCTCGTCGGCGATGACGCTTTGCGCGGGAAGAATCGCCCGCAGCCGCGCCAGAAGCTCCTCGCGGCGCGATAGGATTTCCGGCTCGGGCGCAGGCATGAGGAGGGTCATGCCTGCAGCTTACACCCGCTTCGGCACGAGGATCACGCGAAAATCATTGACGTTGGTGCGCGTCGGGCCGGTGATGATGAGATCGTTGAGCTTTTCGAACGCCGTGTAGGCGTCATTGTTGGCGAACAGCGCCTTGAGGTCGACCCCGGCCTGTTGCGCGCGCGCAAAACTGTCGGGCGTCATGATCGCGCCGGCGTTGTCCTCGCTGCCGTCGATACCGTCGGTATCGCAGGCGATAGCGGAGATTCCGCCAAAGCCCTCCAGCGCCAGCGTCAGCGCCAGCAGGAATTCGGCGTCGCGTCCGCCCTTGCCCTTGCCGCGCACCGTCACGGTCGTCTCGCCGCCCGAGATTATGGCGACTGGCGGATAGAAGGGCTGACCGTGCAGCGCGATCTGCCTGGCTATGCCGGCGTGAACCAGCGCCACGTCGCGCGACTCGCCCTCCAAATCGCCTAGGATGCAGGGCGTAAAGCCGGCCTTCTTCGCCACCTCCGCCGCCGCGTCGAGCGAGCCCTGCGGCGTCGCGATCAATATGTTTTGCACCCGATCGAAGATCGGATCGCCGGGCTTGGGCGTCTCGCAAGCCGGGCTGGAGAGATGCGCCAGCACCGCCGTCGGAGCCTCGATCTTATATTTGACGATTACCGCCAGCGCGTCTTGCCGGGTTGTCGCGTCGGGAACCGTCGGGCCGGAGGCGATGACCGAGAGGTCGTCGCCCGGCACGTCGGAAATCATCAGCGCCACGACGCGCGCTGGCGCAGCGGCTCTCGCGAGGCGCCCGCCCTTGATCGCCGAGAGATGTTTGCGCACGCAATTCATTTCGGAAATCGTCGCGCCGCTCTTGAGCAGCGCCTTGTTGACGATCTGCTTTTCCTCCAGGCTCACGCCTTCCGCCGGCAAGGCCAGCAACGCCGAACCGCCGCCGGAAATCAGCGCCAGCACGAGATCGTCTTCGGTCAGCCCTTCGACCGCCTTCAGAACGCGTTTCGCCGCTTCGCGCCCGGCAGCGTCCGGCACGGGATGCGAGGCTTCGACGACTTCGATGCGCGAGGTCGGCGCGCCGTGTTCGTAACGCGTGACGACCAAGCCTTCGACCGGCGCGGGATAATGCTTCTCGACCGCCGCGGCCATGGCGGCGGCCGCCTTGCCGGCGCCGACGACGATCGTGCGGCCCTTGGGCGGCGCGACTTTCGCCAGATTGGGCGGCAGGCAAAGCGAAGGATGCGCTGCGCCCACGGCGGCGTCGAACATTTCCCGAAGAAGTTTGCGGTGGTCGTCGAACATGGCGGGTTCCAGAATGGAGTAAACGCCGAAGCGGCGCCTAAACCCCTCTCGCCGCGTGCGGAGAGAGGGGGCAAAGCAGCGCCTTACGCGCCGGCCATCGCATTGGCCTTTTCGATCAGCGCCTCAGCCATGCGGATGGAGGCGATGTCGATCAGGCGGCCGTCGAGAGACACGGCGCCCTTGCCTTCCTTGGCGGCCTGGGCCATCGCTTCGAGGATGCGGCGGGCCTTGGTCACTTCCGCCTCGGACGGCGTGTAGACCTGATTGGCCAACTCGATCTGCGAGGGATGGATCGCCCATTTGCCCTCATAGCCCAGCACGGCGGCGCGCTTGGCGGCGGCGATATAGCCGTCCGGATCGCCGAAGTCGCCGAACGGTCCGTCGATCGGGCGCAGGCCGTAGGCTCTACAGGCGACCATCATGCGCGTCTGCGCGGCGTGCCACTGGTCGGCCCAGTAATAGTCGCGCTTGCCGTCCTTGTCCTTGTCCGAAAGCACGCCGTAATCCGGGTTGACGCCGCCGATCACCGTGGTGCGGGCGCGCGTCGAGGCAGCGTAATCGGCGACGCCGAACGACATGGCTTCGAGGCGCTTCGACGACTGCGCGATGGCTTCGACATTGGCCATGCCGAGCGCGGTCTCGATCAGCACTTCGATGCCGGTCTTCTTGGTGCGCTTCTTATACTGCTCGATCTGCGTGATCATCATGTCGATCGCGTAGACGTCCGCCGGCACGCCGACCTTGGGGATCAGCACCACGTCGAGGCGGGGGCAGTTTTCGAGCACGTCGACGACGTCGCGATAGCAATAATGGGTGTCGAGACCATTGATGCGCAAGGTCATGGTCTTTTTGCCCCAATCGATGTCGTTGAGGCCCTGGATGATGTTCTTGCGCGCCTGCTCCTTGTCGTCGGGCGCGACGGCGTCTTCGAGATCGAGGAACACCACGTCGGCCTTGGACGCCGCGGCCTTTTCGAACATCCCGGGCGCCGAACCCGGCACGGCCAGCTCCGAGCGGTGCAGACGCGATGTCGCCTGTTCAATCAACGTGAAACTCATCTCAATTCCCCTTCCTTGGGTGGTTGGCGTATCCCGCAGAAAACTTTGGATTTCCCGGATCGGAATATGCGCTGCGATTAAAGTCCTATCCGGTGGCCCCGAGGCCAGCGGCGATGCAGCTGATCGAAAGCAGCAGAGGAATCTTGATCGCTTCCTTCGCCGTCTCGTCTTGCGCGCTTCTGAACCGGCGCAGCAGTTCGACCTGCTCCCGGTTCACTTCGTTGATGGTCGGCAGCCGGTCGGCCAGCCGCGTGCGATAGCTTGGAAAACGCTCGCCGATTTGCGCGGCGCCGGTGACCCGCAACACCATGGCGCGCGTCAGCTCGTGCTCCGTCTCGATGGCCGCGAAGATTTTCGCGCGCACGGCTTCGTCGGCGACCAGCGAAGCATAGGCGCGGGCGATCGGCAGATCGACCAGCATCAGCGTCTTTTCGACCTGGTCGAGCACGAGCTTGAACAGCCGCGATTTCTCGAACATCAGGCGCAGAAGTTCGAGCCCCTTGTCGCCGCGCGCGTCGAGAAAAGCCTCGAGCCCCGAACCGACGCCATACCAGCTGGTGATCGCGTGGCGGTTCTGCGCCCAGGCGAAGACCCACGGGATAGCGCGAAGGTCGGCCAGACTCTTGGCGCCAAAGCGCCGCGCCGGGCGCGATCCGATGTTGAGCATCGAGATTTCTTCGAGCGGGCTCGCCGCCTGGAAGTAGACGACGAGATCGGGGTCGCCGACAAAGCTCGTGTAGGCGGCAAGCGCCGCGGTCGACATGGCCTCGAAAGCCTCGTCGAATTCCTCGCGCGGAACCAGCGCCTCCTCGCGCTCGGATTTGAGCGCATGGGTGAAGACTGAAGACGCCAGCAGCTCCATCTGATAGGCCGCCGTGCCGCGGTTGGCGTATTTGAACGACACCACCTCGCCCTGCTCGGTGGAGCGGAAACGCCCGCGAATGGAGCCCGCCGGCTGCGCGGCGATGGCGTGGCCGGTCGGCGCGCCGCCACGGCTCACCGAGCCGCCGCGCCCGTGGAAGAATGAGATGGCGACGCCCTCCTCGACGCCGACCGCCGTGAGCCGCGCCTGCGCTTTGTAAAGCTCCCAGTTCGAGGGCAGGAAGCCGCCGTCCTTGTTGCTGTCGGAATATCCGATCATCACTTCTTGCAGCTCGCCCTGGCGCTGGGCGCTGCGCTTGACGATCGGAATCTGCAACAGCTCGCGCATGATCGCCGGCGCGTCCTGGAGGTCCGGAATGGTCTCGAACAGCGGCACGATCGGCAGCGTGCAATAGACGCCCTTCGAGCTTTGGCGCACCAGCCCGGCTTCCTTGGCGAGCACGTAGGCGCCAATTACGTCGGCGGCGCTGTGCGTCATCGAGAGGATGAAACTGCCGAAGGCTTCGCGGTCGAGCTTGCTTTGCAGATCGGCGACCAGCTCGAACATTTCGATGGTGTCGCGCGTTTCGCTCGAAAAGTTTTCGCGCTCCTCGGAGTTGAGCGGCGGCGTTTGGATTTGCTCGTCGAGCCAGGCGCGCCACTCGGGAGAATCGGCTTCCGGCGCCGCGCCCTCGCGCGTCGCGCGCCACAGGTCGCAAAGCGCATTGGTGGTGCGCGTCGTGTTCTCGCGCAGATCAAGGCGCACTGTGGAGAAACGGAAAATCTCCACGGCGCGGCGCAGCGGGCGCACGAGATCGGTCGCGAGCTGCTCCGAGCGACCCTCGATCAGGGCAACTTCGAGAACCTTGAAATCGCCGATGAGTTCGTCGGCGTTGGCATAGCGTTGGTCGGTTGTCGTCTCGCCCTTCGTCGCGCGCAGCGTCTGGTCGAGCTTGTAGACGATAAGATTGACGAATTGACGATAGGGCTCCATCTGGTTGCGCGCGCGAACGGAGCTGGCGTCCTTCAGCGCGCCGAGTCTTTGCTCCAGCGCGTCGCGCAGCATCTGCGGAATCAGCGCGGCGCGCGGGCTGATCGACAGCATGCGGCCAAGCTCGGTCGCGCGCTGGCGATAATAATTGAGGCTGGCGAGGGCATTGTCGCGCATCGTCTGGCGCGTCACCGCATTGGTGACGAAAGGATTGCCGTCGCGGTCGCCGCCGATCCACGAGCCGAATTGGAAGAAGGCGCTCACCTCGAATTTTTCGTGCGGATAATGCTTTTCCAACGCGCGCTCGAAGGTGGAGAGCAAATCCGGCGCGAGATCGAAAATCGTCTCGGAAAAGAAATGCTGGCCCCAGGAAACTTCGTGTTCGACCGTCGGCTTTTCGAGATGCAGGTCGCCGGTCAAGAACAGAAGTTCGATCTGGTCGCGCAGCTGGGCGCCGAGCGCATTGCGCTCGCGGTCGGTCCAGCGCGTTGATTCCAGATCGCGCAGCAGCAGGTAAATACGGCGGTTTTTTTCCAGGATCGAGACGCGCTTGGCTTCGGTCGGATGCGCGGTGATCACCGGACGGATGCGCAGCGTCTGCAATTGCGCGCGAATTTCGTCCGCGCTCACTCCCGCGCGCGCGGCGCCGGCCAGCACTTGATCGAAGGTGCCGAGCAATTGATCGTGTCCACGTTCGCGCTCGATGTGGCGGCGGCGGCGCATCGCGTAGGCTTGTTCGGCGATGGAGACGAGCTGGAACAAAATGCCCTGCGCCTGCAAGGCGCGGCCCATCTCGTAATCGGTGAGTTTCGAGCCGGCGGCGAAGCCTCGCAGCACGGGTTCGATCTGCGGCATATGCCGTCTGACCACCGAAACGAGTTGATCGACGAGATATGCCGAGGCCTCCTTGACGGAGCGCGTAGCGAAGGCCGAGGGCGCGGCGGCGGGCGGCGTGTCGGAAGGAGCGTCGGTCATGAGAACTCTCGAATGCCACAACGAAGCGAAACTGCAGGCGCCGTGCGGCCGCCCCCTCTCCCGGGTCGCGGAAAGGGGGCCTGAGGTGAGGGAATGCGCCGCCGCCTCAGGCGCGTTTTAGCACCTTGGCGACGGTCTCGCCGAATTCGGCGGGGCTCGGGGCCACGGTGAGTCCATAGGACCGCATGATCTCGGTCTTCTCGGCGGCGCTGTCGCCGGTCGAGGAGATGATCGCGCCCGCGTGGCCCATACGCCGCCCCTTGGGCGCGGTCAGTCCCGCGACGAAACCGATCACCGGCTTGGAGAAATTCTCCTTGATCCAGGCCGCCGCCTCCGCCTCCTGCGGACCGCCGATCTCGCCGATGATCAGCACGGCGACGGTGTCCGGATCCTTGTCGAACAGCACGAGATGATCGAGGAAGGAGGAGCCGTTGATCGGGTCGCCGCCAATGCCCACCGAAGTCGAAATGCCGATCCCCAACTCTTTCATCTGCGCCGCGGCCTCGTAGCCGAGCGTGCCGGAGCGGCTGATGAGGCCGACATTGCCCTGCTTGTAGATATGGCCGGGCATGATGCCGAGCATCGCCTTGCCGGGGCTGATGATTCCGGCGCAGTTCGGCCCTACCATCATCGGACGGCGGTCCTTGGGATAGCGCATGAAATATCGCTTCACGCGCATCATGTCCTGCGCCGGAATGCCGTCGGTGATCGAACAGATCAGGCGAATGCCGGCGTCCGCCGCCTCCATAATCGCGTCCGCGGCGTAAGGCGGCGCGACGAAGGTGATGCTCGTCGTCGCGCCCGTCTCCTTTACGGCCTCCTTGACCGTGTCGAACACGGGAACGCCATGCACGGTCTTGCCGCCCTTGCCGGGCGTGACGCCGGCGACGACCTTGCTGCCGTAATCGAGCATTTCCTTGGCGTGGAAACTACCCTTGTCGCCAGTGATGCCCTGCACCAGAATCGGCGTCTTCTCGTCGATAAGAATGCTCATGATTTCCTCCCGGCGCCTTATGTCGCGCGCCCGCCGCCGTCAGAACCCTTTCGAAGCCAACACGCTCATCCCGCCTTCTTGCAGGCGGCGACGGCCTTGTCGGCCGCGTCCTTTAGCGTCGACGCGCTGATGATCGCGATGCCGCTTTCTTCGATGATCTTGCGTCCAGCCTCGACATTGGTGCCGGCGAGCCGCACCACGAGCGGAACCGTGATATTGGTCGCGCGCACCGCGTCGACGACGCCCTGCGCCACCCAGTCGCAGCGGTTTATGCCGGCGAAGATATTGACCAGCACCGCTTTCACATTGGCGTCGGAGAGCACCAGCCGGAAGGCCGTGGCGACGCGCTCGGCGGAGGCGCCGCCGCCAACGTCGAGGAAGTTGGCCGGGCTGCCGCCGGCGTGCTTGATCATGTCCATAGTCGCCATCGCGAGGCCGGCGCCGTTGACGATGCAGCCGATTTCGCCGTCGAGGCCGATGTAGTTGAGGCTGTGCTCCAGCGCCTGCGCCTCCCGGGGATCGGACTGCGACGGATCGTTCATGTCGACGATGTTGCGGCGGCGGAACAGCGCATTGTCGTCGAAAGACATCTTGGCGTCGAGCGCCAGCACCTTGTCGTCCTTGGTGACGACGAGAGGATTGATCTCCAGCATCGTCGCGTCGCAGTCGCGAAACGCCCGATAGGCGCCGAGGATCGTCTGCACCGCGCGCGACACCTGTTTCAGGTTCAAGCCGAGCTGAAAGGCGAGTTCGCGCGCCTGGAATGGCAGCAGCCCGACCGCCGGCTCGACGATCACCTGCAACAATTCCTCGGGCGTGTTTTTGGCGATCTCCTCGATCTCCATGCCGCCATGCTTGGAGGCGATGACCCGCACGCGCTCCAACTTGCGGTCGAGCACATAGCCAAGATAGATCTCGCGCTCGAACGGGTCGGCGAGTTCGACATAGACGCGCTGCACCGGCTTGCCTTCCGGGCCGGTCTGCGTGGTGACCAGCCGCTTGCCGAGAAGCTCGCGCGCCGCCTGCTGCACTTCGTGATAGGTGCGGCAGAATTTGATGCCGCCCGCCTTGCCGCGCGCGCCGGCGTGAATCTGAGCCTTGACGACCCAATGCGAGCCGCCAAGCTCCGTCGCGGCGTAGACCGCCTGATCCGGGCTGAAAGCGATCGTGCCGGGCGGAATGGCGACACCGTGGGCCGCCAGAATTTCCTTGGCCTGATACTCGTGGACGTCCATCTTGTCCTCCCTGGAATGTTTTTGCGCGCCCGATGCTTACGAACCGATTTTGCCGCGCACGATGGCGTAGACTTCTTCAGTCTTCTGCGCGGCGAGCTCCGTGAGCGCGTTCACTTCGCCAAGACGGATTTCGGCGAATTCGCGATCCTTGATCGATTTGGCGTTGATGAAGACATTGAGCGCCGCGCTTCGCAGTCCGGCGTTGGCGGCAAGCACGGCGACGCCGGCGTCGCTGATGACGTTGAGGTTGCCCTTATCGGCGACTATTGCTGCGAGCTTGATCACCTCGTGGCAAGCCTTGACGGCGCGCAACGGCGCGTCGGTGGCCTGTTTCAGCGCGGCCTGGATGGCGGCGGCGCGCGCGGCCTTCTGCTCGTCGCCCTCGCGCGGCAGGCCATAGGCGCCCATCACCGCGTTGAAGGCGTCGACGTCCTCGTTGATCGCGGCGACGAGCTCAGCGCGCAGCGCCTCGGCCTTCGCATTGGCCGCTTTCAGCTCCTCGCCGAAGGCTTCGTAGTTCTTCTTGCCGATGGTCAGATTGGCGACCATCGAGACCAGCGCCGCGCCAACCGCGCCCATGATGGCCGCAGCGCCGCCGCCGCCGGGCGTCGGCTGTTCGCTGGCCAGATCGTCGAGAAATTTGGCGATTGTGTTGTTCTTGGTCATGGTTCGCGGTCCTTGTCGGATCAGGCGAGCACTTTGGCTTGCGCGTAAATATTTTCGCAGTCGAACACCTGGTCGGCGGCTTCGAACAGTTTGCCGACGCATTCGCGATGCAGCTTGAGTTTCAGCCCGCCGAGCCCCAGCGCGCCGATCACGATCTTGCCGTGGCGCTCCCGGGCCTTGTCCGTCGCCTCGACGCCGCCGAGCCCCAAGGGCGGCTGCGCATTGCAGTCGGCGAGAAGCTCAATCGTGGCGTCGCTTTGCCAGTCCTTCTCGTCGAGCAATGGCACGCCGATGGCGCCGGCCGCGAAGACGATCTGCGCGCCCTTGATCGCCGCGGCGCGCGCCGCGTTATCGGCAGCCTCGAGCGCCGTCGGCGCGAAGCCGAAACGCTCCTCGATCGCCGCCGCCGAAGCTTTCGCGCGAGACAAGTTGCGGGAGGTTATGGCGACTTCCGCGCCCTCGATATGCAGCATGGCGGCGGCGCGCATGCCGACCGGGCCGGTGCCGGCCAGCACGACAGCCTTCTTGCCGGCCAAGGGCTTCGCCTTGGCGAGCAGCGCAACGCCGGCTGCAGCGGTGGTGTTGGAGCCATTGCTGTCGAGCATCGTGGAGACGCGGAAATTGGAGAAGAACCGCTTCTTCACGGCCTTAAACAAAGCCTCGCCGGCGGTCATGTCGCCGCCGCCGACGAAAATCGCCGTGAACTGCTTTTCTTTCGGGCCGCGCGTGTAAATGGCTCCGTCGACCAGCGCCCCGACATTTTGAGGGTTGACGCCGCCGTAACCGATGACATGGTCGGCGCCGCCGTCGTAACCGACGACCGTGTCGAAAACGCTCGGGACGGGATCGGTGTCCAGCAGGAACAGAAGTTTCTTGGTCATGTGCGTCTCGTTCTGTTGGCGGCTATTTTTGTCATTGCGTCGAAAACAATTTCTTCGCCCCCATTATTGCGAGCGCAGCGAAACGATCCTGAGCCGCCCCGTCCCCTGGAATGCTTCGGAGCTTGCGCTCCTCGCAAGGACGGTTCTCGCCTTAGGCGGTCACGATATTGCGCGGCGCGCCGGCGGCGAAGGCGTCGATATTGTCGATCAACTGATCGGCCAGAACCTGCATCGCCTCCTTGCTGGCCCAGGCGACATGCGGGGTGACGATCAGATTGGGAATGGTCGGATCGAGCAAGATATTGCCTTGCTTGGGCGGCTCCACCGTCAGCACGTCGAAGCCCGCGCCGGCGATGACGCCGTTGCGCAAAGCGTCTGCCAGCGCCGCCTCGTCGACGATGCCGCCGCGCGCCGTGTTGATGATGATCGCGGTCTTCTTCATCGACGCCAGCTCCTTGGCGCCGATCATGTTCTTGGTCTGCGGCGTCAGCGGCAGATTGAGCGTCACCACATCCGCTTCGCGCAGAATGGTGTCGACATCGACGACATTTGGGCCGGGGATGACGTCGTTGACGAGCACCTTCATGCCCAGCGCCTCGGCGCGCGACGCTATGGATTTGCCTAAAGCGCCATAACCCAGAATGCCCAGCGTCGAGCCGGCGATGTCGTAGATCGGATAATCAAAATAGCAGAACTGGCGCGCCTGCTGCCAACGGCCCTCGCGCACGGAATTGTGATAGTTGATCAGATTGCGGCGCAGCGCGAAAATCAGCGCGATCACATGCTCGGGCAGCGTGTTGTAGGCGTAATTGCGGATATTGGAGACGACGATGCCCTTGCTCGTCGTATAGGCCTTGTCGATCACGTCGGTGCCGGTCGCGGCGACGGCGATCAGCTTCAGATCGGGAAGCTGCTTCAGCGTGTCTTCGCGAAGCGGCACCTTGTTGGTGATGGCGATGGTCGCGCCCTTCAGCTTTTCCACCACCTCGTCCGCCGTCGTCACGGCGTATTCCGTATATTCATGCGGGAAATTGGGCTTGCGCAGATTGGCGTCGAGCGTCTCGCGGTCGAGAAAAACGATTTTGTGCGACATTCCCCTGATCCCTCGCATGATGTGCAGCCGGCGCGTTGTGGCGCTCATAGGTTTGGCGCCCGGCGCGGTCGAACGCGCCGGGCGTTTATAGGCTTACGCCTTCAACAGCGGATTGGCGCGATAGACCGCCTGAGCGGCGGCGACGCCGGAGCCCGGTTGGATCTTGATGCCGTTGTCGAGCATCGCCATTTCCGCGCCGGCGATGGCGCCGAGCAGCATCAGCTCGTTGAGGTCGCCGAGATGGCCGATGCGGAACACCTTGCCGGCGACTTCGGAGAGGCCGGCGCCGAGCGCGAGGTTGTAGCGGTTGTAGGCGGTCGAAATGACCTTCGCCGCGTCAAAACCTTCCGGAACGACAATTGCGGTGACAGTGTCCGAATTCCATTTCGGCTCTTTGGCGCAGGTCGTGAGGCCCCAGGCCTTGACCGCGGCGCGAACGCCCTCGGCGAGGTGATGGTGACGCTTGTAAACCTGATCGAGACCTTCCTCGAACAGGATCGCCAGCGCTTCCTTGAGGCCGTGCAGCAACGGGATCGACGGCGTATAGGGGAAGTAGCCGGTCGCGTTGTTCTTGATCATGTCCTGGAATTCGAAATAGGCGCGGCGGCTCTTATTGTGCTTGCCGGCTTCGATCGCCTTCTCGCTCGCCGCCATCAGCAGCAGGCCGGCCGGCAGCATAAACCCTTTCTGCGAGCCCGACACGATCACGTCGACGCCCCACTTGTCCATATGGAACGGGAGCGAGGCGACCGAGGACACGCCGTCGACGAACAGCAGCGCCGGGTGCTTCGCCGCGTCGATCGCCTTGCGCACCGCGCCGATGTCCGAGGTCACGCCGGTCGCCGTTTCGTTGTGCGTGGCGAAGACGGCCTTGATCTCGTGGTTCTTGTCGGCCTTCAGCGTCTCTTCGATCAGCTCCGGATCGTTGCCGGTGCCCCAGGGACGCTCCTGCTTGATGACCTCGAGACCGAGACGGTTCGCGAGGTCGATCCACAGATGCGAGAACTGGCCGAAACGCTGGGCGAGAACCTTGTCGCCGGGCGACAGCGTGTTGGTGATCGCCGCTTCCCAGCCGCCGGTGCCCGAGGCCGGGAAAATGAAGGCGTGGCCCTTATCGGTCTCGAAAATCTTCTTCAACTGCGGAAACAGCGGCTTGACGAGATCGGGGAAAGTCGGCGAGCGATGGTCTTCCGACGCGACCTGCATGGCGCGCTGCACGCGGTCGGGCAAATTGGTCGGCCCCGGCACGAACAGAAAATTGCGACCGGGAATTCTGGAATTCGACATATTTGGCTCCCTTCGAGCGCTAGTGCTGGTTGGTTTTAACAGGAACGCCGGATGCGCGGAGGCCTCCCTTCACGCGTCTCGGCGGCGAAAATTTTGGCGGGCGGCGAACCGCCGCGCCAATCAGAACAGGCCGGAGATGCGGCCGTCGGCCCCCACCTCGATATTATTGGCCGCCGGAACTTTCGGCAGGCCGGGCATCGTCATGATGTCGCCGCACACGACGACGACAAACTCCGCGCCCGCCGACAAGCGCACTTCGCGGATCGGAATAGCGAAGCCCGACGGCGCGCCCTTGGCGTTGGCGTCGGTCGAGAAGCTGTATTGCGTCTTGGCGACGCAGACCGGAAAATGGCCGAAGCCTTCCTTCTCCAATTCGGCGAAGCGCGACTTGACGCTCGAGTCGAAGGAGATGTCGGCGGCCCCGTAAAGCTCCTTGGCGACGGTGCGCACCTTCTCAATCAGCGGCAGATCGTCGGCGTAGAGCGGTTTGAAGTTCGACGGCTGCGTCTCGATGGTCTTGACCGCGGCGCGCGCCAGATCCGCCGCGCCTTCGCCGCCCGATCCCCAATTGTCGGCGACGACGCAATCGACGCCCTCGGCCTTGCACAGTTTTTCGAGCAGCGTCATTTCCGCTTGCGTGTCGGTCGAGAATTTGTTGACCGTCACCAGTACCGGCACGCCGAATTTGCGCACATTGGCGATATGACGCTGGAGATTGGCGAAGCCCTTCTCCAACGCCGCGACATTCTCGGTCTTCAAATCATCCTTGGCGACGCCGCCGTGCATCTTTAGCGCGCGAATGGTCGCGACGATCACCGTGAGATCGGGCTTCAGACCGGCCTTGCGGCATTTGATGTCGAAGAATTTTTCGGCGCCGAGGTCCGCGCCGAAGCCCGCTTCGGTCACCACGTAATCGGCGAGCTTCAAGCCGGATTTGGTGGCGATCGCCGAGTTGCAGCCATGCGCGATATTGGCGAAGGGCCCGCCGTGGATGATCGCCGGATTATTCTCCAGCGTCTGCACGAGATTGGGCGCGATGGCGTCCTTGAGCAGCGCCGCCATCGAGCCCGCCGCCTTCAATTCGCTGGCGCGAATGTTCTTCTTTTCGCGCGTCTGGCCGACCACGATGGCGCCCAGCCGTCGCTGCAAATCGGCAAAGCTCGACGCGAGGCAGAAGATCGCCATGACTTCCGACGCGACTGTGATGTCGAATCCGTCCTCTCGGGAAAATCCATTGGAGACGCCGCCGAGCGAGGAGACGATCGAGCGGAGCGCGCGGTCGTTCATGTCGACGACGCGGCGCCAGCTGATTCGGCGGGTGTCGAGACCAAGCGAATTGCCCCAATAGACGTGATTGTCGATCAGCGCGGCGAGCAGGTTGTTGGCGGCGCCGATGGCGTGGAAGTCGCCGGTGAAATGGAGGTTGATGTCCTCCATCGGCACGACCTGGGCGTAGCCGCCGCCGGCCGCGCCGCCCTTGACGCCAAAGCACGGACCAAGACTCGGCTCGCGCAGGCAGCACAGCGCCTTCTTGCCGATGTGGTTCAGCCCGTCGGTGAGGCCGACGGTGGTTGTGGTCTTGCCCTCGCCGGCGGGCGTCGGCGTGATCGCGGTGACCAGAATAAGCTTGCCATCAGGCCGACCGCTCAGCTGCTCGATATAATCGAGCGAGATCTTGCCCTTGTAGTGGCCATAGGGCTGCACATGCTCGGCGGGAATGCCAAGCTTGTCGCGCGCCACATCGAGAATCGGGCGCATCTTCGCAGCCTGGGAGATTTCGATATCGGACTTAGGCGAAAGATGCTGATTATCTTTCCCGCTGGCGCTTGGCGCCGGGGCCGACGATGGCGTCGTCATAGTCGCTTCCACTCCCTTCGAGGGCCGCATTGCGCGGCGCCTTCAATTATTTTGCGCTTCTATTCGCCGGCGCTCGAAGGGCGGCAAGACGCACGACGCGCAAAACGCATGACGCGCAGGCTCCCGCCCCCCAACGGCAGCCGGGCCGAAGTGACGCAAACCCGTCATCGGCCTTTTCGACGACCCTAGAATCATATCCGCCGATCATCAAGCGACAGGACCGCGCAGCGGCGTTTCGGCTCTTCAGGTCCCGAACCTACCCGCCCTGCGCGCCGTTCTTGCAAGACCGCGACGCAGCCCCTGTCCGATATTCGAATCTGCGCGTCAAGCGAAATTATCGATTAACAGAGGCGGTTGCGGGCGAGGCGCGCCGCCGCGTCGCGCGGCGCCCCATTCCCGCGAAGACCGCGCGCGGCGCCGGAGCAATGAAAAAGGATAGGCGGATAGGCCTATCCTATGCCTACCCTTATAAACGGGTTGCATCGCCATCCTCTAAGCGTCCAAATTGTATCAAATTCCCCATGGAGCGCGGAGGTTCCCCGTCTTATGGCGAACCTAAACCGGCAGGTCGCGCCGCCCTAGGGCTGCGGCCATCGGGGCGGCGGGACGCGAAATTTCCCCGTCTGCGAAGACAGGCGGAGTTTCATGCTGCGACGCGGCGGTTTGGGGGAAGAAAAAATTTGTCGCAGTTTGTCGCGGCGTTTGAGTTTGGGCGGCGGGAGAGATTTGACCCGAGTCGCGCCACCCCGCCCCCAACCGACCATGCTATATCCCGCTCTAAATGACGCCGGTAATACAAATGCAGTTTCTATGGGTTATAATTGCATCTTCCCCAGATATTTATTGGTAACCGACGATCCTACACTGAGATGCTTTCCCTGTAACCTCGTTATTGATCGTTATATGCCTCGGATCACTCGGCTTTCCGCCAGTCAACACCACCTCATCTTCGTTAGTTATATCATTAACAATACGAAACGAACAATTAGACCCATTTATTTGAATAGAAAACGTCTTTATAGCCAAAATATCTTCAGAAAACGTCCTCCCAGCAGCAATTCTCTGCGCATTGAAATCCTTATTTATCTCGAGTAAGATGTTATTGCTATTAACGCTCGCTCGTAAAACCCATTTCCGTATCTTAGTAATACGGTCTATCGGCGTGTCCTTTCGCCGGAATCCACGAGCTTGACGGTCTGATGACAGATCAACACTCTTATTTACAATAAATACGTCGCCATTGTTATCAAATTCAGCCCCTCTTTCGGAGCCGCCTTCTACGCTATAAAATATCTTATCTCCAACGAATCTAAATTGATAATTCATTTCTGAATCCCTGCATATCTTCGAATCTTGAAATTCCTCGCTTTGAATGCCTATGTATTTGATGGAAAAGCAAAAATTATGTATGCTTTTTACGATTATGCGATGTCCGGATAAGTTGCGAATATAGTCATGCTCCTTATCGCTTGCCGAAGCCCTGTCGTTTGCCACGCAGTTTATTGCGAGTAGCATCAATATTTGGGTAATAATTCCAATATTCTGGACTTTTATGTCGGTAGCAGATCCAAATCCGTTGAGATTTGAGCGAACTGAAACAACTCTGTCAAGCTTAAGCACGCTGATCGCGCTCGCTAAGAGTCGTATCGAACACCGCAATTCGGTAATTAGCCGCATTTCGAATCCTCACTCACAGAACTTCTCGCCGTTAAACGTAAAGCATTTCTTTGGCGTGGTCAGCGACTCGGCGGACGATCGCGGCTTCGCGCGCGCCATGACCCTCGGCTTCGTTTTAGTTGACGTTACCTTCGGTGTGGCGCGAGGCGCAACGGGCGCGGGCGCGACGACCGTGCTTTTTAGCTCGTCGGGCGGCGCTGTCTGTCTCGGAGGCTCAACAGGCGGTTCGGAAACCAAAGGCAGCGTGGTCAATGACGCAGAAGTCGGCGCGACTGGGATCGCGGGCTCTTGAGCCGGCGCAGATGGCGGCGCCAGAGAAGACGGTTCCGCCGGAGCCACGATCGATGGCGCCACAGGCCGCGAACCGGCCCCGACCCGCTGACCATCCCGCCAAAAATAGCCGCCAACGGCGACAAGCGAAGCAAGCGCCGCCGCCCCGAACGCAAATGAGCCCACCCTTCGACGTTGCGTGCCGACCGTATCCGATAGGATCGAGTTCTTCGCTTGTCGCCCTTCGCGAATTGCCGCTTCGGTTTGACTGGCGACGTTAGCCTGTTCGGGCCTGAACTGCTCTTTCTCCGCACGAGCATCAGCGCCGGCGGAGGGTCGGACCCCGCCGTTTTTCGTCTCGATCACGCGCCACACGACGCCGGCGAGGCGGTCGAGATGCTGCTCCGCCGGCTTGGTGAAGGCGTCAAGCCAATGCGCGGCGCTGAGGAACAGCTCCAACGAGCCGCTTGGCTGAATATTCTCGATCCGAAACGGGATGACCGGCAGGCCCTTGTTGAAGGCCCGTTCGACTTCGGATCGAACGGGCTTGGAGTCGATGGCGTTGCCGGAAAAGACCAGCACCATCAACTGCGCGGATTTGATGGCGTTGATGATCGCCTCGGCCCATTCGTCGCTCGGCAAAATATCGCGCGGGGCTATCCAGACGCGAATTCCATTGCGCTCCAGCACCGCGCAGGCGGCGTCGGCGGCGAATTTATCCTTCGTCGAATAGCTCAAGAAAACATCATGCGCCATGAAGCGGGCCTGTGTGCGCGACTCTGAGGCGCGTTTTGAACGAGGTTTCGGCGCGGCGCAAGGGCGGTTGTCGCATCACCCTCCCCCTTAAGGAGATGGTGGAAACTCGCAGCACGATCACATCCGCGGCGGGCCCGTCGGCAATCGCCGCGCCGCCTTTATATTGCGATATTGCGTTGGATTTGCACGATTTCGTCAAGCGCGTCTCCGTCTTGGTCTAGGGCGCGCCAGGAATAGCGCTTCTCGCCGTTGATCGAGACGATCTCGTCGAGACGCCAGATGTCGCGCCGGCGCGATGTCCTGCGCTTCAAACGTCGGGCATGATCGGCTCCGAACTTCGGGGCTCAATGCCGGATTGTTTCTTAGGAGACCGCGACCTTGCGCTCGAGCTGCATTTCCTCGATCGGGCGCAGACTGAGAGCGACGCGGAGACAGAGCCGGACAGCACGGGCGATGATTTGCGGGGGAAATTGGCGGGGCTTGTAGCAGCCAGGTCGTGCGATCATGGCCAGCGTCATATCAGCCAAACTGCGGCGGCACGGTTAACGTGAAAAAGGCTACCTCATGATTTAACCTTCGGTGGCTGCGTATAGACATCTTGTCGGCCGCCAATATTAACATATACTCAGATTGTGTAAAAATGTGTCCGCATTACATGCGTTTTTGTTGCGTATCTATACGGAGATATTGTTTAGATCAGGTTGATATGATACATATGTGTACATGACGCATTGCTATAGCGTTTCTATATGGCGCGGACGCAACCAATATCTGTAACTTGTCTATTATTGCGGCGATTTGGTTTGTTGATATCTATGGCGTGGCGGGGAGTGTTCATAAGTATATATACGTAGTTGACAAATTGAGGCCCGCGCCAATCTAGCCTTTGGTGTGCTTCGAGGCGGCCCAGTGAGAGTTTTGGCTGAGCGTGAACTGCGTAGTGTGAGCGAGAGCAATGTAAGCGAGAGCTATGGCCTTGCTATTATAGTGTTGGTCAAAGACTCGTCGCTTGCAATAGCGCGTGGGGGGAGAATTGCGATGAGTGGCATACATACGCTGAAAGCGGAGCAACCGCAAAACTCGGTGCAGACCCAAAATAACGTGGCTCGAAAGAAGGATGCGGGAGAGGAAGAAAGAAAAATCAAGGTTGCGATAGTTGGCGGCGGTCCAGGCGGGCTGTTCACCGCGTGGCATCTTGAGGCAAAAGCCGGAAGCGAATGCGATATCACGATTTTTGAAGCTAGTGGCAGGGTCGGCGGGAAGATTGTCACGGGACAATTTCCGGGCGCGGGTCCGTACGAAGCCGGCGTAGCCGAGATCTACGATTATTCCCAGCATGGTCCCGATCCATTACGTGACTTGATCGTCAATGATCTAGGACTTGAAATCAAGCATATTGCGGGCGGTCCCTGCATCATCGGGGATAAAATTATTTTGACCACCGACGATTTGGCTCAACATTTCGGCGAAAGGACGCGCGACGAAGTTGAAGCGTTCCGCTCGCGTTGCGCCGAAATGCTCAGTCCAGTGGGCTATTATATGTCGGTCGCCGAAGCGGATAACGCCCATCCCTGGGCCACGATTTCCGGGGAGGCGCTCCTCAAACGCGAGCTGCGCGATGAAGCCGCCCGGCACTACGTGCGGGCGATGGCGCACAGCGACGTGGCGGCGCCGCCGCACAAGACCAATGGATTGAATTTCCTGAAGAACGTGTTGATGGACCTGGACGGCTATATGGACATCTTCTCCGTCGTCGGCGGGAACGAACAGATCGTCGAGGGGCTCCTGAAGGAAATCAGTTCCGAAGTTCGCCTAAATTCAACCGTTCACGCGGTGACGCCGCTTTCCGATGGCTCATATCGTCTCGAGATCGACGCCAACGGAATTCGCGAAACGGCGATCTTCGATTACGTCGTGCTCGCGCTGCCTCTCACCGCCCTTTCGATGATCCATTGGCGCTCCGCTGCGTTGCAGGACGCCATCGACAAACATCTCACGCGTTTTGATCGGCCCGCTCATTATCTGCGCGCCACTTTCCTATTCGAGCGGTGTTTCTGGCGCGAGCACATCCCTGCTGACTGGTGGATGATGGACGCGTTCGACGGGTGCTGCGTATATGACGAGAGCATACGACACGATCCTCGCAGTTTCGGTAAGCTCGCATTTCTGATCGCGGGAAACGCGGCGCTGGGTCTCGCCAATGCAACGGATGAACGTATCGAGCAACTCTGCCTCGAGGCTTTGCCGCCGCAACTGGCCGAAGGCCGGGAGCTTCTCATCGATCGGCGAATTCACCGCTGGATGGCTTCCGTCAACGCCATTCCCTCGGGGTGGCCTGTGCGGCGACGCGCTGAGAACCATCGTCCCGATCCGGATGGACTCCCGGGGATCATCATCGTCGGCGACTATCTGTTCGACTCGACTCTGAATGGCGTGATGGATTCGGCGGACGCGGGCTCGGACTTAATCCTCGCCGACTTGCTTCGACTGCGTCACGCTGCGGCGGCGACCAGCAATGGCGTAATCAAGGGGCAAGTCTGGTCCAAAGCCGCTCCGACCGAGTTTGTGCTGGAGCGATTCTTTCCGGTCGAGGCTCTCGCCAACATGATCGAGATTACCTGGGGGTTGAGGCGCGGGGCGAAGATCCTGCACGTCGGCTCGGCTTCGGGACGAACGGTCGAGGGATTGCGCGCGCTGGGGTTCGACGCTTCCGGAGTCGAGAGCAATCGCCTTGCTCAGTTTGCGACGGCCCCGACCATCGAACAATACAATCGCCAATGCGAGCTGACGGCGCTGCCCTTCGCGGACCAGGAGTTCGACCTCGTGATCGAGACGGGTCTGTGCCGCTTGACGAGGCGGGATGCAATCCGCGCAATTCGGGAAATCCGTCGTGTTTCCAAATGCGGCCTGGTGCTCGGGTCGGTGACGACCGATTTGTCCATCGATCTCATCGAGCGTCACAACCTTCTCGAAGGCGTGCGGATGTTGGGATCTCGATGGGATTGGTCGGAAAAGCTCTATGCCGCTGGCTTCGTCCACGCGCTGATGGACCCCTCGCGCCTGGAGGACGTCTGGAAACGAGCCGTGGCCATGGGCGCGGGTCCGGGTCACTGGTACGAAGATGCGGAGGCGCTTCTCTTCTGTTTCTACCAGCCCGGCGCGATCGTGTCCGCCGCGGCGACGCCTGCCGAGGCGGAGATCGACGGCTTCGTCGAGACGCCTGGGATCGTCGTCAAAGCAACCGCGTAAGGCGTGAGTGGAAATTGCTGTTTGGGACGCCATCGAGAAGGAGTGGTTGATATGGCTGATACTTTGTTGGAACACGAACAGTCGACCCTCGATACGCGTGCGTGGCGGGTCGTTTTTGAAGAGCGGGCTGACGCCGGCGATCACGAAACGATCGTCATCAAGGAGCCGCGCGACGTCACGGCGATCTTGACGCCCATCGACGAGAAAGAGCTCGTCGGAAGCTTGACTCCCCGGGATCGGGACGCGTTCGAAATAGTCTGGTCGCCGTCAACGGTCGGCAACCCGGACGCGGAACGCCTGGCGGAGACATGGTTCGATCGCGGAACGACGCCGAGCCGGCGCCCGATCGTTCGAGCGGGAACTCGTACGGTCAGGGCGTTCTGGTGCGAGGGGAGGGCGCTTATCTACTGCAAGGCGGCGCAGTTGCACGACGCGCTGGACGCAGTCGTCCGCTTCACGTTGACCGAGCGCGAAACTGTCACGCTCGAAAGGGCGATGAAGGCGGTTTGGGCCTCGATCGACGAAGATAGGTCGTTAACGCACGCCGTGACCGGTCGGGAACAAAAGCGGCAAGAGCACGTCAACGAGATGACCGAGCTGGTTGTTCAGATGAGATCTGTTCAAATGAGGGTTGAGACCGCCCTCGAGCAGCTCGACCCGATGCTCGCCGAACCTTCCAAGCGGCTTTACAGCGAGTTGGCGATGGCGGCGGGGCTATATGATCGCGCGCCTTGGCTCTCCGAACCCGTTGAATTCGCGTCGGATCATTATGAGCTGGCCAACACCCGCTTGATCGAAGCTAAAAACGCCGCGTCAGACCGTAAGCACAGCTTGATCGGACATGTGTTGGAGAGCGCGATCATCTTGCTGCTGCTCGGGGAGGTTGTGGCGTTGCTCTTTGAAATTCAAATGTTTCACGCCACTTGGGGGCCCTTCTGAGCGTCCGGGAAGACGCCCAGCGCTTAGCACAGCGTCACGAGCAAGTCGGTGCGGTCAGAACCGCACCGAGGTATTGAGCAAAAAATAAGCGCCAGGGCCAAGGAATCTATCATGAACATAACCGCTGGCGACCGTCACTTGAAACGGACCGATCTCGTCCAACGTCAAATGTGCGCCCACTTTCCAAATCTTGTCGTGAAAATCGCTCGAGAAGACGCCCTGCGGTCCAAGATAGATCTTTCCCACGCTGAGATGGTCGTTCACGGAAACATTCTTGAACAGGAGGTAGCCGGGCCTCGTGTCGATATGCGCGGCGTCAAAGGCCGTGCTGAACGAAGCATAGGTATAAAACATGGTCTGGTCGGTGGGAGTCGAATTGAGTTCCCAGACGGTCTTAAAGCCCCAAGCGGTTCCCTGGACCTTATTGGTTGGGTCAGGGTAGGAAAGGCTGTCATGCGCGACGCTGGCGCCGACAAATCCCATCAGGGACCATCGCTCCGTCACCCACTGGTAGCCCAGCAAAAAATCCGCAGCGGGTTCGTAGCCGATAATCTTGCCGATTTGGCCGATCTGGTCGACCCAGTCGGGCGCGTCAGGGAGCTGTGCGCCTATAAGCTGCGACCCTGTGAAGGGATAATTGTATCCCGAGTATCCGAGGCCGATGCGCGCGCGCGCTCCGGATTCGTCCAAAGAGCCTTTAAGCGCCCCCGTGCCTGCGAGATAGACGCCCCAACTGCGCCGAGTGGTCACATCGGACTCCACCTCCAACTCGAAATGCGGCTCCTTGGATTTATCCTCGGCGGTTTGCTCCTCGGATTTGTTTGCGGATATGGCGGCGTCCGCAGCAAAGGCCCTGGAGCCAAGGAAGCAGGCTGTAATAGCAAACAAAACAAAGGACTTTGTTCTAAGCATTTCAACCTCTATTGGCCTGGTTCCATACCTGCTGTTGTGATTGTTAGTGAGAATCGAACCGCAAGCAAGCAATTTTTCCTTCGCTATCCCAATTTTAGAAGCAAGTGTGACATTTTTGCCATACTTCGTCCGACCGCTATCCTGAAACGCGCCATTTTATTCCTTGCCTCGGTCAAGCCAACAAAAGGAGAAGCCTTATGCGTAACGCGAGCATAATCTTGGCTATCGCCGCTATGACGGTTGCTTCATCGGCGAAAGCTCAAACGTCCTTTAGCGACGAGCAAATTCGACAAGCGTTGATTGGCAACACCATTTCCGGCAAACTGTCCGGACGGCCCTATGTCGAATTCCTGCGGCCCGACGGGCGCATCGACGGCGTGGGATCCGACGGCCGATACACCGGCCGCTGGACCATTTCGCGCGGCCGAATGTGCTTGAGTTACGATGAGGGGGGCGACAAGGCGACCCGTTGGGATTGCGCCCGCGTGCACGTTCAAGGCGACAAAGTCATTTGGGTGGATCGAGGCGACAAGACTTATTCCACTCTGAGCCCTGGCAACCCGAAAAACCTCTGAGCTTGGACGATTCGTCTCGGCGGGGCTGAAAACTTTGCGGGATGGAGGGACGGGAGTCTGGATTTTAGGGGCGGTGGCTCTTGTGGCGGACGGGCCGCGTGATTATGGCCAGCGTCATATCGGCCGAATTGCGGCGGCCTGTCTAACTTCATATCGCCGCCGCTGCGCTCCCCGCGATGACGGCGCCCCGCCTCACAGCGTGATCACATCCACATTGGCGCCAGGCAATTCGCTGGCGATGCGGGCGACATGTTGGTGATGCGTAAAAACTATCGCCTGCCGCGCGCGGCCGAATTCCGCGAGAAGGCCGAGCGCGCGGGCGGTTCTGTTCTCGTCGAAACTGGCCAGAAGATCGTCGCCGATGAACGGCAGGGGCTCCGCCGCGCGCAGTTCCAGCATAGCAAGGCGCAGCGATAAGAACAGCTGATCGCGCGCGCCCTCGCTCATGCCGGCGATTTTCACGCGGACGCCGTTTTCGCGCAACCCGACAAGCGTCGGCGTATCTTCGTCGTCGTAGTCGGCGCCGAGCGACGTGAAGGCGCCGTCGGTCGCGATGGCGAAAAGCGTTGAGGCGCGGGTCAGCAGCGGGTCTTGCACGGCGGCGCGATGACGCTCGATCGCCCGCGCGGCGAGCCGCGCTGCGCTCGCCCGCGCCAGCCAGCGCGAGGCGACGTCGATCAGCGCCGCGCCGGCCTCGGCCTTGCCTTGCGCGGCGCTGGCGGCGTCGCGGCCCGCCGCCAGAGCGTCGCGGGCGCGGGTCGCCTCGTGCAGGGCGGTCTGCGCCGTCGCTATGTCGTTTACAACTTGTGTGAGCGCGATTTTTTGCCGCGCGATCTCGCCGGGCAGCAGATCGAAGTCGAGATCGCTTTGCTCGCCGCGCAGCGCGTCTTCATCGTGGCCGTCGCCGGTCTCGGCGAGGTCGCGGGCGAGGGCGGCGAGATCGTCGAGCAGGCTCGAACGTCGCTGTAGCCGGTCGAAACTGGGGGCGAGAGGGGCGGTCTCGTCGAGGCTCAATTTTGCCCGCGCGGCGCTCAGCCGTTCATGCGCGAGAATGCGTTTTTGCGCGAGTTTGGCGCCCGCCGATGCGCGTTTTTGCGCGTTTTTTCTCAGCGTTTCGCGCTGTTCGAAGGCGCTGCGCGAAACGGCGAGGCGGCGACTCAATTCGTCCAGCGCCTCGCGCGGCCGTCGTTCGGAGAGATCAGGCGCGGCGAGCGCAACCAGTTCCGCCACTTGCGTTTCGAAGCCGGCAATGTCGTCCTGCATCGTGGCGATACGATGTTCTTCGTCCTCGAATTTCGATTTTTGCAGCGGCACGGCTTGCCAGACGGCCAGCGCCGCTTCGGCCTGCGCCGGCCCGTCGCCCGGGCGTCCGCTAAGTCCTATGGCGGCTAGCGCATTTGGCCAGTCGGCGAGAAGACGTTCGCTCTCTTGCCCGATCCGGGCGCGGCTTTCCTGCGCCCGCGCAAGCGCCTCGGCCGCTTTGCCTCGCAACGCATTGCCGGCGCTGGCTTCGGTCCAGCCGGCCTGCATCCGGTCGACGCCCGCGCGGGCGTGTTTGTAGAGCGCTTCGATCGGCAGGGCGGCGTCGCCAGCGGCGCCTGCGTCTTCGATCAGCCGAGTCAAAGCGGTGCGTTGCGCGTCGAGCTTTTGCGCCAGCGCGTCGCGCTCGACGCTCTGTTCGGCGAGCCGCGCGCGGCGCCGCAATATGTCGCTAACCCGCTCCAGCCAGGAGGCCATCGCCTGCGGAGTCTTCGGCGCGACGCCGGCGCGCTCCCATAGCGTCGCCCACTCCGCCTGCGCGGCGCGGCGGCGCGACGCGAGTTCGTCCCGCGAGGCGGCCAGTTTTTCCAAAGCGCGCTGCTCCGTGGCGCGCCGTTCTCGCGCCGCCTCGAAGCGCGCGGCGCGCTCGGCGTCCGACAGCAAGAGACCGGCGGCGGCGTCGACATCGCGCTCGGCGGCGCCGAGCGCTGCGAAGGCCTCACGGCGCGGCTGCGGTTCACCGTCGAGCGCCGCGCCGAGACGCGCGTAGGCGTGATCACGTTTACTGCGCGCGGCGCCGAGGTCTTCGCGCGTCGCCACGGCGCCTGCCCGCGACAGGGCGGCGATCTCCTCCTCGATCGTCGCCAGCCGCGCCTGCAAGGCCTTTGCCTCGGCGCTCGCGCGCTTTTCGTCCTCGCCCAGCGCGTCGAACGTCTGGCGCGCCGCTTCTATCCGCGCTGCGTCGGGAAGCGCGAGCCGCGCGAGATTTTCGAGGTCGCCGGCGCAGGGGTCGAGCCTCTCCGCCTCCTCGAGCAAACGGCGGCGCTCCAAAGATTCGCCGAGCGCTTCGCGGCGCAGCCGCTCGGCGTCGGCGGGAATGTCGACGAAGGCTTGGAGCCGCAGCAACAGCGGCGCGGGATCGGCGCATGGGCCCTGTTTTGCGCAGGCCTGCTCCAGCTCCTGCAACTCCCGACGCGTAGTCGCGAGGGCGCTGTCCGTCTCGGCGAGACGCCGTTCGACGTCGCGGCGGGCGCCGATCAGTTCGCGCGCCAGGGCCAGCGCCGGGTCGGCAGGCTGGCGCGCCAGCAGTTCCTCCACCGAACCAAGACCGAGGCGCCGCGCCGCTTCGAAGAGCGCGGTCCGCGCGATATGCGCGGATTCGCGGCGCCTCGGCAAATCGTCTTCGGCCTTGCGCACGGCGCCGAGCTTTTCGCGTAATGAGTCGATCTTGCCGCCAATTTCCAGCAGGGGCTCGTCGACGATCAGCGCGGTGATCGCCGCCGCGCCTTCGGTCTCGTCGAGTTGCTGCTCGGCGAGCTGTCTCTCGATGCGCCTCAGCTCCTCATGCGCCTCGCGCCAGAGCGCCACGGTTTCGGCCTCGACCTCGGGCAGATCGGCGAGGGTCGACAGTTCGTCGCGCGTCTCTTTCAGCCTGCGCAGTTTGGGCGCCGTGCGCAGGGCGCGCTCGCGGCGGGCGAGGTCGCGCCCGATCTTGTCGTGCTCGTCGCTGAGCGCGTCGCGCCTGGCTTGCGCGTCCCTCACCGCGCTCTCCGCCGCCGCCAGCGCGTCGGCGGTGACGATGGCCTCGCGCAGATGTTTCTCGGCTTCCTGATGCTGGTCGAGCGCTGCGTAAAATTCTTTGCCGGCGGCGCGGCGCGGACCAAACAAGGCGTCCGCTTCCGCGTCCAGTCGGGCGCGCGATTGCGCCAGCATGGAGAGCCGCGCCGAGGAGGCGGTCAGGGTTTCGGCGAGCCGCCCGCCCGCCCGCAGCAATTCGCGTCCGCCCTCGCGCAACGCCTCGGCGGTGAGGCCGAATTCGCTAAAGAAAACCTCGCGCGTGATCGAGCCGAGCACGCCCGCCAAGAGATCGTCGGCGAGCGGCTTGTCGTCTTCATCCAGCAGCGTGTTTTTGCTTCCCTTGCGGCGGCGTAAAAAGACGCGGGAGCCGCCGGCGAAGCGCAGCTTCGCGCCGACTCGCAGCGTCGTCTGGTCATGCAGAAAGGCGTAATTCGTGGTCTTGCCGAAGCCGAACAACAGATCGCCGATGGCGTTCAGCGCCGAGGTTTTGCCGGCTTCGTTGGCGCCAACAACGACGTGCAGCTGCGCGCCCTCGCGCAGCTCCAGCACCCGGTCGGTGAAGGCGCCGTAGCGCTCGAAGGACAGCGTTTCGAATCTCATCCGCCGCTCTTCGCCGATGATTCTGTCTCCCATAGAGCTGTGGGAAGGGTAGGCCTCGCGTAGACCATGCCTTGCGGGAAAAGGGCACGAACCCCCATCCAACCCTTGGCTAGCGCCAAGGGCCACCTTCTCCCAGTTGTGGGAGAAGGGAGCGCCCATGCTTTCTTGGCTCCTGAAACAAGAGAAATTGAAGTTGAATCTATCGGTGCGCATCCTTCTCCCACAACTGGAAGAAGGTGGCCCCGCGAAGCGGGGTCGGATGAGGGGCGCTGCGGGAACTGCATCACGCGCCGCCCTCCGCCACGGCGATTTCGCCGATAAGCCGGTCGCGCGCCTCCGCGGCGAGTTGAATCAAATTTTTCTCGCCCCGCGGCAATTGTTCGCGCAAATCGCGCGGCAATTTGTCGCCGATTTGCGCGGCGAGTTCTTCGAGCGTGCGCGCAAATTCCGGGTCGTCGGCGGCCTCGCGCACCAGCGCCTCGACATCGAGCGCGTCCGCTTCGAATGACGCCTCGGCCCGGCGTGGCGGCGCGCGCGTTGTGATCTTGACCTGCTCCACCCAGAGATCGTCGGCGAAGCGAAAGCCGATGGCGCGGGCGTCCGCTTCTATCGCCTCGCGCCGCGCGACGAGGCGCGCGTGCAAGGGCGTCACGCCGGTCAGCGAGAGACGCGCGGCGAGCGGCCGCCCTTCCGCTCGGGCGTGTTCGTCGCGAAGCCGCGTCTCTATGCGCGCCAGCGTTTCCGCTTCGTCCTGGCAATCCGAGACGTCGACGCTGGTCTGCGCCCAGCGCGCGGCGTCGAGCGCGACGTGGCTGGCCTCCACGACGCGCCCATCGGCGACGGTGACGCGCATCGCGCCCTTAGGGCCGGTCTCGCGCACGCTGCGGCCCTGGATATTGCCGGGATAGACGATCCAGGGATCGCGGCTAATTTCCTCGGCGGCGTGGACATGGCCCAGCGCCCAATAGTCGTAGCCAAAGCGCCTGAGGTCTTCGACGCTACAGGGGGCGTACGACTCATGCCCGCGCGTTCCGTCGAGCGCGGTGTGCAGCAGGCCGATGTTGAACCACCCCTCGCGCCGCGCAGGATAAGACGCGATGAAATCCGCGCCGACGAGTCGCGAGCCGAAACTGCGGCCATGCAGCGCCGTGCGCAAAGAATCGAGTTCGAAGGACTGCGCGCTGCGCGCGGAGAAAATCCGCACGCTATCCGGATAGGGCAGCGACTTCGACATGAGGCTTTCGGCGTCGTGATTGCCCTTGACGATGAACGTCGGGATGCCCGCGCGCTCCAGCCGCCCAAGCTCGCGCACGAAAAGCAGGCCGGTGCTCACGTCCTTCCAATCGCCGTCGAAAATATCGCCGCAGATCAGCAGGAAGGCGGCCTTCGCGGCGATGGTCTCCTCGATCAGCGCCTCGACGGCGCGGCGTCCCGCCCGCGCGAAACGCGCGGCGACGGCTGCGTCCTTGCAGCCAAGGCCGGCGAGCGGGCTGTCGATGTGGAGATCGGCGGCGTGGATGAAGGTGAACTGCATGAAAGAGCGGGTTCCGGGGCGCGCGAAGGTTTTGACGTTACGCCGAATTCGAACAAAGTAGATAGTGAGTTTGCGCCCAGAGGTCGCGCCGGGACGAAAGTTCTCCGCAAATTCACGCCTCTGTCAATAATTTCGTCGATCATGCGGCGTTATGATTCGGGCGGGACCCCGCTCTGGCGTATGATAGCGGCCCAGCAGAACCTTCGGAATTAAAGAGGCAGTCATGGGCGATCACGTCGTCACGCTCAACGCTGGATCGTCGTCCGTCAAATTCGCGCTATTCGCGATCGAACGCGAGTGGCCCCGGCTTGTCGCCGCCGGCCAGGCCGAAGGGCTCGGCGCGACGCCGCACTTTCATGCGCGCGTCATCGGCGGCGACAATTACGAGAACGACGAGAATTTAACGAGCCACGAAGCGGGCGTCCGACATATTCTTGGATGGATCGAGGCGATGTTTCCCGACATCGTGGTCGGCGCCATCGGCCACCGCGTCGTGCACGGCGGGCTGAACTATTGCGCGCCGGCGATCGTGGACCGGGCGATTCTCGCCGATCTTTGGACGCTGGCGCCGCTGGCCCCGCTGCACCAACCGCATAATCTCGCGGGCGTCGAAGCCGCGCATGCGGCTTTTCCGAGCGTGCCTCAGGTCGTTTGTTTCGACACGGCCTTCCATCGTGGTCACGCCTTCGTCAACGACGCCTACGCGTTGCCGCGCGAATATTATGAGCGAGGCGTGCGGCGTTTCGGCTTCCACGGCCTGTCCTACGAATATATTGCGCGGCGGATGCAAGAGATCGATCCGGTGATCGCTTGCGGTCGGGTCGTCGTGGCGCATCTGGGCGCCGGCGCCTCGCTTTGCGCCATGAAAAACGGCCGCTCCGTCGCCTCCACCATGGGTTTTTCCGCTCTCGACGGCCTGCCCATGGGCACGCGATGCGGGCAGATCGATCCCGGGCTGCTGCTCTATTTGCTGGAGCACGACAAAATGACCGTCGCCGACCTCGAGCACCTGCTCTACGAGCAATCGGGGCTGAAGGGGCTTTCCGGCGTCTCGTCCGACATGCTGGCGCTTGAAGCGTCGGACGCGCCGCGCGCGCGCGAGGCGATCGACTATTTCGCTCACCGCATCCGCATGGAGATTGGCGCGCTCGCCAGCACGCTGCAGGGACTCGACGCGCTGGTTTTCACAGGCGGAATCGGCGAACATTCGGCGCGCGTCCGCGCCGCCGTTCTTGGCGAAATGCGTTGGCTCGGCCTCACGGTCGACAGCAAAGCCAATGCGAGAGGCGCGCAGCGCATCTCCGATCCCGCCGCGGCGACTCCGGTCTTCGCGCTGGCGACGGACGAAGAAGCGATGATCGCGCATCACACGATCAAAACGGCAGGTCTCGCGCGCGCCCGCGCCGCCTGAACCGGTCTTGATCCTTAACAGTCATGTGAATGACATCTGCGCGACTTATCGGCTATTGCGCGCTGGAGCCTAAAGCAGCCATCCGCCCCGGCGCTCGGGAGGACGATTTGACGATGAGCGCAAATATGAGCGCGACCAATCGCGCGACGGCGGCCGGTCTCAGCGCGGCGGTGCATCGAAACGCCACGTTTTCCCGCGCCGGTCTGCTCGAACGCCTGTTCACCTTCGCGTTCAAGGGGCTGGTCTATCCGCAAATCTGGGAGGATCCGGTCGTCGATATGGAGGCGCTGGCGATTCGTCCAGACGATCATATTGTCGCCATCGCCTCCGGCGGCTGCAATGTGATGAGTTATCTGACCGCCAATCCCGCCCGCATCACCGCGATTGATCTCAATGGCGCGCATGTCGCGCTCAATCGCCTGAAATTGCGCGCGGCGCGGGATCTGCCGGATTACGAGACCTTTCACCGCTTCTTCGGCGCCGCCGACCGCGTCGAGAATATCGCGGCCTATGATCGCTGGATCAAGCCCAATCTCGACGCCGTTTCGCGCGCTTATTGGGAAGGCCGCACGACTCTCGGACGCCGCCGCATCGAGCGCTTTTCACGCAATTTTTATCGATACGGGCTGCTCGGCTCGTTCATCGGCGCCGGGCATTTGCTGGCGCGCGCGCATGGCAAGGACCCGCGCAAAATGCTGCAGGCGGGTTCGCTCGAAGAGCAGCGCGCCCTGTTCGACAGCGTGCTCGCGCCGCTGTTCGAATCGCGTTCGGTTCGCTGGCTGGTCCGGCAACCCGCCACGCTCTATGGTCTTGGCATTCCGCCGGCGCAATATCATGCGCTCGCGGGCGACGCTGAGGGCGGGATGATTGAGGTTTTGCAGGACCGGCTTCGCCGGCTGGCCTGCGACTTCGATCTTTCCTCGAACTATTTCGCGCGGCAGGCGTTCGGGCGAGGCTATGGCGCGGACGAGGGCGCGGCGACGCCGCCCTATCTGGAGCGCGGCGCCTTCGACGCGATCCGCACGCGCGCCGACCGCGTCGATGTCAGGCATATGTCGATGGGCGATTATCTCGATTCCTGTCCGCCCTCCAGCCTCGACGGCTATGTCCTGCTTGACGCGCAAGACTGGATGAACGACGCCGATCTCACGGCCTTATGGGAGAAGATCACCCGCACGGCGCGCCCTGGCGCCCGCGTGATTTTCCGCACCGCCGCCGACGATCGGCTGCTCCCCGGCCGCGTGCCGGACGAGATATTGGATCGTTGGTCGTACGACGAGCCGCGCTGCCGCGCTCTAACGAAGCGCGACCGCTCCTCGATTTACGGAGCCTTTCATCTTTACACGCTGACGGCGCCGCAATGACGCATGACGCCGAAAGCTTGATGGATCGCATGTACCGCCCGCAGCGGCATATCTACGATCTGACGCGCAAACATTATCTGCTCGGCCGCGACCAGATGATCGACCGGCTGGCGCCTCCCGATGGAGGCGCCGTGCTGGAAATCGGCTGCGGCACCGGGCGCAACCTTATTCGCGCGGCGCGGCTTTATCCCAAGGCGCGCTTTTACGGCGTCGATATTTCGGCGGTCATGCTCGAGGAGGCGAAAGCGTCAATCTGGCGCAACAAGGTCGCCGCGCCGATCGTTCTGGCGCAGGGCGACGCCGCGAGCTTCGATCCGAACGCGCTGTTTGGCCAGCCGCGCTTCGAGCGCATATTCATCTCCTACGCTCTGTCGATGATCCCGGCCTGGCGCGAGACCATCGCTCACGCGCTTGATTTATTGGCGCCAGGCGGGTCGCTGCATATCGTCGATTTCGGCGACCAGGCGGACTTGCCTTCGTGGTTCCGGCAGCTTCTGGCCAAATGGCTGGAGTTGTTTCACGTCCGCCCGCGCGCCGAGCTTGAGAGCGAATTCGCAGGCCAAGCCAGCGCGAGGGGTTTAGTTCATCAGCACGTGGCGCTCTACCGAGGTTATGCTTTCCTCGACGTCGCGGGTTTTGCGGGCGACGCCCGGTCCTGACGCGGCGCCCGAACCCTTCGCGGCTTCCAAGGCGGTGGAGTCGAAGGCGCGTCGCGGGTCGGACTGAATTCTCGGCCGGCGCCAGGACCAAATGTGAGCCTGAATTCCGCAGATAACGATTGTTGCGATTTTTGGTGCATAAATATTTAATGCGCCGGACAGCAGATAACCGTCCTCTGCGACACCTAACGCCGACGTAATCGCGCCGAACCATTGAGTGGAAATTTCTATAATCATATGGGTTTTTTTGGATATATCGCGCCAAATCGCCGCACTGCACCATATATTGTTGCATCGCAACACTAAGCGCCTATCTTCTGTAAAGCGCCGCGTTCGAGTGCGCGGCTGATGTGATCGAAGTTGTGCTGGAACGACGGTCACAGCCGGAGGAAAGGAAACAGCCATGAAAATCGGAGCACACATTTTCAATTTGGCGCTCGCTGTAGCGCTGGGTTGCGCAAACGTGCCGCTCCATGCCGCAGAAGCATGGTCGCCAGTGAAAATGAAGCCGATGAAGGCTATCAGCCTGGACGAAGGCGACAAGCACATTGTCAGCTATTTCGTCAGCGGCGGCGGCAGTTGTAAATTAACCATGATCATCGCCGATGCGTGGGGGAATTCGAACGACGAAACCCCCGACACGAAGCCTTCGCGCGTGGTCGCGGAGATTGCATCTGGTCGATTGGCCGAGATAGTCGCCGCAAAGGGGAAATCTCTGGGTTTTTTGTGCGCGGACGACGCCTTGTCGATGACGGTGACAAAAACGGATCGACTGGCGCTAGATTCAAGGTCTCGATGACAAGCGTTTTGAGGCGATTCAACGGAGGTCTTCGTCATCGAGACGAAGATCTTTCTTGCTAAATCGAACATCTTCGGATTTCGCTGACCGTGCAGCGGGAATATGCCGATATAGCGTGGCGGCCCCGACGCAGTCGTCAATCGATTTCGGCTGGCGGCCTCCAGTGCGGCCAATGCGCTTTCGCGAAACTTGACATCCTCGCCCCCATGATGGCAGTCGCCACCCTAACGCTAAAGACCAAAAGCAGGGGAACGGCTTTGTCGACGGCTTTCATTTTTCCAGGGCAGGGATCGCAGACGGTCGGCATGGGCAAGGCCCTCGCCGATAATTTTCGCGAGGCGCGCGCCGTGTTCGAGGAGGTCGACGCCGCGCTGTCGCAGGCGCTCAGCCGCATGATATTCGAGGGGCCTGAGGCGGAGCTGACCCTCACCGCCAACGCCCAGCCGGCGCTGATGGCCGTCTCGCTGGCCGCTGTGCGCGTGCTGGAAAACGAGGAAGGTCTCGATCTTTCGCGCGCTGCGAAATTCGTGGCCGGCCACTCGCTCGGCGAATATTCGGCGCTCTGCGCCGCCGGGGCGCTCAGCATTGTCGACGCGGCGCGACTGCTGCGCCTGCGCGGCGCGGCGATGCAGGCCGCCGTGCCAGTGGGCGCGGGGGCGATGGCGGCGCTGCTCGGCGTCGAACTGGGCGCCGCGCAAGAGATCGCCGCGGCGGCGGCGAGCGCGACCGGAGCCGTGTGCCAGGTCGCCAACGACAATGGCGGCGGTCAGGTCGTGCTCTCCGGCGCAAAGGGAGCCGTGGAGAAAGCCATGGAGATCGCCAAGGAGCGGGGCGTCAAGCGAGCGGTCTTGCTGCCGGTTTCCGCGCCCTTTCATTGCGCGCTGATGCAGCCCGCCGCCGAGGCGATGAAAGATGCGCTTGCCGACGCCGCCATTGCGCGCCCCTGCGCGCCGGTGGTCGCCAATGTCACGGCCGCGCCGGTCTCCGACCCCGAGGAGATTCGCCGTCTTTTGGTCGAGCAGGTCACCGGCTCCGTGCGCTGGCGCGAGAGCGTCGCCTTCATGGCCGGCGCGGGCGTGACCAAATTCGTCGAATGCGGGGCGGGCAAGGTGCTGGCCGGGCTGCTGAAGCGCATCGCCCCGGGCGTGTCGGGCGTCAGCGTCGGCGCGCCGGACGATATTGCCGCCTACCGCGCCTTCGTTTGAAAAGAAAAGCCCGTCGCGGAACCGGGCTTTTCGCTGTCTCTAAACCTTGGCGCCAGCTTCAGTATTTGGCGAAATCGATGGCGCCCGGCGCCCGCCGGCGAGTGGAGACGCCGATGGGGCCTGCTTGCTCGAGGCCGCGACTTATGGAAAGTGCCTCTCGCGCGGGCGGACTCATAGAGAAATTCGGGCGCTGGTGATTTTTGCCCTAAGCCGCCCTAATTGTTCGCGCGCCTCGACGAAAAAATGAGACAAGAAAATAGGTGGGGAGAGAATGTTCGATCTGACAGGCAAGACGGCGCTGGTGACCGGCGCCAGCGGCGGCATCGGCCGGGACATCGCGCGCTCGTTGCATCGTGCGGGCGCCGCCGTGGCGCTTTCCGGCACGCGGCGGGAGGCTCTGGACACGCTGGCCGGGGAATTGTCCACGCGCGTCCATGTTCTGCCCTGCGACCTCGGCGACAAAGACCAGGCCGAAAAGCTCGTGCCGCAGGCGGAAGCCGCGCTGGGCGGCCTCGACATTCTCGTCAATAACGCAGGCGTCACCCGCGACATGCTGTTCATGCGCATGAAAGACGAGGATTGGGATACGGTTTTGAACGTCAATCTGACCGCGGCGTTTCGATTGTCGCGGGCGGCGTTGCGCGGCATGATGCGCAAACGTCACGGCCGCCTCATCGGCATCACCTCGGTCGTGGGCGTGACGGGCAATCCGGGGCAGGGCAATTACGCCGCGGCCAAGGCCGGGCTGATTGGCATGAGCAAATCGCTGGCCGCCGAGGTGGCGTCGCGGGGAATCACCGTAAACTGCGTCGCGCCGGGCTTTATCGAAAGCCCGATGACCGACGCGCTCACGCAGGCGCAGAAGGAAAGCATATTGAGGATGGTTCCGGCGGGGCGTCTCGGCCAAGGCGCGGAGATCGCCGCCGCCGTGGTGTTTCTCGCCAGCGCGGAGGCTGCCTATATCACCGGCCAGACGCTGCATGTGAATGGCGGCATGGCGATGATCTAAAGTCTCGCGTTTCGCCGCGACGCACGCCACAGAAGCCGGCGCGCCGCCCTCTCGCCATCAAGATCGAAGTGTGCTACCAGACGCGTCGCTGCGACGGGGGCGCCGCCTTTTCGATCTTTCGGATCGGCATGTCTCGTGCTCTTGCGGTGGTTCGCGTTCGCCTGATATGGCGGGAGCGCGACCCAAGGTATAGGGAGAGCAAGCGACTTTGGCCCACAGGGCCGCCGGTCGCCAAAACAAACGCACAGCGCCGCCGCGATCGATCGTCGCGGGCGCGGAAATCGAACGAGGATCAAAGCAAATGAGCGATGTCGCCGAGCGCGTGAAGAAGATTGTTGTCGAACACCTCGGCGTCGAGCCCGAGAAAGTCGTGGACAAGGCCAGTTTCATCGATGATTTGGGAGCGGATTCGCTCGATATCGTTGAATTGGTGATGGCGTTCGAAGAGGAGTTCGGCGTCGAGATTCCGGACGACGCTGCCGAAACCATTTTGACGGTCGGCGACGCCGTGAAATTCCTGGAACAGGCGAAGGCGGCCTAATCAGGCGTGGAGCGGCGCGCGGCGCGGCGGGCGAACCGCCGCGCGCGCCCGGACGCGCCATTACAAAGAAACATCGTCTCCGAGAGTGATCCATGCGCAGAGTAGTGGTCACCGGTCTCGGCCTCGTGTCGCCGTTAGGCTGTGGTGTTGACATAAATTGGCGTCGCCTTATCGCGGGCGACTGCGGTTTTAAGCGCATCGACACGTTCGAGGTCGAGGATCTTGCGTGCCAGATTGCGGCGGTTGTGCCGCGCGGCGCCGGCGCCGAAGGCGCTTTCAATCCCGACGAATGGTTCGACCCCAAGGAGCAGCGCAAGGTCGACGATTTCATTATCTACGCCGCCTGCGCCGCGACACAGGCGTTGTCCGACGCCGGCTGGAAGGCCGACACTGTGGAGAAGCAGGAAACGACCGGCGTGCTGATCGGCTCGGGGATCGGGGGCCTCGGCGGGATTTACGAGACCTCGATCACGCTGAAGGAAAAGGGGCCGCGCCGCGTTTCCCCTTTCTTCATCTCTGGCCGGATCATCAATCTCGCGTCGGGCTATGTGTCGATCATGCATCATCTCAAAGGCCCCAACCACGCTGTCGTGACGGCGTGCTCCACGGGAGCGCATGCGATCGGCGACGCCGCCCGGCTGGTGGCGCTCGGCGAGGCCGAGGTGATGGTCGCGGGCGGCGCCGAATCGCCGGTGAACCGTCTTGGCGTCGCGGGCTTCGCCGCCTGCCGCGCGCTCTCGACGGGCTTCAACGATCGACCCGAGGCGGGGTCGCGCCCTTACGACCGCGATCGCGACGGCTTCGTCATGGGCGAGGGCGCCGGCTGCGTGGTGCTCGAATCCTACGACCACGCCAAGGCGCGCGGCGCCCATATTTACGCCGAACTGATCGGTTACGGCATGTCGGGCGACGCCTATCATATCACGGCCCCCGCGCCCGACGGCGACGGCGCGTATCGTTGCATGTCGATTGCATTGAAACGGGCGGGCCTTTCGGTCCAGGATATTGATTACATCAATGCGCACGGCACCTCGACGCCGCTCGGCGACGAGATCGAGCTGAACGCCGTGCAGCGGCTGCTTGGCGATTCGGAGGCGAAACTGTCCATGTCGTCGACGAAATCGGCGATCGGCCATCTGCTCGGCGCGGCCGGCGCAGTTGAGGCGATCTACTCGATTCTGGCGCTACGCGATCAGGTGGCGCCGCCGACCCGCAATCTCGACAATCCATCGGTCACGACCGACATCGATCTCGTCCCGCATGTCGCTCGCAAGCGTAAAATCGATGTCGTGCTGTCGAACTCCTTCGGTTTTGGCGGCACCAACGCGTCGTTGGTGTTTCGCCGGACCAGTTAGCGCGCTTGCGGACGAAGCCGGCTCCGCTTGGCCCAAACAAGACGCCTCGAAATTTGCAGTCGGACCTTCTGCGTGTTTCCGTGAAACGAGAGCGTCTTAACTTTACGGCGTGATCGACCGGAATGCATTGTGATCGGCGCCATCGACCGTCCGTGAATTCGCCACATTCAGTGATAGTGTGACCTGCGATGATAATGTGGCCAGCGGCGCCCAGGCGGAGGCCGGTCGCTCGCTTTTCCGGGTCGGGAGAGGGATATTGCTCCCAAATTGCGGGTTTCGACGCGATAATGACTGTCGGCTTTGCGAAAAGACGTGGAATGAGTAACCTTTTCACAGTTGTCTTAAACTCTTCGAGGCGGGCGCGAAAAATGCGCTTGTTTGTTGAACTGGCGCATTTTATCGCCGGAGCGGCAGGCGTTGCGACGATAAACCGATGTCGGCAAAGAATGGCGTGATCTGATATGAGTGACGTTGAAAAGAGCGACAGGCTGGACGCCTCCAAACCGGGCGCCGCGTCCCCGGCCCCGCCGGAGCGGCAACCGGCGGCGTCCCAAGCCAATACAGCCGCGCCTGAGCTGAAAACTGCGGCGGAGCCGAAGACTGCCGCGCCGACGCAAGCGGCCGGCCAACAACCGCCGCCGACTCGAAAGAACGAGAAGCCCTGGTTTTTTCAGCGCCGCGGCGAGTCCCAAAAGCCGCTTGCGTCGCGGCAACCCCCGCTCCCGCCGCGCAAAAAAAGGCGACGCGACGGAACTCTTTCGGCAATGAGCGGCTTCTTGAGCTTTATCCTGCTCGCTGTGGTCGCCGGGGTATTCGGACTCATTTCCGCGCGCCACATTTTGAACGAGCCGGGTCCGCTGCATGCCGACAAGATCGTGTTCCTGCCGCCGGGGAGCGACACGCCGGAAATGCTGGCGCAACTCGAGCGCGAAGGGGTGATCGACAACCCGCTGCTGCTGAATGTGACGTTGCTCGTCGAAAACAAGCGCGGCGCGCTCAAGGCTGGCGAATATTTGTTTCGGCAGGCCGTCAGCCTGCAAGAAGTGATGGACCAGCTGATCAGCGGGCGACAGTTGCTGCACGCGGTGACCATTCCCGAAGGGCTGACCAGCGAGCAGATCGCGCAACGCTTGCGCGAAAGCGACATATTGGCAGGCGACATCATGGAGACGCCCAAGGAGGGCATGCTGCTGCCGGAGACCTATAAGGTCGCGCGCGGCTATCCACGCACCAAACTCATCGCCAAGATGCAGGAGGATCAGCGCAAACTGATCGACCAGATCTGGGCGCGCCGCAGTCGCGACCTGCCGTTTCGCACGCCTTTCGAATTGGTGACGCTGGCCTCCATCGTCGAAAAAGAGACCGGCAAGGCGGAGGAGCGTCCGCATGTTGCGGCGGTCTTCGTCAACCGTCTGCGCAAGGGCATGCGGCTTCAGTCCGATCCGACCATCGTTTACGGTCTGGTGGGCGGCAAGGCGACGCTGGGGCGCGGCATTCTGCGCACCGAACTCGACAAATACACGCCCTATAACACCTACATAATCGACGGGCTGCCGCCGGGACCAATCGCCAATCCCGGCCGCGCGGCGCTCGAGGCCGTGGCTAATCCCGCCAATTCCGCCGATCTTTATTTTGTCGCCGACGGGACCGGAGGCCATGTTTTCGCGGAGACGCTGGATCAGCATAACCGCAATGTGCTGCGCTGGCGCCACATCGAGCGCGATACTAAGGAAAAACCCGCGTCCGACTTGGACCATCCGGCGCCGGGCGCCGCGCCCCCGACGCCCGCGCCCGCGCCGCTCGACCAACATGGCGACGCCGGCGCGATCGGGAGGCTCGTGCTGTTCGGCGAGCGGCACGACGATTATCCGCCAGGCCGCGCCATGGCGGCGGATGACGGCGCGACGCATCGTCTCGGCAAGTTTGGTCCGTGGCCCGGCCTGTTCGCGGTCGAATCGCTCGACGATCCGACCCATGGCGCCGCCCCCCAACATCGGGCCTTGGCGTCGGCGCGGCCGTTGCTCACGCTCGCCGGCGCGCAGCCGAAGAGCTTTTCCGGCTTCGATCCGACGACGATGATCGGCGCCGCGCCTGAGAGCAACGAGGTCGCCGGAACCGACGAAGTGGCGTTCGAAAACGAAGGCGGCAAAGCGCTCCTCGATGGCCACGACGTCGCCAGCTACCCGGTTTCGCCGCGCGTGCGCGCCGAGCAGAAAGCGCGAGCCGCCAAGCTTGGCCTTTCCGCCGGTTCCGACCAATTGCCAGCCGATGTCGTCGGCGAGCGGGATGCGACGCCCGACGCTGCGCGGCCAAACCTTCCGGCGCTCGGATTTGCGAGCGCCGAAGCGGGTGGGGCCCCCGCGCCGCGCCGGCCAAAGGCGTTCGACGCCTCCGAAGGCACGCCGCTCGATCCCTTGCGCGATAAATCCTGGGATTTGACCTCGGCTAAAAGCGTGCCCGCCTCCACAAATCTGCATTAGGGTTTCACGGCGTTCTCGCCCAATGCGGCGGCGCAGCAGCACAAGGACCGATCATCGCATGACGCTCGCCAGCATGACCGGTTTCGCCCGCAGCCACGGCTCCCTCGGCCCTTGGCGTTTTTCCTGGGAATTGAAGACCGTCAACTCCAAGGGGCTGGACTTGCGGCTGCGCACGCCCGCAGGCTTCGACGCGGTCGAAGTCAAGGCGCGCGCCGCCATCGCCGGGCGCGTCGCGCGCGGCGCCTGTTCGGCCGGCCTTTCGGCCAAGCGCGCAGACGCCGCCGGCACATTCCGCATCGATCGCGCAGCGCTCGACCGGTTGCTCGCCGCGCTCGACGACGTGCCCTTGCACGTCAATCTGCGGCCCGCTTCGCTTGACGGACTGCTCTCGGTGCGCGGCGTCGTCGAGGTGATCGAGCCGGAAGACGACGAGACGCAACGCGCCGCGCTGGAGACGCAAATCCTCGCTCGCCTCGACGAAGCGCTCGAAGCGCTCGTCGTTTCGCGCCGCGCCGAGGGTTTGGCGCTCGCCGTCGTGCTGAACCAACGCCTCGATCGCATCGAGATGTTGGCGGCGCAGGCAGACGCGCTGCCGGCGCGACAACCCGAAGCCGTGCGCGCGCGCATAAAGCAGCAGATCGCGCTGCTTGTCGAAAACGCCGACGCCTTCGATCCGCAAAGGCTGCATCAGGAGGCCGTGCTGCTGGCCGTCAAGGCCGACATCCGCGAGGAGCTCGACCGTTTGCGCGCCCATGTGGCGAGCGCGCGTTTACTGCTTGCTAGCGGCGGCCCGGTCGGTCGGCGGCTGGATTTCCTGGCGCAGGAGCTTTCCCGCGAAACCAATACGCTTTGCGCGAAATCCAACGACTCCACGCTGACGGCCATTGGTCTCGATCTTAAGATCGAGGTCGAGCAATGGCGTGAACAAGTGCAAAATATCGAATAGGCGAGTAGCGCGGGGGGAGCAGCGGATGGTAGAGGCTTTTTGCGCGCCCGCGCCGCAGCCTTGAGTTTTTGATCCAAAAGAAAAGCTTCATGCCCTCGCCCCAGACCGACCATCGCGGCATTGTGCTGATTCTCTCGTCGCCCTCGGGCGCGGGCAAGACGACTCTTACCCGCATGTTGCTGCAGGATCGCGACCTCGATCTCACGCTGTCGATCTCGGTGACGACGCGGCCGCAACGCTCCAGCGAGGTCGACGGTATTCATTACCGCTTCATTTCGCAGCGCCAGTTCGAAACTCTGCGCGACAATGGCGACCTGTTGGAATGGGCGCAGGTGCACGGCAATTTTTACGGCACGCCGCGCGCGCCGGTGGAGGAGATTCTAGCGCAGGGACGCGACGCGCTGTTCGACATCGACTACCAGGGCACGCAGCAGGTGCGCGAGAAAATGGCCGCCGACACGGTGACGGTGTTCATCCTGCCGCCCTCGATGAAGGAACTTCGCGCGAGATTGGAGCGTCGGGCTGAAGATTCCCGCGAGGTGATCGAGCGCCGGCTGGAGAACGCGCGCAATGAGATCACGCGCTGGGTCCAATACGACTATGTGCTGGTCAACGATCACATTCAGGCGACATATGACGATCTTCTGGCGATCTTGCGCAGCGAGCGGCGCAAGCGTCCGCGCCGCGCGGCCAACATCGCGGCGTTCGTCGAACAATTGTTGAGCGAGCCGTGACGCCGCTCCGCCGCTTTTTTCAATCCAGCGCGATGGCGGAAACCAGGCGCCCGTAATCGGGCTCGCCCCGGTGAACGCTGCGGCGATAGCTGAAGCAGCAGTCGGCGTCGGCGTAAGTGTCGATCCCGATGGCCTCGAAGGAGGCGATGTCGAGCCGCGCCGCTTGCGCCTGGATGAAGGCGGGCAGATCGAACATCGCGTGTTGCAACTTTTCGGATGGCTCGAAGAAGCGCGCATAAGCCGCGTCCGACGCGACAAAGCGTTCGACGAATTCCGGGCCGACCTCGTAGCTCCCCGCGCCGATCGTCGGCCCCAGCGCTATGTGGATATCGGCTCGGCGCGCGCCCTGTCCCTCCATCGCCGCGACCGTCGCTTCGATCACGCCGGTCAGCGCGCCCTTCCAGCCGGCGTGCGCGGCGCCGACGACGCCGGCCTTGGCGTCGGCGAACAGCAGCATGCCGCAATCGGCGCCGGTGACGCCGAGGCCTAAGCCCCTTGCGCGCGTCGCCAGGGCGTCGCAGCGCGGGCGCGCCTCTTGCGCCCAGGGCGCTTCGACGACGACAGCGTCGCTCGAATGGATTTGATAGGGAACGAGCAGCCGCTCGGCCTCCACGCCGAGGCGTTGCGCCATGCGGGCCCTGTTCTCGCCCACCAGCGCGGGCGCGTCGCGCGAGCCGACGCCGCCATTGAGCGATTCGTAAACCCCGGTCGAGACGCCGCCGGAGCGGGTGAAGAAACAATGGGCGAGACCGGGCAGCGCCAAATTTTTCGCGTGAAGCGTCGGTATTTCTGTCATGAAGTCTCGTTTGATCGCCATCAATACGCAAAGCCCGGCATGTCCGGCATATCCGGATGCAACACCGCCATCGCCTTGAACACTTCGCCCATATGTTCGCGCGGGTCGCCGACCCCGACGAGGCGCTCCAGCGCGCTGTCGATGTCGGCCAGCTGCTGCGCCGTCGCCTTGCGGCGGAGCGTTTCGGCGCGCCGCTCTATTCCCAGCTGTGTGAGAAAGTCGCCCTGCGTCACCGGCCCCTGCACCTTGGCGCCCTTTTCGCGGGCGGCGCGGGCCAGCGCGGCGAAATCGACATGGGTGGTCAGATCGGCTTCGCCCGGCGCCGCCAAAGGATCGACATAGGCGTGCCGCGCCACGCCTTGCAGGCTTTCGCCAAGCGTCGTCTGCGTGTAGCCGTAATCGACGAGCAGCAGCGCGCCGCCCTCGACGACGATGCGCCGGGCGATTTCGCTCATCAGGCGCTGGGCGACGACATTGATCTCGATGATCGAGCCCGGCGGCGGGGCCGACGGCAGTCCGGTCTCTATGTGCGGCGCGAGACCGAAGGCGAGTTCGCCCGCGGCGTTTAGTCCGATCAGCCGTTCACGCCATCCGTATAAAGCGCCCGAAAGCGGCTGGCCCCTATGGGGCGAGCCATTCGCCACCTTGACGAAATGGCGCGCCGGCAGCGCGTCGAAAAACTCATTGGCGAGGATGAACAGCGGCGCGCGCGGAATCTCGCTGAAATTGGCCCGCCAATTTATGGACGCGGGCGACCCTTCCAGGGTCCGCTCCTGCAAATCGCGCAATATGGGGCTCGTCTCGACAAGATCGACAGAGATCGCCTCGAGAAAGCCCGGCGCCACGCGTCCGACCCGCAGCACGTCGGACATCAGCACGCCGCGTCCCGGTCCAAGCTCCACGAGCCGCGTGTCCGCCGGCTTGCCCGCGGCGGTCCAGGCTTCGCCGATCCACACCCCGAGCATCTCGCCGAACATCTGGCTGATCTCCGGCGCGGTGATGAAATCGCCCCCCGCCCCGAAAGGATCGCGGGTCATATAGTAGCCGTGCCGTGGGTGCTGCAGGCACAGCGCCATGTATCGCTCCAGGGTGATCGGCCCTTCGTGCTCGATGATCGCGGCGATCTCCCTGCCGAGCGCGTTCACGCGGCGACCTCGCGCCGGCTCAGCGCGACGGCGATCAGCGCCGCGCCGGCCAGAATCATCGGCGCCGACAGCGCCATTCCCATGGTCAGGCCATTCGCCAGCGCCTCCTGCACCGGATCGGGCTCCCGGAAAAATTCGCAAACTATGCGCGCGAGCCCGTAGCCGACGCCAAAAATCCCCGCCGCGAGGCCCGGGCGCTGGAGCGCCCCGGCGCGGACGGCGAGCCACAGCAGAAGCCCGAGCGCGAGGCCCTCCAGCCCGGCTTCATAGAGCTGGCTGGGATGGCGCGGCGCGTCGCCGGCCATTGGGAAGACCATCGCCCAGGGGACATCGCTCTCCCGGCCCCACATTTCCGGCTTGATGAAATTGGCGACGCGGCCAAGGAAAATGCCGATCGGCGCCACGACGGCGCCCAGGTCGCCGACGGTGAACAAGGGAGTTTTTTCGGCGCGGGCGAACAGCGTCATCCCGACAATCGCGCCGATCAATCCGCCGTGAAACGCCATGCCCCCCTTCCAGGTTTGGAAAATTTCCAGGGGATGGGCGAAATAAAAGCCGGGGTCGTAAATCAGCACATGGCCAAGCCGCCCGCCGATGATGACGCCAAAGGCGACATAGATCAGAAGATCGTCGACCGCCACCAGCGAAGGGCGAGTCTGGCCGGGCCGCCAAAAAGCCTCGCGCCGGCAAAGGACGCGCAGATAGGCCCAGCCGAGAACGAAGCCGCCGATATAGGCCAGCGCATACCAGCGCAGCGGCAACGGCCCCAGATTAACCGCGACCGGATCGATCATCGGGAAAGGGATGGCGAAGAAGGGCATGAGAGCGTCCAAAGAGCCCGCCTGAACGAGCATGCGAGCGACGATAAGAGTTTGTAACCTTAACCCGCGCCGATGTCATGCGCGGGCGGAGTAACGAATCGCCGCACGCCCTTGGCTTTTTACGCGGTTCCTCGCCATCCGGCGACTCCGACAAGACGAAGGCGGGGCGATGGCCGCATAGTCTTTCCAAACCGCGGCGAAGGTCGTTCTTTTGAAAGCGCGCAAGATCGGCCTATGATCCAGCCCAACTTGGATCATCGAAAGGCGCCTCCGTGAAAAAGGTTTTGTTTGTCTGGACGACTCTGTTCTTGGTGACGCAACCGGCGTGCGCGGCTTCCTTCGAGGTATTCGCGTATAGCGGAGCCTCGGGCATCGCAAAGGAGTCGCTTGACCATACATTTCGTGCAATCGTATTCGATAATACAATGCGGAACATATATTATTGCGTTGCAACAGTGCATGTTCTCAAGGTATCGACGCATATGTCTTATTCGTGCGACCGTTCGAAGAATCACAAATCCGTTCTGCCCGTTTCGCCTAATATACAAACGTCGGTTCACGTTGGAAGCGCCGGCGGCGGCTTGTACGAGTCGGTGTTCGGAGCGTGGCAAATCGACAACTCGAGCGGCGATCTTCAGTTTTGTTTCCCGCCCGGCGTATTGAACAATAAGGATACGGCCAATGATTGTATCAAGATCGATTATAGGAATCCTCCGAAGTGAGATCGGTCGCGCGGGCGTCCATTGCGAGACCCCGCGCGGGCGCGTCCTCGCCCGCCCTCACATCCCGCCTAAAATCTCCGCCACGGTGAAGATGTCCTTGTCGCCGCGGCCGCACATGTTCATCACCATCAGGTGATCCCTCGGCTTTTGCGGCGCCAGTTGGAGCACCTTGGCCAGCGCGTGGGAAGGCTCCAGCGCCGGGATGATGCCTTCGAGCTTCGAGCAGAGCTGAAAAGCGTCCAAGGCTTCTTTGTCGGTCGCGCTGAGATAGGTGACGCGCCCGGATTCATGCAGCCAGCTATGCTCCGGGCCGATGCCGGGATAGTCGAGCCCCGCCGAAATCGAGTGGCCTTCCAGAATCTGGCCGTCGTCGTCCATCAACAGATAGGTGCGGTTGCCGTGCAGCACGCCCGGCCGCCCGCCATTTAGCGAGGCCGCGTGGCCGTTCGGCACGTCGATGCCGTAACCCGCCGCCTCGACGCCATACATCTCGACGCCGGCGTCGTCGAGGAAGGGGTGAAACAGCCCGATCGCATTGGAGCCGCCGCCGATGCAGGCGACCAGCGAATCCGGCAGGCGGCCCTCCATCTCCTGCATTTGCGCGCGCGTCTCCGCGCCGATGATCGACTGGAAATCGCGCACCATGGCGGGATAGGGATGCGGCCCCGCCGCCGTGCCGATGCAGTAAAACGTGTCGGCGACATTGGTCACCCAGTCGCGCAGCGCCTCGTTCATCGCGTCCTTCAAGGTGCGCGCGCCGGATTGCACCGGGATCACCTCGGCGCCCAGCATTTTCATGCGAAAGACGTTGGGCTTCTGCCGCTCGACATCGACCGCGCCCATATAGACCACGCATTTGAGGCCGAAGCGCGCGCAGGCGGTGGCGGTGGCGACGCCATGCTGGCCGGCGCCCGTTTCGGCGATGATGCGCTGCTTGCCCATGCGCCGCGCCAGCAGAATCTGCCCCAGCACATTGTTGATCTTATGCGCGCCGGTGTGGTTGAGCTCGTCGCGCTTGAAATAGACCTTGGCGCCCAAACCCTCGCCAGCTTGCGCGCGCAAATGTTCGGTGATGCGCTCGGCGAAATAGAGCGGGCTCGGACGCCCGACATAATGCTTGTGCAGCCCTTGCAGCTCCGCGTGAAAGGCGGGGTCGGCCTTGGCTTGCGCATAGGCCTGTTCGAGGTCGAGCACCAGCGGCATCAGCGTTTCGGCGACGAAGCGCCCGCCGAAAATGCCGAAGCGGCCATTTTCGTCGGGACCGTTGCGGAAGGAATTGGGCGCGATCTGGTTCAACGGGCGATCCTCGAAGGGAGTGGGGAGCTTTCGGGTCTTTTAGACCTTCGCCGCCGGCGATGAAAGCGTCCGGGCCGCGCTAACGAAGGCCTTGATGCGCGAAGCATCCTTGACGCCACGCGCGCTCTCGACGCCGGACGATACATCGACCCCAGGCGCGCCGGTTAAGCGAAGTGCCTCCGCGACGTTGCTCTCGTCGAGTCCGCCCGACAGCAGCCACGGCCTATCGGCCGCGAGGTCTTGCAGCAGGCGCCAGTCGAAGAGCAGGCCATTGCCGCCGGGCATGGCGCCCGGGGCCGGCTTGGCGTCGAAAAGAACTATGTCGCCGCCGGCGAAGGCCGCCGCCTCTTGCACGTCGTCCTTGGTCGCGACGCCAATCGCCTTGATCACCGGCAGGCCAAAGCGCGCCTTCACTTCTTCGACCCGCGCTGGCGACTCGGAGCCATGCAATTGCAGATAATTCGGCTCCAGCGCCTCGATGATGTCTTTGAGCGCCTCGTCATTCGCGTCGACGGTCAACGCCACTTTCTTGATGCGGCCCGCCGCGAGCGCGCAAAGGCCTCGCGCCGTCCCGAGGTCGATATGTCGCGGGCTTTTGTCATAGAAGACGAAGCCCGCCATATCGGCGCCGGCGTCTATCGCGGCCTCTAACGTCGGCGCCGTCGACAGGCCGCAGATTTTGACGATTACGCGCCGCACGGCGGTTCCTCGCGGGGGCTTCAGCCCCGGTTATAGGCGTCCTGGAAGCGGACGATATCGTCCTCGCCAAGATAAGAGCCCGTCTGCACCTCAATCAACTCCAGATCGATCTTGCCGGGATTGCCGAGGCGGTGTTTGCAGCCGATCGGCAGGTAGATCGACTCGTTCTCATGCACGAGATGGGTCTCGGCGTCGCGGCCCACTTCCGCCGTGCCCTTGACGACGATCCAGTGCTCCGCGCGATGAAAATGCTTTTGCAGCGACAGCCGCTCGCCGGGCTTCACCACGATACGCTTCACCTGATAGCGGGAGCCGGCGTCCACCGATTGATAATAGCCCCAGGGCCGGAAAATCCGCTTGTGCTCGCCCGCCTCGCGCCGGTTCTCGCGCTTTAGTTGCGCCACGAGCTCCTTGACCTTGTCGCCGTAATCCTGGTGCAGCACCAGCACGGCGTCCTGCGTCGTCACGACGATCACGTCGTTCACGCCGACAATCGTGGTCAGCGTCTCGTCCGAGCGCACATGCACATTCGTCGAGTCCATAATCACGCCATTGCCGCGCACCGAATTGCCGTTCTCGTCGCGGTCGGACAATTCCCACACCGCGCGCCAACTGCCGACGTCCGACCAGCCGATGTCGGCGGGGATGAGCGCCGCCTGCTGCGTCTTCTCCATCACCGCGTAATCGATTGATTTCTGCGGCGCTTGTTCGAAGGCCTTCGCGTCCAGCACCAGAAAGCCCAAATCCGTCGTCGCCGCTTCGATCGCCGCCTCGGCCGCCGCGAAAATCTCCGGCTCGAATTTGGCGATCTCGGCCTGCATGACGTCGGCGCGGAAAATGAAATTGCCGCTGTTCCAGTAATAGCCGGCGTCGACATAGCTCTGCGCGGTGGCGCGATCCGGCTTTTCGACGAAGGCTTCGAGTTTCAGCACGTCGCCGCCCGGCGTCAGCGGCGCGCCGGCGCGCAGATAGCCGTAACCGGTGGCCGGGGAATCGGGTTTGACGCCCAATGTGACGATGTAGCCCTCTCGCGCCGCCGCCGCCGCCTTCTTGCACAGATCGGCGAGACCGGGACGGTCGCGCACGACGTGATCGGCGGCGAGAACCACCACAATCGTTTCGGGCGAGCGTCGCGCCGCAAGCCCCGCCGCCACAGCCACCGCAGGACCGGAGTCTCGCCGCATGGGCTCCAGCACGATATCGGCCTGAGCGCCGATCTCGCGGAGCTGGGCGGTCAGCAAAAAGCGGTAATCGACGCTCGAAATCACGACAGGCCGTTCGAACGCCGGATCGTCAAGCATTTGCATCGTCGTTTGGAAGGTCGAGCGCTCCCCGATCAGCGGAATGAATTGCTTGGGCAGGGTTTCGCGGGACTCGGGCCACACGCGAGTCCCCGACCCGCCGCACATGATTATCGGGAGGATTTTGGTCATAAGCCGCCTTTTGATTGGACGCGCAAGCGGGACATTAGATTTTTGTTTTGACGCGCTTTCTTAACGCGAACCGGTAGGTGCTTCGCTCGAAGACGCTCCTGCGCTTCAGCTTTTGCCTTTTTTCTCCAGTTCGGCCTTCAGCGCAAGCAGCTTGGCGAAGGGCGAATCCGGATCCGGCAGACGTTCGCGTTTTTGCGGCGGGGCGGCGGAGCCGCTCGGACGACCGTGGCGTCCTTCCTCCCGCGCTCCGCGGTTGTCCCCGCGCTGATCCGGGCGCGAACTCTGGCCGGGCTTGCCGCCGGACCGAAATCCGCCCTTCGGCGCGTCGGATCGCGGACGATTCCCCGCTGCGCGTTCGCCTTGCGGCCGCTCGCCCTGATGACGTTCATTCGGCCGTTCGCCGTGATGACGCTCCGCCTGGGGACGCGCTTCTTGCTGCTCGCCGTCGCGCGGACGCTCGCGGCGCGGCGCCTGTGCGGCTTCGCCGCCCGCCTCGGCGCGTTGCGGCCGACGCCCGCCATCATGCCGGCGCTGCGGCGGGGCGTGGCGTTGCGGCGACCAAATTTCGATCAGCACTTCGACGGTTTCCGGCGCCGCCGCCAAGGCCGCCTCGGCGGTTTCCGCCGGCGGCGCATCGTTCGCAGCTGGAGTCTCGACGCTCGAAGCCGCTATGTCGACGGAAGGAGCCGGCGGCGTCTCCGTCGCCGGTTCAGCCGGGACCGGCGCTGCCTCCACTTCGGCGGCCTCGGCGGGTTCGACCTCGACGCTTTCGACCGGTTGCGTCGCCGCAGCCTCGGCTTCCGGCAACGAGTTCTGCGCTGCAGGCTCGGCAGCGGCGGCAGTCTCCCCAGCCGCAGCGGGCTCGACCTGCTCCCCCTGCTCGGTCTGCTGCGCCTGCGCGCTCGACGCGTCTTCCGCGGCGACCGGCGCAAGCGGCTGGGTTGGCGCAGCGGCGATCAGCGGAATGGTGATCGCCGGTCCGGGACGCTTGGTGCTCGTATAGCCAAGCGAGCGTAGAATCGAGGCGAAGGCGTCGCCGGCGCAGCCGGTGAGCGAGGTCATAGCGACCGTAACGACAAATCCGTCGCCATCCGCCGCGCCGACCGGCGGTTCGCCGACGCTGGCGCCCGGCTTATAGGCGATGGCGGGGCGAATAAGATCGGCGAGGCGTTCGAGAATATCGACGCGGACGACTCGCTCGCCGCAGAGGCGGTAGCCCGCCGCGCGATAAAACCCTTTGGCGATCGACGGATCGGCGGCGAAAGATGTGCGGCCCGAGGCGGCGAGATGCGGCGCTTCCTCCAGCCCTTTGACGCTTTCCAGGCCGCCATGGCGCAGAGCCCAGAGCAGCGCTGCGAGAGCGCGCGGCGCCGGCTTCAAAAGCAGCGGCAGATAAAGGTGATACGCGCCGAAACGAACGCCGAGCTTGCGCAGCGTGGCGCGATCCTCTTGAGAGAAGCTCTTAATTTCCTTGGCCACCCGGCCGCGCTCCAGCACGCCCAGCTCTTCGGCGATCTGGAAAGCCACGCCGCGCACCGCGCCCGAAAGCCCTTCTCCAGATTCGAGCTGATCGAGCGCGCCGAGCAATTTCTTGACCCGCTGCGACAGCCAAAGCTCGAGACGCTGCTTAACCTTGTCTAAAGTCGCGCCGCTCAGCTGCTCGTCGGCGAGCACATGCGCCGCCGGCTTCAAAACGCTCGGACCCTGCGCGATCTTGCCGACCGGCTCGCCCAGCCAGCGGATCGTACCGTCGTTGCCGAGCACAAAGGCGTCGTCCACGGCGTCGAAGATGCGGGTCGCGCGCGCGTCGAATTCGCTGGCCAGCGCCTTTTGCGCGGCGGCGTTCAACGCCTTGGCGGCTTCGCCCGCAGCGCCCGGATCGGCCGTGAAACGGAAACCTTGCAAAGATCCGACATGCTGACCTTCAACGATAACGTCGCCAGCTGCGGTAATTTCGGCTTCGAGCATTGCATTCTCTCTGAGACAGCGCATCAGCACGCTGGTGCGGCGATCGACAAAACGTTGTGTGAGACGATCGTGAAGCGCGTCGGATATCCTGTCCTCTACCTGACGCGCGACGCTCTGCCAATGGTCGGAGTTGTCCAGCCAGCCGGAACGATTGGCGACGAAGCTCCATGTTCGCACCTGCGCAAGGCGGTTGGCAAGAGTGGCGATGTCCCCATCGACGCGATCGGCGACCGCAAATTGGCGGGCCATCCAGTCGCCCGGGATCTTGCCGCGCCTGACGACGAAGCCGAAAATCGTCGTCGCGAGTTCGGCGTGCGCCGCCGGCGAGGTCTTGCGGTAATCAGGAATCTGGCACGCCTCCCACAGTCTCGCGATGTCGGCGGGAGTTTTCGCGTTGCGACGCACATGTTCGTCGCGGCTCAAGGCCTCGAACGCCAACTGGTCCTCCCGCGCCGGCGCGCGCGCGAGACAGGGATTGCTTGGCAAAACGTCGAGCGAGGCGGCGAGGGCGTCGAGCGAGGAAAAATCGAGGTCGGGGTTGCGCCACTGCATCGTCGTCACGGGCTCGAAGCGATGATCCTCCAGCGCCTCGATCAAATCTTCGTCGAAAGTCGGGCAGCGCCCGGTAGTGCCAAAGGTGCCGTCGTTCATATGACGTCCTGCCCGTCCGGCGATCTGGGCAAATTCGGCGGCGGCGAGGCGACGAAAGCGCCATCCGTCGAATTTCTTGTCGGCGGCGAAAGCTATGTGGTCGATGTCGAGATTGAGGCCCATGCCGATGGCGTCGGTGGCGACGATATAGTCCACTTCGCCATTCTGATAGAGTTCGACCTGGGCGTTGCGGGTTTTGGGGCTGAGCGCGCCGATCACCACCGCCGCGCCGCCTCTCTGGCGCTTGATCCACTCGGCGATGGCGTAAACATCCTCGGCCGAAAAGGCGACGATGGCGCTGCGCGGCGGCAGACGGGCGATCTTGCGTTCGCCCGCATAGGTCAGCCGCGACAGGCGCGGGCGCGCGAAAATTGGGGCGCCAGGCAGGAATCGCTCGATCAGCGGCGCCATCACGCCGGCTCCGATCAACAGCGTCTCCTGACGGCCGCGCCAGCGCAGCAGGCGGTCGGTGAAGACGTGGCCGCGATCGAGATCCGCCGCGAGCTGCACCTCGTCGATGGCGACGAAATCGACGTTAAGATCGCGCGGCATCGCCTCGACGGTGGCGATCCAATAGCTCGGGGCGCGCGGTTTGATCTTTTCTTCCCCGGTCACCAGAGCGACATTTTCCGCGCCGACCCGTTGCGCGACGCGGGTATAGACTTCGCGCGCCAGAAGCCGCAGCGGCAGGCCGATCATCCCGGTCGGAAAGGACAGCATTCGATCTATGGCGTGATGGGTCTTGCCGGTGTTGGTGGGCCCTAGCACCGCGCAAACGCCGTCCGGCCGCGCGCCGGCGGTCCGCCCCGGCGCCAGTCTCGCCGCGGGCGGCGGACCGAGCAGATCCTGCATGGTCTCCAGCTGGCTCTCCTGCCGAGTTAAAGGTTCGGTTCCCCGCGACCCCGGCTCCGCCGCCCCAAATATGCGGCGTTCTGGCGGCTGGCGCTTGGAAATCCGCGCGCCGCGCCGGCGACAATGTTTCATATCGGAACTTTGGCGCCGAGGCGACTTTACGTTCCGAACAGGCTGCGAACGAATCGCGCCCGAATCGCTGACCAACGTCCAGTCCTGCTCTGTTCCTCCAATATATGGGTGTCGGTTGCGGATACGACGCTACAATTTGTTTTTTTCCGTCGCAATGAGCAATTTCTCTCGCGCGGCTCAAGGACTCCGCCGCGCGCTTTTGTCAATCGCCTCCTTCGCAGGGCGGCTAAAACGCGGCTTACTGCGCCGCCAGAGCCGACCGCAAAGCCTCCAAATCCTTTGGCAAAGGGCTTTCGAACAGCACTTCCTCCCGCGTCACCGGATGGGCGAAGCCCAGCGTCGCCGCGTGAAGCGCCTGGCGCCCCAGGCTCGCGACGGCTGCCTGCGCCTGTGGCGTCAGCAAGGCCGATTTGGTCTTGAAGCCCGCGCCATAAGTCGCGTCGCCGATCAACGGATGGCCGATATGCGCCATGTGCACTCTAATCTGATGGGTGCGTCCCGTCTCCAGCCGGCAGCCGACCAATGCGGCGACGCCGAAATCCTCCAGCGTCTCGAAATGCGTGACGGCTTCGCGCCCGCGCGCCGCCGGCACGACCGCCATGCGCTCGCGATGCGTCGCATGACGCCCGATCGGCGCGTCGATGACCCCGCGAGCGCGGTCCGGCGCGCCCCATACGAAGGCCAAGTAATCGCGCACGAGATGCAGCTTGCGCCCGTGATCCTCGAACAGGCGCGACAGCCCCTTATGCGCCGCGTCAGTCTTGGCGACGACCATCAGTCCCGTCGTGTCCTTGTCCAGGCGATGCACAATGCCGGGCTTCTTGACGCCGCCGATCCCCGACAATGTCTCGCCGCAATGAGCAATCAGCGCATTGACCAGCGTGCCGGTCTCGTGACCGCTGGCCGGATGCACGACGAGCCCCGCCGGCTTGTCGACAACCAGCAAATGCGCGTCCTCGAAAACGATGTTCAGCACGATGTCCTCGCCTTTCGGCTCGGCGGGCTCGGCGGGCGGGACTTGCAGCGTCACCCTGTCGCCCCCGACAAGGCGGCGGTTGGCGTCGAGGGCGACGCGCCCGGCGATCGTCGCGCCGCCCTGCTCGATCAGCGTTTTGACCCGCGTGCGCGAAATATGGGCTGCGGCGATTTCCGCGCGCTCCGCGAGAAAGCGGTCGAGCCGCGCGCCCGCCTCCTCAGGCGCGACGGTGAACGCGAAATCCGTCGCGGATGCTTCGGGAAGGCTGGTTTCGGGCGTCATCATCAACAATTGTTTCCGCTTCCCGTTGGGCTCGTGCTACTGGCGGTCCTTCCCGCTTCAACGAGAGAGACCTTAGATTTCCGCTCCCGCCCCGTTCTGCGCCGTCATCGGCGCGGGCCCCGCCGGCCTCATCGCCGCCGACGTTCTGTCGCGCGCGGGCGCTTGCGTCACGGTCTTTGACCACAGGCCGAGCCCCGCGCGCAAATTTCTGATGGCCGGCCGTGGCGGCCTTAATCTCACGCATAGCGAGCCGCTCGAGGTTTTTCTGACCCGCTACGGCGCGGCGGCGCGGCGGTTGGAGCCGATTATCCGCGCCTTTCCGCCGGACCGCCTGCGCGAATTTTGCAGCGAACTAGGCGAAGAAACCTTCGTCGGCTCCAGCGGGCGAGTCTTTCCCAAAAGCTTTAAAGCCTCGCCCTTGCTGCGGGCGCTGCTGGCGCGGCTGGCGGGGCAGGGCGTGCGTTTCGAGCGCGCCGACTTCGAAGGCTTCGTTGGCGAAGACGCGCTGTCGCTGCGCGGGCCGGGGGATGAAATGCGCGCGCTCGCGCCAGACGCCGCCATATTGGCGCTCGGCGGCGCATCCTGGCCGCGTCTGGGTTCCGACGGCGGCTGGACCCGGGCGTTTGACGCATCGGGCGTCGCCATCGCGCCGCTGGCGCCGGCCAATTGCGGCGCGCGGATCCGCTGGAGCGAGTATTTTCGCGCCGCCTTCGAGGGCCAGCCGATCAAAACTGTCCGCCTGCGTCACGGCGCCGCCGCGGCGCGCGGCGATCTCGTCGTGACCCGCACGGGATTGGAGGGTGGCCCGGCCTATGCGCTGGCCTCCAGCCTGCGCGAGGCGGGCGACGGCCCCGCCACGCTATACGTCGACCTGCGCCCCGACGCCAGCGTTGCTGAACTGGCGCGACGGCTGGACCGCGAAAGGGGTAAGCAATCGCTGGCGACCTTTTTGCGAAAGACCTTAAACCTCGCCAAAATTGAAACGGCCTTGCTGCGCGAGGCCCGGCCGCAGGGCCTGCCGCGCGAAAGCGAGGCGCTCGCAGAGCTCATCAAAAATATTCCGCTTACCGTCACGGGCGTCGCCGGTTTCGAGCGGGCGATCTCCACCTCGGGCGGCGTCAGCTTCAGCGAACTCGACGCCGTGCTGATGCTGAAAAGACGTCCCGGCGTCTTTCTGGCCGGTGAAATGCTGGACTTTGACGCGCCGACCGGCGGCTATCTGTTGCAGGCGGCTTTTTCGACTGGCTTCATAGCAGGCCAAGGCGCCGCGCGTTATCTCGGGCTCGCCCGATGAGAACGGCTTGGCCGGCGTTTGCGCGGCGTTTCGATTGTGCGGCGATCCGACATCGACGATAAGGCTGCAAGCGGCCAAACGGCTCGTGGCAGTCCGCAGAGGAGCGAACGACATTTGACCGACGCCCCCGCCGCCAAAACGCCTCTTCATCGGCAGCTTTATCCGCAGGTGCTCGCGGCAATCGCGCTTGGCGTGTTGTTTGGCTGGCTCGCGCCCGCATACGCCGATCGAGATTGGGTTCGGGCGCTGGGCGAGGGCTTCGTCAAGCTGATCAAAATGACCATCGCGCCGATCATTTTCTGCACGGTGACGACGGGCATCGCCCATATCGACGACGCCAAGAAGGTCGGCCGCGTCGGCGTGAAGGCGCTGGTCTATTTCGAAATCGTCTCGACATTCGCGCTGGCGGCGGGGCTGCTCGTCGGCCAGCTCGTTCGCCCCGGCGCGGGTTTTCCCGGGCGGCCGGACGCCGCCGCCGTTGCGCAATACACGGGCAAGGCCGCCGACCAGCAAGGCCTGACCGATTTCCTGCTGGGCCTCGTCCCCGAAAGCGTCATCGGCGCCTTCGCCAAGGGCGACATATTGCAGGTCTTGCTGTTTTCGGTTTTGTTCGGTTTTTCGCTGATGGCGGCGGGCGAGCGCGTTCATCGTCTGCGCGGCTTCGTCGACGACGCCGGCCACGCCATGTTCGGCGTCATCGGCATCATCATGAAGGCGGCGCCGATCGGCGCCTTTGGCGCCATGGCCTATACGGTCGCTCATTATGGGCTCGGCTCGCTGCAATCGCTCGCCTGGCTCGTAGGCTCGTTTTATCTCGCCTCTGTGCTTTTCGTGGTCGGCGCGCTAGGCGTCGTCGCCCGCCTCGCCGGCTTCAATATTTTGCGTTTCCTCGCTTACATAAAGGACGAATTGCTGATCGTGCTCGGCACCTCGTCGTCGGAAAGCGCTTTGCCGCGCCTGATGGAAAAGCTGGAGCGGATGGGCTGCTCGCGCTCGGTCGTCGGTCTTGTCGTTCCGACCGGCTATTCCTTCAATCTCGACGGCACGAATATTTATATGACGCTCGCCACGGTGTTCATCGCGCAGGCGCTCGGCGTGGAGCTTACCGGCGTCCAACAGTTCACCATCATCGGCGTCGCGATGCTCACCTCGAAAGGCGCCTCCGGCGTGACCGGCGCCGGCTTTATCACCCTCGCCGCGACGCTGGCCGCCGTCGATCCGCGCCTCGCGCCGGGCATGGCGCTGCTGCTCGGCGTCGACAAATTCATGAGCGAGTGCCGCGCCTTGACGAATATTTGCGGCAATGGCGTGGCGACCATCGTGGTCGCCGCCTGGGAGGGCGAACTCGACCGCGAAAAGCTGGCCCTGGCGCTGACGCCGCAGCCCGAGCGCGCGGGCGGGTTCACGCCTTCGCGCTAACTCCCGCGCTTTCAAACGTCGCCATGTCGCGATGGCAGGCGAGCGCCGCCTTTATCAGCCCGATCGCCAGCGCCGCGCCGGAGCCCTCGCCGAGGCGCATGTCGAGATCGAGCAGGGGCCGCTTGCCGAGGCGCGCCAAAACCTCGCGATGCGCGCCCTCCGCCGAGACATGGCCGGCCATGCAGTGGGCGATGGCGTCTTCGTCCATCGCGTGCAGCAGCGCCGCCGCCGCGCAGGCGACATAGCCGTCGAGCACCACTGGAACGCGGTTGAGGCGCGCGGCCAGAATCGCTCCCATCATGCCGGCGATCTCGCGTCCCCCTAACCTGCGCAAAATCTCCAGCGGGTCGGTGAGATAGGACCCGTGCAGCGCCAGCGCCGCGTCGATCGCCGCGTTCTTGCGCGTGAGCCCGGCGTCGTCGACGCCCGTGCCGCGTCCGGTCCAGCGCGCGGCGGGGCCGCCGTAGAGCGCCGCGTAAATCGCCGCCGCCGATGTAGTGTTGCCAATGCCCATCTCGCCCGGCGCCAAGAGATCGACGCCGCCGATAATCGCCTCCATGCCATAGGCCAGCGTCGCGGCGGCGGCGGGCTCGTCCATCGCCGCTCCTTGCGTAAAGTCTTGCGTTGGATGCTCCAACGCCAGTTCGAACACCTTCAGCCCGACGCCGAAGCTCTTGCAGATCTGGTTGATCGCCGCGCCGCCGCCGGTGAAATTATCCAGCATCTGCTTGGTCACGCTGGCCGGAAAGGCCGACACGCCCCGGGCGACGACGCCATGATTAGCGGCGAAAATCGCTGCGACCGGCATCTCTATGGTGGGCTCCGCCTTGCCCTGCCAGGCCGCGAGCCATTGCACGATCTCCTCCAGCCTCCCCAGAGCGCCCGGCGGTTTGGTGAGCTGCGCGTCGCGCGTCCGCACGGCCTCGACGCTTTTTTCGCAAGGCGGCGGCATATTGAGCAGCAGCATGCGGATTTCTTCGAAAGGCTGAATGTCCTTGGTCATGGGCTCGCGGTGTTGGACGGGCGCTCGGGCGGCGGCGTAGTGGCTTGAGTCGCTCAAATTGAACGCTTTTCAGACTCCGCAGATGGGATGACGCATAGAACTACTCCAGGCGATCGCCGAGCAAAAACTCCATCGCCCGGTCGAGCCGGATATGCGGCAGCGGCAAGGCTTCGCTGTCGCGCCCGAGTTGCGCGACGGGCGGGCGGAATTTGAGGAATCGGAAATCCGCCTCATCTTCCGGCACCGCCAGCGCGTCGCCGCGAAACGCCAGCCGCGGATCGGCGGGCAGTTCGCCGGGGAAAATCGCGCCTTCGGCCACGCCGTCGAAGGCGTCGAGGCCGATGCGCTCACCGGCGATGGGAGTGCCGACGATGGCCTGCAGCGTCTCGCCGTCGTGCTTGACAACGGCCTCGCGCGTCGCGCGTACGGCGGCCAGCGCGATCACGTCGATCTTGGCGCCAACCCCTTCCGCCCGCGCGATGGCGCGGGACGTCAAGAGGCGCAGAATGCCCTCCAGACGGTCGTGGCTGGTGTGATGCAGATGATCGGCCTTGGTCGCCGCGAACAATATTTTGTCGATCTTCGGCCGGAAGATCGAACTCAGCAGGCTGGAGCGGCCAGTGCGAAAGGCGGTGAGCACCTCGGTCAGCGCGGTCTCCATATCGCGCACCGCCGCGGGCCCGGAGTTGAGCGCGGCGAGCGCGTCGACCAGCACGATCTGGCGGTCGAGCCGCGCGAAATGATCGCGGAAGAACGGCTTTACGATCTGCGCCTTATAGGCCTCAAAGCGCCGCTCCATTTCGCTGGCGAGGCTCCGGGAAGGCGGCTCGGCGCCTTCCTCCACGACGAGCGGCGCGAAGGAGAGCATCGGCGATCCCTCCAGATCGCCCGGCATCAGAAAGCGGCCGGGCGGCAAGGTGGACAGCGCAAATCGGTCGGTCTTGGCGTGGCGGAGATACTGGGTGAACAGCGACGCGAGACGCTGCGCGGTCGGCTCCTTGAACCGCGCCAGCGGATCGACCAGCGCATTGGCGCCGCGCCAGTCGGCGGCGATCGGCGCGCGCGCCGCCGCGCTCGACGCCTCCAGCGTCTCACGCGACCATTGCGCGTAGGATTTTTCGAGCAGCGGCAGATCCAGCAGCCATTCTCCGGGATAATCCACAATGTCGATGTCGAGCCGCGCGGTTCCCGAGCGCGAGAACATCGAGTTGGACTTGCGCTTATATTCCAGCGACACCCGCAGTTCGGATATGCGCCGCGTCGAATGTGGCCAGTGGCGGTCTAACCCGGTGAGCGCGGCGAGGTGCTCCTCATAGGCGAAGCGCGGCACGCCGTAATCGGGCTGCGGATCGAGATGCGCGCTCTCCAGCCGGCCTTCGGCCAGGATGCGGAACAGCGGCAGCGCGGTTTGACGTCCCGTCCCCGCCGCCAGCGCGCGCGTTAGCTGCTGCACCAGCGCGGTGATGAACACCGTCTTGCCGGAGCGCGACAGGCCGGTGACGCCGAGCCGCAGGCGTCCGCCGGAGAGGAACTCCGCGAAGCTCTCGGCGGCGATGCGCGTTTCGAACAGAAGGTCGGATAGTTGCGACACAGGCGTTTGGTCCAGTCGGAAGACGCAGCTGACATAACCTTCCACGCCGCGTTTGGATAGAGCGCAGCGCGGCTCTGACGCGCGGGAGCGGAAAACAACACGTACCCGTCTCGCCCATAAAAGAAGCCCGGCCAAAAGACCGGGCTTCTTTTGGATCGGCGAGAACCGATCAATATTTGGCGACGACCGGAGCGGGCTGCGACCAGTTGAAGTGATGGTTCAGCCAGCCATCGGCGGCTCGGGCGCGTATCGCCTCTTCCTCGATTTAGATCAAGAGAACGCCGCCTCGCAAATGGGGCCCGCCCAATCCTGTGTGATTGTGCGCGTATGCGCGCCATCGATGCGCATTTTTGCGCGCGCATCGGGTCAGGTCTCGGCCTCGGCGAAGCGGTAGCCGGCGCCAAGCTCCGTCAGGATCAGGCGCGGATTCGCAGGATCGTCCTCGATCTTCGCCCGCAGCTGCCCGATAAAGACGCGCAAATATTGGGAATCGTCGCGATGCGCGGGGCCCCAGACGGCGGTGAGCAACTGCCGATGGGTGAGCAGACGCCCGTCGCCCCGCGCCAAAATGGCAAGCAGTTCATACTCTTTGGGCGTCAGCTTCACCGCCGCGCCCTGTTTCGTCACAAGCCGTCGCGCGAGGTCGATCACCAGTCCGCCGCGCTCGACCCGCTCGATCTTTCCGGCCTCGCGCGCCCCGTGGCGCAAGGCGGCGCGCAGCCGCGCCATGAGCTCGCCGATTGCGAAAGGCTTTTCGACATAGTCGACGGCGCCGGCGTCGAGCGCCGAGATTTTCTCTGCCTCGCGATCACGCGCCGAGAGCACGACGATCGGCGCTTTCGAAAATGCGCCGGCCTGCCCGATGACGTCCTTGCCGTCCATGTCCGGCAGACCTAGGTCGAGCAGCACGAGGTCGGGCGCGCGCGCGGCGATCGCGTGCAGCGCCGCTCTACCGGTCTCCGCCGACAGCACCTCATAGCCGCAGGCTGTCAGCGCGGGGCGCAGACAGCGGAGGATCTCCGGCTCGTCGTCTACGACAAGAATGCGCTCGCCGCTCATCGCTCCGTCCCCTGCGCTTCGGCCGCCGGAAATCTTATGACGATCCGCGTGCCGCGCCTGCGCAGCGCGGGACTTTGCGCGGAGATGGAGCCGCCCATCGCCTCGACGAGGCCGCGGCAGATCGACAGTCCGAGGCCGGTTCCCGCCTTGCGGCCGTCGGGGCGTCCGCCCCGGTAGAATTTCTCGAAAATACGTTCGAGGTCGCTCACCTTCACGCCAGGGCCTTCATCGGTGACGGTCACTACCACATCCTCGCCCTCCCGGCGCGCATGAACGGCCGCCGCGGCTCCGCCGCCATATTTATGCGCGTTGTCCAGAAGATTGAACAGCACCTGCTGAAGCAGATTTGCGTCAGCGCGGATGAAGGGCAAGTTCGGAGCCACGCTGATGCCGATTTTCATGTTCGCGAAGACCTTGTTGGCGCGCTGGGCCGCGCCGCGAACCGCGTCGGCCACATCCACCCAGTCGCGGCGCACCTCCAGGGCCCCGGCCTCGATGCGCGACATATCGAGGAGATTCTTGACGAAGCGCGAAAGCCGCCCGGCTTCCTCCTCGATCGAGGCGAGCAAATCCTGTCGATCCGGCGGCGACATTTTATCGCCGAGTTCGCGCAGGCTAGTGACGGCGCCGGTGATCGAGGCCAGCGGCGTGCGCAGATCATGCGACAGCGACGACAACAGCGTCGTGCGCAGCTTCTCGTTCTCCTCGAGGGCGGCCGCGCGGATAGAATGCTCCATCAACTGCGCGCGGTCGATGGCTATGGCCGTCTGATCGAGAATGGACGACAGCGTGCGGTCGTCCTGGGGCGAAATCGGCTCGTCGCCGTGCTTGGGCTGAACGCCGCATACGCCGACGACGCCGCGCGGCGTGACGAGGGGACGAAACTGAAAGCGCACATTCGGCAAGGTTCCGGTGCGCCAGCCGGCGGGCTCCGCCTTCTCGAAGGCCCAGCGCGCCGCCCCCATTTCCGCGACTTCCAACTCGTCGACGGGCGGCCAGGCCGCAGCGAGGCGCAGTTCGCCGTCCTGCGGCGCCAGCGTGACCACGCATCGGGCCTGAAGCGCTTTTTGAGCTTGTGCGGCGGCCGCCCAGGCGACGTCGTCGAGCGTCGCAGCGCCGGACACTTTGCGAGAAAACTCGAACAAGGCGCGCGCCGCGTCGATGCGCTGGGTCATTTGCAGCGAGTGTTCCCGCACGCGGCCGGCCAGCAGACCAGTGATGACGGCGACGACGAGAAACACCAGCAACGCCAGAATCTCTTGCGGCTCCGAGATCGAAAAATCATAGAGCGGTTCGACGAAAAAGAAGTCGAAAGCAAAAAACGACAGCACCGCAGCCGCGATCGCCGGCCACAAGCCGAAGCGAAGCGCGCAAAAGATCACCGCGACGAGAAAAATCATCGACAGATTTGGCAAATGCAGCCAGCGGTTGAGCAGCAGGCCTGCGCCGACGGCGGCGGAGACGGAAAGCGCCGCGGCGCCGACGCCGCTCGCCAGCGACAGCGCCGAAGGCAGCGCGACATTCCGCTTTGCCGGCGGCGGCGCGCCCTGGTCGGTGACGATATGCACGGCGATGTCGCGCGAGCGCCGCACCAAGTCCTGGGTCAACGACCGGCCCAGCAAGCTCGCGACGAAGCCTGCATGCGAGCGGCCGAGGACAATCTGCGTGAAATTCTCGCGCCGCGCGAAACGCAGCAGTTCTCCGGCCAAATCGCTAGCGGAAAGCCTCTCCGTCGCCGCGCCAAGACGTTCGGCCAGCCGCAGGGCGTCGTCGACACGCTTCACGCGCTCTACATCCGCCTCCTCCTGACCGGGCCGCTCGACAAAGACCGCCGTCCATTCCGCGTTGAGGCCCGTAGCGAGGCGCGCGCCGGCGCGGACGACGCTATCGGAGGAAAAGTCCGCGCCGACGCAAACCAGCAGGCGCTCGGTCGTGGCCCAGGGGCCCTCGATGGCGTTCTGGCGCAGATAATCGACCATCTGATCGTCGACGCGCTCGGCGGTGCGGCGCAGGGCGAGTTCGCGCAGCGCCGTGAGATTGCCGGGCGTGAAGAAATTTTGCGTCGCGAGCTTGGCGGTCTGCGGAATGTAGACCTTTCCTTCCCTGAGCCGCTGGAGGAGTTCTCCCGGCGTGATGTCGACAAGCACGACTTCGGCGGCGGCGGAGAGCACGCGGTCGGGAACGGTTTCGCGAACGCGCACGCCGGTGATGCGCGCGACCACATCGGCGAGACTCTCGAGATGTTGAATGTTGAGCGCGGTCCAGACGTCGACGCCCGCCTCTAACAGCTCTTCGATATCTTGCCATCGCTTCGGGTGGCGGCTGTCCGGCGCGTTGGTGTGGGCGAGTTCGTCTACGACGATCAGTTTGGGCTTACGCGCCAGCGCGGCGTCGATGTCGAAGTCCTCAATGACGCGGCCGCGATAGTCGGTCTTGCGGCGCGGCAAAATTTCCAGGCCCTCCGTGAGCGCCTGCGTCTCCTGCCGTCCATGGGTTTCTACGAGACCGATGAGCACGTCGACGCCGTCGGCTCGGGCCGCGCGGGCGCGCTCCAGCATCGCATATGTCTTGCCGACGCCCGGCGCCGCGCCGAGAAAAATACGCAGCTTGCCGCGCCTCGCGTCACCCGCCACAGCAAGCAAGGCGTCGGGATCGGGGCGGCGGTCGAAGTTTCGCTCCTGCGGCGGCGGCAATGTCGAACCTTTTGTTCCCGCGCCTACTCCAGCGCGAAATTCAGAAGTAGCACATTTGCGCGAGTTTCGTCGAAGGGGCGTCAACCGGCGGTGGCGTTTATGTTTCGTGGAAACATGAACCCGCGCTCAATTTTTATTTTGACGCGTTTTCTTGACGCGAACCGGCGGCCGTTTCGCTCGAAAGCGCTCCGGAGGATCGAAAATCTCCTGAAAACGTCACGCCCGCATCACTTTCGGCGCGATGTTGTGCAGCTGGTGGTCGGCGCTGTCGAAGAAGCGCCGCAGATTGCGCGCCGCCTGACGGATGCGCTGCTCGTTCTCGACGAGCGCGAGGCGCAAAAAACCCTCGCCGTATTCGCCAAAACCGACGCCGGGCGCCACCGCGAGATCAGCCTTTTCGATCAGCAGGCTCGAAAATTCCAGACTCGTCAGTCCCGCGAAGCGCTCCGGCACCGGAGCCCAGGCGAACATCGAGGCGGTCGGCGCCGGAATAGCCCATCCCGCCTGCGCGAAACTTTCGACCATCACGTCGCGCCGCTTTTTATAGGTCGCGCGCATCTCCCTGATGCAGTCGTCGGGGCCGTTGAGCGCTGTCGCGGCCGCCACTTGAATTGGCGTAAAGGCGCCGTAATCGAGGTAGCTTTTGACCCGCGCCAGCGCCGCGCAAAGACGCTCGTTGCCGACGGCGAAGCCTATGCGCCAGCCGGCCATCGAATAGGTCTTCGACATGGAGGTGAACTCCACCGTCACGTCGATCGCGCCGGGAACCTGCAAGACCGAAGGCGGCGGCTCGTCTTCGAAATAGACCTCGGCGTAGGCGAGGTCCGAGAGAACGAAAATCTCGTGCCGCTTGGCGAAGGCCACCAGGTCTTTGTAAAAGTCGAGCGATGCGACCGTCGCGGTCGGATTGGCGGGATAACAGACCACGACCCCGATGGGCTTGGGGATCGAGTGTTTGACTGCGCGCTCAAGCGCCTCGAAGAATTCGGGCGTCGGATCGGCAGGCACCGAGCGAATGACGCCGCCCGCCATCAGAAAGCCGAAAGCGTGGATCGGATAGGAGGGATTGGGCACGAGCATCACATCGCCGGGGGCGGTGATCGCCTGCGCCATATTGGCGAAGCCTTCCTTGGAGCCCAGCGTCGCGACGATCTGCGTGTCCGGGTTCAGCGCGACGCCGAAGCGGCGTTGATAATAATTGGCCTGGGCGCGGCGCAGCCCGGCGATGCCCTTGGAGGCGGAATAACGGTCGGTGCGCGGGCGCCCCGCCGTCTCGACCAGCTTGTCGATCACATGCTTGGGCGCCGGCAAATCGGGATTGCCCATGCCAAGGTCGATAATGTCGGCCCCGCCGGCGCGCGCCTTGGCCTTCAGGCGGTTGACCTGCTCGAAGACGTAGGGAGGCAGGCGCTTGATGCGATAAAAATCCGACATTTGGGGGTTCCGGTGGCGTTTTGGCGTGGTTCTGTACGGCTTTTAGCACTTTGGCCGAGGCGCGGCAGCCTTCAATTGGCGTGGCCCTGCGGCGGCTTGACGCCGGCCGCGCGTCGCTGCGTCGGGCGGGGCGCCGGATCGGGCCTCGCCACTCCCGCGCCGGCGTGCCGGTTTTGGCGGCCTGCGGTTTCGAGTTCCGCGCCAAGCGCATCCAGCTGCGCCGGCGTCTTTTTCTTCTGCGACTTTTCGGCCGGCTTCATCGGCTGGTAGTCTAGCGTATCTGGGGCCGGACGCGAACGCACGACAAAATCGGCGGCGGGCGGCGGCTCCTGCCGTAAATGGAGCGCGTCCAGAACGCCGCCGACGGCGGCGCCGGGGGAATTCGCCTCCTGGGCCGCGGCGGGGACGCAAAAGCGCCACAGAACAAACGCGGCGGCCAGCGCCATAAGGGCGCAGCGACGCGCCCGCGCTGCGCCGGCCGTGTCACATTGCCGCGCTATAGCAGGGGCATGAGGGAACACATTGGGATTTGGGCGCCGGCGCATTCGAACAATCGATTGGCCCGTGACGGCGTGCGTCGCTAAAGACATAATGCTAATCTACCAGACTCTGACGCGCCTCGCTACTGGCCGCGCCTTCATGGAAGACAACTAAGAACAGGACCGAACATGACCGCCGATCGCGATACGGAAACGGCGCCTGAGCGGGCCAACGAGCTGGCGGCGAACTCCGCGCGCAGCGGCTCCCGAGGCAAAGTGAGCAATAAACGCAACAGCAAGGGCAAAGGCGACAAGAACCAAAAACGCGCAGCCGCCCATGCCGACGCCGGGCCGACGGCCCCGCTTCCCGCAGTCAGCGAGCTCAAAGAGCTTTCCGTCCTGCCGCCAAAAGCTTCGACCGCTCTGGAGACCGCGAAGGCTTCGGCGCATGAGAGCGCCTCGGGCGGGGCCAAACCGGCCGACTCCCCCGTCTTGGGGGAATTCGACATGGCGGCGGAGAATCTGGCCAAACTGGTCGACCAGGGACGCCGCGTGATGGAGATGGCGATGAACTCCCCCGGGCTCGCCGAGACGCGCAGCGAACTCGCGGTGAATGTGGCCGACGCCACCAAGACGCTGGGTGTCGTCGCCGAATATTGGATGACGCAGCCCGAACGCGCCGCGAAGGCGCAGGCCGATCTGATCGGCGGCCTGACCGATATTTGGAGCCAGACGCTGCACCGCTTTTCCGGCGAGGCGGCGGCGCCGATCATCCCCCCGGACCCCTCCGACAAGCGTTTCTCCTCGCCGGACTGGTTCAACAATCCGTTTTTCGACTGTTTGCGGCAGTCCTACACGCTGGCCACGCACTGGGCGAACAACATGGTGGAGCGCACCGAGGGGCTCGACCCGCAGACGAAAGCCAAGGCGTCCTTCTATACGCGCCAGATCGCCAGCGCGCTGTCGCCATCGAACTTCGTGGCGACCAACCCCGAATTGCTGCGCGCGACTCTGGAGGCTCGCGGCGGCAATCTGGTGCGCGGCCTGGAGATGCTGGCGGAGGATCTTGCGGCGGGCGGCGGCACGCTGAAAATCCGCCAGTCCGACGACAGCAAATTCGAGCTGGGCGTCGATATGGCCACGACCCCCGGCAAGGTGATCCTGCGCAACGAGCTGATGGAGCTGATTCAATACTCCCCGACAACGCCCGAAGTTTATGCGCGCCCGCTGTTGATCGTTCCGCCCTGGATCAACAAATTCTATGTGCTCGATCTCAACCGCGAAAAAAGCTTCGTTCGTTGGGCCGTGGCGCAGGGACTGACGGTGTTTATCATCTCCTGGGTCAACCCCGACGAAAGCCAGGCGGAACTGGGTTTCGACGCCTATATGCATGAGGGCCTGCTGGCGGCGCTCGACGCGATCGAAGACGCGACTGGCGAGAAGCGCGTCGCGGCGGCGGGCTATTGCGTCGGCGGCACGCTGCTCGCCGCAACGTTGGCCTATATGGCCGCGAAGGGCGACAAGCGCATCGATAGCGTGACTTTCTTCGCGACGCAGGTCGATTTTTCCGAGGCCGGCGACATGCAGATTTTCGTCGACGAGGCGAAGCTCGCGGCGCTCGAAGAAGCTATGGCCAAGACCGGCTATCTCAACGGGGTCAAGATGGCCAACACCTTCAACATGTTGCGTCCGAACGAACTCGTTTGGAATTATATCGTCAACAATTATGTTAAGGGCGTCGACCCGGCGGCGTTCGATCTTTTGGCCTGGAACGCCGACAGCACGCGCATCCCGCGCGCCAACCACTCGTTCTATCTGCGCAATTGCTATCTCGAAAACAATCTAACGCGCGGCGAGATGGTGATCGACGGCGTGAAGCTCAATCTAAAAAACGTGACGATTCCGATCTATGAGATCGCCGCCAAGGAGGATCATATCGCTCCGGCGCGTTCGGTGTTCATCGGTGCGAAATATTTCGGCGGACCGGTCAAATACGTGCTTGGCGGCGCCGGCCATATCGCCGGCATCGTCAATCCGCCGGAGAAGGACAAATACCAATATTGGATGGGCGGGCCGCCGGTCGGCTCCTATGACGATTGGCTGAAATCGGCGAGAGAGACCAGGGGCTCCTGGTGGCCGGACTGGATCGCCTGGCTAACCGAGCAAGCTCCCAAGAAGGTTGCCGCGCGAGAACCCGGCGGCGGCAAGCTCAAGCCTGTCGGCGACGCGCCGGGGGAGTATGTCAAGGTGAAGGCGTAGCCTCTCCTCCCCCGTTTGAGAAGGAGAGCGCCGCTTTCACTCCGCCGGCGGCGCCTCCGCGGCGGGTTCGACCTCGACCGCGGAAGAGGCTTGAGGGACGCTTGGCTTTCTGCCCTCCCACCATTTCGCGACCATGAGCCACCACGGGTCGCCGACATGCAGATGATAGCGCAGCGGCGTCTTGATGATCGCCAGCACCAGACCGATGCTGAACAGACACCACACCGCTGGCCACTCGTTGATGTTGTTCGTCGTCAGCGCCGCGACGAACGGGCCCGCGACGTAGGAAAACAGCGTGAAGCGCCAGCTGCCGATCAACGCCGGCAGCAAGAAGGCGGTCAGCGGATAGGACAGGAAGCCGCGCCCGAGCCAGGCGTTGTCGGCCATGCTGTTGCCGATGCCATTGGTCGGCACGAGCCAGGCGAGATGCCATTCGCCGCGAACGGTGCACAAAAACTCCCCGCACAACGGCCGCCCGATCTGACAATGGCCGGCCCAGTTGAAGGGATATAGCTGCACCAGCATGGTGATCGCGCCGACGAAACAGGCGGCGAAGGCCCAGGGCGCCGCTTTGCGCGCGGCGTCCTTGGGCATGAAGTAGAGCGCCACCGAGTTGATGAAGAAGGGCTGAAAGGCGATATGCAAATAGCCAAACAGCGTCATCATCTGGTTTAGCGGCGAGTCGCACTGGTCCAGCACGGAATAGCTGACGGCCTGCAGCGCCTCCATGCTGGCGAAGTACAGCAGGCAGACCCACAGCGCCAAGGGCTCGGGATTGCGCTTGAGCGCGGAATAAGCGGCGCCGGCGATCCCGGTCGCCGCGAGAACAGTCGAAGCTTCCCCACTCCAGCACATGATCGGTCGTTTCCTCATTATCTTATTTTTGCATCATTCCGATACACGATTGCGCGCCGGGGTCAAATCGGCGGCGCGGAAAGGGTTTGAAATGCGACGACATTTTTAACGCCGCTTTAATCTTAATGCGGCGAAATTGGGCGGCTTGCCTTAACGCGCCCGTTTTGGGCTGGCTTCTTCGATCGCAGCATAGAGGCGTTCATGGCCAAGGACGATCCGCCACTTCCCAGCTTTAGCGGCACTGAAGACAGTCTTTATGGCTCTTTCAGGCGCGGGCGCGCCGCCGATCGACCGGGCGGCTTCAAGCGCGAACACATCAATATAAGGGTCGGCGGTCCCGGCTTTCTGAGCGGCGGCGTGTTCAGCTCCGGCGGGCTGCGGCTACAGCTAGGCGCCGCGCTGACGCTGTCGATCGCCGCTGGCAGTGTGGCCGGCGCGATCCTGGGCGGCCAAACCGGCGTAAAGCCGGCATTGGAGGCCGGCGCCCGCGTCGAGACGGCCTTGCTGGCGCAGGCTCCGCCCACGAAAACGGAAGCCGCCGCTCAACCGGCCCCCGGGTCGGATGTGACGCGCTTGCTTGACGACGTGCGAGGCTTGCGCGCGCAGATCGAACAGCTCCGCCACGCCGCCGAGACTGCGCGAGCCGCCGATCACCTGCGGTCTCAGGAGACGGCGCGCGACGCCAGTTTGGAGGCGCAGCAGCTGGCGCTCGACCAAACGACCGCCGCCCTGGCCGCGAAGCTCAACGAAATCGACGGGCGGCTGGCGCGGCTCGAGCGCTCCGGCGCCGACACGACGCCGGTCGGCTCAATACCCAGGCCGAGCCATGCCCGATACGTCGGAAAGGCCGACGCCCGAAAGGCCCACTGAGGCTCGGCCGGCAGCCGCCGACACGCAACTGTCACATCTATTGGCCATGTCCTGACATGGTGCTAGAGCAAGCTCCGTCGGACCGCACCCGGTTCGGCGCGAAACGGCGCGCGAAGAAACCCCCGATCGGCGTAAGCCTTGCGGCGCGCTCTTAGCGGGTTTTCGATCGCCGCCGGGCTGCGACTTCACCCCTTTCGCCTTCGCCTCGCCTGCGGCCAAGGACCACCGAGCCGGATCGATCCGCCGCATGACGCAAGAAAACACCATTCTATTTGCTCGGAGGGGGCTAAAGAGCCTTCCAAATCTGTGGGACGCCGCGGCGCTTATTCTGGTGTTCGGCGTGTTCGTTCTGATGAGCTACGGCTCGCGCGGAATGACCTCGCCGTTGAACGCGCCGGAAACCGCCGCCTTATCGCTAGATTATTGGCAGCTGCCCTATTACGGGCTGCGCACCACCTTGCGCATGTTCGCGGCGATCGTCCTTTCGCTGATTTTCACTTTTCTATACGCGACCCTTGCGGCCAAGAGCCGTCGCGCCGAAATGGTGCTGATCCCGCTGCTCGACGTGCTGCAGTCCGTGCCGATCCTGGGCTTCCTTTCCTTTACGGTGACGTTTTTTCTTGGCCTGTTTCCCGGCTCCACCTTGGGCGCGGAAGGCGCGGCGATCTTTGCGATCTTCACCAGCCAGGCCTGGAACATGGCGTTTTCCTTCTATCAGTCGCTGCGCAGCGTGCCGCGCGATTTAGAGGAGGTTGCGGCCAGCTTTCAGCTGACGCCGTGGCAGAAGTTCTGGCAGCTGGAAACGCCCTTCGCCATGCCGGGCCTCATCTGGAACATGATGATGTCGATGTCGGGAGGCTGGTTCTTCGTGGTCGCTTCGGAGGCGATTTCGGTCGGCGACGTCAATGTGCGGCTGCCGGGCATCGGCTCTTATCTGGCGCTGGCCATCGACAATAAACGCATCGATTGCGTCATCGCCGCGGTGATCGCGGTCGCCGTGATTATCCTCCTTTACGATCAATTGCTGTTTCGCCCGATCGTCGCCTTCGCCGACAAATTCCGCGTCGAGCTGACGGCCTCGCAGACACAGTCCGAGTCCTGGGTGCGCGATCTGTTTTTGCGCACCCGCTGGCTGCGTCATTTGATGCGCCATCCGGCGGCGCTGATGCAGCGCGTCTCTCTGCTCGCCTTGCGCTTTCCCTCGCTGGCGCGCCGCGGCGGCGAAGAAAACCTCAAAGTCGCGCTGATCATCGATCTCGTCTGGTACGCAATCATCGGCGTGCTGCTGTTCACATCGCTGACCCTCATCATCCAATTCGTCGGGACGAACGTCGATATGGCGGAAGTCAAGACCGTGACGATCCTCACCTTCTATACATTCTTGCGGGTGATGGCGTTGATCGCGCTGGCGAGTCTGATTTGGGTTCCCATCGGCGTATGGATCGGCCTGCGTCCCCGCATCGCCGAGAAAGCCCAGCCGCTGGCCCAGTTTCTCGCCGCCTTCCCGGCCAATGTGCTGTTTCCGATCGCCGTCATCGGCATTTTGCGATTTCACCTCGATCCGGACATATGGCTGTCCGTGCTGATCGTCTTCGGCACGCAATGGTATATCGCCTTCAATGTGATCGCCGGCGCGAGCGCCTTCCCCAACGATCTGCGCGAAGCGTCGCAGAATTTCGGCGTCAAGGGCTGGATCTGGTGGAAAAGCGTGATCCTGCCGGCGGTGTTCCCTTATTACATCACCGGCGCGATCACCGCCTCGGGCGGCTCCTGGAACGCCTCCATCGTCGCCGAATATGTGAAATGGGGCGACGACAACGTGAGCGCTCATGGCGTCGGCGCCTATATCGCCAAGGCGACCGCCGATGGCGATTATCCCAAGATCGTACTGGGCGTGGCGGCGATGAGCATCGTGGTCATTCTGGTCAACCGTCTGTTCTGGCGCCAGCTTTCCGCCTTCGCGGAGCGCCGCCTGCGGCTTTTGTGAGGTTTCCATGGCTACTCCCCCTACGCCCGCGCCCTTGCTGGCGATCGACAATGTTTCGCAGGTTTATGGCCGGGGCGGCGACAAGAGCGCCGTCGTTCTCGACAAGATCTCATTGACCCTGAATGAAAGCGAGATCGTCGGCCTGTTGGGGCGCTCGGGCTGCGGCAAATCCACCTTGCTGCGCATCGTTTCGGGACTTAACCGCCCGTCGAGCGGCGAGGTGGTCTATCGCGGCGAAAAAGTTTCCGGTCCCGTCGACGGCGTCGCCATGGTGTTCCAAAGCTTCGCGCTGTTTCCCTGGCTCACCGTGCTGGCCAATGTGGAGCTGGGCCTGCGCGCCAAGGGCGTCTCGGAGCCGGAGGCGCGGCGGCGCGCCTTGCAGGCCATCGACATTATCGGCCTCGACGGCTTCGAGAACGCCTACCCTAAGGAAATCTCCGGCGGCATGCGCCAGCGCGTCGGCTTTGCGCGCGCGCTCGTCGTCTCGCCCAGCATTCTGTTGATGGACGAGCCTTTCTCGGCGCTCGACGTGCTGACCGCCGAAACGCTGCGCACCGACCTGCTCGATCTCTGGGTCGAAGGACGGATGCCGATCAAATCGATTCTGATGGTCACTCACAACATCGAGGAATCGGTGCTGATGTGCGACCGCATCGTCGTTCTGTCCTCCAATCCTGGCCGCATCGCCGCGGAAATCAAGGTGACGCTGCAACATCCGCGCAACCGTCTCGATCCGGAGTTTCGTCAGCTCGTCGATCAAATCTACGCGCTGATGACCCGCCGTGCCGATATGGCGAAGGCCAGTCCTGGCGCCTTTCCCGGTCTTGGCATGGGCATGGCGCTGCCTACCGTGTCGACCAACACGCTCGCCGGCATGATCGAGGAGGTCGCCGCCCCGCCTTACGACGGAAAGGCCGATCTCCCCGCGCTGGCCGACAGTCTGCAGCTCGAAATCGACGAGCTCTTCCCCGTGGCCGAGACGCTGCAGCTACTGCGTTTCGCTGAACTCGCCGAAGGCGACATCAAGCTCACGCCCGCCGGCAAGCGCTTCGCCGAAATGGACGTCGACCAGCGCAAGAGACTGTTCGGCGATCACCTCTTGTCCTATGTGCCGCTGGCGCAGCGCATCCGCAGGGTTCTGGACGAGCGGCCGTCGCATCATGCGCCGGCGACTCGCTTTCGCGAGGAGCTTGAGGACTATATGAGCGAGGACTATGCCGAGACGACGCTGAAAAGCGTGACGACCTGGGGCCGCTATGGCGAGATTTTCGCCTATGACGAAGGCACGCAGTCGTTCAATCTTGAGAATCCGCAATAGGCGCGACTGCGCAACAAGCCGACGCCGCCCGCTCTGCGCGCGGATCGGCTTCGTTTGTCGCACAGGGTGAAGTCGCGATGTGACCAAGAGCAGGCTTAATTGAAGAACTTTCACCCAGTCTTGTTGTTTCGTGCAATATTTATAATGCAGCTAATCTCATTGTTTAATGCATATCCGATGCGGCGAAGGGTGCAGTTTTGGTGAAGTCCAAATATATACAATGATATGTCGCTTTCCATCGACCGGCGCGTCGAAATCATCCCTGCTCGAAACTATAAAATCCCGAGAATTATACTTGCGCATCTAAGCGATTTGAATATTCTACCCACGCGTAGGTTCGTCGGCTCGTTTTTGCACGGCGGAAAGGGAAGTTTTCGTGACAGACGGGGGCATCAGCGAATATTGGGATAAGACCAACGTCCGCCGTATGTGAAACGCCAAGACCCGCGACGGACGCGAGGTTGCTGATACGAGACTGGCTCTTATGACTATTTCCCATCCCTTGCTTTAACGACCTGCGGGCGCGCAGATCAAAAAAACATGTCAGGGGAGAAAGTAAATGGCCAAACCAGTAAAGAACGAAACGGATGAAAAGCCGTTTTTGAACACTGAAACGATTATCGGGGCCGTCATAGGCGCAATCTTTGGCGGAGCCGTCGAGCATATCTTCATCGGACAGGGCGCGACCCTGGTCGCCGCAGCGCTTTTCGGCATTGCGGGGGCCTTTGTTCCGATGCTGTTCAAATAAAATTCGCGGTATTCGAAGCCTTCTCCACGCGCCGGCTTGGCGCGCGGTTCTAGTTTTCACGCCGCCGCGCCAGTACGGCGCGATAGACGGCGAGCGTCTGTTCGACATGCCTGCTCAACGTCGGCGGTTCGCGCCAATAAGAGTCATAAGCGGCTTGCGACAGTCGCGCGACCAGCGCATCGTCCTTGAGGCGCTCCAGCGCGCCCGCCAGAGCGTCGGCGTCGCCGCTCCTAAACCACAGGCCTTCAACGCCGTCGGCGATCTGCTCTCGCGCGGCGCAGATGTCGGAGACGATCACCGGCGTTCCCATCGCCTTGGCCTCCAGCGCGGTGAGGCCGAGGCCCTCGTACCAAAGCGAGGGAAACACCAGCGCGCGCGCCGCCCGCATCGCTTCGCGAACGGCGGCGGGCTCGCGCCAGCCGAGCAGGCGGGCTTCCGGATATTGCGCCCGCAGTTGCGGCGCGATCGGCCCGTCGCCGATAAACACCGGCGCGACCCCGGCGATCCGCGCGGTCTGCGCGAACAGCAACGCGCCTTTTTCCGCCGACAGCCGCCCGACGAAAAGCGTCTCGCCCGAAGCCGGGGTCGCTTTGGGGCCGAGCGGCTCCGCCTCGACCGGGTTGCAGACGCTATGAGTGAGCGCGCCCTTCGGCAGATAGGGCGCGAGAAGCTCCTTCTGCAACTCGGAGATCAACAGAAAGTCGCCAAAACTTTCGGCCAGTCCCGCGCCTTGCGCGACCGCGAGACGGACGTTGCGCCACAGTTTGAAAGGATAGTTGCGCGAGTCGCAATTGGTCCCCCAACAGCGGGCCGACATGGCCTTCAATGTGCAGATCTTGTGTGTTTGAAAATTGTAGAAACCGCCGTTCGGGCAGGCGAGGAAATATTCGTGCATCGTATAGACGGCGGGAAGTTTGGACGCGCGGATCGGGCTCGCGATCGACGGCGACAGCGCCTTGGCCCAGCCATGCGCATGTACGATCGCGTTTTCGCGAGGAAGGCGCGCGAGCAACGCTTTCAGCGCGGCGGCGGCCTTGACGTTCCAGCTCCCCTGAAGCGCGGCGCGGACGCGCGAAGGATTGTCCAGAATATCGTATTGGTCGAGGCAGATCGTCTCGACGCCGGCTTGCGCCAGGCGAGGATCGACCGGCCCGCAGGCGCAAAAGAAGATCGGCCTCGCGCCGGCCGCCGCAAGACCAAGCGTGCTTTCGATGGCGACCTTGGATTGGCCGCCGCTGACAAAGCCGTGATCGACCAAGATGACGACAGTCGGCGGTTGCGGTTGTTGCGGCATTAAAGCTCCGCTGGGTTGAGCCTGCTCGGTTGAGCCTCGTGGGCCGCAGGCCTGACACGCGACGCCTTAGGCCGAGTCGAGCGCGCTCATTGGCCTTTAACCTCGGGGACGGCGGGACTCGGGCCAAAAATGACCTGCGAGGGATCGCGTTCGAAGTTGTGCACGGCGCGGTCGAGCGTGTCGACGGCCTTGCGCGCGTCGATGGCCAGTTGCTCGTACTGGCGCAGGCCGGTGGCCGAAAAGCGGTTGAAATTGCTGGAAACCCCGGCGATGTTGCCGGTTATGCTCTTGATCGTCTTGGGATCGAGCGCCTTGAGCGTGCGCTCGGCGCCGGCGAGCAGCTTGTCGAAGCGCTCGGCGACCGGCTTCAGCGAATGGGCCACGTCCGCGGCGTCGCGGATCAGGTTGCCGGTCGGCGAGCTGTTGTCGGCGAGCGCTTTGGTGAAAGTCTCGACATTTTTCAACGAGGCGGTCAGCGAGTCGGAATTGGCGTCGAGCAGCTTATCGAGTTTTCCCACCATGTCGGTCGCCTTGGTCGCAAGGCGCTGGACATTTTCGAGCAGGTTCTGGATTTCCGAATGTTCGGCGGCGATGCGCGGATAGGTTCCGCCTTCCGGCGCGACGATATCGGGCGCGCCGGGCGTGCCGCCGACCAGCGACACCACGGGAATGCCGGTGAGACCTTTCTGTTCCAGTCTGGCGCGCGTATTCGTCTTCACGGGCGTCTTTTTGTCGACATTGATGAGCACATCGACCAGGCTGGGGTCGTTGCTGTCGATTTCGAGATTTGTGACCTCGCCGACTTTCAGCCCGTTGAACTGCACGGCGCTGCCGCGCGTCAATCCTTCGACCGAGCCGGGCACGACGAGTTCGAAGGTTTGGTACCGCGCCAGCTTGCTGGGTCCGGAGAACCAGTAGACAAACGCGAAGGCCGCAACGACGACGACGAGCGTAAAGACGCCGATCAGCGCGAAATTGGCGCGGGTTTCCATGTTTCGTCCCCTTGCGGGCTTTCGGCCCCCTTCGGCCGGCCGAGCGAGCCGATCAGCCGGCTGCCGCGAGTCCCGTGAAAATAAGCGCGCAGCCAAGGCTGGTCGGAGGCCAGCATGTCCTGCATGGAGCCCGCGCCGATGACTTTTCCGTTGGCGAGAGCGGCGATGCGGTCGCAGATCGAATATAGGCTGTCGAGATCATGCGTCACCATAAAGACGGTCAGTCCCAGCGTCTTTTGCAGCGTGGCGATCAATTCGTCAAAGTCGGCCGCCCCAATCGGGTCGAGACCGGAGGTCGGTTCGTCGAGAAAAAGCAGTTCGGGATCGAGCGCAAGGGCTCTCGCCAGCGCCGCCCGCTTGACCATGCCGCCAGACAATTCCGATGGAAGTTTGTCGGCGGCGTCGGGCGGCAAGCCGACAAATTCAAGTTTGAGCATGGCCAGCTCATCCATGAACCGCTGAGAAATATCGCGATTCTCGCGCATCGGCATCTGAATGTTCTGCTTCACCGTAAGGCCGGAGAACAAGGCGCCGTTCTGGAACAGCACGCCCCAGCGCTGTTCCAACAAGCGCAGCTGGCTCGGCGCCAGCGAATCCCGGTCCTGGCCAAACAGCCGGATCGCGCCCGAGCGCTTCTGAACAAGCCCCAGTATGGTGCGCGTCAGCACCGACTTTCCCTGGCCCGAGCCCCCGACAAAGCCCAGAACCTCGCCGCGAAACACATCGAGATTGAGTCCGTCCATGACCTTGTGGTCGCCAAATTGCACCACGAGATCGCGCACGCTGATCACGATTTCTCGCGTCTGGGTTGCGGCGGTTTCCCGTGTGGCGTTCGCGGAATCGCTCATTGCTCCACCGCTTTAATAATTGATCGCCGCGAAAAACATCGCGAACAGCCCATCGAGGATGATGACCATGAAAATGCTCTTCACGACCGCGCCGGTGACCTGCCGCCCCAGCGATTCGGCTGAGCCGGATGTCGCCAGACCGTCCTGCGTGGCGATAAGCCCGATCACCATCGCCATGAAGGGAGCCTTGATCAAGCCGACGAGGAAGGTATTCATTCCAATTGCGCCCGGCAACAGGGCCAAATAGGCCGCCGGGCTGATGCCGCCATAGCCCCAGGAGACCAGCAAGCCGCCGAAAAGCGCCGTCATATCGGCGATGAAGGTCAGCAGCGGCAGCGAGATCGTCAGCGCCAATACGCGCGGAACCACCAGAACCTCGATTGGCGACAGGCCCATGACGCGCAGGGCGTCGACTTCCTCGCGCATCTTCATCGAGCCGATTTCGGCGGTGATCGCCGAGCCCGAGCGGCCGGCGATCATGATCGCGGTCAGCAGCACGCCCAGTTCGCGCAGCACCAATATGCCGATGAAGTCGACGGAATAGCTGGTCGCGCCAAAGCGCCCCAACTGGTAAATGCCCTGTTGCGCGACGATGGAGCCGACCGCGAGATTGATCAGAACGATGATCGGAATGCTGCGAAAGCCGAAGATCTCGATCTGGTAGACGAGCGAAGTTCCCCGAAACAGGGCTGGACGCAGCAGGATGCGGCCGAGCGCGGCGACGAATTCGCCCAGAAAGCTGATGCCGCGATAAGCTTCGTGGAAAGCGTTGACGACGGAAAATCCGAGATCGGCCAAGAGATCGACAATCGGATTCGTGGGTTTGGCGGAAGGCGGCGGCGCGCCAATCGCCGTCTCCTTGATGAGAATCTGATGTTCGGGCCGCGCCCCTTCGAGCGAGGTCGCGACGCCGGCGCGAATAAGCTCCTCCCGTACGCGATTGAGGGCGAGGGCGCCGGCGGTATCCAGCCTGGCGAGCCCGCTCATGTCGATGATCACGGCGCGCGCGCCGCGCCCCTGCGAGAGAATCTGCCCCGCCCTTTGTTCGAGTTTTCTCGACGCCTGCAAGATCCAGGCGCCGGTCAAAGCGAAACGCCTGGCGTCGCCGGTCTCGCGACGCGTCAGCTCGGGCAGATCGGCTTCCACGTCTGTCGCCATAGCGTCCCGTCGCGGTTCGTTTCGGGCAAGAGCAGGCGCCGGTCTTGCCGAAGGTTCCGGCGCAAAGTCAAAAGGCTTGCGAATCGTCTTATCTTCGCCGATTGCCAATGTCGAGCGCGGCCGCGCCAAATGGCGTGGCCACGCTCGTATTGAGGAGACCTCATGGGCGTCGAACTGACCGTGGCCGTCGAGGCCTTTCCGATCGAGGGGCGCTTCGTGATCGCCCGCGGCGCCAAGACGCATGCGCTGGTCGTGACCGCGACGCTGCGCGCCGGCTCCGCCGTCGGGCGCGGCGAATGCGTGCCCTACGCCCGTTATGGCGAAAGCGCCGACAGCGTCGTGGCGGCGATCGAGACCGTGCGTGCGGCGATCGAGGCAGGGGCGGATCGCGTTGCTCTCCAAACTCTGCTGCCGGCGGGCGCGGCGCGCAACGCGCTGGATTGCGCGCTGTGGGATCTCGAGGCCAAGGCATCCGGCGTCGCGGCGCATATCAATGCCGGCTTCGCCGCGCTGGCCCCTTTGACCACGGCCTTTACGCTGTCGGTTGGCGCGCCGGAGGAGATGTTCGCCGCCGCGACGCGCGCCGCGCAGAGGCCGCTGCTCAAGGTCAAGCTTGCGGGGGAGGGCGACGCCGAGCGCCTCCGGGCGGTGCGGGCCGGCGCGCCGCGCGCGACACTGATCGTCGACGCCAACGAAGCCTGGCGCGAGGAAACTCTTCTCGCCAATATGGAGGCTTGCGCCAGCGTGGGCGTCGCGCTGATCGAGCAGCCGCTGCCGGCCGGGGCCGACGAAATTCTGGGCCGGATCGAACGCCGCCTGAAAATCTGCGCCGACGAGAGCGCCCATGACCGCGCCGGACTGGCGGCGTTGCAGGGCCGCTACGATGCGGTCAATATCAAGCTGGACAAGACGGGCGGCCTGACCGAGGCGCTGGCGATGGCCAGAGAGGCGCGCGAACGCGGCTTCATGATTATGGCGGGCTGCATGGTCGGCAGCTCGCTGGCCATGGCGCCGGCGGCGCTGATCGGGCAATTGGCCGATTTTGTCGATCTCGACGGGCCGTTGCTCTTGGCGCGGGATCGCGAACCAGGCCTGCGCTACGCGGGCTCGACGCTGTTCGCGCCGACGCCGGAGCTATGGGGCTAAAAGCTTCTCAAAGCCCCTTCTCGACGTCGAGATTGGCGCCGAGCCAGCCCAAAATCCCGCCGCCGAAATGCGTGTCGACGTCGCGGCGTCCGGCGAGCCGCGCCTGCTCCATCGCGGTGACCGAGCGGCGCCCCGAACGGCAGTAGATCACCACCTTCTTGCCCGCCTCCGCGGCTGGCAGCTTGGCGGGATCGAATTTCGACAAGGGATTGAACAGCGCGCCCTTGATGTGGCCGGCCGCATATTCTTCCGCCTCGCGCACGTCGACGAGAACAATGGAGCCGTCGTCGAGGCCTTTTTTCAAATCGTCGAGGCCGATGTCGTGGAAGGCGAAGGAGCTCATGCGGCTGTCCTTGAAGAGGTTCGCCGCCATATTTCACAAAATCGTCGCAGAGTCGAGAATGGGCGGACGCTTTTGACTGCGCGGAATTTTTACTCCGCAGCCTCGCGCAATTGCTCGCGCGCTCGTTCGCGCAGATCGTCGATCGGGATGAGGCGGCCGGCGTCCTCATAATGCCAGAAGGTCCAGCCGTTGCAAGCGGGCAAACCCTGCACCAGCGCGCCGGTCTTATGGATGGAGCCGACAACGGCGCCGATCGCCAGGGCGCCGTCCGCCCGCACCAGCGCGCTATGGCGGCGCTTGGCGTCGGCGAGTTTCGCGCCGGGCGCGATCAGACCGGCTTCGACGAGACTGGCGAAGGCGATGCGCGGCTCGCCTCGCTTCGTGGGGGCGGCGGCCACCGTCGCCGGATCGAGGGGCTCGACCGCGCGGATGCGCGCTTCCGCGGCGTCGGCGTAGGCGTTGTCGCGTTCAATCCCGAGGTAATCGCGGCGAAGGCGTTTGGCCACCGCGCCGGTGGTGCCGCTTCCGAAAAACGGATCGAGCACGAGGTCGCCGGCGTTCGACGCCGCGAGAATCACCCGCGCCAGCAGCGCCTCGGGCTTTTGCGTCGGGTGGGTCTTACGCCCCTCCGAGTCCTTTAGGCGCTCGCCCCCCGTGCAGATCGGCAGGAGCCAATCGGAACGCATCTGGCAATCCTCGTTGGCGGCCTTCAAAGCCTCGTAGTTGAACGTGTAATTTTTGGCGTCGGCGTCGCGCGCCGCCCAGATCATCGTCTCATGAGCGTTGGTGAAGCGGCGGCCGCGAAAATTGGGCATTGGATTGTTTTTGCGCCAGACGATGTCGTTGAGAATCCAATACCCCAGATCCTGCATGATCGCGCCGACGCGGAAAATATTGTGGTAGGAGCCGATAACGAATATTGTCGCTTGCGGCTTCATGACGTGTCGCGCCGCCGCCAGCCAGTCGCGCGTAAAAGCGTCGTAGGCTTCGAAATTGGCGAATTTGTCCCAGTCGTCGTCGACGCCCGCGACCATGCTCTGATCGGGGCGCGTCAGTTTGTTCGCGAGCTGGAGATTATAGGGCGGGTCTGCGAAGACAAGGTCGACGCTGTCCGGCGGCATGGCGCGGAGGGTTTCGACGCTATCTCCGCGCATGACGCAGTTGCGCGACGCCGCGCAAGGCGACCCCAAAACCCGCGACCCAGTACGCGTGACCTTTAGCTGGGTTTTGAGGCGGGTCGCCCCGACGCGCGCGCTACTCATGAACTCGATACCGGTTACGCTTACCAACGAGCGTGACTATGCTGGATCGAGGTAAAGGTCGGGTTTAACGAGGAGCCTTCCGCTCGTCCCCTTTTCGAACGGCTTTATTAAGAGAAGACTTTTTTTACCAATAGGTTATTGACCGCAAATGGGACGGTTGCGAAAGGTCAGTCGCGGCGCAGAGGGGCGAAACTCATGCGGTGGTAGGGAGTTGGACCGAGAGCGGCGAGCGCGGCGAGATGGCGCGGCGAGCCATAGCCCGCGTTGGTCTCGAATCCGTAACCCGGATATTCCTCGGCCAGGCGCCGCATTAAACCGTCCCGCGTCACCTTGGCCACGATCGAGGCGGCGGCGATCGACAGCGAGCGGGCGTCGCCTTTGACGATCGCCGAGCCGGGGCAAGGAAGACTAGGAAGAGCCCGGCCATCCACCAGCGCATAGGCGGGCGCAATGGAAAGTCCAGCGACAGCCTGCGCCATCGCCTTCAGCGCCGCCTTGCGGATGTCGGTGGCGTCGATTTCGGCGGCGGTGACAAAAGCGAAGCTCACCGCCTGTGCGCTCTCGACGATCCGGGCGAAGGCGATTTCCCGGGATTTTGGCGTCATCGCCTTGGAGTCGTTGAGCCCATCCGGGATATTGGCTGGATCTAGAATCACGGCGGCGGCGCAAACCGGCCCCGCCAGAGGACCGCAGCCCACCTCGTCGACGCCGGCGACCGGCCAAAGCTTCTTTTGCCGCAATTCGGCTTCGGCGGAGAAATCCGGGACGGTCCTCGGCGGTTTTGGCGGGGGCGTCACTTAATATCCTCCGTTCGCCCGGAAGGGGGTTTTTCGAGGGGTCGCTTTTCCGCCCCGCCTTGGCGACGCGGCCGGATCAAAATAGCGCAAGCTGTTCGGCGCCGCGACGGGGCGGCTGGAACAAATCGCAGCGCAGCCGGGCGCCGGCGCCAAAACCCAGCCTTGCGGCCGCAATTTCGAATCTGCGCCCGATCATCCAGGCGTAGGGCCCGACGCCCTTCATTCGCTTGCCGAAGGAGGCGTCGTAGAGCTTGCCGTCCCGCGCGCCGCGCACCAGTGAAAGCACATGCCTCGCCTTGGCCGGATAGTGCGTCAGCAGCCATTCGCTGAAAAGGTCGCGCAGCTCCAGCGGCAGGCGCAACATTACATAACCGGCTTCGCGGGCGCCTGCCGCATGAGCTCGCGTCAAAATCCTTTCTATTTCCGCGTCGTTGATGGCCGGGATGATCGGCGCGACCATCACGCTGACCGGAATTCCGGCCGCGGAGAGCTTTTCAATCGTCTCGAGCCGCCGGGCCGGCGCGGGCGCGCGCGGCTCCATCGTCCGCGCCAGCTCCTTATCCAGCGTCGTCACCGAGATCGCCACCTTTACCAGTCCTTTACGCGCCATCGGGGCGAGGAGATCGATGTCCCGCGTCACCAGCGCGGATTTCGTCACAATGCCGACCGGGTGATTGGTCCGCGACAGCGTTTCGAGAATCCCCCGCATGATGCGGCAGCGCTTTTCGGTCGGCTGGTATGGATCGGTATTGGAGCCGATCGCCAGCATTTTGGGGACGTAGCCGGGCGCCGACAATTCGCGCTCCAGCGCCTGGGCGGCGCCTTCCTTGACGAAAATCTCCGTCTCGAAATCGAGGCCGGGCGAAAAGCCGACACAGGCGTGCGTCGGCCGCGCGAAGCAATAAACGCAGCCGTGCTCGCAGCCGCGATAGGGATTGATAGAGCGATCGAAAACGATATCCGGGGAATCGTTGCGCGTGATGACGCTGCGCGGTTTCTCGATATGGATGTTGGTCTTGAACGGCGTCAGACTCTCCAGCGAGCCCCATCCGTCGTCGACGTCTTCGCGCGCAAACGCCTCGAAACGTCCGCTCTTGTTCGACACCGCGCCGCGTCCGCGCCGCCGCGTCAAGTCCACTTCATGCGAGGATTCCGCCGGCGTGTCGCGCATGACCCGTATAGCCGCCGGATGATGCGTCGGCGGCGGGACGGCTCTCGGAAAATGCTCTGGACAGTTCATGGCGACGCTGCTCTCCAGATTTGGACCGGGCGGGTCCGGTGATTTCGGATTTCGAGCCCGGCTTGCGGCCTCTTGGCGCGTCTGCAGGGGACAGAACCACGCGCCGCGAGACCGCGAAGCCGCACTCATTTACGCTCTACGCCACAACACGTTACGCTACGCGTGCGCGACCAACCCAAACCTCGCGCCCCCCGCGTCAAACAGGAACAAACCGCGAATAACGAACAAATACGGAACGCATCCGCCGCTGTCAAGAGGGCGCTGGCTCGAAGTTTCAGCTTCGGTTTTGGGGCGCACGGCTAAACGGCTTTGGATGGGCGGCGGAATTTTCCCCGTAATTCGCTGTCTTCGCCAAAGGATTCGCTCGGCTGTTGGTCAAAATCACTGCTGCAAGGCGCCCCTTTTCGTAAAGTTTGCTTTCGTCTTTCGGCGGCGCCACTGTGCGGCGCGAAACGACTTTTGCGGAACTATGCGCTTATGATTCAACACGATCTCCTCCCCCTCGCCATGACGCAGGGCGATCCTTCCGGCGTCGGGCCGGAAATCGCCATCAAAGCCTTTTGCGCCCGCAAGACTTCTGATTTGCCGCCGTTCTTCGTGCTTGGCGATCCGGCGCTGTTCGCCCGCGTCGCGAAATCGCTGGGGCTTGACGCCGCGGTGGAGGCGACGACGCCAGACGCCGCCTCCGACTGTTTTGCGCGGGCGCTGCCGGTTGTTCCGCTCGGACTTTCGGTGCGTGGCGTCCCCGGCGAGCCAGACCCTTTGGACGCGCCCTCGACGATCCTCTCCATAGAGCGGGCGGTCGAATGCGTCGCCAGATCGCAGGCGCGCGCGGTCGTCACCCTCCCCATCGCCAAGAGCGCGCTCTACACTGCCGGATTTAAGCATCCGGGCCACACCGAGTTTTTGGGCGAACTAGCGCTGCGCTATTTTCAAGCTGCGGCGCGGCCGGTGATGATGATTTGGGCGCAAGAGCTCGCCGTCGTCCCGGTGACGATTCACGTCGCGCTGGCGCGGGTTCCGCATCTGTTGACGCGCGAGTTGCTGATCGAGACCGGCCGCATTGTCGCGGAGGATCTGACAAAACGCTTCGGCGTCGCGTCGCCGCGCCTGGCTTTCGCAGGCCTCAATCCGCATGCGGGCGAGGGCGGCGCGATGGGGCGCGAGGAGATCGACGTGATCGCCCCGGCGGTGGAAGCCTTGCGCACCATGGGGATCGACGCGAGCGGTCCCCACCCCGCCGACACCATGTTCCACGAGGCGGCGCGCGCCAAATACGACGCAGCGTTGTGTCCGACTCATGATCAGGCGCTGATTCCCATCAAGACGCTGGCCTTTGATCGGGGCGTCAATGTCACGCTGGGCCTGCCCTTTGTGCGCACGTCGCCCGACCACGGCACCGCCTTCGACATAGCCGGCAAGGGCGTCGCGGATGCGACCAGTCTGATCGAGGCGATCCGGCTCGCGGGGCGCATCGGCGGATGATCGACGATCTGCCGCCGCTGCGCGAGGTGGTCGCGCGTTATGGTCTCGAAGCGCGCAAGGCGCTCGGCCAGAATTTTCTCTATGATCTCAATCTCACGGCGCGGATCGCCCGTGCGGCGGGGCCGCTCGAAGACGTGACGATCGTCGAGATCGGCCCCGGCCCCGGCGGCCTCACCCGCGCGCTGTTGGCGCTGGGGGCGGAACGTGTCATCGTGATCGAGCGCGACCCGCGCTGTCTGCCGGCATTGGCGGAGATTTCAACGCATTATCCGGGCCGGCTGGTCGTCATCGAGGGCGACGCCCTGACCCTCGACCCCGCGGCGCTCGTTCGTGCGCATGGCGCGCCAGGAAATGCGCGAATATGTGCGAATTTGCCCTATAACGCTGCGACTGCTCTGCTCGGCGGATGGCTCGAAGCCGAGCCCTGGCCGTCGGTGTTCGACCGCTATGTGCTGATGTTTCAACGCGAGGTGGCCGAGCGTATTGTCGCGACGCCGCAGCAGCGCGCCGATTACGGGCGGCTCGGCGTGTTGTGCGGCTGGCGCGCCAAGGCGCGAATATTGTTCGATGTTCCGCCGTCCGCCTTCACCCCGCCGCCAAAGGTCGTCTCGTCGGTGGTGGAGCTGATTCCCAATTCGGCGCCGCTGGCCTGCGACCGGAAGTTGTTGGCGCTTGTGACGCAGGCGGCTTTCGGCCAGCGCCGCAAGATGTTGCGCCAGAGCTTGAAAGGGCTCGGCGTCGAGCCCGCCCGGCTGTTGGCGGGCGCGGGCATTGATCCCACGCGCCGCGCGGAAGAGATTGACGTCGCTGGATTTGTCGCGCTGGCGCGGGCGCTGGAGGGCTTTCGCGTCGCGCCATAGCCTTGTTGGGGTTCCGCTTTTCCGATGGTCAGGCCGCTTTGCGCGGACCCTCCCTCATGCGCCGGCCTCGAGCGTTTTTGGTCGGAACAGCTGCGCCCAGCCAGCTACGTCCTGCATCATGGAGAGCGTCAGTCCGTCCATCAGCCGTCCGAGTTCCTTTGAGGCGAGCGGTTCGCTTTCTTCAACCGTGGCGAGTTCGGCCTCCGTCTCTTTCAGAACGCGCAGCATATGCGTCGACTGGCGCGTGAGCACGGAAAACTCCGAATAGGCCTTTATACCCACGAAGGCTCCGGACGCCGCCGAGAGGCATGCGCCGATCGTCCCGCTCCAAGCCACCAGGGTCTGCTTGTCGTCGAATACGGACGCGAATTTCAGCCCGCCAAAAACCAGCGTCGCGACGAAGGAAACCTCGCCGACCAAGCTGACGAGCGTGCTCGCTTTCTTGTTTCGATCGCCGCGCGTCGTATGATAGGCGGTCTGTTCCGCGCACAACGAGAGCAAGAGGCTTTTCGCCGCGGGCTTTAAGCTTGCGAAAGAGCCGAGCGGGAAGGGGGCCGCGCGCTGCGCCGCCGAGAAATACCAGGCGACCCAAAGGTCGCGCGGCAAAGGCTCCTCAATCTCGGCGGAGTCGTACGACATGCGAAACACTTCGGGCCTGGGCAGCGCGCGGCCAAGAGATGAAAGCATATATTGCTTGCGGCATAGTTCCGCGAGCAGACGGTAGGAAATCCATTTCTCGTGCCAGCGATGCCAAATATTGGAGAAAACCAGCGCAAGGATCAAGACGAGCGCAAGAATCTCGGCTCCGACGATGAGCAGTTCGTTCCCACGAGACGTCGACGTGGACAGGGCCGCGCCGGCGAGCGCGACAAAAGCCAGCGCGGCGATCCAGATGTAGGAGGCGCGGTAGCGGTCGCCATAGGCGATGGCGAGGCCGTCGGCGCCATTATAGAGGGCGTCCCAATAGCGCTCCGCGCGCGTGCTCGCCGGCGCGAGGCGCGGCGGCTCGGCCGCGTCTGGCGGCGCGAGACGATCCATGAGCCAAGTAAAGGCGCGCCAGATGGCGCGCTCCCTGCGCGGCGTCTCGGCGAGATAGGAGGTAAGCGGCTGCGTTTCTCGCGAGAACAAACGTCCCAAATGGTTCGCGCACCAGCCGAACAGACCGCCATGCTCCGGATGGGGCAGTTGCGGCGGCAGAATGAGCTGTTCAAGTTTGCGCGAAAGCCGCGCCCTCTCTTTCGCGTCGTCGCCGCCCGGGCCGCGCAATTCGGCGGGGCCGTCGACAAGGCGGGGCGGAGCCTCGCTGTTCGAGTTGATCCACCACACAGGCAAATGCGCTTGCGCAGCGAGGCGCACGATTTCTCCGGCGCCGCCGGGACCGCGCTCCCGCGCGCCATCCCAGATGGCGATGAGGACATCGCAGTTGCGCAGGATGAATAGCCCGGTCTCTCGATAGCTATCCTCGGCGAAAGGGCCGCGTTCACCGTCGAGTTCGAGCTTCTCGCCTTGCGTGAGCAAGGCGCGGAATGTTTCGGCGGAACCGAGAAAATCCTTTTCATATTCGGCTTGCGGAAAGGGCAGCGGCGCGTAGAGACCGAATCCCGCCTTCAGTCCCTCCTCGGCGACAAGCCGGTCGGCGCCCTCCGCCAGCGGCGACAACAGGCGAAGCGTCGGCGCGCCAGGCGCATAGACGGCCGCGGCGCGCGGATCCGCGGCGAGACGTTGCGTCTCCTGTTTGGTGTGAACGAGCACGTCGGCGACTAAGGGCCGAAGGTCTTTCACCGCTTCCGGCGTTAGCGCCCGCGCGCCTGTAACGCCGACACGCAGAGCCAGCGGTGGACGGGGAGGGTGAGAAATAGATGCCTCAGCCATGCACTTGCTCCGCAATTGAGCCGCGTGGCATTGTAGTTCGCGCGGGTCGGGTCCGGCAATGCCCGGCCTCTCGACGTCTCGCGTCCCGCCTCCTTCCCCAACCTTTTTTGGAGCTATGTCAAAACTCGATGCCCTCCTGCGCCCTCACTCCCGCCGCGAAATGATGTTTGATCAGCGTCATCTCAGTGACGAGATCGGCCGCCGCGATCAGTTCCGGCTTGGCGTTGCGGCCGGTCACCAGGATGTGAAGATCGTCGCGGCGGCCGCGCAGCGCCGTGATGACTTCGTCCAACGGCAGATGCTCGTAGCGCAGCGCGATGTTCAACTCGTCGAGCAGCAATAGACGCAGCTCAGGGTTGGCCATCAATTCCTTCGCCTTGTCCCAGGCGCGGCGGGCGGCCGCTTCGTCGCGGGCTCGGTCCTGCGTCTCCCAGGTAAAACCCTCGCCCAGCGTGTGCCAGGAGACCTGCGCCTCGCCGAGACGCTCCAGCATGGTCCTCTCGCCGCTTCGCCAGGCGCCTTTGCCAAACTGCACCACGCCCACCTTCCAGCCGTGGCCAAGCGCTCGGAGCACGAGCCCGAAGCCCGCCGTAGACTTGCCCTTGCCAGGGCCGGTGTGGACCATGAGCAGCCCCTTGGCGGCGATGGGCTTGCTGGCGACCTCGGCGTCCTGCGCGGCCTTGCGCTTTTCCATTTTGGCGCGATGGCGGCGCGCGGCTTCGTCTTCCTGGTTCATGGGCGCTCACGTGGATGGGTCGGCGAAAATAGAAGGGTGCGTCGCCTCAATTCACGATCAGACGATAGCGCACGAAGTCATCGGCCTGGACGAAGCTGTCGTATAGCCGGCGCGCCGCCGCGTTACTGGCGCGCGTGTGCCAATAGAGACGCGACCACCCGCATTGACGCGCCATTGCGACAAGGTCCGCGATAAGCGCGCGCCCGACGCCGCGTCCGCGCGCGCCAGGATCGACGAACAGATCCTCCAGATAGCATACGGGCGCCGCAACCCAGGTTCCTTCGTGCAGCACCGCGTGGGAAAACCCCAGGGGTCGGCTATCTTCCTCTGCGATCCGGCACAGGATCGCCGGCTTGGGCGCGACGATCCGTCGCCATGTGGCGGCGGTCACATCCTCGGGCAGATGCGCGTCATAAAATTCCGTGTAACCGCGCCAAAGCCCGCGCCACTGCGCTTCGTCGGCGGGACGCGCCGTTCTGATCTCCACTGGAGCCTCCCTCTTCGCCCGTTTGACGGCGCATGTGGTCTCGGCATATGACTGACTGTGACGGTTCTTCGCAAGAAGTGAAAAGGGAATGCGGTGAGGGGTTTTCCCGACTCCGCGGCTGCCCCCGCAACTGTGACCGGCGAGGCCGCGCCATCAGCCACTGAGCCCTTGAGGGCTTCGGGAAGGCGGCGCGATCCAGCGACCCGGGAGCCAGGAGACCTGCCGTCGCTTGTTGCAACGCGAAGCCGCCGGTGGGGCGGCCAAGGAGACGATCATGAGCCAACAAAGCCTTTCAAACGCAGCCCCGCTCGCTCTTTCCGCCGCCCGCGCGGAAGTCCTCAAAGCGGCCTTCGTCTCGCTGTTCCTCGGAATGGGCCTCGTTTATCTCGTCGGTTTTTCCCACTCCGACGCGGCGCATGATGCCGCCCACGACACGCGCCACTCCCTCTCCTTCCCCTGCCATTAAGCTCGGGTGATTTCGCGCGTCCTGGCGGTAGGTCTTATCGCCGGGCTTGTCGCGGGACTGGCGATCGCCGCCCTGCAACAAGTCACCACGACGCCGCTCATCCTCGCGGCGGAAGTCTATGAGTCGGCGCAGCACGCTCACGCGGAGCCGCCGAGCGAGGGCTGGAAGCCGGCCGAGGGCGCTCAGCGCATTGGCGCGACCAGCGTCGCCGATGTCGCGACGGCTGCGGGCTATGCGCTGATTTTGCTCGCCATGATGCTCGTCGCCGGCGACGCCATCGAGCCTCGCCGCGCGCTCGCCTGGGCGGCTTGCGCCTTCGCCGCGACGGGTCTCGCCACGGGGCTCGGCCTCGCGCCGCAACTGCCGGGCGCCGCCGAAACGGAGCTGATGGCGCGCCAGCTTTGGTGGGTCGGAACCGCCGCCGCCACTGGAGCGGGGCTGTTCGCGCTGCTGCGGCGAGATGAAATCGTCGCGAAGATTTTAGGAGCGGCGCTGCTCCTCGGCCCGCATATCCTGGGCGCGCCGCAGCCGGCCGCGCCGGAAAGCCCGGTTCCGGCGGAGCTTGCCGCGCGCTTCGCGGCATCCTCGCTGGTTGTGCAGGCGATCATGTGGGCGCTCGTCGGCGCGCTTGTCGGCGTTTTATGGCGCCAGTTCGCGGCCCGCGAGGCGATAAAGGCGATGAGATGACCGCTAAAATCCCCGCCACCATCGTCACCGGCTTTCTCGGCGCCGGCAAAACCACGCTGATCCGCCATTTGCTGGAGACCGCGCGGGATCGGCGCCTCGCGCTGGTGATCAACGAATTCGGCGACGTTGGTGTGGACGGCGAGATTTTGCGCGCCTGCGGCGTCGAAAACTGCCCCGACGAAAACATCGTCGAACTCGCGAATGGCTGTCTGTGCTGCACCGTCGCCGACGACTTCGCGCCGGCGATCGAGCGTTTGCTGGCGCATGAAAAGCGGCCCGACCACATCATCATTGAAACCTCGGGGCTGGCTCTGCCAAAGCCGCTGATCAAGGCGTTCGACTGGCCGGCGATCCGCTCGCGCCTCACCGTCGATGGCGTCATCGCCGTCGTGGATGGAAGGGCCGTCGCGGAAGGGCGTTTCGCCGACGATCTCGACGCCATCGCGCGCGAGCGCGCGGAGGACGCGACCATTGACCACGACAATCCGCTTGAAGAGGTCTTCGAGGACCAGCTCGCCTGCGCCGACCTCATCATTCTCAACAAGACGGATTTGCTGAGCGAGGCGGAGGAGGCGGGCGTGCTTGCGACGCTGCGCGCTGGCGCGCCGCGCGCCACGAAGATTCTTCGCGCGAGACAAGGCGGCGTCGACGCTCGCGTTCTGCTTGGCCTCGCCGCCGCCGCCGAGGACGACCTTGCGAGCCGTCCCTCGCATCACGACGGGGAGAGCGATCACGACCACGACGATTTCGACAGTTTCGTCGTCGAAATCGCGGCCGCCATCGACCCCTCGACGCTTATCGCGAAACTCGCGGCAGTCGCGAGCGCGCACGACGTTTTGCGCATAAAGGGCTTTGTCGAAATCACCGGCAAGCCGATGCGTCTCTTGGTGCAGGGCGTCGGCGCGCGCTTTCAGCATCACTTCGACCGCGCCTGGAGGCCGGGCGAAGCGCGCTTAAGCCGCCTCGTGGTGATCGGCCAAAAGGGCCTCGATCGCGCGCGCGTCGTTCAGCAGCTTGCGGCGCCGTAAAGCCATGCATCTTCTCGCCCGCGATCTTCATGGACTCGACGACGCAGGCTCTGCGGTCGATCTCGAACAAACGCCGGCGGAGATCGTCTTTCTGTCCTTCTCGGATTCCGAACTTGGCCTGCTCGCGCGTATGCACGAGGAGGACGCGGCGTCGCGTCCCAGCCTGCGTTGCGCTTCGCTTGCGCAACTGAAGCATCCTTTTTCCGTCGATCTTTATCTCGAGAAGGTGGCGCGCCATGCGCGTCTTGTCGTGGTCCGACTGCTGGGCGGCAAGGACTACTGGCCCTACGGCGTCGAGCAGCTCGCTGCGTTGTCGCGCACGCAAGAATTTGCGCTCGCAATTGTTCCGGGCGATGGTTTGGATGACCCGCGTCTGCGCGAGGCCTCGACGCTGGCGCCGCAAGATTGCGCGCGCATCTGGTCCCTCTTTCGGGATGGCGGCGGGGAGAATATGCGCGCCTTTCTCGGCTTTGCCGGCAGCGTCATCGGCAAGCCCGCGCCCTGGCGCGAGAGCGTTCCGATCGCCAGCGCCGGCTATTGCGTTGCTGCGCGAAGGGGCGCGAACACCGACGCCAAGCGCGCGCTGCTCGTGTTCTACCGGTCCGCTTTTCTCTCAAACGATTTCGCGCCGATCCTCGCGCTGGCGGACGCGTTGGCTTCGCGCGGGTTGGCGGTGGAGACGGCCTTTGTCGCCAGCCTAAAGGAAAGCGCGAGCGAGGAATTTTTGCGCGAAGTGATTGGCGTGTTTCAGCCGGATGTCATCATCACAACGACGGCTTTTTCGGCGCGCGGCGCGGTAAGCGGCGTGCTCGATCTCGCCGACGCGCCGGTGTTGCAGGCGGCGCTCGCCACCTCCACGCGCGAAGCCTGGGCGGCCTCGAAACGCGGCGCCAATGGCGCCGATCTCGCGATGAACATCGTTTTGCCCGAGGTGGACGGCCGCATTTCTACCCGGGCGATTTCTTTCAAGGCGCCGGCGGGGGCTCTTGTCGCCAGCCAATTCGCGCAGATGCGCCATGCGCCAGAGCACTCGCGCATCGCCTTCGTCGCGGAGCTCGCGGCCAATTGGGCCGGGCTGAGGCGCAAGGCGAACCGGGAAAAGAGTCTCGCGCTGATTCTGTCGGACTACCCCGCACGGCGCGGGCGCGGCGGCTATGCAATCGGGCTCGATGCGCAAGCGAGCGTTGAGGTGATTGTCGAATCGTTGAGCGCGGCGGATTACGACATTCTTGAGAAGGAGCAACCAGCGCGCGATCTGATGCGCGCGCTTGAGGACAGTCGTCACTGCGCGCAATTGCCGCTCGGCGACTATCGTCGCCTGTTTGCTGAATTACCCCAGGACTTCGCGAACTCCGTGCGCGGCGCCTGGGGCGAGCCCGAGCAAGACTCTGCCTGTCGCGACGGCGCCTTTCATTTCTCCTGCGTCGAGACGGGCAAGCTCGTCATCGCGTTGCAGCCGGATCGCGGCGCAAGGGCGGAACGGCGCGAGACCTATCACGACGCCGAAGCGCCGCCGCGCCATGGCTTTGTCGCTTTCTATCTATGGCTGCGCCATCGCCGCGCCATCGACGCGCTGATTCATCTCGGCACGCATGGCACGCTCGAATGGCTGCCAGGAAAATCGGCGATGCTCGGCGAGGACTGCGCGCCGGAGGCGGTCCTTGGCCCGACGCCGCTGATTTATCCCTTTATCGTCAATGACCCTGGCGAGGCGGCGCAGGCAAAACGGCGCGCTTGCGCGATCACCATCGGTCATCTGACGCCGCCGCTGGCGCAAGCGCAATTATACGACGACGCCGCGCGGATCGAGCAAATGCTCGATGAATACGCCAATGCGGCGGCTCTCGATCCGCGCCGTGCGAGACTCGTCGCGGGCGCAATTGTGGACGAGGCTGAACGTAGCGGCCTTGGCGCGGAATGCGGCGTGACGCCGGGTGTCGACGCCGCCGAGGCGCTGGCTCGGCTCGACGCCTGGCTGTGCGACATGAAAGAGATGCGAATTGGCGACGGGCTGCATGTTTTTGGCCGCGCGCGGGATAACGACGCTGTGCGCAACCTTTGCGCCAAAGCGGAGATGTCGGCGTTGCTGCGCGCGCTCGACGGCCGCTTTATCGAGCCCGGCCCGGCCGGCGCGCCCTCGCGCGGGCGCGTCGACGTGCTGCCGACCGGGCGCAATCTCTTTTGTATAGACCCGCGTCATGCGCCGACGCGCGCCGCGCACGACATCGGTCGCCGCGCCGCTTACGAAGTGATGAGGCGCCACGCGCAGGAGCATGGCGACTGGCCGCGCGCGATCATGCTTGATCTTTGGGGCAGCGCCACGATCCGCACCGGCGGCGAGGATTTTGCGCAAGCTCTCGCGTTGCTTGGCGTCATGCCCGTGTGGGACAACGCCACCGCGCGCGTCGTCGGTTTCGAGATAGAACCGATGGCCAAACGCGATTTCCCGCGGGTCGATGTGACGTTGCATATATCGGGGCTGTTTCGCGATATGTTCCCAGGGCTAATCGCGCTGTTTCATGACGCCGTAACCGCTGTCGCGGCTCTGGAGGAAGAGCCAGGCGTCAATCCGCTGACGCTATTTCGCGGCGGTGCGCTCGATCGTATTTTCGGCGCCGCGCAGGGCGTTTATGGCCTGGGGCTTACCGAAACGATTTCCCGAGGCTCCTGGACGACGCCGGAGAATTTGGGAGCGGCGTTTCTCGATGCCGGCGGTCACGCCTATGATCGCGTTGGCGAGAGCGCGCCGGCGCGCGAAGAATTCGCGGCGCGCGTGGCTGGCGCCGACGCGCTGGTCCATGCGCAGGACATGGCTGAGACGGATGTTCTCGCGGGCTCGGCTTTCGCTGAGTTCGAAGGCGGCTTCGCCGCCGCCAATCGCGCTCTTGGCGGCGCGGCGGCGCTCGTGCATCTCGACGCGACGCGGCCGGAGAATCTGCGCGCGCGCGCTCTGCGCGATGAAATTGCGCGGGTCTTGCGCGCCCGCGTCGCCAATCCACAATGGCTCAAGGGCCAGATGCGTCACGGTCATCGCGGCGCGGGCGAGATCGCCGAGGCGATCGACAATCTTTTCGCCTTCAGCGCTTTCGCGGATCTCGTCAGCGATGCGCAGTTCGATCTCGCCTTTGCGGCGACGATCGGCGACGAAAGAGTGCGGGAGTTTATTTGGGCCGAAAATCCGCGGGCCTACGAGGCGATCACGCGGGTCTTTAACGAAGCGCTGGCGCGCGGTCTTTGGCGCAGCCGACGCAACAGCGTGCATGTCTTAACCGAGGTCGTCGATGAAAAACGCGCCTGAAATCAAGGGCTGGTGTCCCGGCGCGCTGGCGCCGATGGAAAGCGGCGACGGCCTGTTGATGCGCGCCAAAATCGTCGGCTCCAGACTGACCTTGCAGCAAGCGAGCGAAATCGCCGCGATCTCGCGCGACTGCGGCAATGGTCTGCTCGATCTATCGCAGCGCGCGCAATTGCAAATGCGCGGGCTTAGCGAGGAAACGCGCGGCGCGGCGCAAGCGCGCCTACAATCCATCGGCCTGCTGGCGCGCGACGCGGCGACAGAAAGCCGGCTCAACATAATCGCCTCGCCGCTCGGGGGGGCAGTCGCTTTCGACGCCAATGAAATCGCGGCGCGCCTTGCGCAAGCCATCGCCGAGGATCAAGCATTGAGGTCGCTGCCGGGCAAATTCTTGTTTCTCGTCGACGACGGCTCCGCGCCCGGCCTTCGCGACGTCGCCGCCGACATTCGCCTTGAGGCGCAGGGCGCGAAATTCGCCGTCGTCATAGACGGCGCCCGCGATCAGGCCGTAATCGCGCCATTGGACGCTGCGATCGGCGCGGCGATCAAACTTGCCCGCGCCTTTATCGAACTGCGAGCGGGGCGCGAATTCGAATTGCGTCGCATGCACGCTTTGGTCGCCGCGATGGGCGCGGAGCCTTTGCTGCTGGCGTCGGGTTTAAAGTCCGCGCCCTATCGTTCGACCTGCCAGTCAGGCTTATTGTCCGATTTGCTCGGCGTGCGTCAGTTTGGCCATGATTTCTGCGCTGGCGTCGCCGCGCCGTTCGGAAGGCTTCTCGCACGAGATTTCGCGAAACTCGCCGAGGCCGCCCTGCGAACGGGCGCGAAGGAGCTGCGGCTGACGCCTTGGCGCGCCATGATGGCGCCAACGCAATCTCTCGAACAAGCCGCGCATATTGTCGAGACGGCGCGCGGGCTCGGTCTCATCGTCGACGCCGGCGACGCGCGTCTCGCCATCGCCGCCTGTCCCGGCGCGCCGGAATGTTCGCAGGCCAACGGCGCGACGCGCAGCGGTCTCGACGCTATCGCGGGCTTTGCGCAAACGCCTTCGCGCGACGGCGTCGGCTTGCATGTTTCGGGCTGCGCGAAAGGCTGCGCCAAGCCTTCGGCGACGCCGCTGACTCTCGTCGCCAACGACGGCGCTTTTGATCTCATCTATGACGGCGCGGCAGGCGATGCGCCCGTCGCCAAGAAGCTGACGTTCGACGAAATCGCCAGCGTTCTTGCGCAGCGCGGCTCGACGGAGGCGCTATGTCCGGCGCGATAGATTATATCCGCGACGGCGCCGCGATTTATGCGCGCTCCTTCGCGACCATTCGCGCGGAGGCCCGGCTTGTGCGCTTTTCGCCGGCGGAGGAGCGTGTCGCCGTGCGCATAATTCATGCCTGCGGCATGGTCGATGTCGCAGACGACATAATATTTTCACCGGGCGCCGTCGAAGCGGCGCAGAGCGCGCTGTGCTCGGGCGCGCCGATCCTGTGCGACGCCAATATGGTCGCGCATGGCGTCACCCGCGCGCGTTTGCCGGCGAACAACGAGGTGATTTGCACGCTTGCGGACCCGCGCGTCGCGGGTCTCGCCAAGGAGATCGGCAATACGCGTAGCGCCGCCGCTCTGGAGCTTTGGCGCGATCGATTGGGCGGCGCCGTCGTGGCGATCGGCAATGCGCCGACGGCGCTGTTTCGGCTGATCGAGATGCTCGACACTGGCGCCCCGAGGCCCGCGGTGGTGATCGGCATGCCGGTCGGCTTTGTCGGCGCCGCGGAATCGAAGGAACTGCTGCGCGCCGATGGACGCATTCCCTTTATCGTCGTCACCGGCCGAAAAGGCGGCAGCGCCATGGCGGCGGCGGCAATCAACGCGCTTGCGAACGAAAAGGAATGAACGTGACGCCAAGCGACCCGGGCGCGCTTTATGGCGTCGGGCTTGGGCCCGGCGATCCGGAGCTCGTCACATTGAAGGCCGTGCGGTTGATCGGCGCCTCGCCGGTCGTCGCCTATTTCGCCAAGCATGGGCGCGAGAGCCATGCGCGAAGAATAGCCCATGGCTATTTTCGGCCTGGCTGCGAGGAACTGCTGCTGGCCTATCCCATGACAACGGAGCGCCCCTTCGACCAGCCCGAATATATTGCCGCATTAGCCGAGTTTTATCGAGAGAGCGCGGAGCGTCTTGCGGAGATTCTTGCGCAAGGGCGCGATGTCGCTTTGCTGTGCGAGGGTGATCCGATGTTTTACGGCTCCTTCATGCATATTTTCGTGCGGTTGAAGACGCGCTTTCGCACCGAGATCTGCGCGGGCGTCTCCGGCATGTCGGGCTGTTTCGCGGCTGCGCGCCAGCCGATGACCTGGGGCGACGATGTGTTGACGGTCGTCCCGGCGACGCTCGACGAGGAGGCGCTGACGCAACGTCTCGCCGGGGCCGAGGCCGTGGTCGTGATGAAGTTGGGGGGAAATTTCGCCAAACTGCGCCGCGTGCTCACGCGTCTCAAGCTGATCGAGCGCGCGATTTATGTCGAGCGCGGCACGATGACGGATGAAAAAATCATGCCCTTCGGCGAGAAGCTCGACGACATTGCGCCGTACTTTTCGATGGTGCTCGCGCCCGGCGCGGGGCGACGGCCATGACGAAGCGCGAGGGCCGGCTGTACGTGATCGGACTCGGTCCCGGCGACGCGGGCTATCTGACGCAGGACGCCAGCGCTGCGTTAGCGGAAGCGCAGGATATTATAGGTTATACGCCCTATGTCGCCCGCGTCCCGGAGCGCAGCGGCCAGACGCGCCTCGCCAGCGACAACCGCGTCGAGATAGATCGGGCGCGCGAGGCGCTTTCGCGCGCTTTGGAAGGGCGCATTGTCGCCGTGGTGTCGGGCGGCGATCCCGGTGTTTTCGCGATGGCCTCCGCGGTCTTCGAGGCGGTCGAGCAGGGCGAGCCGGCATGGCGCGATCTCGACATTCGCGTGCTGCCTGGAATCTCCGCGATGCAGGCGGCGGCGGCGCGTCTCGGTGCCCCGTTGGGCCACGATTTTTGCGTCGTTTCGCTGTCTGACAATCTCAAACCCTGGGATGTGATCACTGCGCGTCTCGAACATGCGGCGCGCGGGGATTTCGTCATCGCGTTGTACAACCCGGCTTCGCGCGCGCGGCCGCAACGCATTCACGACGCCTTCACGATTTTGCGCGGTCTGCTCGCGCCGGAAACCGTCGTTATCTTCGCCAAGTCGATCGGACGCGAGGATGAGAATATTTTGGTGACGCAGCTCGGCGAGGCGGATCCTTCCCGGGTCGATATGTCGACTCTGGTTATCGTCGGCGCGCGCGGCACGCGGCTGATCGCCCGCACGGGAACACGACCCTTCGTCTATACGTCACGGAAGATTCCATGAGCGGACGCTGGCTATCGCTGATCGGTCTTGGCGAAGACCGCGCGCTGTCGGCGGCGGCGCGAGCGCTGATTGATGATGCGACGCTGATTGTCGGCGGCGCGCGTCATCTCGCGCTGATGGGCCCGACCAAGTCTCGGCAAATGCAATGGCCCTCGCCGCTGACCAAGGCGATTGACGATATCGTCGCGCGGCGCGGCGAGCCGACCGTCGTGCTGGCTTCCGGCGACCCGTTTTTTTACGGCGTCGGCGAATTGATTGCGCGGCATGTCGCGTGCGAGGAAATTTTTTGCCTCCCTAGTCCGTCGGCTTTTGCGCTCGCCGCGTCGCGCCTTTGCTGGAGCCAGCAGGATTGCGCGCTGCTGTCGCTACATGGGCGGGCCTTCGAACGCATCACGCCGCATTTGCAGCCGGGACGGCGCTTGATCGCGCTCTCCTGGGACGGGGCGACGCCCATGCGGGTCGCCGCGCATCTGTCGAAGCTGGGCTTTGGCGACTCGCGTCTGCATGTGCTTGAAAATCTCGGCGGCCCACACGAGCGCATTCGCACCGCGCGCGCGGCGGATTTCTCGCTCGCCGACATCGGGGCGCTGAACACGCTGGCCGTCGAGCTTAGCGCGTCGCCCGGAGCGCGCGCCATTCCGCGAACGCCGGGCCTGCCCGAGGATTGGTTCGAGCATGACGGACAGATCACCAAACGCGACATTCGCGCGGTGACGCTCGCCGCGCTCGCGCCGCGCAAGGGCGAACTGCTATGGGACATTGGTGCCGGCTCCGGCGCCATCGGCATAGAATGGATGCTGGCCGATCCCGCCAACCACGCCATCGCCATCGAATGCGATGGCGCGCGCGCGGCGCGCATCGCACGCAATGCCCTGACCCTTGGCGTTCCCGGTCTTGATATTGTCGCCGCGCGCGCGCCCGACGGGCTTGCCGGACTGGCGCCGCCGGACGCGATATTCATCGGCGGCGGCGCTGATGCGCATCTGCTCGACGCCGCATGGGAAGCGCTTCCACAACGTGGCCGTCTCGTCGTCAATGCGGTCACGCTGCAAACCCAGGCGCTGTTGACGCAAGCTTTTGCGGCGCGAGGCGGCGAGCTGACGCATATCCAGATCGCCAAGGCCCGCGCTGTGGGGCGCTTTCATGCGCTGGATCCGGCGATGCCGGTGTTGCAATGGCGCGCGGCGAAGCTATGAGCGCGCGCTACGCCATCGGCATAGGCGCGCGCAATGACGTCGACGCGCGGGAGCTGGCGGCTTTGGTGCGCGAGGTCGCGGCGCGACACCGCGTCGATCTGCAAGCCGCAACGCTCGCGACGTTAGAGACGCGGGAGAACGAGCGCGGTGTTCACGCCGCGGCGCAATTGCTTGGTGTCGGCGTCGTCTTCCTGCCGCTCGAAATTGTGCGCACGCGCGACAAAGATGTGCTGACCCATTCCGCGCGCGTCGAACAAATGTTTGGCGTCGGCAGCGTGGCGGAGGCGCTCGCGCTGGCGGCGGCGGGCGCCGGCAGCATTTTGCTTGCTCCCCGCGTCGCGACGACGCGGCTTACCTGCGCCATCGCCCGCGCGGGGGGAAGGAGACGATAAACCATGACCGTGCATTTCATCGGCGCCGGCCCCGGCGCGGCCGATCTTCTCACGCTGCGTGGACGCGATCTCATCGCCCGTTGTCCGGTATGTCTTTACGCCGGCTCATTGGTGCCGGGTGGCGTGTTGAAACATTGTCCGCCCGGCGCCCGCATGATCGACACCGCACCGCTGTCGCTCGACGCGATCATCGCCGAAATGCAATCGGCGCATGACGCCAGTCTCGATGTCGCGCGGCTGCATTCGGGCGATCTTTCGATCTGGAGCGCGGTGGGCGAACAGACGCGGCGGCTGGAGCGGCTGAAAATTCCTTTCACGCTGACGCCGGGCGTACCCTCCTTCGCCGCCGCCGCCGCGGCGCTCGGGCGCGAGCTGACCTTGCCGGAAGTCGCGCAGTCGCTGGTGCTGACGCGCACCGGCGGGCGCGCCTCGGCGATGCCGCCAAACGAAACTTTGAGCGTTTTTGCGGCCGCGCGCGCCACCATGGCGATACATCTGTCGATCCATGTCCTGGCGCGCGTCGTCGGCGAGCTGACGCCCTTTTATGGCGGCGAATGCCCGATCGCGCTGGTTTATCGCGCCTCCTGGCCCGACGAGCGCGTCGTTCGCGGCACGCTGGCGACCATCGAGCGGCTAGCGGGCGAGGCGCCGATGGAGCGCACCGCGCTGATTCTCGTGGGCCCCGCGCTCGGCGCACAAGATTTTCGCGAAAGCGCGCTGTATGACGCGGACTATGACCGGCGCTTTCGCCCGCGCGGCGGCGGAGGGTCCGCTTGATCGCCCCCGGCCTTCTCATCGCCGCCGTGCGCTCGGGCTCCGGCAAGACGACGCTGGCGCTCGGCCTGATGCGCGCTCTGGCGCGGCGCGGGTTGCGCGTCGGCGCGGTCAAATGCGGGCCGGACTATATCGACCCGGCCTTTCACAAGGCGGCGACGGGCTTTGACAGCCTTAATCTCGATAGCTGGACCATGGACGATGGCTTGATTGCGCGTCTCGCCGCGCATGCCGGCCGCGCCGCGGATATTGTGATCGCCGAAGCGTCGATGGGCCTTTTCGACGGCGCGCCGAACGCGCCCGGCCGCACAGGCGCTTCAGCCGACATCGCGCGCGCCGCCGGTTGGCCGGTGGTGCTGGTCCACGATGTTTCGGGACAAGCGCAGACCGCGGCGGCGGTTTTGCGCGGCGTCGCCGCCCATGATGCGCGCGTAAAAGTCGCCGGCGTGGTGCTGAACAAGGTCGGTTCCGAGCGTCATCGCCGGCTGGCGTCTGAGGCAATCGAGGCGCTTGGCCTGCCGGTGTTCGGCGCTCTGCCGCGCGACGCCGGCGTAGTTCTGCCGGAGCGCCATCTTGGGCTGGTGCAGGCGGTCGAGACCGCAGGTCTGGACAAAATATTGGGCGCCTTGGCGGACAGGGTTGAGGCTCATATCGATCTCGACGCGCTGCGCGCCAGCGCGGGAGGCGCGTCAGCGCAGGCGCAAAAAGAGCCCATCGAGGGGCTGAGGCCGCCGGGTCAGCGCATCGCCGTGGCGCGCGACGAAGCGTTTTCTTTCTTTTATCCGCATCTCGCCTTGAGCTGGCGGGAGGCGGGGGCGGAGCTGAAGTTTTTTTCGCCGCTCGCCGATGAGCCGCCGCCGGCGGATTGCGACGTTTGCTGGCTGCCCGGCGGCTATCCCGAATTGCATGCGGGCCGCATCGCCAGCGCGGCGGGATTTCTTGCAGGCCTGAGGCGTTTTGCCGAAACCCGGCCAGTACACGGCGAGTGCGGCGGGTACATGACACTGGGGCGCACGCTGACCGACGCTATAGGTCAAGTTCACGCTATGTCTGGACTGTTGCCGTTGGAGACCAGCTTTTCGCAACGCAAACTGCATTTGGGCTACCGGCAGGTCGTGCTCTCGGCGAATCACTGTTTGGGACCGGCTGGGACGCGGCTTAGCGGTCACGAATTCCATTACGCGACGGCGTTGCGGGAGGAAGGATCGTGTTTTGCAAGGGTTCGCGACGCTTACGACGACGAGGAGCGGGCTTGCGGATTGCGTTCGGGCGCTGTTTCCGGCTCATTTTTCCATGTCATCGCATAAAAAAAGGGCCGCCGGAAGACCAGCGGCCCAAGTCAAGGGAGGAAACGCCCAAGGAGGGCTACGAAGCAAGAGCAATCTCGCTGCGATGCACTCTTATAATGCTGCATCGCACAACAGTCAAGAAATTTTTCAGTTTTTGCCGGGTTGTTGCTGCGGCTAAGCGTCGCCACTTCGGAACACATTTAAAAACAGTTACTTGCAAATAAGACTGCGACATCGGCAGCGACCTTATGCCCGACGACAGTCGGGTTGACAAGAGTCAAATTTGCGAAAAATCAAATGACCCGGGGATTCCTTTGGAGCGCAGGCCTGAATCAACAGACTCGCCGCTGTGCGACCAACGAGCGCCGGCTGCTGTCGCGACAGGGCTTTGCGCCGCGCGCGCCCGTGGTCTAAAACGCTCACGAACGCATTTTCGCCGCGTCGGACGCAGGTTCGGGCGAGCGAAAATTCGAAGAAGATACGACCGGCGCCCCTTCTATTGCATGAGACGGGTTAGCGCCTTGCGTCAAGCCGAGGAGCCGATGGCCGCCATTCCCGACTTCACCAGAATTCCCTTCGCGCACGCGAGCGCAAAGCCCGCGGAGCCGGAGCCGCGTCTTTGGTTGACGCCCGAGGGCGTCGAGGTCAAGAATCTCTATGGTCCGACCGACGTCGATGGCCTGGGCTTCGTCGATTCATACCCCGGCATCGCGCCTTTCTTGCGCGGCCCCTATCCGACCATGTATGTCGCCCAGCCCTGGACGATCCGACAATATGCCGGTTTCTCCACCGCCGAAGACTCCAACGCCTTCTATCGCCGCAATCTCGCGGCGGGCCAGAAAGGCCTCTCCATCGCCTTCGATCTCGCGACGCATCGCGGCTACGACTCGGATCATCCGCGCGTTTCCGGCGATGTCGGCATGGCGGGAGTCGCCATCGACTCGATCTATGACATGCGCACGCTGTTCGACGGCATTCCGCTCGACCAGATGAGCGTGTCGATGACGATGAACGGCGCGGTGCTGCCGGTGCTGGCTTTGTTTATCGTCGCAGCGGAAGAACAGGGCGTTGCGGCGGAAAAACTCACCGGCACGATTCAAAACGACATCCTAAAAGAATTCATGGTGCGCAACACCTATATTTATCCGCCGTTTCCGTCGATGCGCATCGTTTCGGACATTTTCGCCTATACTAGCAAACACATGCCGAAGTTCAATTCGATCTCGATCTCCGGCTATCACATGCAGGAGGCGGGGGCCTCAGCCGATCTCGAACTCGGCTACACGCTCGCCGACGGCGTCGAGTATGTGCGCGCGGGCGTTGCGGCCGGGCTCGACATCGACGCCTTCGCTCCCCGCCTGTCGTTCTTTTTCGCCATAGGCATGAATTTCTTCATGGAGGTCGCCAAGCTGCGCGCCGCGCGGCTGCTTTGGGCGCGGCTGATGAAGGACCTTGGCGCGAAATCGGAAAAGAGTCTGACGCTGCGCACGCATTGCCAAACCTCAGGCTGGTCGCTGACTGCGCAGGATGTCTATGTCAACGCCATCCGCACCAGCATCGAGGCGATGGCCGCGACGCAGGGCCACACTCAGTCGCTGCACACCAATGCGCTCGACGAGGCGCTGGCGCTCCCGACCGACTTCTCCGCCCGCATCGCCCGCAACACGCAAATCGTGTTGCAACAGGAGAGCGGCACGACGCGCATCATAGATCCTTGGGGCGGCTCCTACTACGTCGAGCGGCTGACCGCCGAACTCGCCAAGCGCGCCTGGGAGCATATCGAAGAAGTCGAAAGGCTGGGCGGCATGGCCAAGGCCATTGCGTTGGGCGTGCCCAAGCAGCGCATCGAAGAAGCCGCCGCCAAGACGCAGGCGCGTATCGACACCGGCCAGCAAGTTGTAGTCGGCGTCAACAAGTTCCGGCCCGAAAATGACGTGGCGCCCGATGTGCTGAAGGTGGACAATTCCGCGGTCCGCGCCGCCCAGCTCGAGAAGTTGAAGCGTCTGCGCGCCGAGCGCGACGAAGGGAAGACGCAAGCGACGCTCGACGCGCTGACGGAAGGCGCCAAATCCGGCGCGAATCTGCTCGATCTCGCGGTGAAGGCGGCGCGGGCGAAAGCGAGCGTCGGCGAGATTTCTTTCGCGCTGGAAAAAGTCTTCACGCGTCATCAACCCAAGGCCAATGTGATCTCCGGCATATATGCGCGTGAGGCCGGGGAAAGCCCGGCCATCGTCCGCGTGCGCTCCATGACGGCGGCCTTCGAGGAAAACGACCGCCGCAAGCCGCGCATACTCGTCGCCAAGCTTGGTCAGGACGGGCATGACCGCGGCCAGAAGGTGATCGCTTCGGCTTTCGCGGATCTTGGCTTCGACGTGGTGATCGGCGACCTCTTCGCCACGCCGGAGGAAGTGGCGAAAAAGGCGGCAGAGGAGAATGTGCATGTGGTCGGCGTGAGTTCTCTCACCGCCGGTCATCTCGCGCTGACGCCGCAGCTGCGCGACGCCCTCAAAGCGCAAGGCCGAGGCGACGTTATGATGGTGGTTGGAGGCGTGATTCCGGAATGCGATTTCCAGCAGCTTCTGGACGCCGGCGCCAGCGCCATTTTCCCGCCCGGCACCAATATTCCGCTGGCTGCGGAACAGTTGCTCCACGAATTGAACAGTCGCCTTGGCTACGCCCAGCGCGAGGTGAAACCGGCCGAAGCGCATTGACGCCGCAGCGTCGATGGGGTGCGGACTGTCGAACTGCGCGCCGGGAGCCCGCAACGACTGAACACGACGACGCGCTTTTTCCTCACCCATTTGCTGAGGGAAGGCGCACAGATGCGTCTGGCTGGCAGTTGCTGGCTTGGTTACGGGGCCGGCCGGCACTCCCAACGCGTCTCGTGGCTGCTCACGCCGTAGCCTTCGTCAGTCGCGACGTCGATCTTACGGCAAGAGGCGCTGGAGGCTACGTCGCCATGCAAAGGCTGCTGTTGCGCGGAGGCGTCCGCCGTCATCGCGGTGTCCGACTGCGCGGAAACCAATGAAGCATCGAGCGAGCGCCCCGAAAAGTTGCCGGAAGACAATGCAAGAATCATCGTCAAGGCGAAAACAGCATTCTTCATGAGTGAAGGACTCGCAATTGGCGTGAAACTTGGGGAACGGCACCCCCATCGGGCGACTCGCACTCCTGCGGCGACGGCGGATTTTAGTTGATGAGGCGCGGCCTTAACAAGCAAAATTTGTCGCAAACGCCGCAAAAAATCCGACTGCCGGAAGGCGAACGGAGCCCCAAAACTGAAATCGGTTCTTGCTCAATAGGCTAACAGGCGCCTTCATCTCGCGATAGGAGAGACGACGGTTTGGCGACGCCGTTTGGATTTCCGATGTCGACCGAATGCAAGACACTTTTGGGAGGCCATTGTCATGAAGATGCAATCGATTGGCTGGATTCCATATTAACTTCGAAGCGGGGGCTAAGCGCCGCACGCGCCTCGCCCTGTTCGCAAAGCGAGACCGTATTCCGTTCGAGAGGAGAATCGGTTCTTTGCGCGTCGGCGGATGATCCGTGCTCGCCGCGACCCATAACGCTCACCAATATACGCTGAAACACAAGTCGCGCGCTTTGCATCGCAAACACATGATCGGCGCCCGAGACCGTCTCTATCTCGAATCCCTTAGGCGGCCGAGCCACGTTGATTGCGGCCATATGCTCGGCGAAGATTTCCTTCGCGGGATCGGAGGCGCTGAAAACGAGCAGGGTTCGACACCCGCGCTCGTCCAGGGCCGACAATTCGCGTTCGAGCCTTGACGTTGAATCTGCGAATTTCAAGAGCCGCGAAAATTGCGCGATCAGCATTCTCCCGCGTCGCGCGGCTATCTCTCGGGCAATCGACAGCAAGGCGCGTAGATTGACTTCCCCCTTTAGCACGCGTCGCCAAGCGTTGGCGCTGAAGGCCTTGGCGACATAAGCGGAAGTCGCTCCGAACGTGCCCTGCAGCGGATCTGCGAGTTGTTCGTTCGAAAGAGGAAGCCAGAATTGAGGATTGACAAGCAGAAGCCGCTTGACTCGAGCGTCTTTCAAAGCCGACCGGAACGCTAGGAAGGCGCCGCTGCAGACTCCGGCGACGCATATGTCGTCGAAGCCCATGGGCTCCAACGCGTCGATCGCTTGCGAAACATCCACGGCGCGCTCGTCGTGATGGATGACGGCGAGCGCCCCCTCCGCCAACCAATCCGAATCGCCAATGCCCAAACAGTCCATACGCAAACTGGCGCAGCCCTGCGCCGCGAGAAAGCGAGCATGCTCGACCGTCGTGCGGCCCGATCCAATGTGATGATTGGCGCCCGTGTTCAGAAACAGCAACGCTTGGCGAGCGCGCTTCTTGGCCTCCACCTTCGGGCGGCAAAGAACGCCGACGAGTCGATCCGCCTCGCCAAACCGCAATACGGATTCGACGAAGGTTTGCGTCTCGATTCCGCTCGCGGTGACTGGACGGGAGGGCTGTGGGCGGGCCCCTTCTCGAACCCAGCCGACAATGGATTGAATATCTTCCAGCGGAGGCGGCGCCGGAATAGCCGACGGACGCCAGGCGGCCACTTCCGACAATTCCAAATTCGTGACGGAACAGCCAAGTTGTTTCAGCTTCTGGGCAAATGCCTCATAACGGGTCGCCCCAGGTTCGCTCACAATGAGAATCCGCCGTGCGGGCGCTTGACCGATCGATTGGAGATCAATCTTGGTGATCGCGTCGACGGCGCAGCGATCGAGTTCGAAACCTTCGATCGAAATGCAACCGGCGTTAAATTCCTGTGTAGCGTTGGAGCCTCCCTGCGCGGCGATGACCTTTGCTAACGCCTTTTGCTCGAGCAAGAAGGACTTCCCGCGCACGACAGGAGTGACAAGCACGAGCCGATCGACAACGGTTTCGCCAAGGGCGGCCTTCAGCGCAAGGGCTGCTCCGAGCCGCAGGCCAATCAGCGCGACTTCGCTCACGCCGGTCTGTTCCCGCAGTTGTTCCACAGCTTGGCGAATCGACTCGACCGAGCCCTCTATCGCCTCAGGTCCGGCGCCTTCGCCCAGCGAATCGCCATAACCAGGATAGTCGAAACGCAGCGTCGGCAGACCGTCGGCGGCGAGTCGATCCGCGAGCACGCGCCAACTCTGATGGGTTCCGAGCGCCTCATAGCCCGAGGCCGCGCATAACACGACGCCGCGACTGCCGCCGGCTGCTTGGTGCAGCCATCCAAAACAGTCTCCAAAACTGACGGGTGTCATGCCGATCACAGTTCCCCTCCCACAGATCCTAGTCCCAGCCCGACTGCGCGCCGTCGGCTTACGAAGCGCCGCGTCGTTGAGTTGAGGTCGCTCGACCGTCTCGATTTGAGACAACGTCTTCGCGTAGAAAAGCTTGTAGGAAAAACCGTGCCGGTCGCGGCGCAAACGCATATTTGCGAAACGACTCGGCGCTTCGGCTTGCGGCAAAAAGACATGCGAGCGGAGCATTTGCGAAGATTATCGCGGACGCGACGGCGCTTGCCGCCTGTCCGCTGATCTCTTGGAAAACATCCGCGTTCCAGCGCTCATCGCCGCGTTTCGCCAATCGCGCCTCTGCCGACCCAACCCGTCGCAGGCGCCTTGTTAACCTCCGCCGCAATCATTGTCGGGTCGTTTCGCGTCGATGCGCGCGCGTCAGGGCTCGCGCCGCGAAAACCGCCAATCCGGCCGCGCGGCTTTGATCAGCATCACTTCCGCGAACGACTGCGGCGTAATGAGACCCTTGAACACGCCATCCGCTCCGACGACGCCGACCACCGCGGTTTCGCTCAGCTTCTCCAGCGCCTTGTCGAGCGTTTGGGTCGGATCGATCGTCGCAATTTCCGTATGGGCGAAGGGCGCGACCCGTGCGCCGGCCTCGGCCGTCTTGATCGCCTCCACAATGTCGGCGCGAGACATTACGCCGAGAAACACTCCCGAATCGTCGACGAATGGAAAACTTTCCTGCGACGTGGCGAGGAGAATATCCGCCGCCTCGCTGATGGTGGCGTTTTGGCCGATCGTCGCCATGCGCGTTTCCATGGCGTCGGCGACCTTAACGTCGCGCGTCGCCTCCGACACAAAACTCATCCTCGCCTCGCCCGTCGCGGCGAAAAAGACGAAAAACGCGATAAACAATAGCATGGGGTAGCCAAACAGGCCAAGGAAACCAAGCGCCAACGCGAAAGCCTGGCCGATCAGCGCGGCGATGCGCGTCGCGCGTTCCTGCCCGAGCCACATTGCGAGAGCGGCGCGCAACACCCGGCCGCCGTCCATCGGAAAGGCTGGAACCAAGTTGAACACCGCGAGAAAAAGATTGGCGGCGCCGAGCCGCTCGATCAGGTTGATCGCGGGATCGTCGAGATGGGCGATTGCGCTCGGCCCAATCGCCCCGACCGCCATCAGCAGCGCCGCCGCGATCACCAAGTTCACGGCCGGGCCGGCGAGGGCAATCAACAGTTCCTGATAGGGCTTGTCCGGCATTTTGTTGAGGTCAGCGACGCCGCCAATCGGCAGCAGCGTCACTTCCTTCGAGATGACGCCAAACCGGCGCGCCATGACAATATGACCAAATTCATGCAGCACGACGCAGGTGAAGATCGCCACGATAAACAGCACGCTGTCGCGCGCGGCGGCGAACCCGCCGCGTTGATAGGCGGAAAAGCCGATCCAGGCCAGAAAAAGCAGGAAGGTCAGGTGAACGCGGACCGCCGTTCCCCCGAAACGTCCCAGTGTGATGGACCAGCCCATGATAAAGCGACATTTCTCGGATGGAGGATATGTTGAGCCTGACTCTGGCTCATTTCGGCGTGCTCGGCAACGCCAAAGCGTCGCTCCGCGGGGCGATCCGACGAATGGCGCGAGCGGATCGGCTCGCGCTTCGATTCACGTTCCACATAAACTTGCCGTGCGCCGGTTCCGCCTTTATGTTGCCCGGCGGCGCGAAGCGCTCACGAGAGGCTCGATATGAGGCGTAAATTCGTTGTTTTGGCATTGCTTCTGACTGTCGGCGGGCAGCTCGCGGGCTGCGACAAATGCGGCGGCTGGGAAGATCTGCGTTCGCCCATCGCGCCGAAGACCTGCTCTGGCGACGCTGCGCGCTGAACGCAGCGCCGCACATGAACTTTTCGCCGCAGCGGCCTCAAAGCGGAGCTGGCGCAATGACCTTCTCACCCCGGGTGAAAACCCAAGCCTCGCATTTTCGCGAGATGAAACGGCGCGGGGAGAAAATCGTCGTCGCCACCGCCTATGATGCGCCGACCGCGCGGACCGAGGCGCTGGCGGGCGTCGACATCATTCTGGTCGGCGACAGCGTCGGCGTCAACGTGCTCGGCTACGCTCACGAGCGCGAGGTGACGCTGGCCGACATGGCGCATCACATCGCGGCTGTGCGGCGCGGCGCGGCGCAAATTTATCTGATCGGCGATCTGCCCTATGCGAGCTATGACAGCACGCCGCAGGCGCTGGTGAGCGCCGGGGCGTTGCGCGACGCGGGGGCCGATTGCGTCAAATTCGAAGGCGCGCGCCCCGAGCTTGTCGCGGCGCTCAAGGCGGCGGGTTTCGACGTCTGTTGCCACCTCGGGCTCGAATCCCAGCACCAGCTTGAAAAGCGCCGACAGGGCAAGACTGCGCAAGCCGCGCGTAAATTGCTCGATGACGCCATGGCTCTCGACGCCGCCGGCCAGGATTTTATCGTGCTGGAGCTCATCCCCGTCGAACTCGCCGAGCGCATCACGCAAGTCTCGCGCGCGCCGACGATCGGCATCGGCGCCGGCGCCGGCGCCGATGGCCAGGTGTTGGTTATCAACGATCTCGCCGGGATCACCGAACGCGAGTACAAGCACAATCGTCGTTATGGAGCCGTCGGGGAGGCGTTACGCGCCGCCGTCGCCGCCTATGGCGAAGATGTGCGCGCGGGGCGGTTTCCCGCCGCCGAACACGGCTTTCGCTTAAGCCCGGAGGAGAGCGCGGCGTTTGAGCGCGAAGGTGGGGCATGACCGCCGCGCCCATCGGCCTGCTGCTCGTCAATCTCGGCACGCCCGACGCCGCTGATGTCCCTTCGACGCGGCGTTTCCTAGCGCAGTTTTTGTCCGACCCGCGCGTCGTCGAAATGCCGCGGTTCCTTTGGTTGCCGCTATTGCATGGCGTCATTCTCAACACACGCCCGGCCAAATCGGCTAAGGCCTATGCGCAAATCTGGAACGATGAGACGGGCGAAGGCCCGCTCAAAGCTGTCACGAGGATGCAGGCGGAAAAGCTCGGAGTCTTGGCTGACTCCGGCCAGCTGGGTTCCGCGCCGATTATCGTCGATTATGCGATGCGCTATGGCGCGCCGGGGCTCTCCGCCGGGATCGAGGCGCTTTGCGCGAAGGGCTGCGAGCGCATTCTCGTGCTGCCGCTCTATCCGCAATATGCGGCCTCGACCACGGCGACCGCCTTCGACGAAATTGCGCGGGTTCTGCGCAAAATGCGGCGTCAGCCGACGCTGCGTTTCGCTCCGCCCTATTTCGACGACCCCGTCTACATCGAAGCTCTGGCGCAAGGTCTGCGCGAGGGACTGGGGGCGCTGGATTTCGAGCCGGAGGCGATACTCGCCTCTTTCCATGGACTGCCGCAGTTTCAGATCGACAAGGGCGATCCATATAAAACTCATTGCGAAACCACATGGCGCCTGCTGCGCGAAGCGATGGGGCTGAACGAACGACAGTTGCGGCTGTCCTTCCAGTCGCGCTTCGGCCGCGCGAAATGGCTTCAACCCTACACCGCCGAGACGGCGGCCGAGCTCGCTAAATCAGGCCTGAGGCGTCTCGCGATCGTCGCGCCGGGCTTTTCGGCGGACTGCCTGGAGACCATCGAGGAATTGGGTGTCGAAATCCGCGATCTGTTTCTGCAGGCCGGCGGCGAAAAATTCGCGCGCATTCCCTGTCTTAACGACAGCGAGCCGGGGATGCGGCTGCTGGCGACACTGGCGCGGCGAGAGCTGGCGGGATGGGTTTAAAAGAGATTCGCCGCCAACACTTTCGTAACGAACACGCTACAGATTCCCGCAGTCCTTGATTCGGACCGTCTCTGTCCCTGCGCTGTGCCGTAATTCCCAATGTGGCACAAGCCTTCTTGCGGCTTTGTTTACGACTTGGCGACCATGTTCACGCAGCGGCCAGAGGTTCCGGACGTCTTTTCGACGCCGACGGACAGCGATGTGGCGCCGGGGCGCGACCGAAAATCAGGCAAATCGCCCAAGCATTTAGGGGCTGGCCGCCCTAGAAAGCCCCTGTCTCCGTGGGCAATCTTCTAGTTGCCGCCTATTGTCGCGTCATCGAGAACGCGCGGGTGGCGCCCGCAGCCTTGAAAGCTCCTTGAGTTGAGCTTTCCGCGGCCACGGCTCCGCGTCTCAACAATTGCAATGTGAAGGAAAGTCGCACGATGCGCGTTACGCCGATCATTTCCCAGACGGAATTCAAGTCGCGTTTTGAAGCGCTGGCGGGCGACGCTCCACCGGGCATAATCCGCGACTATTCATTCTTCGACATGCCAGCCAGTCAGCCGCCCTGGTTCGACGCCGGTCTTCGCCTTGAGGCGGGCAAGCGTGACGACCTGCGTGCGCGGGCGAACATGTCTCGACGGAACCGATCTCTGGTTTGGCCCTGATTTCCAAATTTGGCGCCACATCTGCCAGCGGGGACAAATCTCGCGCGGCACCCGCGCCGGAAACACATTTGCGGCGGAAACCGCTGGGCCCCTTTTCTTCGCGAGCTATTTCCCCGGCGAATGGTCGACGCAAACGGGCGAACTGGCGACGCCGCCCGAGGTCTATGATCTCGTATCGGGCGATTTCACAATCCTCGTCATCCGCTGGCGAGTCGATCCGCTCGACGGATTGCGCGCCCTTGCGGAGCATGGCGATGTGAACGGTTACGTTGACGACGAGATTGATCGGCTCACCAATCCTGTCACGCCGCCCAAGGATTGGAGCTACCTCTGGTTTCTGGGACCGGCCGAAGTCTATCGATCGTTCGAACGCGATGGACACGCCGGCGCCATTTGCTGCCGCACGCATCGCGACACTGGTCTGCTCGTCAAGGATGCGCCGCTCGCCTTCGAGCCCGGCACGCGGCTGCGCTGGTCGTGGAAAGTCGACAAGCTGCCGTCGCAATTGGGAGAAGACAGGCTCGAAACCCATGATTATCTCAGCATCTCGGTGGAGTTCGAGAATGGGCAGGACATCACTTATCTGTGGAGTTCCCAACTTCCGGTCGAAAAAAGCTTTCGCTGTCCGATTCCGACTTGGGCCAGGCGTGAGACCCATGTCGTCGTTCGCTCCGGCGAGCAAGGGCTCGGCGAGTGGCGAGATGAGGAGCGAGATGTCTTCGCAGATTACGCCGCGGCGATCGGCGGTCCGGCGCCCGCCAAAATCGTGCGCGTTTGGCTCATCGCCGTCAGTCTCTCTCAGGGCAATGAGGGTGAATGCCAATACAGCGACATCGCTTTGTCGCCGGCGAGAGGATCGCGCCAGTGACGCGACCGGGCGAACGCTGCCGCATTCTGGGCAGAGCGACGTTAAGGCCTCGAATGTATCAATAAGACGGATATGTCCGGCAACTTGGCGAAAATAGGCGCCGTCTGAACTTGAAATCGGCAACCAAATTCAAAACATGCGGGCCAAAAGCGCCGCCCTCAGCCCGGGTCGCGGACATGAAGCCACCATCTGCAGGAACGCTCAATGAGCGACGCAATCATCGAAGCTCCCCCGCCAGAAGGAGTGGCCACCCGTTATGACGTCGAGGCGGCGCTGCGTTGTCGTGGGTCGGCGTCAATGCGGTTTACGGGATGGAATGTGACGGAGGCGGACCTCAACGGACTGGACTTTAGGGGATGCGAGTTCGTGCGCTGCCGCGCGGGTCACGCCAATTTTTCATCCAGCAATTCGACCGAGGTCCGATTCCTGTTCTGCGACTTCAACAACTCCAAATGGCGCGGGACAATTGTATCGTCTGCCTACTTCCGGGATTGCAAGCCGACGGGGGCTCAGTTGGCGGTCGCGAACACGCTCATGCCGCCAGCGTTCGAGCGATGTCTCCTGATCAACGCGAATCTGCGTGGTCTGTCGTTCCGGCGGGCGCAATTGGATGGCGTTGACTTCCAAGGCGCCGATCTCCGCGAAGCCGACTTCAGGGACGCGGTGTTGACGGGATGTAGCCTGAGGGAGGCGAACGTGACGAACGCGCGCTTTGAAGGGGCCGACTTGCGCGGCGCCGATCTTGGCAGCCTTCGGCTTGCCGACGCCTCCCGGTTCAAGGGTGCGGTCATTTCCAAGAAGCAGGCCGGGGAATTCCTTAGCGGCCTTGGTTTGAAGGTCGTCTGACGTCCGCTTGTCCCCGAGATTGCGCGAAGTCGATGAGCCAGCCACGAATGTCAATCCAGAGTGTGAAGCCGTCCTTCAGTTTGGCGGCTCCGCTATGGGCGGTTGAATCGTGGCTCGGATATTCGATTCCAGATCCGCTCCTTGCGAAGTTGCAGTAACGTCGTTAACACCGCCGGACTGCAATAGGGACGCAAACCCAGCATTTTGAAGTCTACCCAACACTGAAAGGATTCTCATGGCCAAGGCAAAAGTCAGCAAGCCGAAAATCGCCAAGTCCGGAGCCGCATCCGTTCGCCCGGTCAAGGAAACGCTGTCCAAGGCCGCGCTGATCAACCTGATCGCCGAGCAGAACGACATCCCCCGCAAGACCGCCGTAGGAGTCTTCGCCACGTTGGAAAGCGTGTTGCTCGGATCGGTGCATCCGCGCGGCGTGGGTGAATTCACTTTGCCCGGCCTGTTGAAAGTGACCCTTCGCAAAGTGCCGGCCCGTAGGGCGGGAACCTTGGTCCGCAATCCCGCCACCGGCGAGATGATCAAGGGCGCCGCCAAACCGGCGAGCATGCGCGTAAAGATCCGCGCCTTGTCGAAATTGAAGACGGCGGCCTCGGGCTGACTCGTCATTTTGGCGGCCAGAGTGCTCGGGCTATTGGTTTGCCCGAGCGCCTTGCACGCCGACTCAAGCAAATCGTTTCGTCGCGCCTCTTACCATCTGGGGGGTGCCGGACTATATCTTAGGAATCTCAGGCCGATCTTGCTGACTCTTGGAGACAGTCGATGGCGAAATTCATGACCATGCCGATGACCCTCATCGGCTCGATCGCCCTCTTGCTTCCCGCCGGCGCGCAATCGGTTGATCCATCTGTGGGGCGACATCTTGCCGAGACGACATGCAGCGCATGTCATCAGATTGGATCGTCGGCGGCGCCCCAAAGTCCGAAACCCGTCGCGCCGAGTTTCTTGGACATCAGTCGTATGCCGTCGACGAACGAACTCGCGATCAAGGTGTTCCTCCGTTCTTCGCATCCGACAATGCCGAACATCATATTGAGCCCTGAAGAGATCGATTCCGTTGCCGCCTATATCGTAGGCCTAGCAGGAAAATAGGCTTCCGTCGCAATGAGCGCGTCGGCGTCAGTCGTCGAAGAGATGAGGATGTCGCCACAGCTGCGATCTCAGATATTGTTTCGGCGCTTAGAGTCTTTCCGAGATTGATTAAATCGCGGGGGAGATCAAATGGAAGCCCGGGTTCCAGCGCGAAAAGGCGTGATGGACAAGGTCGCGGGTGATCGCCGCGGGACTTTTGCGCGCGTGGTCGATCGCTTGCGCGATTGGAAAGAGTCGGGGCATTGCGAACGGAAGGCGTCATACGATTTCCTATGTTTGTGCAGCGGCTGAGCTAAAATCCGACCGTTGCGTCCCACCGAGCGGACATGCCTACGCGTGCGGTTCTCTCTCTTGTTCGATGATGGGGCGCCCAAGGGGATTCGAATCCCTGTTTTCGCCGCGGAAGGTGGATTTCGACTTTTGGCGCATACTGCGAATTTTGCACTGAGGCTCGGCCCGCCAGGCCCTACAAGCTGCTCCGCGCCCGGCGACCGCAGCCATAGTCGAACAACATCTTCGATCGCATGACATGGGATCATCGACACGACTTCCGTTGCATATGTTGAAGGCGTCGGGAGTGCGGCGGCCGGAGATTTACTTGGCCGGGGTCGCTTCGCCTGAGGCTGTCTGGATCTCGTCGGAATGATTGGCTGTGCGTATTTCGTCGAGCAGGCCTTGCCGCTTGGCTTCGTAATAATAGCCGTTGGCGTAGAGTCTTATCGCGCGTTGAGCGTCGCCCCCGGCTACCCGGAAGGCATTGGCGAGATAAGCCACGGCATAGGTCAGATTCGTTTCAGGATCGAGCAGCCCGTTGGCTGCGCCCGTGTAGCCCATGCTGCGCGCGGTGTCGTAGCGAATCTGCATCAGTCCCCAGAAGGGGCCATGCTTAAGAGAGGGGTCATACTTGCTCTCGCGCTGCACAACGGCGCAAACCAATGATTCCGGAACTTTATAAGCCCTCGCGTGATAGGCGATACGGGCGTCAAGCGCCTCATGCGATGAAGTCTTCGACGCTTGCTGCGCCTCGTCCGACGTCCGCGCGACATAGTCGGACGCGCCCGTGCTGGCGCAACCCGCCAGCGCAAACATCGACGCCGTGACAGCGTAAATAGCCGGTTTCATGTCGCCTCCTACGAAGCGAACATAACCCAAACCACCAACTCTGAAAACCTCAGGCAATCGCGGACTTCCTCAAACTTCGCGCTCGACGGACCGCTGCAGTGGAAACATGCCGATAGCTTCAGGACGGCCAAAACCGACGTAGCTTCCATTTTATCAACCGGACGGCGGCGTGGCGTTGGGAATGTGCTTTGCCTTCGTGATCAAGCTCTGCGAACTCCTCCTGTAAAAGCGCGATATACACGGCGGCGACGTTCTCTTCGACGTGAAGGAATCTCGCCATAGAGATGGTGCGCCTCGCGAATGAGCGCTTCAGAGATGTCGGGACCATAGGCGTCGGCTGCGTCGATAAAATTTATCTTGAGTTCGGGGAGGCGCTTTGAATTGCATATCGCCGCCGCCCCATCAGCTGGCTCGCCCCAAATTCCTCGGCCCGTCAAATGCATCGCGCCGAAGCCGAGCCTATTAATCTCGACATCAGTGCGGATCCTGAACCTGCCGGACCTCGCCGCATCGGGGGCGTGCATTGTGATAGTTCTTTACTTATGAATCGAGAAAAATTACTCGATACAGCTCTTTCCGCTGACGTTCCGGGCGAGATTCTGGCGCCTTTGTCGCTCGCTCGTCCCAAGATGCACGCCGCGGCCCGACGACGACCAGCGATGACTTCCTCCGCGAAACGAGGGACCCTGACGCAGGCATGACGATTTACGCGCCATGTCTGCGTGGAGAAGGCGCCGTCACGCAAATCGAAAGGCGGTCAGCCTATTGGAAGGCCGACCGCCTCCGGATCGCTCAAGCGTTTCATTCTCACGTCTGTTCCTATTTCAGCCGCACGACTCGAACGGGATTCACTTCGTCAACCCAGGCGCCGCTTCGATAAGGCTTTCCCGAAACGCGACCCACAAGTCATAAACTTGCTCAGTTGGCGTCAGATGCCCACATAGGGCGCCGTGACCTTGTTCGGGATCGTTGTCTAACTTGATATGGCCTTCCAGGAAATGTTTGAACGCTTGCAGCAGTGGCCCGTCCCAATGCTTAGCGAGCAAAATTGCCCGAAACACTTTTTCGAGTCCGCCATTCTCATAGCTCGCGAGGCTCAATGCCCTGGTCGAATTATCCATGGCGCGGACTTTCTCAAGATAGGCTTCGCCAACGGCCTCCAGACGCCGCCGCCTACCATCGTCAATGGGCGATAGCCGAAGCGTTCTTCTCATGAACTCGTCGTGGTCCACCTTTTCCCCAATCGCCACCACCCCGGGGCAGGGAGAGAGATTATCGGTGTTTCGTTCGCCACGATCGAGTTCCTCCAGTCGCTTGTCATCGGGGTAGAGCTCGCGGGCAATCCCAACGTTTTCGCAGAATTGAACCGAAAAATAGTAGTAGATCCATGCGGCATTGATGAGGTCGCCTCGCGAAAGGCCGCTCCAATTCATGTCACATATGTCGTCGACCACATTTTCGCAGGAAGGCGCGATCGCATCCTCTCTGTAGAGAGCGGCAATCGTGCCCCCACGCGCTGTATCTATCTGTAGCTGCTCACCGCTCATGCAAACCTCCTATAAGCGTGATCCACGTGGGTGGAACTCGTTAGTCAGGAGACAATCCAATCTCGATTGCCCGACATATCTCGTCTCCAACGCTGAACGACAAAGGTGCGTTTCTGTTGCAAAACGGAACAGACTCGGACCTCCGACCATGGCGTTTCAAGCGGCGTGCCGCGGCGTTTGCCGAGTTTCGCTTTGAGGCCGGATGCGTTGAAGCGGCCTGAAAGAGCAGGACTGCAAAACTCTCTTGCGGATCGGGCCGGCGATGCGTCGATGTCGGCGCGGTTGATCGAGACCGCGCGAGTGTCGCCTCCCCTTCAAAAAAGATCGGGACACGCGGCATATGGGCGATCACCGCTAGGCCGGAAGGCCATGCTTGACCGTGGGCGCTGTCGGTAACCGCGCGCTCGCTTCATGAGGAAGTTTGTTGACCAGCCGCGTAGCGGCAGGCGATTGGGCGCGTCGCTGCAGCGAAAGTCATGGCCGAAACCCGTTGACATTGGGCGTTCCCGGCTTAATCCGCGAGTCAGTGTAATTCCTGTGTAATCGCGCAATGATATTCATGGAATGTTCCGGAACAGCTGGGAGCATCCGTCAAGCCGAGAATTCCCGTAGGCTTCTGTAAATATCAGCCTTTTGGAATTCGCGCGACGAAATGCGAACTACCGACATGAGGACTGAGAATCCAGCGTCGTTCGTTCGAGTCCGCCCCCAGGCGCCAGCCCCTTCTACGAGTTCCTGCTCTAGAGGGTGTTATGCGCTTTGTATCATGATTTCAGCGGCGCGCTTGAGCATGAGGCAGGCGAAGGCGACGACAAGGAAGCCGGCCAATGTCTCGGCATAGCGCTCGTAGTCTTTTGCGAGCCGTCC